>Ga0182014_10000073_pt1 | contig 99524 bp, 76 predicted proteins | sample 612S2DmetaG_FD_120489 | JGI IMG/M metagenome (GOLD analysis project Ga0182014, IMG submission 120489) | Permafrost microbial communities from Stordalen Mire, Sweden - 612S2D metaG | ecosystem: Environmental > Terrestrial > Soil > Wetlands > Permafrost | place: Sweden: Stordalen | collected... | reverse complement strand
TGCCGCCGTTGATCAGTTGCCCGCCTTGCAGATCCTTGGCAGCCCCCGGGCCAACGGTTCCTGTGCCATTGCACCGCACCGCTCCGGTGATGCTGCCCCCGGTCCAATTGAAGGCTCCGCCGACCACTGCCGGGCTGCTGCCCTCCAGATTACCGCCGCTCATATTGAAGTTCGCAATGGTGATGGCGCCGCTGCCATTGAAGGCGAGAGTCCCGCTGGTGACGTTCACGGATGCCGCGCTCAGAGAGGAGGAGCCCGTGAAGGACGCGGTGGCGCCGCTCACGGTGAACGCGCCCGCGCCCGAAATACTGGAACCGGACCCAAATCCCCAGGTGCCATTACTCAGATTGTTCGTGGAGTTAGCCGTCGCCGTGAAAGCGCCCGTTTCGGTTCCCCCCCCGCTCAGGTTGAGTGTGCCGCCATTGACGTTCACCGTGCCGTTGTTGTTGAACACGTCGCCGAACGCGGACGTGCCCGATCCGGCCATCGTAATGGTTCCGTTATTGATTATGGTGCGCGAGCCGCCGTTATACTGCGCGGTGGCGACACCGGCCGTCAGATTGATCGTCGCCCCGAACAGGTTGCTGATGACGCTGCCGGAGTCGCTGTAAAGGATGTCGCTCCAAGCCAGGGCGCCGGCGTTGACCAATTGGCCGCCATACAGGTACTTCATAACCGATCCGGGGGCGATGGTTCCCGAGCCGTTGCACTGCACCACGCCGGTGATCGAGCCGCCGGTCCAGTTGAAGGGGCCGGCCAGTGTCAGCGGACCCGCCAGCGTCCCGCCGCTGAGGTTCACAACGCCTTGGGCATTGCCTGTGCCGGCGCCGCCCACGGTGAGGCTGCCGCTGGAAAGACTCAGCGTCTGCGTCCCGCTCGCCCCGCCCAGCGTCAGAGTGCTCACAGACTCGCTTGCGGTCACCGTCACCGTGTAAGTGCCGTTGTTGGTGATAAAAGCGGCGTCCGTCGATTGCGGCACTTCGTTTGGACTCCAATTGGAAGCCAGACTCCAATCCCCTCCGGCGGTATTGGTCCAAGTGATGAGGTCCGCATGAACGGGCAAGGCCGCCAAAACGAGGATTCCCAAAACCGCGCGGAGGACAGGATATGCGATTCGATTCATAGATACTTTGTTCAATCAACTCAATGCGCGAGAGAATCCGTTTTCATGGCGTTCCCGATTTTCTGACAAGGCAGCCAATCGATGACCGTTCGTTTCGAAATCAAGGACTTCAAGACAGCTTCAATTGACTCACCAAATCACACTTTCGTCAATACACCATTTTTGTGCCCCGCAGGCCAAATAGGGGGGCTTCAAAGGGGAGGCCTTTCTGGCGGGCACGGAGGCGCTGGAATGACTAATGTCTAAGCCGTAACCATGCAATAGGATTGGGAGCGCGGGCGTCTTCGCCCGCGCTCCCAATCCTATTGCATAGTTACGGCTAAGCACCAATGACGAAAGAATGACGAAGCCGGAATGACTAAAGCACTCCGGACGGCCATTTCGTCATTGAGTCATTTGGAATTCCGTCGTCATTGGTGCTTCGTCATTCGTCATTTTCCATTGGCGGATCGAAGTTCGCGATTGACCGCGCCGGCGTATGTCCAAGAAGATGGGACGCGCCGCCGCGATTCAGGCCGATTGGGCTTGGAAAAGGGGCGCATTTGCGTTATGATTCAATGGGAGAATTGGCTTGGCTGGACAAATCTTGCTGTGAGAATAACAAAATAGGGTTGGTCGGGTTTTCCTTTCGCTGTTACTGTTTGGACAGGAACTATGAAACCTGTTCTGTTCAACAACACCGTCCTGCGCGACGGCCATCAATCCATGGCCGCCACCCGCATGAGCACTCCGCAGATGCTCCCAGCCGCCCCGATTCTCGACAGCATGGGCTTCCACGGGCTGGAAACCTGGGGCGGCGCCACCATCGACGCCTGCCTCCGATTCCTGAACGAAAACCCCTTTGACCGCCTGCGGACGCTCAAAAAGGCCGCTCCCAAGACGCCCCAAATCATGCTCTTGCGCGGCCAGAACATCGTCCAATACACCAGCTTCCCGGACGACGTGGTCGAAGCGTTTGTCCGGTGCATGTGCGCCAACGGGATGGACATCATCCGGATTTTTGACGCGCTCAACGACACGCGCAATCTGGAAACGGCCATCAAAGCGGTGAAGCAAAGCGGCAAACACGCCCGGGGCGAACTCTGCTACACCATCAGCCCGGTGCATACGGTGGAGAACTTTGTCAAGATGGGTGTGGAATTGGAGAAGATGGGATGCGATTCGCTGGGCATCAAGGACATGTCGGGCATCATCCAGCCGCGCATCACGTACGACATGGTCAAGGAACTCAAGTCCAAGATCGGCATCCCCGTGACGTTGCACACCCACGACACCGCCGGGTTGGGGGCGTCCAGTTACCTGGCCGCCATCGACGCGGGGGTGGATTGCGTGGAGGTCTCGATCTCGCCCTTTGCCAACGGAACCGCGCAGCCGGACACGCAACGGATGCTGGCGTTGCTGGAAGGGCATCCGCGCTGCCCGGAATTCGACAAAGAGAAGCTGGCGGAGTTGCGGGACTATTTCGAGGATGTTTACAAGGAACTGGCCAAATTCACCAGTCCGGCCAACGAGCGGGTGGACAGCGACATCCTTATTTTCCAGGTGCCGGGCGGGATGCTCTCGAATTTCCGCACACAACTCAAGGAACAGGGCATGGCCGGCCGCATTAACGAGGTCGTCCACGAAATCCCCGTCGTGCGCGAAGCGCTGGGGTGGATTCCGCTGGTCACGCCGACCTCGCAAATAGTGGGCACGCAGGCCATGATGAACGTCAAGTTCGGCCGCTGGAAAATGATCTGCCAGCCGGCGCAGGACATTGCCCTGGGCCGCTACGGCCGCACTCCGGGGCCAATCGACCCAGCCATCCTTGCGCAGGTGGAGAAACTCAGCGGCAAAAAGGCCATCACCCAACGGCCCGCTGATTTGCTGGAGCCGGGCATGGAAAAAGTCCGCAAGCAATGCGTCGATAAGGGGCTTCCCTCGGATGACGAAACGGCGGTGCTTTTCGCGATGTTTCCGCAGCAGGTGGAAGCGCTGCTCAAACCCAAGGCAGCCGCCGCCCCGGAACCCAAACCCGCGGCGGCGCCCGCCCCGGCCATCGTTCCGGCGGCCAATGGCGGGGCGACCAAACTGTATGTCACCCTCGGTGGCAACCGGCATGAGGTCTTTGTTGAAACCCTGGCGAGCTAAGAGGAACCACGCATGAATTCGACAAACCCGGTAACATACGAAGACTGGCGCAAGCTGGTTGAGACCGAACTTAAAGGGGCCTCTTTCGACAAGCGGATGCTCACCCCGACTTACGAAGGCATTACGCTCCAACCGATCTATCGCCGACAGGACGTTGCGGCGCTGACTCACGTCGATTCATTTCCCGGCTTCGCTCCTTTCGTGCGCGGCGGGACGGTGTCGGGCAACATCCGGCAGCCGTGGGAGGTTTCGCAGGAAATCACCTGTTCCAGCCCGGCGGAATTCAATAACGCCGCCCGCAATTCCCTCGGCCGCGGGCTGAATGCCTTGAACATGGTGCTCGACCGCGCCACGCGCCAGGGCCACGACCCGGATTGGGCGCGGCCGGAGGAAGTCGGTTTTGGCGGGCTTTCGATTTCAACCGTGGAGGACTTGGAGAAGGCGCTGGAGGGAGTTGACCTGGAGAAGACGTCGCTCCTGGTGCGTTCGGGCGGGTCGGCGATGCCCTTGGCGGTGTTGCTGGCGGCGCTGGCCCGCAAACGAAAATTGCCCGCCTCCGTTTTTCGCGGATGCGTCGAGATGGACCCGCTGGGGGTGCTGGCGCATGAGGGCGGACTGCCGCAATCAATGGAGGGGGCCTATCGTGAAATGGCCGCCTGCGCGCGCTGGGCGGGGGAGAATGCGCCCCGGCTCCAAACCATCTGTGTCCACAGCCGCTCCTGGCATGAGGCGGGAGCGCACGCGGCGCAGGAACTGGCTTTCACCCTCGCCACGGGCGTCGAGTACTTGCGCCAGATGGGCCAGCGCGGGCTGGAGGTCAACACGGTGGCGCCGCGCATGCGGTTCGCCATCACGACCGGCAGCCAGTTTTTCATGGAGATTGCCAAGCTGCGCGCCCTGCGCCTTTTGTGGTCCCGGGCGGTGTCCGTTTTGGGGGGCGGCGAGCCGGCGCAGAAGCTTTTTCTGCACGTCCGCACCTCGCATTGGAACAAGACCATTTACGACGCGCACAACAACATTTTGCGCGCCACGGTCGAGGCCCTGGCCGGGGTGCTCGGCGGATGCGACAGCATGCAGGTGGGCGCTTTTGACGAGGTCTTCCGCGCCCCGGACGAATTCAGCCAGCGCCTGGCGCGCAACACGCAGCTTGTTTTGCAGAAGGAATGCGAATTGGAGCGTGTCATCGATCCGGCCGGAGGGTCGTGGTATGTGGAATCGTTGACCGCCGAACTGGCCGTCCGCGCCTGGGGCCTGTTCCAGGAGGTGGAAAAGCTGGGCGGCATGGAGGCGGCCTTGCGGGCGGGGTACCCGCAGCAGGCGGTTTCAGCCGTCGCCGCGGAGAAGATCAAGGCGGTCCGCCAGCGCCGCTCTGTCATTGTGGGAGTCAACCAATACGCCAACGCGCTGGAGACGCCGCCCCAATTTCCGGCCGCCAATGCGACCGCTTTTCACCAGCGCCGCGTCCGGGAAATCACCTCATATCGCACGGCGCTGGACGACGCCGGGAACCAATTGGTTCTCAACCGCCTGGCCGAGATGATTGATGTTCCGGCGGCTGAACTTTTTGGCGCGGCTGCGGCTGCGGCTGCGGCTGGAGCGACTCTTGGAGAAATTGTCCGCGCGCTGCGAATCCACGACCACCCGTGCGCGCCGATTACTCCGGTGTGCCTGGCGCGGGCGGCGGCGCCGTTCGAGGAGTTGCGGGCGGCGGCCGACCGTTACACGGCGCGCGAAGGAAAACGCCCCGTTGTCTTCCTGTGCAACATGGGATCGCTCAAGGACTACAAGGCGCGGGCGGATTTTTCGCGCGCGTTTTTCGCGGCCGGCGGCTATGAAGTGGCGGCCAGGGGCGGTTTCTCCAAACCCGCGGAGGCGGCCGCGGCCTTTCTGGAATCGCAAGCGGGCCTGGCGGTGATTTGCTCGACGGATGAATCGTACCCCGCTATCGTCCCGTCGTTGGTCGAAGCGATTCGCTCGCAAAAGCCCGGCGCGACCGTCGTTCTGGCGGGAAATCCCGCCGATCAAATTGAGGCGCACAAGAAGGCGGGGGTGGATGAGTTCATTCATCTGCGGGCGGACGCGGTTGGGCTGCTGGGCAAATTTCATGCAAAACTCGGAGTCAACTAATGCAAACCTTTCCTGATTTCACCAAAGTTGCTTTCCAAAGCGCGCCCTCGACCGCGAGCTTGGAGGACTGGGGCGCCCGGCTGAAAAGCGAGACCGGCCTTTCGCCCGAACAATGGGCCTATAAGACGCTCGAACACATTGATCTCCAGCCGCTCTGCACGGCGCGCGACGCGGCCCGTTGCGAGTATTTGGACACGATGCCGGGTTTGCCGCCCTATCTGCGCGGCCCGTACGGTTCGATGTATCTCTCGCGTCCCTGGACGGTCCGGCAGTACGCTGGCTTTTCCACGGCCGAAGAGAGCAACGCCTTCTATCGGCGCAACATAGCCGCCGGCCAGCAGGGGTTGTCGGTCGCCTTCGATTTGCCGACGCATCGGGGTTATGATTCCGATCATCCCCGCGCGTTCGCGGACGTAGGGAAGGCGGGGGTGGCGGTGGATTCCATTGAGGACATGAAAATCCTTTTCAAGGAGATTCCGCTGGACCGGATTTCGGTTTCCATGACGATGAACGGGGCCGTTCTGCCGGTCCTGGCGTTTTATATCGTGACCGCCCAGGAGCAGGGCGTCAAAATCGAGCAGCTCTCCGGCACCATTCAAAACGACATTCTCAAGGAATACATGGTGCGCAACACCTACATCTATCCCCCGGCTCCCTCGATGCGCATCATCGCCGACATCTTCGGATTCGCCTCCAGGAACATGCCCAAGTTCAATTCCATTTCCATCTCCGGCTACCACATGCAGGAGGCGGGAGCGCCGGCCGATCTGGAAATGGCCTACACTCTGGCCGACGGCCTCGAGTACGTCCGCACCGGTCTCAAAGCGGGGATCGACATCGACGCGTTTGCGCCGCGGCTGTCGTTTTTCTGGGCGCAGGGAAAGAACTTTTTCATGGAGATAGCCAAGATGCGCGCGGCGCGGGCCTTGTGGGCGGGCATGATCCAGCAGTTCAACCCCAAGAATCCCAAATCGCTGGCGCTTCGGACGCATTCCCAAACTTCGGGATGGTCCCTGACCGAGCAGGACCCCTTCAACAACGTCGTGCGCACCTGTGTCGAAGCGATGGCCGCCGCGCTGGGCCACACGCAGTCGCTCCACACCAATTCGCTCGACGAAGCGATTGCGTTGCCGACGGATTTTTCGGCGCGGATCGCGCGCAACACGCAGTTGTTATTGCAGGAGGAGACGGGCATTTGCAGAGTGATTGATCCCTGGGCCGGTTCTTTTTATGTCGAATCGCTCACGCAGGCGCTGCTGGACCGCGCGCGCGTCCACCTCCGCGAAATCGAAGCCCTCGGCGGCATGGCCAAAGCCATCGAGACCGGCCTGCCCAAGCTGCGCATCGAGGAGGCCGCGGCGCGGCGCCAGGCCCGCATTGACTCCGGCCAGGAGGCCATTATTGGCGTCAATCTCTTCCGCCTCGAAAAAGCGGAGAAGCTCGATGTGTTGGAAGTCGATAACACCGCCGTGCGCGACTCGCAAATCAAGCGGTTGCGCAAAGTCAAGGCGGAGCGTGACAATACGCTGGCGCAAGGCTCGCTGGAGGCGCTCACGCAATGCGCCGCCAGCGGCCAGGGGAATCTGCTCGCGCTGGCCATCGAGGCCGCGCGGGCGCGGGCCACGCTCGGGGAAATCTCCTACGCCCTGGAAAAAGTCTTTCAACGGCACAAGGCGGTCGTGCGCTCCGTTTCGGGTGTCTATCGTGCCGAGTACGGAGCCGGCCCGGGATTGGACGAGGCGCGGCGGCCGGCCGATGAATTTGCCAAGGCGCACGGGCGCCGCCCGCGCATCCTCATAGCCAAACTGGGCCAGGACGGCCATGACCGCGGCGCGAAAGTGGTTGCCAGCGCTTATGCCGATCTGGGATTCGACGTGGACATCGGCCCCTTGTTCCAGCAACCCGATGAAGCGGCCCGCATGGCGGCGGACAACGATGTCCATGTCGTCGGCGTCAGTTCCCTCGCGGGCGGCCACAAGACGCTGCTGGTGCAACTGGTGGAGGAGTTGAAGAAAGTCGGGCGCGAGGACATCATGGTGGTCATGGGCGGAGTGATACCGGCGCAGGACCACGATTTCCTGATGAGCCACGGCGCGGCGGCGGTGTTTGGACCCGGAACGTTCATACCCGACGCGGCCAAGGAGGTCCTGGCGCAGTTACGCAAGCGCCTGGAGGGAAAATGAAACCCGACGCCTACGTGGCAGGGATTCAGGCGGGAGACCGGAGCGCGCTGGCGCGGGCGATCACTTTGATGGAGAGCCTGACTGGGGAGCATCAGGCGCGCGCGCAGGAAATCCTGCAACAATTGCTGCCGCGCACGGGCGGCGGCAGGCGGGTGGGCATCACGGGCGTTCCCGGTGTTGGCAAGAGCACGTTCATTGAAGCTCTTGGCTGCCACCTCATCAAGCAGGGACACAAAGTCGCCGTCCTGGCCATAGACCCGTCCAGCAGCCGCACCGGCGGCAGCATTCTGGGCGACAAGACGCGGATGGAACAACTCAGCCGCGAGCCAAAGGCTTTCATTCGCCCCTCTCCGGCAGGGGATCACGGGGGCGGCGTCGCCCGGCACACGCGCGAAACGATGCTTTTGTGCGAAGCCGCCGGATTTGATATCGTGCTGGTGGAAAGCATGGGCGTGGGGCAGGGTGAAATTGCCTTGCGTTCGATGGTCGATTTTTATCTCTTGCTGCAATTGCCCGGCGCCGGCGATGAATTGCAGGGCATCAAACGCGGCATTGTCGAACTGGCGGACATGATTTTAATCAACAAGGCCGATGGCGACAACCGGATGCGCGCCGAACAGGCGCGCGCCGAACAGGAAACGGCCCTGCATTACGCCGCGCCGGCCACGACCGGATGGCAGACCGAAGTCCGCCTCTGTTCGGCCCAGACGGGCGATGGGATAGCGGCGGCTTGGGAGCGGATCGTTTTTTTTTACGAACAACTCGGCCCCAAAGGGGTCATTGCCGCCCGGCGCAAGGTGCAGATGCTCGATTGGCTTTCCGACGCCGTGCGCGAGGAATTGCGGAGGAAGTTTTACGACGACCCGGCTGTGCGGGCGCGGTTGCCGGAGGCGCAGGCGGCCGTGGTGCGGGGGGAAGTGACCGTGCGGCAGGCCGCGCAGGGTCTGTTGCAGGAATTCTTCCCAACCGCAGGCAGTAACGCGATTTATGATAAATAAAATTGACCATCTCGGCATTGCCGTCCGCTCGTTGGATGAGGCGGTGCCCTATTACGAAAAGGCCCTTGGCCTCAAATGCGAACACCGCGAGGAGGTGCCCTCCCAAAAAGTCCGCACCGCCTTTTTCAGCGCCGGCGAAGTCCACCTGGAATTGCTGGAACCCACCAGCCCGGAAAGCCCCATCGCGAAATTCCTGGAGAAAAACCCCGCCGGCGGCATTCATCATATCGCCTTCGGCGTGGATAACGTGCAGGCGCAATTACAGCAGGCCGCCGACGCGGGAGTCCGCTTGATTAACGACAAACCATTTGAAGGAGCGGCGGGCAAGCTGGTCGCCTTTCTCCATCCAAAATCAACCCTCGGCGTGCTGACCGAATTCTGCGCGCCCAAAACCTGATCTTATGCCCATTCAAAAATCCTTGCTGGACGAATTGGAAAAACGGCGCGCCGCGGCCCGCCTCGGCGGCGGTGCCGATAAAATCGACGCCCGCCGGAAAAAGGGAGTCATGACGGCGCGGGACCGTCTGGGGGCCTTGATCCAGGCCGGCACCTTCCAGGAGTGGGGCATGCACGCCGATCACGATTGCCACCATTTTGGCATGGAGGGCAAATCGCTCTCCGGCGACGGCGTTGTCACCGGCACGGGCCTGGTCGATGGCCGTGTGGTCGCCGCGTTCAGCCAGGATTTCACCGTCGGCGGCGGAGCGCTGGGCCGCATTCACTCCCAGAAAATCTGCAACCTCATGGATTACGCGCTCAAGACCGGCTGCCCCATGATCGGTTTCAACGATTCCGGCGGCGCCCGCATCCAGGAGGGAGTCGGCTCGCTGGCCGCTTACGGCCAGGTCTTCTTTCGCAACGTCCTTCTGTCGGGCGTCGTGCCCCAAATTGCCATTGTCGCCGGGCCGTGCGCGGGCGGCGCGGCCTATTCGCCCGCGCTGATGGACTTCATCATCATGGTCAAAGGCATCTCGAACATGTTTATTTGCGGGCCGGAAGTCATTCAAGCTGTCACCGGCCAAAAATGCACCATGGACGAAATCGGCAGCCCCGCCACCAACGCCGGCGTCAGCGGAAACGTCCATTTCCTGGCGGAAAACGACGCGGATGCCGTGCGTCTGACGCGCCGGATTCTATCCTATTTGCCCTCCAACAACGTGCTCGACCCGCCGCACCGGCCCACCGCGCAAATCGATCTCAGCTCCGACCCGGTGTTTGAACAACTCGTGCCGGCTGACAACAAGCAGCCGCTGGACATTTACCAGGTGATTCAACGCCTGGTCGATAAGGACGAGTTCCTCGAAGTCCACGCCCAATTCGCAAGAAACATCGTCGTCGGCTTCGCCCGCATCCAAGGCATCGTCACCGGCATCGTGGCCAACAATTCCGCCGTCAAAGCCGGGACTCTGGACATCGACTCCTCGGACAAAGGGGCGCGCTTCATCCGATTCTGCAACGTCTTCAATATCCCAGTGGTCACGCTCATGGACATCCCCGGCTTCATGCCGGGCGTCCAGCAGGAGCGCGGCGGCATCATCCGCCACGGCGCCAAAATGCTCTTCGCTTACGCGGCGGCGACGGTGCCCAAGATTACCGTCATTCTGCGCAAAGCTTATGGCGGCGCCTACCTGGCCATGTGCAGCGCGGACATGGGAGCCGACTATGTCTATGCGTGGCCGACGGCCGAAATCGCGGTGATGGGCGCGGAGGGGGCGGTGAAAATACTCTACAAGCGGGAAATCGCCGCTGCCAAGGACCCCAAGGCCAGGGAAGCGCAATTGGTCGCCGAATACCGGGAGAAATTCTGCTCGCCCTACGAGGCGGCCCGCACGGCCATGATTACCGATGTCATCGCGCCGGCCGAAACGCGGGCCACCGTGGCGCTGGCCCTGCGCAACTCCCTGGGCAAACGCGAATCGCGCCCGCCCAAAAAACACGGCACCATCCCCCTCTAAACCCTCTCCACCATGTCAACTCGAGAAACATCGGACGGGGGCCTCAACGCGGCCGAGTCCAACCTGGGCCAAGCCCTGGCTTCCATCCTTCGCGTTCTTCCCTGGGTCCGCCAGCCCGACCGGGCCGCGGAGGTGCAGGCTGCCCTGCGCTGCGCCGCCGTCCTGATCGATGCCGCCCGCGCGGCGCATTCCGGCGAGCGCGCCCTTGTGGTCGCGCCGGTGGCGGCCGGCCCCGTGGACGCGGAGATCGTAGCGGTGATCGCGGCGGCCGTCGCGGCCGTGCTTGGACAGTCGCACCGGGTGATTTCGGTCGCGCCCGTGCAAGCGGAAACGCCGCACCTCAACGTCTGGGCCTATGAAGGCCGCTCCCAATTGTTTGTTTCTCACAAAGTCCGCTAAAGAGGCCATTGAGAATAACATGCACCCTTATGATTAAAAAGCTCCGCGTCACGGTGGATGGCAAATCCTACGATGTTACGGTTGAAATGGCCGACGGGCCGGGGGCGCCCGCCCCGGCGTCCGCGCCGCCCGCGCCGCCGGCTCCTCCGCACCAATCCGCGGAGGTTGCGCCGGCCAAGCCGGAGCCTGCTCCGGCGTCCGCCGCCCCCGAGCCGCCCGGCTCCGGCGATGTTCCCAGCCCGCTGGCGGGGAGGATCATCGAGATCGTCGTGCAACCCGGCCAGATAGTCAAGCAAAACGATCATCTCCTCACCATCGAGGCCATGAAGATGAACACCTTCGTTTTCGCCCCCAAAGCCGGCAGGGTCGCCTCGGTCAACGTCGCCGTGGGCGACGCCGTCGGCGAAGGCCGGACGCTGGCTCGAATTGAATAAGGGACAGGCTTATGAGCGCGCCGGAGCGTTGGACCGTCCTGGACTACGACGAGGTCGCATCGACCAACCTCGCGGCGGCAACGTGCCCCGCCTGGCAGGCCGTGCGCGCCGCCCGCCAAACCGCCGGGCGCGGGCGCTTTCAGCGCGGCTGGGTTTCCGACGAGGGGGGGTTGTGGCTCTCGGCGGTCGTGCCGCTGGACCCGGCTTCGCCCGGCGGGAGGATTCTCCCGCTGGCGGCGGGATGGGTGGTGTGCGACGCCTTGCAAGAGCTGGGCGTGGCGGGGTTGCGCCTGCGCTGGCCCAACGACGTGCTGGCCGGGGATCGCAAGCTCGCTGGCATTTTGATTGACAGCTTTGCCCGCGGACTCGCCGTCGTCGGCATCGGCCTCAACGTCCATAACCGGCCCGAATCCTCCGACCCGCGCCTTTGGCATCAAACCGAGCGCCTGGACAATCTGGTCCCCGCGCCGGTCGCCCTGGAGACTTTGACGGACTTGCTGCTGCGGCGGCTGGGAGCGGCTGTGGATGAACTTTTGGCGCGCCGCTCGGCGCCGCTCCTGGCGGGTGTCAACCGGCTCTGGGCCCTTCCCCGCCGCGTCGAGTTGAACCTCGACGGGCCGGTGCGGACGGGGCAATTCGCCGGCGTGGACGAGAGCGGCCGGCTTTTGTTGCTTGACGCCGCGGGAGTTGAGTCCGCCTTTGCGCCGGAGGAGGTGCGGCATTTAAGGGAGCTTGAAGATTTACCATGAGCCATTCATTCCCAAATCTGAGCGCGGCGGAAGCCGCCCTGCAAATCAACAACGGGCAGACGGTCGCCTTCAGTGGATTCACTCCGGCGGGAGCGCCGAAGGACATCCCCAAGGCCATCGCCGCGCGCGCCAAAGAAGCGCACCAGGCCGGCCAACCCTATCGCATCGGCGTCATCACCGGAGCCTCGACCGGCAAATCACTCGACGGCGCCCTGGCGCAGGCCGAGGCCATCCTGTTCCGCACCCCCTATCAAAACAACCCGGACCTGCGCAAAAGCATCAACGAGGGGCGCACCACGTTTTTTGACATGCACCTCTCAATGCTGCCGCAGGCGGTGCGCTACGGCTTTTTGGGGCCGGTTCACTGGGCCGTGGTGGAGGCTTGCAACGTCTCCGATTCGGGCGAAATCACCCTCACCTCCTCCGTGGGCGCCGCGCCCACCTTCAGCCATGTGGCCGATAGAATCTTCATCGAGCTGAACCGCTATCACCCGGCGTCTCTGCTCGGACTGCACGACATCTATGAACCGGCCGATCCGCCTTTCCGCCAGCCGCTTCCGCTGTGCCGCGCGGACCAGCGCATCGGGGCGCCGGTCATCAAGGTGGACCCAGGCAAGATCGCCGGGATTGTCGAGACCAACGCGGCGGATGAAGTCGGCTCGTTCGCGGAAATTTCCGGGACCACAGCGCGCATCGGGGACAACGTGGCGCGATTCCTGGCGGGAGAACGCAAACGGGGCCTGATTCCAAAGGAGTTTCTCCCCGTCCAATCGGGCGTGGGCGACACCGCCAACGCGGTCCTGAAGTCGATGGGCGAATGCCCGGACATACCTATATTTGACATGCACACGGAGGTGATCCAGGACGCGGTCATCGCGCTCATGAAAGCGGGCAAGGTGCGCTTTGCCGGCGGCTGCTCGCTGACGGTCAGCCCGCCTGTTTTGCGCGACATCTACGACAGCCTCGATTTTTTCCGTCCGCGGCTGCTGTTGCGTCCGCAGGAGATCAGCAACAGTCCCGAGATCATCCGGCGGCTGGGCATCATCTCCATCAACACGGCCATCGAGGTAGATATTGGCGGCAACGTCAACAGCACACACGTCCTGGGGCGCAACATCATGAGCGGGATTGGCGGATCGGGGGATTTCGCGCGCAACGCCTTCCTGTCCATTTTCACCTGCCCGTCCACCGCCAAGGGAGGCAAGATCAGCACGATAGTCCCGATGGTGAGCCATCTGGACAGCAGCGAGCATTCGGTGCAAATCATCATCACCGATCAGGGCGTCGCCGATCAGCGCGGCAAAAGCCCAATGCAACGGGCGCGGGCGATCATCGAGAATTGCGCCCACCCCGATTATCGCGGCCTATTGACCGATTACGTGGCCCTGGCCGGCTCGAGCCACTCGCCGCAAACTCTCAGCGACGCCTTTGCCCTGCATTTGACGTTTTCCAAGGAAGGCGACATGCGCCGCGCGGTCTTCCGATGATCAATGACAAATTCTGAATCGACAAAGCCGAAATGTTAACGGGGGGGCATCCCACCTTTGTCGAGCTTGTCTTGTATTCGGGGCAAAGCGGCGCTATCGCGCCACTTTCAAACACAAGTCAAGCTCGACAAAGGCGGGACTTGCCCAAAAGAGTGGATTTGTTTCCGCCTTTCTACTCCTGCGGATAGACCAGGATGCGGTCATGCACCAGCACGATCAAATCCGCCTTTCCATCGCCGGTCACGTCCGCCACGACGGCTTCGCGCGGTTCCAGCGCGTCGATGCGGCGGGAGCGGAAGGTGCGTTCCTCAAAGACCTGCCAGCGGTTGGCCGGAACGAGTTTATGGGGTTTCTCGTAGGAAACTATGTCCAGGTAATTCTTGGTTGTTTCCAGGAATACGAGGTCCTTGCGCCCGCTATGGCGCAAATCGCCCGCCACCACGTCGGTCAGCCGCCCGTCTTTGATGGGCGTTTCGTAACTGTCCAACTCGGCCAGTTCCCAGACCTCGCCGCGGGTGGCCATCGTTCCGACCGCGTTCACGCCGATCAGCGCGATGCTGTTGTTGGAAGACGAACCGAGGCCGATGCTTTGCAGGGAGGAAAAGTCACTGACCGGCAGCGGCAGCGTGCGCACCACCTGCCAGACGCCCGCCTTGTCCCGTTCGCTCAGGGTCAACTCCTTGTGTTCGGCGTCCAGGAGGAAGAGTGAGGCGATCCCATTGGAGCCGTTGCGCAATGGAGTGGCCCCGACAATGCGCGAATCGCGCGAAGCGCCGTTGATTTGTTCCTTGACGTGAAACGACCAGACTGGCTTGCCGTTGGTGCCCCGGTCCGTATCCGATTGCAACACCACCGCCCGCACAAAATTCTTCCGCGCCAGCAGCAACTCCGGTTTGCCGTCGCCGTCCACGTCCGAAACGCTCAACCACGGCTTGACCCACGAATCCTCAACGGCCTCTCCCGGCGGCACGGCGCCCCCCGGCGGCAGCACGTCCTCCTCGTCAAAGGTCGTCTTGTCGGGTTTCTGGATGAGGACCTTGATCTTCTCGTAAGGGATCAACACCACAAGATCGGCCAGGCCGTCTTGATTGGCATCGACCATCGTCATCGAGGCCGGGGCGGATTGGAAATCCGGGCTAAGCTTCTGCGTATGGGATTTTCCGTCCGCGGTCCGTGTCACCAACACGCGGTTGGTGTCCATCTCAACGATCACCGCCAGACTGGGCTTGGCGCCGGGTTGCAACGGGCCGACAGCCATGGTCAGTGGCTTGCCCTCCAGCGGCACAATCGTCGGAAAGGCGATCCGTCCGTTTTTGTCCAGTTGGGTCACTCCCACCTGGTGCTCGTCGGTGCTGAGGAGAAAAATCTTGGGCATCCCGTCGCCCTCCCAGTCGCTGACGGCCAGTTCGCTCACGCCGGTGAGGGTTGGAAACGTCTTGGCGGCCGAGAGCGAACCGTCGGGCTTTTGCAGATAGAGCGAGAGCTGGCCGCTGTCCGGTTCCGCGACCAGCAAGTCGGGCAATCCGTCGCCGTTGACGTCGGCCCACAAGATGCCCCGGCGGGAGCGGGTGGTTTTGTTCAACGGCAAGACCTGGAACTGGCCTTGTTGAAGCGCGCCCGAAAGCGGCTCGGCGGGCTTGCGCGCGAACTGCGAAACGGCGGCGCGCCCGGAGTTCAACGAGATGGTCACGATTTCCGCCTTGCCGTCGCCGTCCAAATCCTCGGCCAGATAGGACCGGATCGGGGGCATGCTGAAATAAATCTCCGGCCCCAATTCGCCATCGCTATTCTGCAATCGGAAGCGGAAGGGCTGCGGGCTTTCCCAATTGACCAGCAGGAGGTCCTCCCGCCCGTCCCCGTCGATGTCCAGCACCTGGACGGCCTTGACCGAGCCGGAGAAGGGGATTTTCCGCGGTTCCGCCAGAGTGTGGTCGGGCTTTTGCGCCAGGAAATAAATGTTGTTTTCACCCAGCAGCACCAGGTCGGTCAAATGGTCGCCGTTGAGGTCGCCGGTGGCCAGGGCGTTGGCGGTCAATTGGCCGTCGTCGATGGGCCAGCGCTTGGGGGCGCTCCAGTCGTGGCCGCCGAGGTTGTACTGGACGACCAGTTCCTTGGGGTCGCCGTAATAGGCCAGGTCGGGCCGCCCGTCTCCATTGAGGTCCGCCACGACGAGCGACGAAATCCTCTTTTCCGAGGCGATGGATTCGATGCGGAACCGGGAATCGGGCGGCAGTTGGTTCAGCTCCTGTTTTCCGACCGGCTTGGGGAGGAGGGCGTTGGTCTTGCCGGTTTGGTTGTAGAGAATATTTATCTTGGAGCGGCCGTTGTTGACGACGATCAAGTCGTTCAACCCGTCGCCGTCAAGGTCCGCGGCGTGCAGAAGGTTGATGACCGGGTCGATGGGGAAGATTTCCTTGCCGGTGAACCCGATGGCCGCCTGCTCATCGGCCGCCCGCGCGCAGGTCAGCGCCACGGCGCAAAGCAAGCCGCCCCAAAACCGGCCCCCGGGAATCAAACTGGACTTCAACATGATGGACCAAAGTGCCATCACCCCGGCCCCCGCGCAAAGCATATTCCCGCCCGACCCGGCGAAGGGAGGGGGCGCATGACAGAGTTCTTCGTTTCGTTTGCTTGGAGAATCAAAGTCCCTTATGATCGGCCCGTCGGTTGAAGTTTATGCCACCATGCAATTTCAAAACGAAGTGGGCTGGCGCCGCCTTGGCGCTGGCGGGTTGGACGGGCGCGGCTGAACCTTTGGCCCCATTTGGCGCGGAGCCGCCCGTGCCGGCCTTTTCCCTCTCCTATATGGACCGCGCGGTCAGCCCGGGCCAGGATTTTTACTCCTTCGCCGAAGGCCAGTGGTCCAAAGATAATCCTGTCCCCGCCGACAAATCACTCTGGAGTAGTTTTAGCCAATTGGCGGAGTACAACTCCTATTTGATTCATTCCCTCCTGGAAGAAGCCGCCGCCGGCAATGACCCCAAGGGGACGCCTCGCCGTGAAGCCGGCGATTTCTATCGTTCGGCCATGGATACCAATCGCCTCGAAGAATTGCGCTTTGACCCCATCACCAATGACCTTGGACGCATTGAGGCAATCAAGACGACGGAGGACCTGTTCGGCTTGCTGGCGCGATTCCATAATGAGGGCGCGGGCGGCATTTTCAGCGCTGGAGTGGGCCCGGACGCCCGCCAAAGCACCCTCTACGCGCTGGAGCTGGAGCAAGGCGGCCTTTCGCTGCCGGATCGCGACTATTATCTGAAACCTGAGTTCGCCAAGTATCGCCAGGCCTACCGGGACCATCTTGCCAAGATGTTCGCCCTCCTGGGCGAGACGCCGGACGCCGCCGCCACCCACGCTGAGGTTGTATTCGACGTGGAGCGCGATTTGGCCCGGGCCAGCCGCACGCGCGTGGAACTGCGCGATCCCATCAAGAACTACAACAAGTTCACAAAGACTGACCTTCTGGAGAAGAATCGCGCCATTGCCTGGCAGGTTTATCTTTCGGAAAGATCTCTTGGCGGCGTCTCTTATGCCATTATCGGCCAGCCGGAGTTCTTTGACGCGGTGGACAAAATGGTCCAATCGCGTCCCCTCTCCGACTGGAAGGTCTATTTGCGCTGGCACGTCTTGCACGGCAGCGCGCCTTTCCTTTGCCAGGACGCCGAGGTGGAAAACTTCAACTTCTTCGGCAAGTTCCTCAGCGGCCAGCCCGAACAGGAGCCGCGTTGGAAACGCGCCTTCCACACCCTCAACGGCACAATCGGCGAGGCGGTCGGCCAACTTTACGTCGAGAAGTATTTTCCGCCCGAGGCCAAGGCCCGCATGAAGGACCTGGTGGAGAACCTGAAAACGGTTTTCCGCGATCATTTGGAAAAGGTCGATTGGATGACCGGCGAGACCCGCGCCAAGGCTCTGGCCAAATTCGCCCGCTTCACCCAAAAAATCGGCTGCCCGGATAAATTCCGCGATTACTCCTCGATCGAGCTTCGCCCAGATGATTTTTTGGGCAACGTCCGGCGCGCCCAAGCCTTTGAAGTGCATCGCGAGACCGTCCGGGTCGGCCAAACGGTGGACCGGACGGAATGGGGAATGACCCCGCCGACGGTCAACGCTTATTTCAATCCCCTGCTAAACGAAATTGTCTTTCCCGCCGGCATCCTGCAACCGCCTTTCTTCGATGTGCGGATGGATGACGCTGTGAACTATGGCGCGATCGGCGTGGTGATTGGGCACGAAATCACCCACGGCTACGACGACGAAGGGCGCAAGTTCGACGCCGAAGGCAACCTGAATGAATGGTGGAGCAAAAAGGACGCGGAGGAGTTTGACGCGCGCGCGCAAAAAGTGGTGGAGGAGTACGACGCCTTCCAGGCGTTGCCGGGCGTGCATGTCAATGGCAAACTCACCCTCGGAGAGAACCTGGCCGACATCGGCGGCGTCAGCATAGCTTATGATGCGTTGGAGCGGACGCTGGCCAAAGACCCGTCTCAGCGCAAGACGATTGACGGATTGACTCCCGAGCAGCGTTTCTTCATTTCCTTCGCGCAAGTCTGGCGAACCAACATTCGTGACGCGGAAGCGCGCCGGCGGGCCACAGTGGACCCGCATTCGCCGGGCCGTTTTCGAGCCGTTGGTCCGCTGGTGAATTTTGGCGAGTTTTTCGAAGCCTTCAAGATCAAGCCGGAAGACCCGATGTGGCGCGCCCCCGAGCTGCGCGCGCATATTTGGTGACCGAAGTCTTCAAAGGAGTTGAAGGGAGTTGAGATTCTTCGTGGCGGCTATGCGCGTGGTACGGATGTGCCGCTGGATGATGGATTCGTAGTAATCTGTGCGCGAATAACCCATGTCATTGTGGAAATCCATTGGCAAATGCTGTCAAGGTGTTCTGTTCATGTTGTCCCAAAACGTCTTCTTTGGTTGGGGCTGGCCGCGCTGGTTCAGGGGACCCGGCAATCCGATTCAACCCTTTCAGGGTTGTGATTTTTCTGTCTTCTTACCCAGGGGTAGCTCGTTCCTCGCAACTCTGGGCTGAATGACTGTAATCCTTTCAGGATTCCTCAAGGCGCCCATCTTGGCGCGTTTACTTCGCGGATTATTTGGGCGCGGGTGGCGCGGGGGGCGGAGGCGGTTCAGGTTCCTCAGCCTCTTCTTTTTCCTCGCTGATGACGGGGGCGATGGCTTTGAGTTTGTCCTGGCCTTCCAGGTCGATTAGTTTGACTCCCTGCGTGTTGCGACCGGCTTCGCGGATGTCGCTGACTCGGGTGCGGACCATCTGCCCGGCCACGGTGATGAGCATGATTTCGTCGGCATCCTTGACTGTCAGCGCGCCGACGACGTTCCCGGTGCGGTCGGTGGTTTTCATGGTGATGATGCCTTTTCCGCCGCGGGATTGGAGGCGGTATTCGCCGAAATCGGTGCGTTTGCCGATGCCGTTCTCGCCCGCCACCAACAGGGTGGCGTCGGGCACAACGACGGCCAGGGCGATGACGGCGTCGGAAGGTTCCAGGGAGATGCCGCGGACGCCGCCGGCGGGGCGGCCCATGGGACGGGCCTCCTCTTCGGAGAAGCGGATGCTCTGGCCCTCGCGGGTGATGAGCACCACCTGGTCATGGCCGGCGGTGAGTTTGACGTCGATGAGCGCGTCGCCCGGCTCGATGCCGATGGCGATGATGCCGCCTTTGCGGACGTTGGCGAAGTCCTCCAGGCTGGTTTTCTTGACCGTTCCTTTGCCCGTGGCGAAGAAGACAAAATTGGGTTCCGTCCAGGTGAGGTCCTCCTTGTTCGGGCCGGTTTTGGCGATGATGCGGATGAGGGCGGCGATGGTTTCGTCGGCCTTGAGTTCGAGAAGATTGGCGATGCTGCGGCCCTTGGCGGCGCGGCCCATGTCGGGCACCTCATGGACGCGCTCGACGTAGCCGCGGCCGGTGTTGGTGAAGAACATGAGGTAATCGTGGGTGCTGGCGGTGAAGAGGTGCTCGATGAAGTCCTCGGTCTCGCCCGGGGTGGCGGAAGTTTCGCGGGTGGTCATGCCAATGACGCCTTTGCCGCCGCGGCGCTGGGCGCGGTAGGAGCTGACGTTTGTGCGCTTGATGAGGCCGCCGTGGGTGATGGTGATGATGACGCCTTCGTTGGCGATCAAATCTTCGATGGCGATCTCGCCTTCTTCGGGCAGCAGCTCGGTAAGGCGCGGGGTGGCGTATTTTTCCTTGATGGCGCGCAACTCGGCCTTGACGATGGCGAAGACGCGGGCTTCCTTGGCCAGGATGTCAAGCAAATCCTTGATGCGTTCGAGCAACTGGCTGTATTCGGCGCGGATTTTGCCCGCTTCCAGCCCGGTCAATTGATAGAGGCGCAATTCCAGGATGGCGTCCGCCTGGGCTTCGCTGAAGGAATAGCGGCCGTTGGTCAGGCGGGCCTCGCTGCGGATGACCAGGCCGATGCGCTCGACCTGCTGGCCGGTGAAATCAAAGGCCAGCAGTTTGATGCGGGCCTCGTCGCGCGTGTTGGACTGGCGGATGATGCGGATGAACTCGTCGAGGTTGGCCAGGGCGATGAGGTAGGCCTCGAGGATTTCGGCGCGATCCTCCGCCTTGCGCAACTCGAAGCGGGTGCGGCGGATGATGACTTCGCGGCGGTGCTCGATGTAGCAGTTGATCAGGTCCTTGAGGCCCAGAGTCTTGGGGCGGCCATGATCGATGGCCAGGGAGTTGACGGAGAAAGTGGTTTCCAGCGCGGTGTGCTCGTAGAGATTATTGATGACGACCTTGGGCAGGGCGTCGCGCTTGATCTCGATCACCACCCGCGTGTTCTCGTCCGATTCATCGCGCACGGCGGTGATGTCGGTGATGACTTTCTCGTTGACCAATTCGGCGATGCGCTCGACGAGCAGGGCGCGATTGACATTGTAAGGGATGGCCGTGATGACAATTTGTTCGCGCCCACCCTTGATCTCTTCGAGGCCGACCTTGCCGCGAATTTTGACCGTGCCGCGGCCCTTCTCGGAAAAATACTCCTTGATGCCGCCCAGCCCGATGATGGCGCAGCCTGTGGGGAAATCCGGGCCTTTGACGTGGCGCATGAGTTCATCGACGGTGATTTGCGGGTTGTCGATCTGGGCGCAGATGCCGTCGATGATTTCGCCCAGGTTGTGCGGGGCCATGTTGGTCGCCATGCCCACCGCGATGCCGGTGCCGCCGTTGACAAGAAGATTGGGAAAAGCCGCCGGAAACACGGTCGGCTCGGTCAGGCGTTCGTCATAATTGGGGACAAAATCGACGGTGTCCTTGTCCATGTCGTCCATCAGGGCGCCCCCTAAATGGGTCAGGCGCGCCTCTGTATAACGCATGGCGGCGGGGGGATCGCCCTCGACGGAGCCGAAATTGCCCTGGCCATCGACCAGCGGTTCGCGCATCGCCCACGGTTGCACCATGTGAACCAGCGTCGGATAAATCACCGCTTCGCCGTGCGGATGGAAGTCGCCGCTGGTGTCGCCGCAAATTTTGGCGCATTTGTAATGTTTGCGCCCCGGATAGAGATTGAGCCGGTGCATGGCGTAAAGGATGCGGCGCTGGGAGGGTTTCAACCCGTCCCGCGCGTCGGGCAAGGCGCGGGAAATGATGACCGACATGGAATAATCCAGGAACGAATTTTTGATTTCGTCGGCGACGTTGATCTTCTGGATTTTTTCGTTCGCGGCAAAAAGCGGGGCGGCTCCGGCGGGCGGCGGAGTGCCAGGGACGCCGGGTGGGATTGGGTCTTTGTCGTCAGGCATGGGAAACCAAGGAAGTGACTCTAATGACTAAAGTGACGAAAGCCTCAATGTCCAAGAGGCAGTTCGTCACGGAACTCGTCATTGAGTCATTTGGGAATTCTTTCGTCATTAAGATTTCGTCATTAGTTATTATCCACCCGGCTTTAAACGTCGAGGTTGCGGACGTTGAGGGCGTTGTCCTCGATAAACTGGCGGCGCGGCTCGACTTCGTCGCCCATCAATTTGGTGAACATCTCCTCGGCTTCGAGGACGTTGGTCATGTCGATGCGGAGGAGTTTGCGTTTTTCGGGGTTCATGGTGGTGTCGAATAATTCCTTGGCGTTCATTTCGCCCAGGCCCTTGAAACGCTTGATCTGGATGCCGCGCTTGCCGGCTTCCTTGACGCCCGCCAGGATTTCGGCGATGGAGAAGAGAGGCTTGACGGTGGCGCGGTCGCCTTCGCCCTCGATCAATTCGTAAAGGGGATGGTCCTGGGCGGAGTAATGTTCGACGTTCAATCCCTTGCGCTCCAGCTTGGCCAGCAATTCCATGACAGCCTTGCTCTCGTGCAATTCGACGTGCGTGGCGCGGCGGGTGTTGCCGTTGCGGGTCTTGTCGGCTTTCTCCAGGAGGGTGGTGTCGGATTCCTCGCCGAAAAGTTTGAGGTCGGCGTTGGCCGCTCCGAATTCGCCCAACTCCTCCTCGGTGTGAAAGTAATAGACCGTCTCGTCATTGCCCTCGCGCACCTTGACCAGATGGCGTGGAAGTTCGTGGGTGGTTTTGTGGCGGCACTCGATGTATTCGCCGAAATCGCCGCCGTGGCGGCGCAGGGCCTGCACGTATTTGTCGAGCGATTCGAGCAATTCGAGGATTTCGGCCAGTTGCTTTTCGGAAAGCTCGCGGCCCGTGGCCAGGTCGCGCAAGCGCACGTCCTCGGTGCCAAGCTGGATGAGAATCCGGTTCATCTGGGCGTCGTCATCGACGTATTCGACGCGCTTTTTGCGGGCGATCTGGTAGAGGGGCGGCTGGGCGATATAGACGTAGCCCTGCTTGACCAACTGCACCATCTGCCGGTAGAAGAAGGTCAACAATAACGTGCGGATGTGCGAGCCGTCCACGTCCGCGTCCGTCATGATGATGATCTTGTGGTAGCGCAGTTTCTCCAGATCGAACGCCCCTTCCCCTTCGCCGTCTCCAATCCCCGTGCCGATGGCCGTGATCATCGTGCGGATTTCGGTGTTTTGCAGGACCTTGTCCAGCCGCGCCTTCTCCACGTTGATGAGCTTGCCGCGAATGGGCAGGATGGCCTGGAACTTGCGGTCCCGGCCCTGTTTGGCCGAGCCGCCGGCCGAATCGCCCTCGACAATGTATAGCTCCGTGTTGGCCGGGTCGCGGTCGGAGCAGTCGGCCAATTTGCCCGGAAGGCCGCCACCGGTGAGGGCGCCCTTGCGCACCGTTTCGCGCGCTTTGCGGGCCGCCTCGCGCGCCCGCGCCGCCACCAGGCTCTTGTCAACCACGCGCCGCGCCACCGATGGGTTGGCGTCGAAGAAGCTCATCAGGCCTTCATAGACAATGGAGGAGACGATGCCGTCGATCTCGGTGTTGACGAGCTTGACCTTGGTCTGGGATTCAAAACGCGGATTGGGCAGCTTGACGCTCAAGACGCAAACCAGCCCCTCCCGCACGTCATCGCCGGAGATGGCCGGGTCCTTCTCCTTGATTAACTCGTTGGCGCGCGCGTACTGATTGATGGCGCGGGTCAGGGCCGAGCGGAATCCGGTCAGGTGCGTCCCGCCGTCCGGGTTGGGGATCGAGTTGGCGAAGCAGAGGATTTGATCGGTGTAACTGTCGTTGTATTGCAGGACGCAATCAATGAGGACCTCGTCTTTCTGGCGGGCCAGGACGATGGCCTTGGGATGAAGGAGTTCCTTGTTGCGGCCGAGCTGGCGGACAAATTCAGCGATGCCCTCCCGGTACATGAAACGCTCGATCTTGTTTTCGACGCGCTCATCCTTCAAGGAGATTTCGACGCCCGGATTCAGAAAGGCCAGTTCGCGCAGGCGGTTGGCCAGCAGGTCGAATTTGAACTCGGTGGTGAGGGTGAATATCTCCGGGTCAGGCTTGAAGGTGATGAGGGTGCCGGTCTGCTTGGATTTGCCGATGACCTCCAGCTTCTGTTTGGTGACGCCCTTCTCGAAAGCCATGTAATAGACCTTGTTGTCGCGCGACACCTCGACTTTGAACCATTCGGAAAGGGCGTTGACGCACTTGGCGCCGACGCCGTGCAGGCCGCCGGAGTACTTGTAAGCGCCCTGGCCGAATTTGCCGCCGGCGTGAAGGTTGGTGAGAACCAATTCCACCGCCGGCATTTTCCACTTGGGATGAACATCGACGGGGATGCCGCGGCCATCGTCCCGGATGGAAACGGAGCCATCGACGTGAACGGTAACGTTAATGTTCTTGCAATAGCCGGCCAGATGTTCGTCGATGGAGTTGTCGAGCACCTCGAAGACACAATGGTGCAACCCCCGTTCATCCGGGTCGCCTATGTACATCCCAGGGCGTTTGCGGACGGCTTCCAGACCCTCTAATTTATCAATTTTGGAGGCGTCGTACTTCTCGGACACCTCCGGCGCAATGCCTGTCATCGGACTGTTATTCTCATCCATTATTCACCTTGGAAATCGACGCCCGTGGGCGGGATTCTGCCTGCCTCGTGCGACGAGAGTAGATTAGGGGAAAAGGCATTGGAGGACAACCTTTAAATCAAGGTTTTTTCGCCAAAAAAACACAATCTGTTGGGGGTTTTCCACGGATAATACACCAAGGATTGTGGGTTGGCTGACCCCGCGAAAAGCACGCCAAAAGAGGCCTTTTGCGTCAACCCTAAAGTGCCTCCTCATTTCCGCCGATAACCAGCAAGCAATCGTTGCGATGGAGAGCATCGTTCGCGTTGATTGCGCCGACACGCATGAATCTAAGACCAGCATTTAGATGGGTTGAGATCGCTGCCTTGCTGCTATTGACAGCAGGGCCGCTGACGGCTCAAGACATAAGCGACGCCAGTCCCCTCAGCTTCGGCCTGGGCGCCGGCGCCGGCGCGACAGTCCTTCTCCTTTTTGTTTGGGCAAGCCGCCTCCGCCATTGGGGGCAGGCCTCCCCGGCCACGCCAACCGCGCTGGGTGCCAGCAACCCGCCAGGCGCGCCCGGCAAAGAAAGCCCGTCGGAAGACCGGGGGGAGGAACATGAGCTTCTGACCGCGCTCCTGGAATACTCCTCCGATTGCATCTACTTCAAAGATCGCGCCTCGCGTTTCCGGCGGTGCAGCAATGCCCTGGCCCGGCGGTTCGGGGTCACGGACCAGGAAATGACGGGCAAAACGGATTTCGATTTTTTTGATGAAAGCCACGCCAAGGCGGCTTTCGAGGACGAGCAGGCCATCATCCGCACCGGCGAGCCTTTGAGCGGCAAGGTCGAGCGCGAGTCAATGAAAAACGGCGAAGAATTTTGGGCGTTGACCACCAAATGGCCCTTGCGCAACCAGAGCGGTGAAATCATCGGAACCTTTGGCATTTCCAAGGACATCACCGCCCTGAAACAAGCGGAAGCCAAGCTCGAACAAACGCACAAGCAACTGGTTGACGCTTCCCGCTTCGCCGGCATGGCGGAAGTCGCCACCACTGTCCTGCATAACGTCGGAAACGTCCTCACCAGCGTCAACGTCTCCGCCTCGCTCATGACCGACAAGTTCCGCGCCTCCAAGGTCGGCAATCTGGCCAAGGCGGCCAGCCTGATCCAGACTCATGCGGACAACCTGGGCGCTTTTTTCACGGAAGACCCAAAAGGCCGCCAGATGCCTGGCTATCTGGCCAGCCTGGCCCAACACCTGGACGCCGAGCAAGACGACATCCGCAAGGAGCTTTCCTCCCTCTGCGCCAACATCGAGCACATCAAGGAAATTGTCGCCATGCAGCAGGCCTATGCCAAACTCTCCGGCGTTACGGAACTGCTGGCCCCCAGCAGCCTGGTTGAAGACGCCTTGCGGCTCAATGCCGGGGCCGTTGCGCGCCACCAGGTGGAGGTCATCCGCGAATTCTCCCCGGTCCCGTCCATTCTCGTGGACCGCCACAAGGTGCTGCAAATCCTGGTCAACCTCATCCGCAACGCCAAGTACGCCCTGGACGAGCGCGGCCACGGCGAGAAGCTCCTGACCCTGCGCATCACCCCCGGCGACCGCACGGTGAAAATATCCGTGGTTGATAACGGGGTGGGAGTCCCTCCCGAAAACCTCACGCGGATTTTCCGCCACGGTTTCACCACGCGACAAGGCGGCCACGGCTTCGGACTGCACGGCGGCGCGCTGGCCGCCAAGCAACTGGGCGGCACCCTCACCTGCCAGAGCGACGGTCCCGGCAAGGGCGCCACCTTCACCCTCGAACTTCCGCTGCCCCCCGCCCCGCTGCCCTGATGCCCGGCAGGCCGATCAGCATCGCATGCTTGCCTTCTGACCCGGCCCTGGAAATTAGCCACATTGGCTGTGGAGGCGGTTCAGGATTCACGGTTCAGGATTCAGTTGACCCGTAGTTAAACTGCTGGCATACTCGCAACGATGAAGCTGCGCGACTATCAGAATTTTCTCTCGCTCTACTATGAGCCGAACGCCGTGGAGGTTGCCACAGGCGAGGCGGATTCGTGCGCTTCTGGCGAGTCGTGGCAGGGGGAGGCAAAGCAACTTGGGCAGGTAGCAACGCCTGAGGCGATTGGGACGGTGATGGCGCCGTGGGTGATGTCGGCGAAGCCGCGCACTGTTCTGGATCCAGGGGCGGGCTTGGGCGGGCTGTTAGCCGCATGCCGGCAACTCGACAGGCACGTCCAGTTGGTGGGGGTGGAGCGGGATATCGAGACTTTGAAACGGGCGAAAATCGCCGCGCCGCGCGGCACGAAACTGATTCTGGCGGATTATCTCAAGTCCGACACCGGCCTTTTCGACGGCATTATTGCAAACCCGCCTTACGTGAAGGCGCATCGCCTCGATTATTCGGAGGAGGATTGGTGCTATTTCGAGGAGCGTCTTGGCACGCCATTGGACCGGCTCACGAATCTCTATGCGCTGTTCTTGCTCAAAATTTGGGAAGACCTGGCGCCGGGCGGACGCGCCGCCATCATCCTGCCGGCGGAATTCCTGAATGCGAACTTTGGCCATGAAATCAAGGATCGTTTGGTGCGTTCGATTCGGCCGGCGGCACTCGTGGTCTTCGCTCCGTCAGTAAACCTTTTTGCAAACGCACTTACGACCAGCGCAATCGTCTTTCTGGACAAGGGCCGGCCAGGCGCAGCTTCGGCTTGGGCGAAGCGCGTTGATTCGATCGATGAGGCCGCGAAATTCGTCTGCAAGCTCTGCGCCGGGACAATCGGGCACCCCAGCAACGGTTGCCTGGACCTGATGAAGCTCAACCCGTGCGACAAATGGCTTAACCTGCTGCTCAACGGGGAGCCGCGTACCGATGAAGCATCGTTTCCTAACCGAGTCGGAGATTACTTCGGTTGCAGTCGAGGGATCGCGACGGGAGCAAACGATTTCTTCTGTTTGAGCCGCGCAGAACTGCGTTTGCACCATCTGACGGAAGCGCATGTCGAGCCGTGCATCACCAAGGCCGTAGATGCGGATGGACTGGTGTTCACACGGGAGAATTTTGACGCGCTGGCCGCCAGCACTCGCCGGTGTTTCCTGCTGAATCCCTCGCGCAACAGCCAAGACCTCATGCGCTATCTTCAGTTCGGGGTGGAACGGGGCATTCCTGAGCGGCATCTGCCAAGCCATCGTCCGATCTGGTATAAGCCGGAGAACCGCGCCGTGGCGGACATCTGGGCAGCCGTGTTTTCGCGCGAGTCGGTGAAGTTCATCCTGAACACCTCTGGCACAAAAAACCTGACGTGCTTCCACGGCCTCTACGCTAAACCGGGCTGGGAAAACCTGCCACCGCTGATGACCTTGTTCCTGAACAGTTCGGACGGACGGCGGGCGTTCTCCCAAGTAAACCGGTTTTATGGCGACGGGCTAAACAAGCTCGAACCAAAAGACGTGGAAGACATGCCATGTCCCGCGATGCCGAAGTTGAGGCGAGCCGAGGCGGATGAATTGACACGCAAGCTGGCTAATCTGGAGAAGCTTCGGCTGGGCGAGCGAACGGAGAGCATTGACGAATTTGCCAAGCGTTACTTCGCCGCTAAGTTTCGGCCAGGAAGACTTTTCTCGTAGCGGCGGCATCGAGTTTAAAACCGCCACCTTGCGGGACGACATACGCATCGTGTCGCCCCAGTTCCGTGACACGATGTTCCGCAGCGAACGTCGGCTTGGCGGTGGCGCGTCCAATCAGCACGCCGCTCGTGATGGGAATCATGATGGTTGCCTTCTCCTGACTCTTCTCCGGCTTTTCGATGGTAAAACCGCTGCCGCTCCCTACGATGGCAAAGATGTTGAGGAAGTTGATTGCGAACACCGAATCAAAAAACACTTGGCAGTAGCTCTGCGGCACGCGATATTGCTCCAACCAGCGATAGACAATTACCAGGTCTTCGACTTTCACCGTGAAGCTCGGCGTTTCTCTGCCGGTCTTTTTGCCGGAATCGCGCTGACGCTTACGAACGGCGATGTATTTCAACGCATCGAACTTGCTGGAGCGAACCTCCACGGCCGCAATGGCGTTTTTAAGGAATGGTTCGGTATCTGTGTGGCTGCGCTCGGACAGGTCGGCATCGACGGGAGTGCCGACAAGAAAAAGAAGCAAGTCAGGCCGTTTTCCGAACCGTCGCGTCTCTTCAAGCCCTGCGAGGTAGTGTGTTTTAAATTCGGGATGCCCCGCCGCTATTCGGTCAGTGCTTCCGTATTGCACGACTTTCCAATCGGTCAGCACACGAACCAAGCTTGCTGACAACATCCGCTCGGCCCAGTCGCCCATTGCTCGATTAGCGAGAAATTCGGAGCGTGCGTCGGTCGGCACAGTCGGTTTTCTGCCTGGCGGCAGACCTTCCCCGCCGAAAGTCAAATGTCGCTTATCAATTCCCTTCGCGCGAAGGTTCCCAACCACGCCCTCAAGCGTCGTCGTGAGCATTGGGAAGTATGCGTCTCCCCGGCTCATCGCTTGTTGTGCTCAAAGGTGAACAGGTCCTTGACCTCAACGCTGAGGACTTCGGAAAACTTCTCCAACCCGGCGACTGATGGCGCGTTGATGCCACGTTCCACGAGGCTAACGAACTCAACCGAGCAGCCAACAGCTTCGGCAAGTTGCTCTTGTGTGAGCTTCTTTGCCCGGCGCAGGTCGCCAATGCGTTTGCCAAGTTTTCGTTGAAGCACGCAGTTTAACTACCACTTCACGCGGAATTTCACCACGCAGCTAAACTACGGGTTGCATTTTTCGCCACGGGCGCGTTTTCGTACTCGCCCTAGGCGTCAAATCCGTGGTTATCCAAGGGGCGGCCCCCGCGCGAGAAAAATTGCCGCAAATTGTAATTCCCTCTGGAGCGCATCAGGACTAAAATGGGCGCAACGAAAGGCGATACACATGAGCTTGATTGATTACCTCAAAACGCAGTTCCTCGAGATCATCGAGTGGCAGGACGATTCCCGCGACACCCTCTCCTACCGCTATCCGGATTTGCAAAAGGAAATCAAGAACGGCGCGCAACTCATCGTCCGCGAGTCGCAGGTGGCGCAGTTCGTTTATCTCGGCCAGTTTGGCGACACCTTCGGGCCGGGCAAACACACGCTGACCACCGACAACATTCCCATTCTCTCCACGCTCAAAGGATGGAAATACGGCCTCCATTCCCCATTCAAAGCCGATGTCTATTTCGTCAACACCCGCCTGTTCACCGGCAACAAATGGGGCACCGCCAACCCCATCCTGCTGCGCGACGCGGATTTCGGTGTCGTGCGCGCGCGGGCCTTTGGCACCTTCGATTTCCACGTCACCGACGTCAAGCTCTTCCTCAAGGAGGTCGCCGGGACGGACGAACACTTCCGGCTGGAGGAGTTTTCCGACACGATGCGGTCCCGGATTGTCAGCGTTTTCACCGAGGCGCTGGCGGCAGCGAAACTGCCCGTGCTGGACATCGCCTCGCGTTACCTGGAGCTGGGCGCGGCGTTGCTGCCGGTCATCAACCCGGCGGTCACGACCAAGTACGGCATCGAGATTTCAAGTTTCATTGTCGAGAACGTTTCGGTCCCGCCCGAAGTCGAGGAGGCCATCGACAAGCGCAGCAGCATGGCGGCGGTTGGGAATCTCAACGATTACGTGAAATTCCAGATGGCCCAGTCCATGACCCAGGGCGGCGGCGCCGGGGGCGGGCTGGCCAATTCCGCCGCCCAACTGGGCGCGGGCCTGGCCATGGGGCAGCAAATAATGACGGCGTTAAACACCCCTCCAACAGTCCTGCCTTCCGCCTCCCCAGGCTCCCAGCCGCCGGTCATTCCCGGCGGCGGTTCCACGGCCGAATTGCTCGGCCCGGCCGACGTGGCCAGGACCTTGGGCGTCAGCGAGGCCGATGTCCTGGCGACTTTGGAGAAAGGCGACCTTAAAGGGAAAAAGATCGGTTCCACCTGGCGCATCACCAAATCCGCCCTGGATGAGTTCCTGAAATCATAGCGGATCATGCCTGACGCCACGGCCCAAAAGAAATTCTCCTGCCCTGCTTGCGGCGCGGAGGCGCAATGGAATCCCGCCAAGAAGGCGCTGGTCTGCCCATTTTGCGGCGTCACCTCGCCCGCCCAAGCCGAAATCAACGCCAAAGGCGAGCAGGTCATCGTCGAGCATGACCTCGTGGCCGCCTTGCGCGGCATCCCCGATGAGCAGCGCGGCTGGCAGGCGAAAAAAATCTCGGTCAAATGCCAGAGTTGCCAGGCCATTTCGGTCTTCGATCCCGAAAGGGTCGGGCAGCGGTGCGATTTCTGCGGCTCAACTGCGCTGGTGCCCTACGAGGAGATCAAGGAGTCCTTCCGGCCCGAAAGCCTCCTGCCGATGAAGATCACCGAAACGCAAGTGCGGGAGTCCATTCGGCGTTGGTACGGCAACCGCTGGTTCGCCCCCAACCAGCTCAAGCGCGGCGCACTCACCGACATCGTCAAAGGCCTCTACATCCCCTATTGGACCTTCGACGCCCAGGTTCACGCGGAATGGACCGCAGAGAGCGGTTACTATTATTACGAGACCGAAACCTATCGGGATGCCAACGGCAACAACCAGACGCGGCAGGTCCAAAAAATCCGCTGGGTGCCCAGCAGCGGCGCGCTGGATCATTTTTTTGACGACGAGTTGGTGCCCGCTTCGCGCGGGGTGCGGGAGGAAATGCTCCGCAAAATCGAGCCTTTCCCCACCACCACCGACCTGGTGCCTTACAACGCCGCCTACTTGTCCGGCTGGGTCGTCGAGCGGTATCAAATCGACCTGGTGGCCGCGGCCCAGGAAGCGCGCCAGGAAATGGACTCCGAACTCCAAACCTTGTGCGCCGCCCGGGTGCCCGGCAACACGCATCGAAATCTCCAGGTGTCGGCCGACTACTCCGGCCAGACTTTCAAACACATCCTGACGCCGATCTGGCTGCTGACTTACGACTATGGCGCGCGGAATTTCCAAGTGGTGATCAACGGCTACACCGGCGTCATCGCCGGCAAATATCCCAAGAGCTGGGTCAAGATCACGCTGGCCGTATTGGCCGCCCTGGCCGCCGCCGGCCTGGCCGCCCTCCTCCTGTCTCAACAGCGTTGAGAATAGGAACGGTCAGAGCGCAAGCCAACCTGCCCCAATCCTTATCGAAACGGGGGCATCCTTCGTCGAAAGGTGAGGCCGGCAGGGCGACGCTCCCGCGGAATCGGCTCGGCAGGAGCCTCGCCCTGGAAGTTGAAGAATTCTGTCCTGCGCCCGAACCGAAATCAAAGTCGCGGCTGGTTTTCCTCTTTCACGCTCCCCCTTTGATCTGTTATTGGTTGAAACGTCATGCGAAGCGGCGAAAAGAGAAGGGCGCGGGAGGCGAAGGCGACTTGGCCACGGCCAGAACGCCACCCGGTGGCGCGGTTCTGGCACCCGGATGTGCCGGGTCCGCTTTGGAACGGTACCCGGCGGGTGCGCACCGCACTGATACGAGCGTATTGCCATGCGGTCGCCCGCTAATTTCAGCCGTTGAAGATTATTCTCTTTGAATCCTACGGCACCGCCACCCCCGACTTGGACGTGGATTTAATCGTTGTACTGCCATTTTGCGGCTCGACCACGGACAAGGCGGTCGAGATTCGGGGCCGTGTGGAGGCGCCGTTTCCGATGGACCTGTTAGTCTGGCGTCCGTCTGAGGAACGGAAGCCCGGCGGTTTCACTCGCGCCATCCTGAGCGAGGGCAAAGTGATGCATGAAGCCGGCCGCGCGTGAATGGGTCCGTTGCGCGGAGGAGGATTTTGACGTTGCCACCGCGCTTCTGCGCCGGCGATCCAAAACCGCCTCCAACAGCGTTGGCTTCCATTGCCAGCAGTGCGTCGAGAAATATTTCAAAGCGTTTGTTCTTAGTCAGAGAGGCTGGCCTAAAACCCGGCCTCTTTGATTTTTTGCCCCAGTCACCGGCGGCGTTTCAGTCGCCCATGCGGTTTCGGTCGCCCTTTTTTGAATTTGCAGTCGCCTTTGGAAGGGTTACACTAACGTGCTCTTGTCCGATGGTGTAACGGTAGCACAAGGCCCTTTGGAGGCCTTTGTCCTGGTTCGAATCCAGGTCGGACAGCCATTATGCCCGAAATGAAAACGTTGTTGACATGTCTCGCCGCCGCGCTGTTGCTGACGGGGTGCGCCCGTCATTACGACATGACCCTCACCAGCGGCATGCGGGTGAGCTACGTGACCAAGCCGGTCCTGGACCGCGCGTCCGGCGTCTATACCTACAAGGACGCCGCCGGACGGCGCCGGCAGATCGACTCCGCCCATGTGGTCAGGATCGATCCGCATTCGAACCGGAACCTCTCGAAGGCATACGGTCAATAACAAAACGCTCGACAAACTTTCCCAGCAGGTCGGTTTCCAGGTTCACCGCGCCGCCCACCCGCCGCTCGCTCAACGCCGTCACCTCCCGCGTGTGCGGAATGATCCAAATCTCGAAGCTCTTCCGCCGCGCCGCGGCCACCGTCAGGCTGATGCCGTCCACCGCTATCGAGCCTTTGAAGACTACATAGCGCATGATTTCGGGCGGCGCCGCCACCTCCAGCAGGTAATCCTTGCCGGCCTTTTCCCAGCGGATGATTTTTCCAAGGCCGTCGATGTGCCCGGTTACAAAGTGCCCTCCCATCCTGTCGCCCACCCGCAAGGCGCGCTCCAGATTCACCCCCGCGCCCGGCCGCGCGAATTGCAAATTGGTCCGGCTCCAACTCTCCTTGAGCAGCGCGAATCTCAGCAGCTTGTCCTTCCCGCGGGCGCGCGTCTTCTCCACCGTGAGACAGCAGCCGTTGACGGCCAGGCTGTCGCCCGCCTTGAGGCCGCGCGCGCAGAGGCGGGCTTGCACCCATAGTTCAATTGCAGCCGCGCCGGGGCGGATGGCCTCAACGCGGCCGGTTTCTTCGACAATTCCAGTAAACATATCAATCTCCGCCGGGCGCCTCCGCCGTCCGGGCTGTCAATACCAAGTCCGGGCCAAGCCGGCGCCAGACGGCGTCGCGCAGCCGGAGGGCCTCTTGCAGCCGCGCCGCGCCGGCGCCCGCCACCGCTTTGGCGGCGCCGCGCCCGCCGAGCACCAGGGGAGCATAGAAGAACGCGACCCGTTGCGCCAGACCTTGCTCCAGGAACGAGGCGTTGGTTTCGCCGCCTCCTTCAACGAGCAGGGCGGTGACGTCTTCGCGCCCCAGCCGGTCCAGCAGCCAGCGCAAGTTTATGCCGCCTCCCGCTCGCGGCGCAGTCAGCACCCGAACCTTTTTGCGCAAAGCCTCCACGCGCCCGGCCGGGGCCGCGCGGGTCACGACCACGATGGTCGATGCCGCTTCCGCGTCGGAAACCACCCTGGCCCCCAGCGGCGTGCGGGCTCTGGCATCCAGGATGATCCGGCGCAACCGCTTGCCGGCCCAGCCGGGACGCCGCACCGTCAGGCTGGGATCATCGCGCAGAATTGTGTTGATGCCGGCCAGGATCGCGTCCGCGCCCGTCCTCAATTTCATCCCGAAGGCCCTGGCCTTTTCTCCCGTTATCCATTTGGACTCTCCCGTGATCGTCGCGATTTTCCCATCGAGCGACATGGCGGCTTTGACCGTGACAAAAGGACGGCGGTTGACGATCCAATGGTTGAACGATTCATTCATCAGGGCCGCCTCGGCCGTCAGCAAGCCCGTGCTGACGGCTATTCCGGCCCGCTCCAATATCTTGAATCCCCGCCCGGCATGGGCCGGATTGGCGTCGCGCGCGGCGACGACGACGCGTTGGATGCCGGCGGCGATGATGGCATCGGTGCAGGGCGGCGTGCGGCCGTGCGTGCAGCAGGGTTCGAGAGTCACGAACAGCGTGCCGCCCGCCGCGCCGCCGTTTTTGATCGCCCCGGCCAGGGCTTCAATTTCGGCGTGAGGCCCGCCGGCGCGGCGATGCCAGCCCTGGCCGATCACAGCGCCATCGCGGACCAGGACCGCCCCGACCATCGGGTTGGGCGACGTGCGCCCGAAGCCGCGCCGGGCCAATCGCATGGCCAGTCGCATGAAATCAAGGTCCGACGGCATAGGCGCTTCACCGCTCGTCGAAAAGGGCCTGGGCGAATTGTTTGGCGTCGAAGGGCTGCAAGTCGTCGGGCTTTTCGCCCACGCCGATGAATTTGACCGGCAGCCCCAGCTCGCGCTGGATGGCGATGACCATGCCGCCTTTGCTGGTGCCGTCAAGCTTGGTGATGACCAGGCCGGTGAGGGGGACGGATTTGTTGAATTCCCGCGCCTGGGTCAGCGCGTTCATGCCCGTGCTGGCATCCAGCACCAGCAGCGTCTCATGCGGCGCGCCCGGCAGCTTCTTATCCATGACGCGATGGACCTTTTGCAATTCCTTCATCAGGTTGTGCTTGGTGTGGAGCCGGCCCGCCGTGTCAATAAACAAGTAATCCGACTTGCGCGCCAGGGCGGCCGCGATGCTGTCGTGGGCCACCGAGGCCGGGTCCGCGCCGCGCGCGCCCGCCACGACGGGGACCTTGAGGCGTTCGCCCCAGAGTTTGAGTTGCTCGACGGCGGCGGCTCGAAATGTGTCGCAGGCGGCCAGGAGGGCGGTCTGGCCCCGGGACTGCACCAAGTGGGCCAGCTTGGCGGCCGTGGTGGTTTTGCCGGTGCCGTTGACGCCGACGAGCGACACGACCGTCACGCCATCGGGCAGGCGGCGCAAGTCGCCGGCGGCTCCCGCCAGGCTGCGTTCGACCTCGGCGCGGGCGATGGCAAAAACGTCCAGGCCGGCGCGGCCCTGAGTTTCGTAGGAATGTTTGACGGCGGCGACAATTTGCGCCGTCATCGCAAGGCCCAAATCGGCGGCAATCAGGGCGGCTTCCAGCTCGTCGAGGCCGCCGGAGGTCAGCTTGGGAGAGGCGGTGACGATGCGCTTGATTTCGTGGGCCAGTTTGCTTTGAGTTTTGAACAGGCCCTCTTTGAGCTTTTGAAACAGGCCCATGAATCAGGTGGCTTTGGCGGCCGGCTGCGGCTGGCTGGCGCGGTTGCGGCGGGCGTCCTTGAGTTTGTCCACATACCGGGCCGGAAGCCGGACGCCGCCGATGAGAGGTTTGCCCTTGCTGTAGCCGTGGCAATCTGAGCCGCCGGTGACAGCCAGATTGAGACGCGCGGCCATTTGCAGATAGTATTCGGGCATCGCCCCAGTGTGCCGGGTGTGAAAACATTCCAGGCCGTCCAGCCCCTGGCCAGCCAGAGTGGGAATGATTTGGTCGCAGTGGTTCAACGCCGGATGGGCCAGCACCGCCAGGCCGTGCGCCTCATGGATCAACGCGATGGCGGCATCGGAGGAGATTTTGTATTTGGGCACCCAGGCGGGCCTGCCTTTCTTCAGGTATTTCTCAAACGCTTCATCCACGCTGGCGCACAGCCCTTCGAGCACCAGCGCCCGGCCCACGTGCGGACGCCCGGGTGAATGGCAGTTGGCCAGTTCAAAGACCGTCTCGGCCCTGAGGGGAATTCCCAATTTGTTGAGCCGCGCGGCCATTTCCCGCACGCGATCCTTGCGCACGGCCTGGAATTTCCCCATCTCTCCCAGCAACCGCGGGTGTTCCACCTCCAGGAAGTAACCCAGCAAATGGACTTCCCTCCCTTCGTATTCCGCCGTCAACTCCGCGCCGGAGATAAACTCGATGCCCAGGCCTTCGCAAGCCCGGCCCATGCGCGCGCACCCTTCGATGCTGTCATGGTCGGTCAGCGCCATCGCCACCAGCCCCAGCCGTCCGCCACGCTCGGCCAACTCTTCGGGCGTGAAGGTTCCGTCGGAAAAAAGCGTGTGCAAATGCAGGTCGGCGCCCCCGCCCTCCCCGGGCCGAAGGGCGGTCTTCTCGGACGAAATGACGGGCGAAGCGCTCATTTGACCACCCGCGCCGACCGGGATAATTGGTCTTTGATCGTGTCCAGGATGCCGTTGACAAACTTGCCGCTGCCCTCGGTGGAGAACTTCTTGGCGATATCAACCGCCTCGTTAATGCTCACCACCGGCGGAATATCCTCCCGGTGAAGCATCTCGTAAATTGCCAGGCGCAATACATTGCGGTCCACCGCCGCCATCCGGGTCAGGTCCCAGTTCTGGGTGTGTTCGGCGATTTTTTGATCCAATTCCGGGCGCTTCTCAATCACGCCTCGAATCAGGCGGTCGGCGAAAAGGCGCGTGGCCAGTTCCTGGGGGGTGGCCGGCGGCAATTCGGTCTTTTCCCCCCACTTGGCGGAAGCCCTCTCCTCCGCTATCGCCGGGGCGCGTTGTGAGGCCCAAAAATGGCCCAGCGCCTCCTCCAGATTGTCCGGAGGATTCAGGTCGTGCTGAAAAAGAAACTGCACAGCTCGTTCTCGCGCTTCACGCCGTTTTCCCATGCAATCAAGTCTGGCCCCAAATAACCGAATGCAAAAGCAAATTATCCAGAAAGACGGGCGCAAATCCGGCTTTGAGCGCCCGATTCGCCAGGAACTTTGTCCGGGAGGGCGGAGCGCCGCGACGCCCTAAAATTCTCCCCTCGAACAGGTCAGGGCGTCGCGGCGCTCCGCCCTCCCGAGCAAAAGCTGATTTGCGCTCCAGAAAGATTCGGCAAATCAGTCGCCTTTGGCGACGGGAGGAGAAAGCGCCCACCTTTTAGAACTTTGATTATCAATGACATACAGAGGGGCGCTTGGAAGTCTTTAGACACGCCCGGCTCGGCGGAAGAGTCGCCTTCCCATAAACGCCCCGGTAGGGCGACGCTCCCGCGGAGGCGCCCCCTTTTCCCAAAAAACCGCTCCTGCTGAGCCGTATGCCAGGCATAGCTCAAAAACTTCCAAGTCCCGGGTTGCATGTTCTTGATTATCAACGCTCTCAAGCTCCCTCGGCCCGCGGCACAACCCCAGCCCCCGCGCTTTTTATGGTGCACAAGGGTGCATAAGCCTGCATAAACCGCCGGGGATGGCTCCGCGCCCTCAAACTCCGTTGAGCCGCAAAAACCACCGTAATTTACCGTAATTTACCGTAATTTCCGTAACCAACGAACTCCGCCCCATCCGGGAACCCCTCACCGCCGTCAATTTAAGGTGCGAATAGGTGCGAATAGGCGCGAATCGCCGGTCAAGACCTCAGCCGAAGACATTCAACCACGGATGGACACGGATTAACACGGATAAGAGAATTCCCATCCGTGTCCATCTGTGTCCATCCGTGGTTAAGTCATTTTTTCCAGCGCCCCGGCGGGCCGGAAACGGGGCCAGCGCTCCGCGCAAAGGCGGATCAACAGCCGCGACAGCCGGGGCATGGCGTGGTTCAAGCGGGTTCGCCGCCCAAACGCCCCGGTCCGCGGCCTTTCAAAGAACAAACCGCCCTCAGCCACTGCAACCACAATACCACATAAATTGCATTGTGCAATATAACTAATCCATTTACCATGGATGAACGCGGATGGACACGGATTCAAAAACCGATTGCCCCGGGGATTCACTCACGCAAAGCCGCTGGAAAGAATTCTGCTGAAAATGAGGACTTCTTTGAGATGGCGCCAAAGAACTTGAACAGGAAAACAAAGCAAACGGAGAAGAAACTCGAACTGGACAAAGCAGCCGTCAAAGGACATGTGCCGTATATGGAAGGGCGGGTGCTGAAGTTGGGAATGAAGGCCGGGCGGACTGAATGGGAGACAAAATGGGGAGATGGGGCATTACAGCCGGGTGAGCAAAGCGGTCAGCCGATGGCTCGAAGGCCCGGCCGGAAGCTGGAGAAACTGAAAGAAAAGCTGAAGCACTTGGATCGGTGAATTTGAATGAAAAATGAAAACGGTCACAATTCCAGCCCGAATATTTCACAGCTTGGCAGGGCGAAGCTGCAGCGGAACTGGATAGTCGATGCCCGCTTTGCGGGCTGCTTCGCCCTGATATTTGGGCGGCGCGGCAGCACCGCCCTACCGACAAATTGGAAGCGCCTTTCGCCGCGCTGTGAAATATCCGGGCTGGGACCCTTTGGCCTTCCCCAAATGGGCCATTACAACAACGCCAGCGGTGGGACCCGGAAAATGAGCCTTGGTGGTCTTCGCCAATTCCGAAAAGCCGGGTCACAACTACAGCTTTTGGAAAAGAAGGAGATGACAAAATGAACCGGCACCAATTTCCTAGGACTGACCCTATTACGGAGGTTGTGGTTCTGGCGCGGAGAAGGACGCGGGCTTCATGACCGCTCCGCGCCTTCAATCAATCCGTTTCTGAACACGCCCGGCTCGGCAGAAGCCTCGCCCTGCGGAGGCGTTTATGGCAGATGGCGAGGCACCCGGCGAGGCGTATGCCTGGCATTGCTCAAAAAATGAGATGCGCCCCAGATGGGCGTGAGACAGAATTCTTCACGCCGTCGGTGGGGCGGCGCTGCTGCGCCGCCCAAGAATTCAGGGCAGAGCAGCCCGCAAAGCGGGCATCGACTATCCAGTTCCATCTGCATCTCTGCCCTGCCAGGAAGGTGAAGAATTCTGTCTCACACCCAGACGCCTTAATATACCTTATTTAACTCTTGCATATCACCCTGAATTCCTTATGCTTCGGCCCGGTTAGACTGCCGTTATGAAAACAATCCTCCCTTCATTCGTCAAACCGGCCCTCCAATTGACCCTCCTCCAACTGGGCCTGCTCTTTTGCCCCGCCCTGCGCGCCGGCGTCGCCTTCACCGTCACGCCTGCCGCCGTGAGCAACACTTACAGCGGCTTCATCACCCTTCAGGTGACCGGCCTGAGCGCCGGCGATACCGTGGTGGTGCAGAAATACCTGGACGTCAATGGCAGCGGCGTCATCGCCTCGAATGACTGGCTGGTGCAACAGTTTCAACTCACCGATGGCCAGCCGGGCATGGTGATCGGCGGCATCGTCAATTCCAACGTGCCGGGCGACACCGACACGACGCCGGGACAAATCACCACGCCGATGAATTTTCAGAACGGCGATTTCATGCAGAACATTGCCGGGCAATATCTCTTCAAGCTGTCCAGCCCGGCCGGGCATTTTACGGCGAAAACGAATCTTTTCAGCATCACCAACGTCCCGTTCGCGCAGAAGCTCACCGGCAATGTGCTCATCAGCGGAACCAGTACGCCGGTCCCCAATGCCATTGTCCTCCTTGAAAGAGAAAACGGCCCGGCCCAGGGAGGCGTGCTGGCGGACAATTCCGGCTCTTACACCATCCCGGCGCCGCCCGGGACTTATACGCTGCTCCCTTTCAAGAGCAACTATGTCTTCAATCAAAGTTCATCGGCTCTGCCGGTCCTTGCCTTGAGCAGCGGCCAGACCATCACCACGAACCTGACGGTCACCGCCGCCACGGCCAGCATCTCCGGTCAACTGGTCGATTCCAACAATCTCTCCATTGGATTGCCGGGCGTTTTTTTGGGGGCCACAGCGTCCAACAGCCTCACGGGGATAGGTTTGACGGACAGCAACGGCAATTTTACCGTCGGCGTCGTCTCCAACCTCGGCAACTGGTCGTTCAAACTCAAAGGCGAGCGTCTTATTGTCCACGGCTATGTTGGATTGAATGAGAAAGTGAGCGCCGCCGCCGGGCAAACCGATGTCACCCTCGCCGTGCCCAAGGGCACGGCGATGTTTTATGGCAGTGTGAAAGACAATCTGGGAAGTCCCATGCCCGGCATCGAAGTCGAGTCCTCCGACAAAAATAACAATTATCAGGGCGACGGCTACACCGACGCAAATGGGAATTACGCCGCCGTCGCGCTGGGCGGCCTGGGCAACGACTCGTGGCAGGTGGGACTCAGCAGTGACACGAGCCCCGCCGGTTACCTTTTTTCGCAGCCGCTCGTTGACTCGAACGGCGGCACGAACATGAGCACCGGACAGGCGCTGCCGGCGAATTTCACCGCCCTTCTGGCGACCAATTCCATCTCCGGCTCCCTCAAGGACAATAACGGCAACCCCATCCCCGGCATCGGCGTTTACGGCAACGACCTCAGCGACACCAATTATCAGGCCTACGTCGATACCGACACCAATGGCAATTATTCGTTGAGCGTGGGCAATGGCACTTGGAAGGTCGGCATCAACTCCTGCAACGGTTGCGGGGGCGACAGTTTGCCCGGCAACTATCTGCCCCCCCCAAATCAAACGTTTACGATTTCCAACGACAACGCGACGGCCGATTTCATCGCGCAACTCTGCGGCACGATCATCATCACCACCACTTCACTGCCCGCCGGCGAAATTAATGAGTATTACGATCAGTTTGGCCAGGCTTCCAGTTGCAGTTCCACCTTCACCTGGTCGATCATCTCCGGTTCACTGCCGCCGGGTTTGAGCGGGAACCCTTTCACCGGCGAAATCTCCGGCACACCCACCAATTCCGGAGTTTACCCTTTCATCATCCAGGTCGTTGACGGCAACGGCCTGGCAGCCATTCAAGCACTGACCCTGACCGTCAACGGCGGCCCGTTGAGTGTGACGACGGCTTCACTCACCAGCGGCACAACCAACGTGCCCTATAACAGCCAGCAGTTGACCGCCAGCGGCGGCCAGCCGCCTTACCGTTGGTCCCTGGCATCGGGGGGGCTGCCGTCCGGCTTGGGCTTGTCCACCAACGGCGTGATTAGCGGGACGCCGACAAGGGCTGGGACTACCAACTTCGTCGTGAAAGTCACCGACAGCGCCTCGGCAACAGCGACGCAGCCCCTGTCGCTGGCCGTCTATGCGCTTTCCACTTCCGTGACGTTTTCTGTTTCGACTGGCGCCGTCAGCAACTCTTATTCCGGGCTTATTACGCTGCAAGTGGCGGGGTTGAACATCGGTGAGACCGTGCAGGTGGAGAAGTTTCTCGACGTCAATGGGGACGGCGCGGTGGATGCCGGGGATTCGCTGATGCGGAGTTTCCCCCTGACCGACGGCCAGGCCAGTGTGATCGGCGGGGTCACCAACGTCAACGTCCCCGGTGATACCACTCCGGCCGATGGCTCCATCACCGCTCAGCTCAGCATCGCCAACGACGTGGCTCAGGAGATCGTCGGCCAGTACATCTTCAGGCTCACCAGCCCAACCGGCCGCTTTGCGCCGATGACGGCCCTGTTTGATGTGACCAATGCCGCCTACGCGCAATCGTTTTCCGGGTCGGTTCAATGCGGCGGCGTCAACGTCCCTTACGCGACCGTGTTGGTCGTCCCTGCCAATAGCACGAGCCGCACCCCCGTGGCCGGCGTGCTGGCGAACAGCGCCGGCAACTACTCCATCAAACTGCCGCCCGGCCCTTACAGTTTCTACGTCTTCAAGAGCAACTATGTCGCCAACCTGGCCCAGTCGCCGACGCTCACGTTGAGCAATGGGGCGGACGTCACCACGAATCTCACTTTCCTGGTTCCCGCCACCCAAACCATCTCCGGTCGATTTGTCGATGCAGCCTACCCCGGCGTCGGATTGCCGGCCATATACGTCATCTGCCAATCCACCAATAGCCTCATGGCCGGAGCCTGTTTGACCGACACCAACGGGAACTTCACCATGCCGGTCACCCCAAGTCAGTGGGGAGTCTCCCTGGACGAATCAGGTCTGACAGCCAGCGGCTACCTTGTTCCACAGAGCAGCACGACCGTTCAAACGGCCTCCGGGAGCGTCTCCAATGTTATTGTCACAGTGGCCAAGGGCACGGCGCTGTTCTATGGAAGCGTCAAGGATAGCTTCGGAAATCCATTGCCGTCAATTGAGGTTGAATCCCGGGACAACAACAACTTGTATGGAGGCGATGCCTATACGGACACGAACGGAAACTACGTCGTCGTCGCCCTGGGCGGATTGAGCTTCGACCCGTGGCAGGTTGAAATCAGCAGCGACCACAGTCCCGCCGACTACCTTTATCAGGGGCCGGGCTTTGATTCAAACGGCGGCGCCAACCTCGGCTCCGGCCAGGCATTGCCGGGGGATTTCTCGGCCCTTCTGGCGACCAACACCATCTCCGGCTATCTAAAGGACAACACCGGCAAACCCATCGCCGGCGTCGGAGTTTACGCCTACGCAACGATCTCCGAAGTGTACTACCAACTGGAAGCCGTGGATACCGGCGCCAATGGGTATTATTCGCTGGACGTAGCCAGCGGCTCGTGGTCGGTCGGCCTCATTGGGAGCGGCTACAACGATAGTCTGCCCACAAACTATCTCAGCCCTCAATATCAGACAGTTGTAATTTCCAGCGACAATGGCACGGCGAATTTCACCGCCCCTGTTGCGACCCAGTTGATCACTGGCTTCGTGCAGGACAGCCACGGAAACCCCGTCACCGGAGTCGGGGTGTACGCCAACGACGTTAGCGACACCAATTATGGCGCTTATGCGGACACCGACGGCAACGGCAACTACTCGCTGAACGTGATTGCCGGCAGTTGGTCCGTTGGCGTCAACTGCTCCGGCGGCAACGACAGCCTGGACAACATTCTTGGCAGGGGCAATTATGAGTGTCCAACCAACGAGAATGTCACTATTACCAATGAAACCGGCACCGCGAATTTCACCGTTGAGCCTCCCGTGCCGCTGCAAATAACGACTACCAATCTGCCCGCTGGCAGCGTCGGCATCTTCTACGAGTTTCAACTCCAAGCCACTGGCGGGCACCCTCCGTACCAGTGGGGTTGGACCACACCGGATGGCAACCCTCCGCCCGGCTTGAATTTGACCTTTTCCAATGGGGTTCTATCCGGCTATCCCAGCGCCAGTGGGACCTTTGTATTCTCGGTGCAGGCCTACGATAATTATACCTCTCAGGATTCGACGAATCAATGGATATCGGTTTACATCGCGCCATCCGCTCCCCCGTTGCAGGTCACGACCACGTCTTTGCCCAATGCGACCAATGGCGTTTATTACAGCCAGCAACTACAGTGCTCTGGCGGTGTCGCGCCCTATTATTGGACCAACAGTCCCGGCTCGGCCAGTCTGCCGCCCAATTTGACTCTGGGCACCAATGGCGTCATTTCCGGCATGCCGGCGGGCAGCGGAACCTTCTACTTCTTTGTGCGCGCCATTGATTCGACCTCGGCGACGGCGGATCAGCTTCTGTCGCTCACCATCAACATCGCTCCCTTGCAAGTGACGACCGTTTCTCTGCCCAATGGCACCAATGGCGTTTATTACAGCCAGCAACTACAGTGCTCTGGCGGTGTCGCGCCCTATCATTGGACGAACAGCCCCGGCTCGGCCAGTCTGCCGCCCAATTTGACTCTGGCCACCAATGGCATCATCTCCGGCACGCCGACGGGCAGCGGAACGTATTACTTCTACGTCCGCGCCATAGATTCGACGGCGGCGACGGCGGATCACCTTCTGTCGCTCACAATCACCAACAAGCCGGTCATCACCCTCACGGGAGCGACCCGGCTGACCAATGGGGAGTTTCAGTTCAAATTCAACACCTCTGCGGGCGCCACTTATGCGATTCAATCCTCCAGCAACTTGTTGAATTGGAGCCTGCTCCTGGACCTCAGCGGCTCCGGCGTGCCGCTGACGGTGATGGACCCCGGCGCCACGACCAACCGCCGCCAGTTTTATCGCGTGGAGGTCCTGCCACCCTAGAACCTCCAAATGGGTTGGAACAAGAAAGGCTCGTCAACCGATGAAAATGCGCATCTGGCGGTTGTTCGGCAAGCCGGCCTCGGCCTCCCTTCGTGCAGGTTCTGCACGATGTTACCTGGCAGCCGGGTTGCTTATGCTGACAGGGTTGACGGCTTGGAATGCGCAGTCCCAGCCGATTGATGTTACCACCAGCCAATACACCGGAGATTTATGGTTGGAGTTTGTCAGCCCCCGCAGTGAGATTTGGTCAAATCAGGTTCCGTCCTCTCCGCCCTTCGCCAGCACGATTGAGGAGACATCAACTTGGGCCAGGTCCGACTACCCTGGCGTGAATTGCACCACTTATGGGCTTGTAAGCCAAGATTGCCAGATCTCTTCCGACAGCATTACGATCTCATGCTCTTATTACGATTCAGCGGGAGGGCCGGAGGAACCCTGGATAGGGTGGATGGCAGCCCAGGTGTGGCCGTCGTCTGGCGCCACGTTAACTTTCTCCTTGACTGAACCTTGCGCTTACACGGCGTCGGTTCAGATGTCTGCCGCCTGCCCTGGCGGCACCACAGCCGATACGGGCGCGCTGTTCCAATACTCTGCAAGCTCAACGTTTGGAAGCTACATGGAAGCTACTTCACATTTTCCTTCGTTATCGGCCACGATGACAACCAACGGATACCTTGCCACCGGCGGTTATATAATTTCTTGTGACTGTAACGGCGATAACGCGATTCTTCTTGGACTTGGTGAAATGACGGCGAGGGCAAGCGCCATTGTATCGGTTTCTTTCGTTCCCCTCCCGGCCCTTGCCATCACCACTCCCAGCCCACTGCCGAACGGGACAGTGAGCGTGCCCTACAATCAAACTCTTGCCGCAACAGGAGGGGCGCCGCCGTACGCGTGGTCCATCGTTTCAGGCAGTTTGCCCGACGGGTTGAGCTTGGACGCGAACAGCGGCGCCATCACCCGCACGCCCACGAGTGCGACGACAGCCACCTTCACAGTGCAGGTGACGGACAGGATCGGGACGACCGCAACCCAGCAGTTCACCCTGTCCGTCGTCGCACCGCTTGTCATTACCACGGCTAATCCGTTGCCGGACGGAACAGTGGGTGTGTCCTATGGCGTGACGCTGGAGGCGACCGGGGCTCAGGCAATTACACATGGGACATCGTCTCGGGCAGTTTGCCAGATGGGTTAGGGTTCGACACCCGCAGCGGCGCCATCGGTGGCATGCCGACCGCCGCCACAACCAATAGCATTGAGGTGGAGGTGAGAGACGACAACGGAGTTACAACGAACAAAACCTTCACCCTAACGATCACGAATTCATTCGTCACCATTGTCACCCCCAGTCCGTTGCCGGACGGAACCGTGGGCGTGGGTTACAGCCATCCATTGGAAGCCACGGGCGGCACAGGCAATTACGCGTGGACGATTGCAGGATTGCCGGACGGTTTGCTCCCGGATTCCAGCGGAGACATTACCGGCATTCCAACCACGGCTGGGATTTTCAACTTTGTCGCCCAAGTAACCGACATGGTGACGGGCGCCTCCGCCAGCAATTTGTTCAGCCTGACCATCAGTAACGTGCTCGGCACCTGCACTTGGACGATCACAACCTCGGTCAAACCGTCCGGCTCCGGCAACGGAGGCAGCCCCCTTGTCCTGGCCGTGAACTGCGGAGAGAGCGTGACGGTGACGGCGCGGCCAAGAACCTGTTACTATTTCGTCAACTGGACGGAAGGCGGGAGCGTCGTCAGCGCCTCGTCAAGTTACTCCTTCACCGCGACGGCGAATCGGAACCTGGTGGCCAATTTCACGGAAAACCTCTACACAATCAGCACGAGCCATTCACCCGCCTCTGGCGGCGCCACCGGCGGCGGCGGAACAAATGCAGGGTGCGGGAGCAGAGTGATGGTGACCGCCACGGCCAACAGCGGCTTTGCGTTTGCCAACTGGACTGAGGGTGGGCTGGTGGTAAGCGCCGCGTCAAACTACACGTTCACTGTCTCGGCCAATCGGACCTTGGTGGCCAATTTCAACGATATTCAGCCGCCCTCCCTCGTCATAACCTCACCGCTGCCAGTCCAGATGTGGGGTTCGCTGGGCACGGCGAACTTGGCCGCCGCCGGGACGGCGACTGACAACGTTGCCGTGGCGTCGGTGTGGTATCAGTTCAACGGCGGGGCTTGGACGGAGGCCAACGGCACAACCAATTGGACCACGGGCAACCTGAACCCGGCTTCCGGCACCAATCTCCTCTTGGCGTGCGCGGTGGACACCAGCGGCAACGGGTCGGCGACCAACAGCGTGGCTTTCGTCTATGTGTGGGTCGCGCCGTTACAGGCGCCACCCACCGTTTTGCCCAGCGCGACGCAGAACGTTTCTTACAGCACCCCACTCCAAGGAATCGGAGGGCAACCGCCATACACCTGGTCGCTGGCGCTTGGGTCGGCCGCCTTGCCGCCCGGTTTGTCTTTTGCGACCAATGGCATCCTATCGGGCTTTCCAAGCACGGCCGGCACAAGCTCCTTCATCGTGAGCGTGACCGATGCGGCGGATACGACCACAAACCAAGTGATGACACTCACGGTCAATGCTTCGACCAACCCGCCCGTCGTGGTGTTGACCGCTGCATCGTGTTCCAGCAGTGGGCAGGTCCAATTCAGCTTCAATACAACGGTGGGCTTGAACTACACCGTTCAACGCTCGACGGACCTGGAAACCTGGACTTCCCTCCTGACGTTGAGCGGTTCCGGCGGGCCTCAGACCGTCATGGATTCCAACGCCGCCGGAGCAAGCCATCGCTTTTATCGCGTGCAAATCGGGCAGTAGTCTCTCTAAAGGAAAAGCGAAAAGTGCATATATCAAGGATTGATGCCTGCCCGGACCGTATCCCTTGAACTTTATTTGCATTTTTAACATGTCTTGAATCCGCAGATGACAAGAATTGGAATTGACGCGTGGCTAAACTGGACTAGATTACGCTCGTCTTGATGAACACCGCTCAAAGTTGCGATTTTAAAGCACACCGCCCGCGCCGGAACCTTCCAGCGGGAGTTTCCCGCAAGCGCGGGGAATCCAATTTTGTGTCGGCGTTTTCCAAAGCCTATATCGCAACGGTTGGGCCGCACGGAATCGGCGGGAGTGAGTTTGCGATTTCCAACTTTGGCATTGCGGACTTTGTCTGGCTCCACTGGCAGCGTGACGATCAGGACGGCACCGCACTTTCCATCGAGAAAATCAAGTCACAACTCGCCAGGCTAAAATTGACCGCGTTTGAAATGAAGTTGAGCGATTGGCGCAAGGGGCTCGCCCAAGCTTATCGTTACGGCTACTTTTCCGACCTGGCAATTGTTGTTTTGCCGCCTGAGGCTGCAAAACTGGCGCGGGCCGAATTGACGTTGTTCCGCAAACTAAGCGTCGGTCTGTGGAGCTTCCAGCGGGCAACTGGCCGAATTCGCCGGCATTTCACACCTCGCGCTTCCAAGCCCCGAAATGCAAAAGCCAGGGAAAAGGCGCTTGATCTACTTGGCGCCGCCCTCAAGCTCGGGCAGTAGTCTCTCCAATTGCATTTTTTGAGCTTGCCAGAAGAACCCTCAGGCCGGATATTCGCGCTATCCCGCGAACGTTGCGCATGGAGTATCCGGAGGCGATTTATCATGGGATCGATCGGGGGGATCATCGCGCGAGAACTCAAACGCCCGGGATGGAAGCAGAACGAATTGCGCTGTCGGCGCAAAGGAAACCCGGAGAAAGTAAAACTGGCTCGCCGGTTGCGGGCCGAAGCGACGATGACGCTGGCCTGTGTGGCGTAACACCTGGAGACGGGCAGTTGGGGCTACGTCTCGCATCTGCTGAATGGACAAGGAAAAAGTGCAAGCACAAAGATTGATACCTGTCCGTGACACCTGCCCGATTTCTGCGACCACATGACAATCGATATACCACAAAGAAGCGCGCTTAAAGTGCTCGACACGTTTGCTGGTGCTGGTGGCTTCAGTTTGGGATTTCAGCTTGCCGGATTTGAAGTTATTGGCGCCATAGAGCGAGATAAATGGGCATGCGAAACGTTCGCATTCAATCACTCTGGAGCTATCACAGTTAATCGCAATATCGCGGAGATTTCCGATGACGAATTAAAAGAGATGTTTTTCGACAACAATCCAGACATCGTTGTTGGCGGCCCTCCATGTCAGGGATTTTCAATTGCAAACAAAAGGAATGGCGACCCAAAAGACCCCCGAAATTCCTTATTTAAGGAATTCCTTCGCGTTGGAGCGGCACTACATCCGGAAATAATGGTGATGGAGAGCGTTCCGAATCTATGCGCGGCCAGGACAGCGTCAAAAGAGAGCGTGTTGGAGATTATCAAGCAGGGCCTGAGAGAACTTGGATACCACGCATATGCGGCAGTCCTTAACGCAACTTCATTCGGTGTTCCACAAATGCGACAGCGGTTATTTGTTATCGGGTCGCGCATGCAGTTGACCACCCTGTTTCCGAGGCCAACTCACCAAGTCTGCCTGAACGGAGACATGTTGCTTTTCGACGATAGCTTACAGCCATGCCCCACACTTTGGGATGCCATCTCCGATTTGCCACCGCTCGAAGCCGGTGAGGGTTCTGAAGAAACGCCATACTCTTCAGAGCCGAATACTGAATACCAGAAGGCGCTCCGATTGGGTTCGACGAGCATTTTTAACCATAAAGCGATGTGTCATACGCGGCGAATCGTCGAGCGCTTCAAAACAATGAAATGGGGGGACTCCGTCAACGATGTCGCCGAGCACCTAAAACCAAGAAGGCGCAATTCCTCGGAAATCGCCATGGAGGCATACGACCAGAACAATAGGAGGATGCATCCAGAGCGTCAGTGTCACACCATTCCCGCTTCCTTTTACGCTAACTTTGTCCATCCGTTTCAGCACAGGAATTTCACTGCTCGAGAAGGCGCGCGAATCCAATCATTCCCCGACTGGTTTAGGTTCATGGGAAAGCCGACCGTGATCAGCCACAAGCTTCTTGCACGCGAAGAACGACACGAGGAACTGCACCTCTGCCAATACAACCAAATCGGGAACGCGGTTCCTCCATTCGTGGGGCGCGCGGTTGCGCTTAATCTCAAGCACCAACTCGAAAGGCTCCAAAATTCAAGATTGATCAAATCTATGTTCTACGAAAGCAGAAGAATACGGATAGAGAATTCCGTTACGCTGACACATATGAAAAAAATCCCATCTATGCGGATGTGGTGTGGCACTTGTTTGATATGACGCGCGGATTTTTAACAGCCTCATGGGAAAGCGGAGTCAATTTTGGACTTACAAAGGGATACTTAATCTAATCGTTTGCTTGATTCGTTGCCGCCGGCGGCGGGCTTGCGCAAGACGGTGTCGCGTTGCGCCCAGGCGGGGTCGGGGTTCGGGTAATCCAGGTTGTAGTGCAGGCCGCGGCTTTCGGGCCGGCCCAGGGCGGAGGTAATGATCAATTCCGCCACGGTGGCGATGTTGCGCAATTCCAGCAGGTCGCTGGTGACGATGAAATCCCAGTAATATTGCTGAATCTCCTCCTGCAAATTGGCGATGCGGCTGCGGGCGCGTTGGAGCCGTTTGTTGGTCCGCACGATGCCGACGTAATCCCACATCATCCGGCGGATTTCGTCCCAATTGTGGCTGATCACCACCATTTCATCAACGTTCTGGGCGTGGCCCGGCTGCCAGGGCGGCAGCGCCCATTCCCCGGCCGGGTCGGGGTGCGCGCGGACGCGTTCGGCGGCGCGGTGGGCGCAGACCAGGGCTTCAAGAAGCGAGTTGCTGGCCAGACGGTTGGCCCCGTGCAATCCGGTGCAGGCCGCTTCACCGACGGCGTAAAGGCCTGGGATTTCCGTCTGCCCATCGACCGTCGTGACCACGCCGCCGCATTGATAATGGGCCGCCGGGACGACCGGAATGGGTTCGCGCGTGATGTCGATGCCGTATTGCAGGCAGGTCGAATGGATGTTGGGAAAGCGCTCGATGAGAAACGCCGCCGGCTTGCGCGTGATGTCCAGAAGCACATGATCCTGGCCGCTTTTCTTCATCTCGTTGTCGATGGCCCGCGCCACGATGTCGCGCGGGGCCAGGGACTTGAGCGGGTGATACTTGTCCATGAAAGGGACGCCCGCGATGTTTTTGAGAATCCCGCCCTCGCCGCGGACGGCCTCGCTGATGAGAAAGGATTTGGCCTTGGGGTGAAAGAGGCAGGTGGGATGAAACTGCACGAATTCCATGTTCGCCACCGCCGCGCCCGCCCGGTAGGCCATCGCCACGCCGTCGCCGGTGGCGATGTCCGGGTTGGTGGTGTAGAGATAGACCTTTCCGCAGCCGCCGGTGGCCAGGAGAACGGTTCGCGCGGCGAAGGTTTCAATTGTATTGCGGTTTCTGTCCAGAACGTAAGCCCCCAGGCAACGATTGGCCGCGCCCGTTTCGCCCGCCGCGCCGCCCGCCTTCTGAGCGGTGATGAGATCAATGGCGATATGGTTTTCGAATATCTCGATGTTGGGCCGCGCCGCCGCGGCCGCCAGCAGCGCCCGCTCGATCTCCCGGCCCGTCGCATCTTTGGCGTGCAGAATGCGCCGCTTGGAATGGCCCCCTTCCCGTCCCAAGTCCAGCTCGCGTCCCTCGCTGCCTTCCCGCTCGGAGAATTTCATCCCGATCTCGATCAACTCGGCGATGCGCGCCGGCCCGTCGGCGAGAATCGCGCGCACCACCTCCTCCCGGCAAAGCCCCGCCCCCGCCCGGAGGGTGTCGCGGACATGAATTTCAATCGAGTCCTCCTTGCTCGTCACCGACGCGATGCCGCCCTGGGCGTAGTTGGTATTGGACTCGGCGCTGGATTTCTTGGTGACTATTGCCACGCGGCCCGGCGGCGCGACTTTCAAGGCAAAGAACAGCCCGGCCAGGCCGCTGCCGAGGACAAGGAAGTCAAATTGTTTCATAATGCCGCTTCAGGCCGTTTCTTGCCCTTGCGGTCAACGGCCACTTGTTACGGCAACGCGGCAGCGATGGCAAGACCAAGGTTTGACAGTTGACAAACTGAACCATTGACAGCCTTTGCGGTTGTTTCGGCGGGCGCCTGGTGGCATACTGCCGGCATGCGTGAGTTGTCAGCCGCTCCCTACTTCACTCTGAATCCGTTCCTGGAACTGTTTCGGACCGGGGTTCCCATATTGATGTATCACAAAATCGGGCCGCGCCCGCCCGGCGTCCGCCTCAAAGGGCTTTACCTGAGCGTGGCCAACTTCGTGCGGCAACTGGGCGAATTCCAGGTGGCCGGTTTTGCCTCCTGCACGCTGGCCGAGGCCTGCGCCGGCGGCTCCGGCGGCCCGCGGGTTGCGCTGACATTTGACGACGGGTTTTGCAATGTTCTTGAAAACGCGCTCGAACCGCTGGCCCAACATCGCCTCCGCGCCATCCAGTTCCTGGTGCCCGATGCGATTGGCAAACTCAATGAATGGGACCTGCGCGACGGCGAGGTCCCCGAACGCCTCATGGACGCCAGCCAGATTCGCCTGTGGCTCCAGGCCGGCCATGCCATCGGCTCCCACTCGCTGACTCACGCCCGTTTGACCCGCTTGAGCGTTCGCGATGCCCGCGAGGAAATTTTCGCCAGCAAGAAGACCCTCGAAGACACCTTCGCCGTGCCCGTTGACCATTTCTGCTATCCCTATGGCGATTGGAACCCGGCTGTGCGCGACCTGGTCATGGAGGCCGGATACCGGACGGCCTGCACCACCGCCTTCGGCATCAATACACCCGCCACCCCGCCCTTGGCGCTGCGCCGCCTGACGGTCCGGCATCCGACCCGCAGCTTGCGCTCCCTCAAAGCGAAACTGCTGGGGCCTGATTAGGCGGCGTGAAAAAATCCGATCTTCCGGCTTGCGTCGGCTTCCTGCATTTGCTTTTTAGTTGGCTTGGTTTAATTTGAGCACAGGAGGAAAAATGTCATTTCAGATTTCGCCGCCGCGCCGCAAGGACCACTTGCAAGTCAGAAAAACTCTCAAGCCGGTCAATTTCATCTGCGTCGCTCCCCATGCCAAGTGTGTCACATTGGTGGCGGATTTCAACGGCTGGCAGCCCGGCACTCTCCCGCTCAAACGCCGCGTCGATGGCGCCTGGTCAATCCAGGTGCCGCTCGGCCACGGCCACTATCAATACCGATTCCTTGTCGATGGCCAACCGGTGCTGGACCCGCGCGCCCAGGGCATTGTCCGCGACGAGAACAATGAAAAGGCCTGTCTGCTCTCAGTGAGTTGAGCCTTCCCCTTTCAACCCTTCCCGCGCTGTTCGGCGAAGAACTGCTGCAACAGGCCGCGGCATTCCGCCTCGCGGACCCCGGCGGTAATCTCGCTCCGGTGATTCAGACCCGGGAATTGCAACAGGTTCAGCGCGCTTCCCGCCGCTCCGGCCTTGGCGTCGCCCGCCCCGTAAACCACCCGCGGCACCCGCGCGTGGACGATGGCCCCCGCGCACATCGGGCACGGCTCCTTGGTCACGTAGAGGGTGCATTCGGCCAGGCGCCAATCTCCCATCGCCTCCGCCGCCTGGGTGATCGCCAGCATCTCGGCGTGGGCGGTGGCGTCTTTGAGCAGTTCCACCTGGTTAAAGGCCCGAGCGATGACCCGCCCGGCCCGCGCGATGACCGCTCCGACCGGAACTTCCTCCGCTTCATAGGCCCGCAACGCCTGCCGCAACGCTTCCCCCATGAAGTAATGGTCGCTCTGCAAATCAATGATCGGGTCCGTCATGCAAAACTAAACCTTTCCCACGCAGCTCTCCTCCAACTGCCATCGCTGGCTGCCATCCTCCAGGCAGTGGCAGTGCGCCGAGAAAAATCCGCCCCGATGCCGCCAGAACAACGGCCAGATTTCCTCCGCGTCGGTCCGGGGAAGTGTCAGCCGGGCTATCTCCGCCGCGTCGAAAAAGGCGAACTCCCCTTCCCGATGCGGCGGCGGCAGTTGCGCCAGCCGCGGCTTGACCTCGAACAAAAACATCAGCCAATGCTCGCGCCCCTGGTAGCCGTGCTCGCTCACCAGGCCCGTCAAATGCAAATCGCCCGGCGTCACCATTAAGCCCGTTTCCTCCCCGGCCTCGCGGCAGGCGCAGGCGTAAGGCGACTCGCCATCGGCCATGTGGAGCTTGCCGCCGCAGGGGCTCCACAAGCCGAGATTGGGTTCCTGCGCCCGGCGCATGAGCAGCGCCTGGTCCTGCCGGTTGAAACAATACAGCAGCGTGGCGATTCTGTAGGGCATCTTCATGTTGTCATTTATCGAAGTTCAATGGGAGCATCCGCCCATTACAAATGCTGTATCCAAATTGTAATTGCAACAGTAACCCATCAAATCTAGTGTGCCAACAGGTGAAAAGAAGAAACCTTTCTTTATGTCCACTCTGATATCCCATTCAATCCTGGTCTTGGCGCTCGTCTTGATATTTGTCACTGTCTGGCAGTCTTTCCGCATCATTGGACCGGCGGAGGTCGGTTTGATAATGAAGCGGTTCGGCGGCAAGCTTCCTTCCGACAATCCCGTTGCTTTTCATGGCGAGGCCGGTTATCAGGCAGAACTCCTCATGCCGGGGGTTCGTTTCAAATGGTGGTTCTTATACAAGGTGGGAAAATTTCCCTGGGTCCAGGTGCCGGCCAATGAAATCGGCGTCCTGATAGCCCAGGTTGGCAAAACGCTGCCCGCGGGAGCCAAGTCGGCGCGCTATAAGAAGGAGTTTGGCAACTTCACCGACCTTTCCAGCTTCATCGGCAACGACGGTGAAAAAGGCGTCCAGCGTCCCGTTCTGGCTCCCGGCAGTCTTTGCCTGTTCACCCGGTTGCGTTTCTGACCATCACCAAGAACAAAGTGTTTGGCCTTCCCATTTCGTCCGATCTTCAGGCGCGCCAAGGCAGGGATGAAAGACTGACACCTGCCTCGTTCAATCTTGAACCCTGGCAGCTCGACGTGTTCCGGGTCGAACCGCAACTACAGCAGGGGAGCGAGGAGAAGCTCGACGTGGTTGGCGTTGTCACGACGCTCGAAGGCGATCCACTTGAGTCGGGTCACATTGCCAGCCGTCTGGGCGGTTTCGACGATATGGAAAAGCTGGAACTGGCGGGCGCTGACGACCAGAAACTTATCGAAGTGCTCTTGGGCGATAAAAACGCGTCTCACAACAATTATCAAGATTTCCAGGCTTTCCTCAACGCCGGCGGCAAAATGGGGTTGCAGCACGATGTCCTCCGCTACGGCGCCTACACCCTGAATCCATTCCTGGTGCGGGTGGAAATCGTTCCCATGCTCGTTGTCAAACAGGGCGAAGCTGCCGCGATCAAAGCCTACGTCGGGCTGGTGACCCAGGACACCTCCGGCCCGAACTTCAAATTCGGGTCGTTGGTCAAACCCGGCCATCGCGGCCTCTGGGAGGACCCTCTGCGGACAGGCAAGTACGCCATTAATCCGCGCATCTACAAGGCCGAGGTGGTGCCCACTGCCATTCTAAAGCTGGATTGGGCCGCCGAGGTGACCGGCGCGCATGGTCTGGACAAAAACCTCCAGCCGATCGTCGCCAAAAGCGACGAAGGTTTCGTTTTCAAAATCGATTTGCAGGTGCTTATCCATGTGCCGGACACCAAGGCGCCAAAGGTCATCTCGATGGTGGGAACCATGAAGAATCTGGTCGATGATGTGCTCCAAGCTGCCGTGGGCAACCTTTTCCGCGACAAGCTTGGCTCGATGCGCGCCATCCAGTTCATCGAGACACGGCAGGAAGTTCAGCAGGAAGCCTTCAAGCATATCCAGGCTCAACTCGCCCTCTACGACGTCGAGACCCGCGGCGTTTACATCCAGGATGTCATTTTGCCGGAGGACCTCGTCAAGGTCCTCACCGAACGTGAGATCGCCAATCAACAGATCGCCACATTCCAAAAACAGGAGGAAGCCCAGAAGGGTCGCGTCGCGATGGAAAAAGCCAAGGGCACGGCTGATATGCAAAGCCCGCTGGCAAGATCGGAAGTCGAGATTTCCATCAAGGAAAACAATGCCAAGGCCCGCAAGGCCGAAGCCGACGGCGAGGCCACATTCACCTCCCGGACCGGCGCCGCCAAGGCCGCCGAAGTGGAAGCGGTCGGATTGGCAAAAGCCAAGGCCTACAAAGAACAGGTTGCTGCGCTTGGCCAGGCTCAAACCGCTTTGGTCAACGTGGCCGATGTCCTCTCCCGTGGCACGGTGCCCTTCGTGCCTAACATCCTCGTTACGGGTGGAAATGGCGATGGGAACGCCGCCAACGGACTCATGGCGACACTCACGGGGATGTTTGCCAAATCCCTGCACGCACCGGCTGCTCCCGCGCCCGCGACAGAAGCGGCCCCACCCAAAGCATAGAGCAAAATCTTGCCAAGAGGCGCGCCGGAGGGTTTAATTCTGCCTAATGTTACATCAGCAAACTCTGCGCCAGCCTGCGAGTTTCTCCGGCGTCGGCCTCCATTCCGGGGCTCGCGTCAATATGACTTTCCTTCCGGCTCCCCCCAATTCCGGCATCCGCTTCCGCCGGACCGATCTGGAGGGCAAACCCGAAATCGAGGCCGGCGTCGATTTCATCAGCGCCACCAATCGCTCGACTTCCCTGGCCAAAGGCGGCGCCAAAATCCACACCGTCGAACACGTCCTGGCCGCCTTCGCCGGGCGCGGCGTCGATAACGCGGTCGTGGAGTTGGACGCCAACGAGCCGCCCATTGCCGACGGGAGCGCCAGGGAGTATGTCAAGATGATCCAGGCCGCCGGCGTCGCCCCCCAGGACGAGCCGCGCGAGGTTTTCCGCCTTCTTTCCCCCATCTCCTACGAGAAGGACGAGACGAGCATTTCCGTGTTTCCGCACGACGGCCTCAAGATCACCTGCACCAGCGCCGACTCCAAGGGCCGCTTCACCCAATTCTTCAGCCTTGAGGTGACGCCGGAGACGTGGGAGCGCGAACTTTCCGGCGCCCGCACGTTTTGCTTCTTCGAGGAGATCGAATATCTCATCAAGAACGGCCTCATCAAGGGCGGCAGCCTGGAAAACGCCGTCGTCATCCGCGACGACGCCATTCTCACCACCGAGCCGCTGCGCTACCCGGAGGAGTTCGTCCGCCACAAAATATTGGACATCGTCGGCGATTTGTCCTTGGTGGGTTGTCCCGTGGCCGCGCACATCATCGCCGTCAAGCCCAGCCACGCGGCCAATTGCGAAGTCGCCCGCCAAATCGCCCAGCAGATGCGCCAGCCCCTGGATGCCGCCCGCAGTTTCGCCCCGCCGGCGCCCCCGCCCGCCGCAAAGCCCGATGGCGACGCCGAGCCGTTGCGCGACGGCGATGAGTTGGACACCGCGCGGCTGATGAAGATACTGCCGCATCGCTACCCGTTTTTGATGATCGATAAAATCATCAAGATCGACGGGGCCAGGATTGTGGGCCTCAAGAATGTGACCATCAACGAGCCTTATTTTCAGGGGCATTTTCCCAATCATCCCATCATGCCGGGCGTGCTCCAACTGGAAGCCATCGCCCAGGTCGCCGGCATCATGATGCTCCGGCAGGCGGACAACTTCGGCAAGCTGGCCTATTTCATGTCGGCCGAGAGCGTGCGCTGGCGCAAGCCGGTGCGGCCCGGTGACACGCTGATCATCGACGTTGAACTGACCAAGTCACGGGGCAAGATCGGCAAGGCCAAGGGAACTTGCCTGGTCAACGGCGAAACGGTCAGCGAGGCCGAAGTGACCTTTATGCTTATTGACAGGAGCTGATCCTGTTTCGCTTTTTATGATTGCTCCGACGGCGGTAATTCATCCCAAGGCGCGCCTGGGCGCCGGCTGCGTGATTGGGCCGTATTGCGTGATCGGGGAAAACGTCACACTCGGCAACGACTGCCGGCTCCATTCGCACGTCGTCATCGACGGCCACACGACCCTGGGCGAGGCCAACGAGATTTTTCCCTTCGCCTGCATCGGACTCAAAACGCAGGATTTGAAATGGAAGGGCGGCGTTACCCGCACGCTCATCGGCGGGCACAACACGTTCCGGGAATACGTCACCATCCACAGCGCCACCGGCGACGGAGAAGTCACGACCGTCGGCTCGCATAACCATATCCTGGCCTATTCCCACATCGCTCACAACGTCACCCTGGGCGATCACGTCATCATGTCCAACGTGGCGACCCTGGCCGGGCACATCCTGGTCGAGGACAGGGCCGTTATCGGCGGCCTGGCGGCAGTGCATCAATTCTGCCGGATAGGAACGATGGCGATCATCGGCGGCTGCTCCAAGGTGGTGCAGGACGTGCCCCCCTACATGATAGCCGACGGCAACCCGGCCCGGACGCGCGCCCTCAACAAAGTGGGGTTGGAGCGCAACGGTGTTTCGGCGGAAGCGCAAGCGGCCCTCAAACACGCCCACCGAATCCTCTTTCGCGACGGTCTGACCCAGGCCGCCGCCCTGTCAAAAATCGAAAGCGATCTGCCGCCGCTGCCGGAAGTCCGCCGCCTGGTTGAATTCGTCCGCGGCAGCGAGCGCGGCGTTGCCAAGTGACTTCTGGCTAGACCGGCAGCGTGATGAGAATGGCCGTTCCCTTGCCCGGCTCGGAGCGGATGCGCACTTTGCCGCGGTGCGTTTCGATCACCCGCTCCACAATCGCCAGCCCCAGCCCCGTGCCTTTTTCCTTCGTCGTGCTCAACAGCGACGAAAAAGGCCGGCGCCGATGCTCTTCGGGCATCCCCTTGCCGGTGTCGCGAAATTCGATCAAGACGTGCGTGGTCTTCCCCGCCCGCGCCGTCAGCCTGACCGCCCGGGTCGAAAGGGTGAGCGTGCCGCCGCCGGGCATAGCCTCAACGGCGTTCAAGGTCAGGTTCAGGAAGGCCTGCGCCAATTGCGTGCCATCGGCCATGACTTCCGGCAGGTCGTTCCCCATCTTGCGGACGAATTGAATCCGCTGGTTGCGCAGCTTGTGGCGGACCAGCAGCGCCAAGTCGTCGAGGAGTTGATTGATGTTGACGCGGGCCAGCTTCGGTTCGGTGCTCCGGGCGAAATCCAGGATTTGCTCCACGATCTTGTTCAACTGATCCATTTTATCCCGCAGGATGGCATCGTCCTTGATGCGTGGGTCCCCGGTCGCGAACTCCAGCCGCAATGAATGGTAGAGCATCTTCATGACGGTCAGCGGATTGCGGATTTCGTGCGCCACCTCCGCGGCCAGCAGGCCCAGCGCGGAAAGCTTTTCGTTCTGCCGCAACTGCTCCTCCAGGTCCACGACCCTCTCGTAGAGCCGGGTCTTTTCCAGGGCGATGGCGGAAAGTTCGGCCAGCGCGGTGATGGTGTGGATTTCCTCGTTGGAAAAGCTGCGGGCCTTGCCGGTGTAGATGTTGAGCGTCCCGATGGCCTGGCCGCCAAACACCAGCGGCGCGCTTAGCAGCGACACCAATCCCTCGCGCCGAGCCATGTCCTTGTTCTGGTACAGCGACGATTCCCGCACGTTCTCCAGTTGCATCGGCTTCTTGCGACGGACGACTATCCCCATGAAACTTTCGTCCGCGCTCAGGCGGGCCTTGTCCAGGTAAGCCGGGCCGCCGCCGTAACTGGCCCGCAAATCCAGCCATTGCCCGGTTGGATCGAGCATAAGCAGCGAACAAGTCCGCGCATCCATCAACGCGCACGCCTCCCGCGTGATCAGTTGCAGCGCCTCGTTGACGTTCAGGGCGGAGTTGATGCTGCGGCTGACGCTGACCAACGTTTCCAGCAGGCGCGCCTTGAGGCGGGATTGTTCGAAAATCCAGGTGTTCTGGATGACCTTGGCCGCCTGCGCCGCCAGTTCCTCCAATAATTCCTGGTCTTCAACGCTGAACGCGTTTTCGCTTTGCGAATCGACGTTGATCACTCCCCTCACCTCTCCCATCACCTCCAGCGGCACCGCCAATTCCGAGCGGACGTCATTGCGCAGCATCACATAGCGCGGGTCGCCCCGGACGTCGCCCACGCGGGCCGGTTTGCCGGCGCGGGCGACCCAGCCGGTGATGCCCTGGCCGAGGCGGAGCCGGAGGTCCCCGGCATTGGCCGGCAGCCCCGCCGAGGCCTGGATTTCCAGGAGGGCGTTGGTGGGGTTGATGAGCGCCAGCGAGCCGCTGGAGGCGCGCATGACGCGCACGGCTTCCTGCAAGATCAATTGCAGCGCCTGCTGCGGATCCAGGGTCGAGTGGATGACGTTGCTGACCTGATAAAGCAGCTTGAGGCGGTCGTGGGCCGCTCGCAAACTGGCTATCTCATCCGTCATGGACTCAATCTACCCTTTGCCCATCAAACTTTAAAGAACAAGAAATGCCGCCCTTCCCATCAAACTTTGCCCGCGCCAAGCCGCCAGTCAGGGGATCGCAGGCCCTCCCGACTTCCCTCATTTCCGGGGCGGGCAGCATTCGCAAGCGGTGCAGCCCAATAATTTGTTCCGTCTCCTGCGAGCCCCCTATTCCGCATGGACGGCTCGAATTTAACGCCCAGCGCGGAAACCCCGCGGGAATTTAGGGTGCACAAGGGTGCACAAGCCTGCATAAGCGCAGGGATCTCCGCGCCGCCGGGCGGGAAAGTGCTCCGCTGGATTTGCCGGACGCTCATTCGCAACGCCAGAACCGCGCGCCTGCTGCTCTTCTCCCAGCCTGTCCGCCATGGCCTTGCCGATGGCGGGGGGGGTAGTATGAGTGTGATCTCCGAAGAATCCTGTCCTGCGCCCGGGGCGGCCGGCACCGAAAGGCTCGCTTGCATCGCAACAAAACTACCGTAATTTGGCGTAATTTACCGTAATTTACCGTAATTTTTTAACCACGGATGCACACGGATGGACACGGATTCAAATCCCCCAATGCCCGCCAGGCGGGAAAAAATGGCTTTCAGCGCACAGCGGGCGCAACGGTTCACGCCACGCAGGCCGCCCGATGCGGGACGGGCCGCGCCGACAGCATTTCAAAGAACAAGCCTGCTTATGAAATGTAACATACCAGGGAGGGATTGCAAGAGCATTTTTGCCCGCAGAACATTTGCGGGCGTGAGACAGAGTTCTTCAGGCGGTTTGTCTCCGCAGGGAAGACCATGAGAGTCGTATATCCATTCAGATCCAAACGCCGGGCGCGCGGGGGAAAGCGGCGCTGGCGCGCGCGCACTCCAAGGCCTGGCGGCTTTTCGCAAGCTTCCTGTGTGCGCGAAGCGTCTTGGAGTGCGGGCGCGCCAGCGCCGCTTTGTTCCTCAATCAGCGACGATTACCAGAACCTGCGGAGTTGCGCCGGAAAACCGGGCTTCAGGGTGAACTGACCCGGTAAAACCGATTGGAATCATTTGTGGTTTGCGGTTCGGCAAATTGAAATTGGCCGGGAGCTGTTTCAAGGGCCTGCCCGATCACCGTCCAGCCGCTGGCAGGCAGCAATAGATTGGTGAAGCTCAACACACTAAAAGTCGCGCCGGAGATGTTGGTGAAGGCGAATTGGAATTCGCCGGTGGCGGACTGGGGCAAGGTGATGAGAGCCGGCGGCGTGGCGACGGGCTGAAACTCGAACGCGCCGATGTCCACATGCCCCCCTGCCTGACGGGGGAAGCCGCGTTGGTCGGTCGTGAGATTGTACGGCGGGCTGAACAACGCGGCGTCGCCAGCTTCCAAGGCCGGGCTGCCATGAAGGAGAGCCATGGTGGGGGTGCGACCGCCGTTGCCGGCGAGCGGGCCGAGCAGCGGGGCAAGCGGGTTGGCCGTGGTGCCCGCCAAGTCAGCGTTGACGCCGTTGGTGAAGCCAGTACTGCCGTTGGTCTGTCCGATCAAGTTATATCCCAGTGAGGTGAACGAGCCGGCGAGGTCCGGGCCGGCGCCGGCAGAACCTCCATTGCCGGCGGCTCCGGCATAGTTCAGCGCAACGAGCGTGTTCACCAGTTGCGCTGAAGAACCGACAAACACCGGGTAGGTCGAGGGAGACAAGTCGGAGATGGCGCCACTCCCGCCATTGCCCGGTGCGCCGCCGTAACTGCCGACGCCGACATCACCCCCATTGCCGCCAAAATTGCCGCTGACGGTGCAACCGGCCAGCGTGAGGGTGCCCGCGCTGCAAACACCGCCGGGACCACCATTCCCCCCGTTGCCGTTAGCACCTCCTGTTCCATTACCATCACATCTGTTAGTGCCGCCAGAGCCGCCGCTGCCGCCGATATTGCCGCTGAGTGTGCAGGAGATCAGCGTCAACTGGCCTGCGTTGTAAATGCCTCCCGTGCCTCCAAAGCCGCCCAATTCGTAGTCCTCGCACGGGTCAGCCATCCCGCCGCTGCCACCCATGTTGTCCGCGATTGCACAGTCGGTAATGGTGGACGTGCCTCCATTGAAAACACCACCGGTGCCGCCCGCGCCAGTTAATCCAGTCCAACTCTGGAAACCTCCGCCGCCAGGGCCGCCGAGATTGGCCTGGAGCATGCAATCGAGCATGAAGAGATTGCTCGCGGCATAGATGGCGCCAACCCCACCAACACCAGGCGTAATGCTGGAGTCGTACTCGGAGGAAACGCCCGTGCCGCCCTGATTGCCAGTGAACGTGCAACCAACCAGCGTCAACGGCCCGGTGCTATAAAAACCACCTCCATCGCCGCCGGGGGATGCGCTTACCAAGCCAGGAGAACCGCCTTGATTACCGATAAAGGCGCAGTTGGTGGCGCTGGCCGCGAGGGGGCTTGCGCTACAGACTGCGCCGCCATTGCCTCCATGGCCACTTCCATTACTGGCGTAGTAGAGGTCCGCGCCGCCGCCGCCGCCAGCGGTGTTTCCGCTCAAAGTGGTGGAGGAGATGCTGAGAGCGCCCGCGCTGTAGATGGCGCCGCCGCTGCCCCCCATCCCACCTGAGCTATGACTGCCATTACCACCATGGCCTCCGATACCTGCTGAATTGCTGGCGAATGCACAAGCATCCACCGTGAGGGTGCCGGCGTTGTAGATGCCGCCGCCATTCCCCCCATCCCCGCCATTCCCCCCAATCCTGCCCGGCCCCGGTGTCGCGCCGTTGCCGTCCGTGTTGCTGACGAGAGTGCAGGACGTAAGTGTCAGCGCGCCCGCGTTGTAGATGCCGCCGCCATCACCACCCGGCCCGCCAGAAATGCCGTCAGGCGCGCGCCCATTGCAAATCGTCAGGCCGGAGATGCTGACGGTCGCGTTGGAGGCGATCTCGAAGACGCGGCCAATGGTATTACCGCTAATGGCGAGGTTCGTTGCGCCAGGGCCGATGATCGTGAGATCATTTGTGAGGAGCAATTCCCCGCTGGTGAGGGTAATGGCGCCCAGGAACGAGAAATTGATGGTTGCGCCGGGGGCCGCGGCCTGGATGGCTTGGCGTAGCGAACCGTCGCCCGCATCGTTGTTGTTCCAAACCGAAGGATGCACCGCAAACTCCTCGTCGGTCCCGTACACAAAGCCCGGAACCGTCCAAGCCACCAGGCGATAGTGATAGATGTTCGTGCTCAACCCACTCAACGTGCTGCTGACCGCCACCACGTTGCCTCCCGCAGGCAGGATGGTCGCGCCGGTGAGATTGCCGTAGTTTGTGTCTCCGCCCCACTCGAACCAGACGACGGCCTCGCTATCTCCATTGGCGACAGTGCCGTTGAGATTCCCGCTCGTGGTGGAAAGGCTCGTGGCGGGCAACGTCGTCACAAAGGCGGGCACAACTGTGAGTATGGCGTTACTGCTCAAGACGCTGCCGAAGCTGTCGCTGATGAGCACGGCGTATGTGCCGGAGTTGTTGAGGGTGAGGTTGGTGAGCACGAGTGAGGCATTGGTGGCGCCAGGCAGGTTCGCGCCATCGCATTCCCATTGATAATTCGACGCCACGAGGCTCAAAACGCTCACCGTGAACGTCACATTGGTCCCGGTCAGCACGGTCCGGTTGGGCGGTTGCGGCTGGGTCTCGACAAAGACTGGGTCAACCGCAAGCACCGCGTTGCTGCTGATCGCGCCGCCATAGCTGTTGATCACCAGCAAGGCGTAACTGCCGGAATTGGACGGCGCGACATTCATCAGGGTCAGCACGGCGTTCGTTGCGCCGGGCAGGTTGGTGTCATTGAATCGCCACTGATAGGTCAGCGGCGCCACACAGCACACGCCCACACTTAGGGTCACGTTCGTCCCGGCCAGCAAAGTCTGGCTGGCGGGTTGGCCGGTAATCTGTGGAATCGCAAGGTTCAGCGTGTAAATGCCGCCACCCGCCGCCACCAGTTTTGTCCCGTCGGCTGAACAGGCGACGGCAACCCCGTATCCAATGCTCGGAGTCCAGGTGGCTCCCGAGTTCGTCGAGAGGTAAACCGGGGGTGAGAGGTAAACCGGGGGAACAGGGAGCCTGCCGCGGCCTACCGGCGTACCTTCGGTGATGGCCGTCGCCACCAGTATTGTTCCATCCGCTGAACAGGCGACGGAAGCCCAATAATTATTGGGTGCGCTGCTTCGGGACCAAGTGCTTCCCGAATTTGTTGATATGACCAAAGGACCTGGGTTCGAGTCGAAACCGTCCTCGCCTTGTGAGTTTATTGGTATCTCACCGATTAGTTGAGCCACCGCGACGAGTTTGGTTCCATCGGCAGAGGAGGCGACGGCAGCCCATTCAGCTTCAGCAGACTGAAGGCCGTTCATATCCACTCCATTGGTTGCAGTCCAAATGGCGCCCCCATCCTTCGAGGTGAAAATCAGGACGTCTTGAGAAGAGTTACCCAAGGCCACTAATTCCGTTCCATCGGCGGAAGTGGCAATCGAAGTCCAGCCACGGTAGAGTGGCGCACTGGTCAACGTCCAAGTGCTCCCCGAATCCGTCGAGGTGTAAATGCCGAAGCCGCTCGCGGCCGCCAATTGGGTCCCATCAGCCGAGGAGACGATGGAAGACCAATTTTGACCGGGCGCGCTGGTTTGGGTCCAAGTGCCGCCCGAATTCGTCGAGGTGTAAATGCCGCCGTCACTCACGGCCGCCAATTGGGTTCCATCAGCCGAGGAGGCGATGGAGGTCCAGAGGTTGCTCGGCGCGCTGGTTTGGGTCCAAGTGCCGCCCGAATTCGTCGAAGTATAAATGCCGCCGTCACTGATTACGGCCGCCAATTTGGCCCCGTCAGCCGAAGAGGCAATGGAAGACCAACTCTCATTGGGCGCGCTGGTCAGCGTCCATGTTTGGGCCGGCGCGGCATGGGCAAAGGCGAGGAGGATGCAGATCTGTGCCGCACGAAAAAAGCGCGATAATGTTTTCATAGTTCTTGGTTCGATCATAACAAGGCGTTTTGAATTGAAGTTCATTTCCAGCGCATTTCTCATGGCATTTGCAGGCTGTAGAAGCGGCTGGGGTAATTCGTCCACTGCGGATCGCTGAAATAGAACGAACCGTTGACAAGCGCGTTGGTGGCGAGCGGAACCCAAACGGGGCTTGCCAAATTAGTGCAGGCAGCCACCACAACCGTGAAATTGGTTGTGCCGGTGATGTTGAACCCAAAATGGTTGTTCCGCACCCCGAAGTCGCCGTCGCCCACCTGGATCAGCGGGTTCCAGAGCATGAGCGGAAGATACAGACCCGCGTAGAAATCGCCGGTGGCGCCAGGCAAATAATAGATGGTTGCGGTGTCATCACCGAATGCGACCGAAACACCATAGCTGGCATTGCCCGTGAAATAGACGCTGGTCAGGTTGGAGCAGGCAGAGAACGCATACTCCTCGATGTCGGTGACGCTGCCGGGAATGGTGACGCTGACCAGTCCGGTGCAGTCATAGAACGCAGCGTATCCGATGCTGGTGAGGCCGTTGGCGAACGTGGCGTTTGTCAGGCCAGTGCAGGCCACGAACGCATCCTCCCCGAAGTTGGTGAGGCTACCGGGAATGGTGACGCTCGTTAGATTAGCGCAGCCAAAAAACGCATCCGCACCGATGCTGGCAACGCCATTGGGGATCGTGACGTTGGTCATGCTCCAGCAGTTATCGAACGCCGCCGACCCGATGCTGGTGACGCTGTTGGGAATCGTCACGCTTTTCAGACTGACACACGACTGGAAGGCATCCTCCCCGATGTTGGTGACACTGGCGGGAATCGTGACGATAGCCAGGCTGGAGCAGGAGCCGAACGCATACTGCCCAATGCTCGTCACGCCATCAGCGATCATCGCATTCGTCAGTCCAGAGCATCCATAAAACGCATACTCCCCGATACTGGTGACGCTGCCGGGTATCGTGATGCCGGGCAGGCTGAGACAGGAATTGAAGGCATTCTGCCCGATGCTGGCGACCGAGCCGGGAATGGTGACATTGGTCAGGCTGGCGCAGTCAGCGAACGCAAAATCCCCAATGTTGGTGACACTGCCGGGAATCGTCACGCTGCCCAGGCTGGGGCAAAGTTCGAACGCCTCGTCTCCGATGCTGGTGACGCTGCCGGGAATGGCGATGCTCGTCATGGAAAAGCAGCCATAGAACGCATCCTGGCCGATGTTGGTAACGCTGCCGGGAATCGTCACGCCGCTGAGGTAGTAGCAGGTGGAGAACGCGTTATTCCCGATGAGGTTGACGCTGGCGGGAATCGTGTAAGTTCCATCCGGGTTGCCCGGTGGATATTGAATGAGCGTGGATTGGCTCTGGTCGAACAATACTCCATCCACATCGCTATAAAAGGAATTATTGGGATCCACCGTGATCGCCGCAAGGCTGTTGCACGACTGGAACGCAAAAGCCCCGATGTTGGTGACGCTGCCGGGAATCATGATGCCGGGCAACAGGCCGCAACCGGAGAACGCGCCTTCGCCGATGCTGGTGACGCCGTCGCCAATGCTGGCGTGAGTCAGGCCGGCGCAGTTCCCGAACCCATACTCCCCAATTTCGGTGACACTGCCGGGAATCGCGATGCTCGTCAGGCTGGAGCAGGCATTGAAAGCATCCTCCCCAATGTTCACAACGCCGTCGGCGATGTTGGCGTTGGTCAGGCCGGCGCAGCCGCTAAACGCAAATTCCCCGATGTTGGTGACGCCGCCGGGAATCGTGACGCTGGTCAGGCCGGACTTGTAGTAGAACGCCCCCTCCCCGATGCTGGTGACGAAGTTGGAAATCACGACCGCACCCCCGGCCCCAGTATATTCGGTGAGGGTGATCGCGCCGTTATTGGTCGCGTAAATGAATTGGGCTTGCACCGCCGCCGGGGCGGTCAGAAGCAGCAAACCCAAAAGAATGGGCCATGTTGCTTTTCGGCAATGGTTCAGATCAATCATAATGGTGTCGTTTCAGTTCAATTTCATTTTCCGTGCGCGGGCTGCCAGACCCACCGCTAACCAATGCGAGATTCCGGGGCCAAAGGGGCAGATTATTTGATCGAAGCGAGATCGGGCCAGGCAGGGGGAATGCCAACCGCCTGCCGGTCAGCATAACACAACCGGGAATCCCAGTTCGGGGGGTCCCTGACTTTTCGGCAGAGGCGATTTCCTCCAAAGTGGGCGCGAACCAAAGGTGGGCGTAGCCGGTTCCACCAAAGACATCCCAAGAGGTGACACCCAGCAGGTAGCGCCCATCGGGTGAAAACTTGAGACCATGAATCTCTAATCCCTCGGCGCTGAGCGTCAATACCTCATCAAGCGTCTCGAGGTCCCATAATTTGATGGCCTCCGGGCCGGCGCTTCCGACCGCAAGACGCCGGCCATCGCGCGAAAAGGCGACCGCGCTCACTCCGGACCGGTAACCGCGCTTGGGCGTTTCCACCGGTTGCCCAGTCGCCATATCCCAGAGTCGAAAAGTAATTTCCGCATTAAACGCCGCCGCCGCCAGCCGGCCATCGGGCGAAACGGCCAAATCCAGAACATCGCCCGACTGATCTCCTAGGTCTAAAGCCTCAACCATTTTAGGAGCTTCGTTGAGCTTGGTCACATCAAAGAAGCGGAAGACCCCTTCCGAGCCGATGACGTAAGAATTCGGCAGCGAGGTTGTAAAGTCGTCGGTGACTCCCTTGTAATGAAGGGCGTTTGCCGAACGCGAGACCACCCTGACTCGCGAACTCAATTCGTCTGTGTCTGCCTTGGGAGGAAGTGCGAAGGAACTCTCCCGTTGCCAGGTGTCCGCGTCCCATGCCTCAAGAACCAGATTCGTCACTGGACCATATAAGGTGACGAGGAACTTCCCGTTGCCCGTGAATCGCACGTCGTCCAACTGTCCCGGTGCGGCGACAAAATTGGTTCTCTCCAAACCGCTGGTCACATCCCAGACGCTGAGATGCCCCTTGCCTTCGATCCTCACCACCCGCTTGGCATCCGGCGAGATGGCAATGTGCCGATTCGTGGAGCCGCCCCATAAATGACGCGTTTCCTTGAGGGTCGAGACATCCCAAAAATCCACCACGCCTCCCGGCTCTATCCCGAGGATGGATTGGCTGTCAGGGGTGAACATGCCAGCATTCCAGTAGATCGGCGGGCCTGGAAGCGTCTGGTACCCAAGGTGCTGGGATGCTTTGGCCGGATCCCAGAAGTAAACCGATCCATCCAAGCAACCGCTGGCCAGGGTCCGGCCGTCCGGGGACAAGGCCAGCCCATATATTCCGTCCTGATGACCGCGCAGAATGCCTGCGGCTTTTCGTTCGGGCCAGTTCCAGAGCCGGATCATGGAGCCGCACGACGCGATGAGCCGTGTGCCGTCTGGCGTGAAAAGCAAATCGCTCACCCAACTGTTGAGGCTCTCCAGCGAACCGTCGGCCTTGCCGGTGTGCGCGTCCCAGAACCGGATGGAATTATCGAGCCAAACTCCGCTCGTGAGCAGGGTGGAACTGTCCGGCGAGAACATGACCGCCAAGGGGTGTTTTGCCGCAGTCGTCTTAATTGTGAACCGATCTTTGCCGTCTTTTAGGTTCAGTACTTGGGTGCGCCCACCCTGCACGCAGACAGCGAAGGCCGAGCCATCCGGTGAGATGGCGCATGGCCGCCCCCATTCGTAGGAGTACGAGCCGGAGAACCAGGTGGACGGGCTGCGCCCAATGTCCCGGTGCCAAACCTGCTGCCCCGAGTCAACCTGCCACTCTGTCAGAATGCACTGGCGATCAGCTTGGAAGGCCTCGGGATTGGGCCGCTGAACGACCGCCAGCAACAGGCTATCATCCGGGGTGAAACCAAGCCACTTGGTAATACCCGAAGGTGTTTCAAACCGGGTCTCATTCTGGGTGGCCATGTCCAAAAGCGTGATCGAATCATGATTAGTGGGAAATTGACCAACGACGAAAGCTAGGCGGTTACCGTGGTGTGCAAAGACCGGCCCCCAGGCGTTCGTCCGCTGCAAAACCGTCTGGCGCGAACTCAGTTTGATCACCACCAGATGGCCGCCGTGTTCCCGGGCCAGGAGCCGGCCATCCCCGCTGAAGGATAAACGCTCGAACTGAGAGTCAGAGCTGGGAAGGAAGGCCTCATGCTCATCGGCCCGCGCCTGGGTCCAGAGATAGCGCCATTCCCAATCGCGCAAGTCCGTCTGCCCCGCCTGCGGTATTTCGCGATCGAGCAACGAGTGGGCCTTTCCAAGATCATCTGCCGCCAACGCCTGCTGGACCAGGTTCATGTGGGAAATGTAAGCGCTGCGCCGGGCGGCGAGAGCCTGCTCTTCGGCGTTCTTCTGACTTGCTAGAGCGTCCTTCGCGCTGGCTTGCTCTGCCTTCTCTGCCAGCTCTGTTTTCTTCTGGCTGGCTTGGGCTTCCCGGGCGCTATCTTGCGCTTCCGTTGCACTGGCTTGCGCGGCCTGCTCTGCCAACTGCGCTGCTTTCCGCTGTTCCTGTTCTCCCGCCCGAGCCTGAACTGCTTTGTCCTTTTCAAGGCTCGCCTGATGCCAGCTAATAGTGGCCAAGCCCAAACCGGCGACCAACGCGATTAGCACCGCGGTCCCAGCGGCGAAGGCAAGCTTGTTCCGGCGAATCGCCTTCTGAAATTTGTAGGCCGCGCTGGGCGGGCGCGCGATCACTGGCTCGTTGCTCAGGTGGCGTTGGATGTCCATTGCCAGGCCGTTGGCGGTTTCGTAACGGCGGGTGCGGTCCTTTTCCAACGCCTTCATCACAATCCAGTCCAGGTCGCCGCGTATCAAATGAACCAAGCCCGGAGGCTCGGCGTGGCGGTTTTTGGCGATCAACGTCAGATCGGCATCCAGCATGGTGCTCAATCGAGTCGAGGGACGCGCCGGCTCTTGGTGTCGAATCGTGCGGCGGATTTCATCCAGGCCGGCCTGGAGCAGCTTTTTAGCGTCAAATGGCGTCTGGCCGGTCAATAACTCGTAAAGCAAAACCCCCAAAGAATAAATGTCGCTGCGCGTGTCAATATCCAGTGCGCTCATCTCCGCCTGCTCCGGGCTCATGTAAGCGGGCGTGCCGATGAACTGCTCGAAAACGGTGAAGAGCGTTTTGTCGGTCAATTTGCCTTCCGTCGCCTTGGCGATGCCAAAGTCAATCACCTTGGGCACGGGGACGCCGTCGTTCATCGTCACCAAGATGTTCGAGGGCTTGATGTCCCGGTGAATGACCCCCTTCTGGTGCGCATGTTGAATGGCCCGACAAACTTGAATGAACAAATCAAGCCGCTCCTTCGTGGAGAGGTTGTTTTGGTCGCAGTAATCGGTGATCTTGATGCCGCGTACCAGTTCCATGACAAAATAGGGCCGACCCGTGTCCGTGGCGCCCGCATCCAGCACCTTGGCAATGTTGGGATGATCCATCAAGGCCAGCGCCTGCCGCTCCGCCTCAAACCGGGCGATGACCGACTTGGTATCCATGCCCAGCTTGATGACTTTGAGCGCGACCCGGCGGTGAACGGGTTCCTCCTGCTCGGCCATATAGACTACCCCACAACCGCCTTCGCCGATCTGCTGGAGCAATTTATAGCGGCCAATGCGGTCGCCGGGTTTATTGGCGGGGAGACGGAGGGTTCCCTCTGGCGGAACGGCAGCCGGACTTTCGAGGAAGGCACCGGCTTCATCGCTGGCTTGAAGCAGTTCCTCAACGCGTTGACGCAAGGCGGTATCGCCGGCACAGGCCTGATCAAGGTAAGCGACGCGCTCCGCGACCGGCAACTTCAGAGCCGCGCTGAAAACCTCAATTTCGCGATCACCGGGATCAATCATGTAAAGACGCCATCACTTTCCATCATCCAATGCGTAAAACCAGGGCAAAGGGCGCAACGAATGTGGCGGGCAGGCCGCCGAACCATTTCTATCACTGCATCTATCGCCCGCTTTCCATCCGGGCGCAAGCAGCCGCATTGCACTTGCGCGGGCGCATTCCAGTTCCGACAGCCCAGGACCGCAGGTTGACGCCGCATGTGGGTTGGGGCATCCTGCCGGCGCCTTCAATGAATAAATGCAAAGGAAATGCTGGATCGCCGGGTCCCGTGACAGTGAACACTTCGACGGGAACTTGGGTTCAAATCAAAGGCCAAATCTCGCGGCGCGTCTCCATCATCGCCGTCATTGTGGCCAGCCTGGTTGCGGATGCCGCCTGGGGGCAGGCCTCCGCGGGAAGTTCGCCCGCGCCGGCCACAAATGCCTCAACCGCCAGCGGCATGGCGCGCGGCACACGCCGCAACAACCGCGCTCCGGCGACACCGCGCAATCCCGTGCCCATTCTGCCTGCCTTGCCCGCTCCCAATGACAGGTCGTTTTATGCCAGCAACGACGTGCCGCATGGCCGGGTGGAACAAGTGAATTACAAAACGTCCGCGGGCGCCGACAAGCGCATGCGCGTCTATCTCCCGCCCGATTACGACGCCGATGCCGGCAAGCGCTACCCGGTGCTTTACCTTAATCACGGTGGCGGCGAAAACGACAGCCATTGGAGCGCCACCAATCCGAGTTCGGGGGGCTTCGCGAATTTCATTCTTGACAACCTCATCGCCGCCGGCAAGGCGCGGCCGATGATCATCGTCATGCCCAACACCAGCGGCGTGGTTTCAGGCACGCCGCCCAAGCCGGGGGAGGATGACGCCTGCTCGCGCGAATACTTGCAGGACATCCTGCCCTATGTTGACAGCCACTATAGGACGCGCGCCAATCGAGAGAGCCGCGCCGTTGCCGGTCTTTCCATGGGAGGGTTTGTGGTCCTCAACACGGGCCTGACGCATCTGGACACGTTCGGCGGGCTGTTTGTGTTCAGCTCGGGTTACTGGCCCGATCAACTTCCGGCTTTTGAGCAAAACATCCAGCCGCTGCTCAGCCAGGCGAACATCAATGACCGCTTCCGGATGCCGATCTATTTCGCGGCCGGCGAAACGGATATCGCGCTGCTCAACAGCCAGCGAACACTGGCGGTGTTCAACAACTGCGGCGTCCGCAATTTCTGGGTGCTCAGTTCCAACGGCCACGAGTGGTTGAACTGGCGGCGCTATCTCTATCAAACCGCGCAGATTATGTTCCCCGAAGACCGTTGAGGTGACATTCTAAATTATTCTTTGACAACAGAGTTATGGAAAGTTTGATCGAAGAACTCAAAGCCAAGATCATTGCCGGGTTCAACCTCGAAGGCGTCACGGCCGCGGACATCAATCCTGACGCGCCGATTTTTGGCATGGGTCTGGAGCTGGATTCCATTGACGCCCTCGAACTGGTCGCCATTTTGGAGCAGGACTACGGCATCGTCATCCTCGAACGCTCCGTCGCGGACAAAGCGTTCGCCTCCCTCCGCGCTCTTGCCGAATTCGTCGCCGCCAACCGCGTCTGATGTCCCCGCGGAATCCAGTCATCACCGGCGCCGGCATCGTATGCGCCGCCGGCCGTGGCGTGGCGCCGGTCTGGGAATCGATCCGCTCCAACCGCTCCGGCCTTGGCCCGCTCACCTTGTTTTCCTCGCCCCGCTACGCGAACCACCTCGTCGGCCAGGTGCGCGACAATGTGGACGCGCTCGCCGGCAACGTGCGCGGCTCCCGCTCCGACAAACTTTCCTGGATTGCCGCCCGTGAGGCTCTGGCCGCCGCCGGTCTCGACTCCGCCCCGGCCAATACCGATCCGCTTCGCGTTGGCGTGATGCTCGGCGCCACGGTCGGCGGCATGTTGGGAACGGAAAAGTTCCTCGCCGCCCTCCTCCGTGAAAATAAACATCGTTTCGGCCCGCTGCGTTTTCACGAATGCGCCTCCGCCGCGGACTTGTGCGCCGGTAAAATCGGCGCCCTCGGCCCGGTTGCAACCCTTTCCACCGCCTGTTCCGCCGGCGCGATGGCCATTCTCGCCGCCGCCGAACTCATTGAACAAGGCGAAGCCGATCTCATGCTTGCCGGCGCGGGTGATTCACTCTCCCAGTTTACCCTCAACGGCTTCGGCTCGCTTCTCCTGCTCGACCCCAACGGCTGTCGTCCCTTTGATGCGCGGCGCGCCGGCATCAGCCTGGGCGAAGGCGCGGCCATGCTCGTCATTGAAGCCCGGGAAACCGCCCTGGCGCGCGGCGCGAGAATTCTCGCGCGCCTCACCGGCTGGGGCGCGAGTTGCGACGCCTTCCACGCCACCGCGCCGCGGCCCGACGGCTCCGGCGCGCTCGCCGCGATGGAAAGCGCTCTCCAACGCGCCCGGCTTCGGCCCGGTGAAATTGATTTTGTCAGCGCCCACGGCACCGCCACGCCTGACAACGACGCCATGGAAACGCGGGCGTTGAAACAGCTTTTCGGCGGCTGTCCGCCGCCCGTGGCCTCGGTAAAACGGTTCTTCGGCCACACGCTTGCCGCGAGTGGCGCCATCAAAGCCGTCCTGGCCGTTCAATCGCTCCTCGAACAGGCTGTGCCCGGCACGCCCGGCTTCGAGGTTGCCGATCCCGCTCTTGGCCTGGATCCGGTGAGGGTGTTTCGAGCGCAGCCCCTCTCGCGCATCTTGAGCAACTCGTTCGGCTTCGGCGGCAATAACGTCGCCCTCGTGATTGAACGCGCCGATTCCGACCAGAGCGCGCCAGCGCCCCTAGCGCCGCAACCGGAACGGACGCGCTCCAAAGGATTCGCCATCGTCGGCGTTGGCGCGGTCAGCGCCGCCGGCGGCTCGCCCGGGGAAATCGCGGCGGCCTTTCGCAACGGCGGCCCGGCGGTTTCGCCGTTTCCAGTGTCTGTCAGCTCGCCCGCGGCGCAGGCGAGGGTTTACGCCTGCGGCGACTTTGGCGCGGATCAATTCATTGGACCAGGCAGACGCCGCAAGTTGAGCCGGCTCCAACAAATGGCGCTCGTCGCCGCGCGAAAGAGCTTCGCTTCCGTCCCCGCTCCCGTTGCGCCGGAGAAAATCTGCGTCGCCATCGGCACCGGCCTTGGCTCCGTCAACGATACGGCCGCGTTCGTGGAAAACATGATTTTGAAGGACGAACGCGCGCCGCGCCCCGCGCTCTTCACCAGTTCGGTCCATAACTCGCTGGCTTCGCAGATTGCCATTGAACTGAATTGTTCGGGCTTGAACTCAACGCCCATCCAGCGCGAGATATCTTTTGAGACGGCTCTCTGGCAGGCCGCCACCGAACTGGCGTCGGGCCGCGCGGATTTCGCGCTCGCCGGAGCGGCGGACGAATTGAGCCGGCATCAACTGGCCGCCGGCATCCGCTGGGGCTGGTGGCACGAGGCGTCGCCGGAAATCCGGCCCTTTGCCGGCGCTCTGAAAAACCGCCAGCGCCCCCTTCCCGGCGAAGGCGGCGCGGTGGTCACGCTCACCCGCGAGGACAATCCCATTCCGCCCCTCGCGTATGTTTCGGCCATCCGCATTGGCCGTTCCGAACAGCCGAACGCCGCGGTCGAGGCGCGCTGGATTGTCCAGACCCTCGAACGCGACGGCATCTCACCCGGCAGCGTGGATTTGCTTCTGACCGGCGCAAATGGTTTGACGGGGCCCGATAATTTTTATCGCGCCGTCGCGGAGGAATTCTCGCGGCTGGCCGGACGGAGCATACCGTGCGGCGCCTACAAACGCGCGTGCGGCGAACACCATTCCGCATCGGCCTTCGGCTTTCTTACTGCTGTCGGTTTGGCGCGCGGCGGAATCGCGCCGGAACTTTGCGCGATGGACAAGACAACCTTGCCCGGCGGTTGCCGGACCGTGGTGCTCTTGACTTTCACGCCGTCGGGAACGAAAGGAATGTGTTGCGTCCGCGCCTGACCAGATACCAGATGATTGTCGTCGCCACGCTCTGCGCGGCGGCGGTGATTTGTATTTCCCTTCGCGGTGCGGAGCGGATTTGGTGCCTGGCGGCGCTTTGCTCGCTGTCCGGTTTGTGCGTCGGTCTGGGCGTGTCGTTTCCGCGATGGCAGATGTTCGGGGAGAGTATCTGCGCCGCGGCGGCAAAACGGAAGATCGTCGCGCTGACCTTCGACGACGGACCGGACGCGCGGAACACGCCCGAATTGCTGGCGCTTCTGGCAGGGCGGAAAATTCGCGCCACGTTCTTTTGCGTGGGAATGCGCGTCGCGCAACAGCCTGAACTTGTCAAACGCATGGCTGCGGAAGGCCACGCCATCGAAAACCACTCCTTCCTCCACAGTCCTTTCACGAACATTTTCTCCGTCCGGCGCCTCCGGGGCGATTTGTCGCGCGCCCAGGCCGAAATCACCCGCGCCGCCGGGCGCGCGCCGGAGTTTTTCCGTCCGCCGGTGGGGTTGACCAATCCCCGGGTTTTCCGCGTAACGGGCGAGCTGGGTTTGAAAGTGGCCGGCTACACGGCGCGTGGATTGGACCGGCGAGGTGACGCGCCGGAGGAGATCGCCGGGCGGTTGCTGCGCGAACTCCAGCCCGGGGCGATTTTTTTGCTGCACGACGGCGGCGTGCCGTGCAAACGGCTGCTGGCCGTGGTGACGTTGCTGTTGGACAAACTGGAGAGCGAAGGCTATCAATGCGCGCGGCTGGATGAATTGATCGCAGAACAATGAGAATCCCCGACCGCAAAATCATGCTGTGTTCATTGCTGCTGGCGATTTTCCCGCCCCGCGCCGGCGCCCAGACCAACCCGCCCGCGTCGCTGGAGAATATCAGCGCCGCGATGAGCCGGGCGCGAACGCTGTTCATGCGCTTCGTCCAGGAACGCCATTTGTCACTTTTCAACGAGCCGTTGCGCTCGGAGGGTTTCCTTTGCTTTCAAAAACCGGGCCGCATCCGCTGGGAGACCACCGTCCCCTACAAATCCATTTTGGTTTCCGACGGCTTCGGCACGGCGCAGTTCGAGTGGATGGACGGGAAATGGACGAAGCTGGATTCGGGCCTGGGCGACGCGCTGCAAAATGTCATGTCGCAGATCGCCGGCGTGATGGACGGGCGCTACGCCAATGACCGGCGGAGCTACGCCGCCACGGTGACGAACATCGCCGGCGACCTGGTCGTCACGCTCGTTCCCCAAAACGAAACCGTGCGCACCATGATGGCGGCCATCGAAGTGCATCTGGCGGCCGATTTGAAGGAAACCCGGCGCGTCGTGCTGCGCGAAAATGGCGGCGATTACACCGACATCCGCTTCAGCGAACAGTCCGTCAATTTTGAACCGCCTGCGGGTACTTTTGACCGCGGCGCGCCCGTGGACATCGGGAAAATCCGTTCGGCGGCAGCCAACGCCAAACCGTGAGATCATGACCGCGGGGCCAGGCAAAACGATATTGTTGACCGCGCTGTATGTCGCGCTCAACGGCGGCTGCGCGGCGCGGGGTCCCATTGCCGCGCCCGCGGTTTTGCCCGATGACGGCGGCCGCCAGGCCGCATTTGCCCGCGCCGGACGGACGATCGGGAATCTTTTCCCGGCGCAATACCGCTCAACCCAGCGCGCCATCGTGACGGCGGGCGGCAAGCAGTTCGCCTGTGACGGTTTGCTGAGCGTCTCGCCAGCCGAAGGCCACCACCTGGCCATAGTCAGCAGTTTTGGCGTGGTGACGGATTTGCGCGTGAAGGCGGATGGCGCCTGCGAACTGCTCAAGGTCACGCCGCTGTTCCGCGAAGACTGGAGCCGCCGGTACGTTGCGCGCGATTTGCGCCGGCTGTTCATTGCGCCGCCGAATTTGCGGCCCGCCGGCCGGCTCGCCAACGACAGCATTGTTCTGGAGACCGCGCCGGATTCCGACGGTGTGACGGCGCAATACATTTTTTCCGCCGACGGCGTCCGCTGGCTGGCGTTGGATTTGATTCGGAACGGGACAGCCCATTACCGCGCGACGCCGAAAAACTTCCGCAAATTCCCCGGAACGTCCGCCGAAATCCCCGGCGGGTTTGAGGTCAGCGCGGAGGCCTATCGCCTGGATCTGCGAATCACGGAACTGGCCGCGCCCGGAACGGAGGCGCAGCCGTGAGCCGCCCGCGCAAATGGATTCGGCGGTTGCTCTGGATCGCGGGCGGCGGGGTGATCGCGCTGGTGGTTTTGTGGGGCGTGATGCTCGCGCTGATGTATCAATGGGTGGCGCAGCCGCCGCCGCTGGCGCGGCCCCCGGCCATCGTTTCGCTCGCGCCCGAAGCCCGCGGCGACCGGGTCTATCTCGGCCAAAACTGGTTTGGCAGGCGCGATAACCTGCCGGTGCTTTACCTCGCCGGCGGGCCTTTTGAGATGGGTTATGCCAACGGAGTGTTGACACAGAAACTCATTCATCGCCAGGAGGATTCCGTGCTCGCCCTGCTCAATCGCGCCGCTCCCTGGAAGGGGCTGCAATTCGCGCTGAAGTTCTTTGTGACGTTCAAGAACCGGCATATCGCGGCGAACATCACGCCGGATTTGCAAATGGAAATGCTGGGCATCGCCAGCGGCTGTCCCGACGCCCATCCCGATATGGGCCCGTGTTACAACCGCGTTTTGAATTATCACGCCGCCCAGGACATCTCCTACATGTTGATGAACAGCCCGCTCCTGCGGCGCGGCTGCACGGCCTTCGGCGCGTGGGGCGGCGCCACGATGGGAAGCCATTTGCTGTGCGGACGCGATTTTGACTGGGAAGCCGACCCGGTGTTTGACGAGAATAGAGTTTTGATCATTTGCGAGCCGAGCAACGGCATCCCCTTCATTTCGCTGGCGTGGGCGGGCATGGCCGGCTGCGTTTCCGGCATGAACCGCGAAGGCGTTTCCATCGTCGTCAACGGAGCCCCCTCGCATCTGCCTGCCGACGGCGCGACGCCCACGTGCCTGGTGGCGCGCGAGGTGTTGGAACACGCCCGCAACCTGGCTGAAGCGACCGCGATCATCCGCAAACGCCGGGTGTTCGTCTCCGCGATGTTTCTCATCGGCAGCCGCGCGGACGGGAAATTCATCGTGGTCGAGAAGACGCCGGAAAAAACGGCCGTGCGCGAGCCGGAGAGAAGCGCGGACTGGCTTGTCTGCGCCAATCATTATCTGACGGCGGAATTGAAAGACGACCCGATCAACGAGACCTACAAACGCGCCGACACTTCGTTGCCGCGCTTTGAACGCATGACGGAGCTTCTGGGCGCTGAAACCAATCGTCTTGACGCGTCGGGATGCGCGGCGATTCTCCGCGACCGGCGCCTGCCCGGCGGCGGGTTTGCGGGCAATGGCCACCGCGCCTCGCTGAATCCCCTCATCGCAACGCATTCGGTGGTGATGGATTTGACGGCGGGAGTTTTCTGGGCCGCCACCCCGCCGCACCAGCTTGGAAAATTTATCGCGTTCAACCTGGGCGCGCCGGAGGAATTATTGCCCGAACAAGCCTTGCCTGCTGATCCGATGCTCGGCGACGGCGAATACAAAAGCTATCTCGCCGCCAAAAGCGATCTGGGCGAGGGCTGGCGCGCTTTGAAAAAGGCCGATCTCGCCGCGGCGCTGGCGTTCGCGACGGCGGCGGAGAAGAACAATCCCGGTTTTTATCAGAACTCGTGGCTGTGCGCCGAGGTCCTCCTCCGCCAGGGCAAACAAGCCGAAGCGACCGATGCGTGTCAGCGCGCGCTGGCCGGCAAGCCGGCGCTGGCCGGAGAACGGCGGCGGATAGAACAACTCCTGGCCCGGGCGAAAGCGCTCCCATGAAAACCCCATCCGAAACCTTCTACCCGCTGAAGGTCGCGCTGGGCTGCGTCGGCTATGCCAGCTATTTCGCGTCGAAGATCGTTTTCGTCGCGCTGGTTTTTCCGGCGTTTCTGATCCTGCTGCCCTTTCGGCGGGCGCGGCAACGTTTCATTCAGGTGGTGACGCATCGTTACCTGGGATTCTTTTCCCGCTGCTGGCTGCCCTTTATCGGCTCGTACCAGATCGCCGAGATTTCCGGCCTCCAACAGGCGCTGGCCGCGCGTCCGGCGGTCCTGGTGGCCAATCACCGCAGCCTGATGGACGCCCTGTTGGTGCTCGGCCTGCTGCCGCGCAGCGGCGCGTTGATAAAATCGCGCGACACGCGCAAGGTGATGAACGGCCTGCTGGCGCGCTATTTCGACTTGGTGAGCATTGACCGCGGCTCGCTGGAATCCGTTTCCGCCACGCTCGAAAAAAGCCGGCGCTTGCTGGCCGGCGGCAAGAACCTGCTGGTGTTTCCCGAAGGCACGCGCGCGCGCAGCGGGCGTCTGCAACATTTCAACCTCATCGCCTTCGACCTGGCCCTGGCCGCCCGCGTGCCGGTGGTGCCGGTGATCCTCCACACCCCCTGGCCTTTCATGGCCAAGCTGCCCGGCAGCATCTTTCCCCGTCACCGCAACGATTACAGAATCCGGTTTCTTGACCCGGAGATTCCCGGCCGCGATGATGACGCCGCCGCGCTGTGCGATCGCGTCCATCGCCGGATGGCGCGGGAGCTGAAGCAATTGGACGCGGGCACGATCTGGGAAATCAAATCACCTCAGCCATGAATACCAAACCATTGTTTGCCCTGGAAGACATCCTGCCGGTGCTGCCGCATCGCCCGCCGTTTCTGTTTGTTGACCGCGTGATGCTTCTGGAGCCGCACAAACTCATCATCGCCGAACGCGCGCTGCGACCGGACGAACCGCACTTTGCCGGGCATTTTCCGGGCCGGCCCATCATGCCCGGCGTGCTCATCGCCGAGGCGCTGGCCCAAACCGCCGGCCTGCTGATCGGCTTGAGCGAAAAACTCTCCGCCGCCGCCCCGCCGCAAAAACCCAAGGTGTTTTTTCTCGCTCTCACGAACATCAAGTTCACCCATCCCGCCGTGCCGGGCGACGTGCTGGCCCTGCGCGCGGCCATCGACCGCCAGTTCGGCGCGCTGCATCGTTTCAACGTGGAAGCGACATCGGGCCGCAACCTCGTGGCCTCCGGCTCGCTGACTTTGGCGCTGGTTGAGGGAAACAACTCAGCCGCGAACGCCTAAAGCCTCAAAAATAATCCCAATCATCCGCCGGTTGGTTTCGGCGTCCTTGACGGCGATGCGCACGGCGCGGTTCCCCAAGCACGATCCCATCGTGGCGACGTTGCGCAGGAACAGGCCGCGCTCGCGGCAGCGGGCGATGAGGGCGTCGGCATCCGGGCCGTTCTCAGGCAGGTGGCACAGGACAAAGTTGGTGACGCCGGGAATGATCTCCCAGTTCAGGGGCTTGAGCGCCTCAATGAGTTGCAGCCGCAAGGCGCGCGTCTCCTGGTATTTCGCGGCGTAGTAGGCGGGGTCTTCGAGCGCCTTGACCGCGGCGATCTGGGCGGGAAGGCTCACGGCCCACGGCGGGGTCAGCGCCCGCAACGACTCCAGTTGATGCGGGCCGGCGCACAGATACGCCACCCGCGCCCCGCTCAGCGCATAGGCCTTGGACATCGACTTGCAGACAATTATATTTTCCGAACGCGCGGCAAACGGCTCAAGCGACTGGCCCGGCCCGGCGTAGTCAACGTAGGTTTCGTCCACCCACACGCGCGTCGCCGGGGGCGCCTTGCGCAAAGCGTCCTCCAGCTCTTCGCGCGGCACATGCTGGCCCGAGGGACTGTTGGGGTTGACCAGCACGATAAGGTCGTATTCGCCGGCCAGGCTCAACTCAAGGCGGCCCGGATCAAGGCGGTATTGTTCGGCGCGCGGCAAGGAGAGCCGCTCGACGCGGCAGCCAACGATGCGCTCCAGGACATGCGCGTATTCGCCGTAGGTCGGATCGAGTATCAGCACCCGCGAATCCGCCGTCAGCCAGCGTCCCAACGCCAGGAAGATCAGGTTGGAAGAACCGGCGCCAGGCAAAATGCACTCCGGGCGCACGCCCCGCTCCCGCGCAATGGTCCGGATCAATCCTTCGCAGCCCGTCGGTGGCGACGCCCGCAGAATCTGCGGCAGGCGTTGCGCGAGCGCCGCGACGGCCTTGGGCGAGGGCGGGAACCAGGCGTCCAGCACGTCGGCATTGATGATCGAATCCAGCCGTTCCAGCGTTTGAAACTCGTCGCCGACGGCTTCAAAGAATTTCCCGCCGTGGTAGCAGGCGGCGGGCGTGTCAAACGCGACGCCGATCTGCCACGCTATTTCGGTCTGAACCCGCTCGAGGATAGGGCGGACGCCGGGAAGGGCCGCGTGGATGTCGGCCAGGGTTCCATGCAGCAGGCCGTAGGTGACCGCGCCGGCCCGCACATCCTGGCCTGTCGGCTTAAGCCCGACCCGGAGATGGATGTTGCGGATTTCCTTGCGGCCGATGGCCGCAATGCGCGTGCCGCCGCGCGCCTCGACCCAGCGAAACGCGGCATACATGAGCGCCGAGGCGAGAAGACTGCGCCGGGAGGCCTGCGGCACCGTGAGCAGGCGGATCTCGTAGAGTTTGTCGTCCACGGAAAAGGGCAGTTGCCCGCGCGTGAAATACTTGTCAATTGAATAGCCTGCCCCGCCCGGCGGCGTGATCGATACGAATCCCGCGATCCGGCCGCCGTCGGCGACCACGATATAATGGTTGAACGCATCGAGCGAATCGGTCAGCCGCCCGGCCTCGTTGCGGGAATGTTGTCCCAGCTCGGCGGCATAAACCTCGTGGCGCATCCGGTAAATCGTTTCGCGGTCGCGCTCGTCCGCCATGCGCATGACCAGCCGGCGGGCGGACGGGAGGTCCGCGCCGGTTGGCTCATCCGACATCGTGGGTAATTGCAGGACCTTTGACGGCATTGCGGGACTTTAGTTAAGGCGCGCGGCCATTTCAATGCCGCGCTGATTGTTGACGTTGCAAATCCTTGTCTCCCTCCCGAAGCCGTTGGCTCGCGCCAAACCGGACAGCACGCGCCCCGGCCCGACCTCGAACAACGACAATTTTTCCGCCCCGCGCAACGAAGCCATCGCCGTCCGCCAGCGGACTGGCTCAACAAGGTTGCGGGCGATGAGTTGCCGGATTTCCCGCGCGTCGCTTTCCGGCGCGGCGGTGACGTTGAAAATCAACGGGGCCTGCGACGCGCGAAATTCAATCGTGTCGAGCCAGATCGAGAACTCGCGCCGCGCCCGCGCCATGAACGGGCTGTGCCACGGCCCGGCAACGGCAAGCCGGCGGCACTGGCCCAGCTTCTGAGCCGCAATGACTGAAGCGAACTGTTCGAGCGCGCCATTCTCGCCGGAAACAACGATCTGGTTCGGGGCGTTGTCATTGGCCAAAACGATGGGCGCGCCGGTGAATTCCCGCGCGAGCAAACGCGGAACAGTGTCCCGCTCAACGGAAGTTACCGCGGCCATCCCCCCCGGCGCTCCGGCGGCGGCAGCCTCCATCAATTCGCCGCGCTTGGCTGCGATATCCACGGCGGCTTCAAAACTCACGATGCCCGCCGCCGCAAGCGCTGAGATTTCGCCAAGCGAATGGCCGAGAATTCTCTCCGGCCGCACGCCGCTCTCCAGCAGCCGGCGCAGATAGCCGAGTGAAACGCAGACCAGCAGCGGCTGAAGATTCCGGGTGCGCGTCAATTCGCGGTCCGGCCCGCGCAGGCAGATTCTTTCCAAATCGCAGCCCGTCCGGTCGCTCGCGCGGCCGACAAGCTCGCGAAACGGCGCATCCCCCTTGAACAGGTCCGAAGCCATGCCGGTCTCCTGCGAACCCTGGCCGGGGAAAAGAAACACATTCATCGCAATCAAGCCGCTGTGGCGGTCAGGCCGCCATCCACGACAACGCACTGGCCCATGATGTAGGAGGCCGCATCGGAGGCCAGAAACGCGACGACGGCCGCGATTTCCTCGGGCCGCCCGAATCGTTTGAGGAGGATGCGTTCGAGGTTCTTCTCCTTGATCTGGCGCGGCACGCGCGCCGACATGTCAGTCTCAACGAAGCCGGGCGCGACGGAATTGACGCGGATGTTTCTGGAGCCCAGTTCCGCCGCAAGCGCCCGGGTGAACGCCAGCAGCGCCCCTTTGGAGGCGGCGTAATTGGTCTGGCCCATGACGCCGATGATGCCGGCGATGGACGCCAGATTGATGATGACGCCGCGGCGCACGCGGAGCATCGGACGGGTCACGGCCTTGCACCAGCGATAGACGCCGTTGAGGTTCGTGTCAATGACGCGGTTCCAGTCCTCCTCCGGCATCAGCATGAGAAACATATCGGCGGTGATGCCGGCGTTGTTGACCAGCACGTCAATCTTCCCGGCGGCGGCGATGATTTTTTCCACCGCGGCCTCTATGGCCCCGGCGTCGTCCTGCGCGCACTGGATGGCCTCGGCCTTTGTGGCGGCGGCAACTTCATCGGCCGCCTTCCCGTTCTGATGAAACGTAAAAAACACCCTCGCGCCCCCCGCGGCGAAGCGTTCCACGATGGCGCGGCCAATGCCGCGCGAACCCCCGGTGACGATGACGACTTGACCTTCAAATTCGAGGCTCATAATTCAGGGGTTCATTTCAGCGCCTGGTAGCGCCGCCAGATTTCGTCGGGCCATTCCTTGACGAGTTTCCGGGTCTGCCTGTTTGACATCGTCACCGCGGTCTGGCCGAACGCCATCGCGGCGCGATGTTTTTCGTGGATGAGGTAGTGGCTGAAGACCAGCCGCCCTTCGTAGGCGGGCTGGACGCGGTGCGTGGTGTAAAGGAGCAGCGGCATCCCCAATGTCACCGGCTTGCGGTAATGGCAGACGTTTTCCACCACGGGCATGAACACTCCCAGTTTCATCGCCTCCTCAAGCGGCAGCACTTCAAAGAGGATCTGCAATCGGCCCTCCTCGAACCATAGAAAATAATTTGAGTTGTGAATCACGCCCATCATGTCCGTCTCGTGAAACGCCGGCTGGATGAGCCGCTTGCGCTTGATCAGGCGGCCTTTGGATTGGGACAACAGATTCAACATGCGCCCGCCTGGTTCACATCTCGTCGAGCTTCACCGTCAGGCTCTTCGGCACGATCGGCGGCATGGATATCGAACGCGCCACCGCGCCGTCGGGCGCGCCGACGCGGAATGGCAGGCCGGAAAACGCCAATTCCAACGGCAGCAATCCCAGCGCCAGCGGCTGGTTCAGCACATGCGAAACGCAGCCGGTCACGACCGCGCCCACGGCCCTGCCTTCGTGGAAAATCCGCGCGCCGCTCCGCAGCGCGGCGCAATCCGCGTCCGCCGCGAAACCGATGATTTTTTGCTTCAAGCCGGCGGCGCGGCGTTCCTTGATGGCCGCGCAGCCGCTGAAATTCTCCTTCTCCATATCCATCATCCACTGCAAACCAAGCGGCAGGGGGTCGCGCACGATTTCGCCTTCGCGGAATATGTTGAAGAACCGCCCTTCCAGCCGGAGCGCGTCATGCGCGTCCGCGCCGGCAAGCCGTCCGCTCCGCTCATCAACCCCGGCCTTCAGCGCGTCGAACAACTCCGCCGCGATCTTCACCGGCGCCACCAGCAGGTAGCCGAACTCTGACGTCTTGCCCGCCCGAATGAAGCGCACCGGCTCGCCCAGGAACTGGTAATTCTCAATCGACAGATAAGGCAGGCCGATGATGTCCGGGCCAAAAATCTTTTTTACAATCTCCCACGCCCTGAAACCATCCAGGCTCAGGACGACGTGGTCGGCGGTCAAATCCTTGGCCGGAGATTCTTTGCCCTCCAAAGAGAGCAGCGCGTTCAGTTGGGCGTCCGGCACAATGCTTTCGCAGATGAAGACAAACTCCTGGTCGTTGTTCGCTACGAAACAATCCGCGGCCAGTAGTCCATTGTTGTCGGCCAGAAACGTGTGGAGCACGCGGCCGAAGCGGATTTTGGGCACGTTGCCCGCCAGCAGCGCATCAAGGTAATCAATGCCAGGCGTCTCGGGCAGCGTGAAAACGCGCGCGAAAGAAAAATCCGCCAGCGCGGCGGCGTCGCGCACCGCCCCGCATTCGGCGCGCGGATTTCCAAAATGCGCCGCGACCTCGACGCCGTGGCGTTCACGAAACACCGCGCCGGCGGCGGCGAGCTTCTCTCTGAGAGGGGAGCTTCTCACGCGCGGCCCCCTTTGGCGTCCTGCTGTACGATCACGAAGTCCACAACCGTATTGATTGAGCGCAACACGGAGATATTATCATCAGGAATCTTGATGTTGAAGCAGGTCTCCACGCACAGGACGATTTCCAGCGCGTCGAGCGAATCCAATCCCAAACCGGAGCCGAGCAGCGACACGTCCTCGTGCAAATCTTCCGGGAGGAAGGGCAAATTCAGGCGGCGGATCAATTCCTGTTTGAAGGTGTCTATCACCTGGCGCCGGCGCGCTATGGTTCGATCAATTGCTTCGGACATTAAGGCTTTCAGTTAAACCGCCATTTTTGCCCCCGCGCATCCGATTATCAAGCCGAAATTGACAATCCTGGGGCAGATGGGCACGCTCCCGCCGCAATGGCGGACCACCCTGTTTATGATGTGCTGATTGCCGGTGGCGGATTGGCTGGGCAATGCCTGGCCCGCCAACTCAAGCTCGCCCGTCCGGGTCTGTCCGTCGCCGTGGTTGATTATGAAAAAAGGCCTCTGCCCGAAGCGGCCTTCAAGGTCGGCGAAGCCACCTCGGAACTCGGCGCCCACTATTTTGCCGTCAAACTTCAGCTCAAGGATTACCTCAATCGCGATCAGCTTCTGAAGAACGGCCTCCGCTTTTTTTTCGGCGATGCGCAAGGCCCGTTGCAAGATCGTCCCGAGTACGGGCCGCGGCAGTTCCCGCCCATTTCGTCGTTCCAATTGGACCGCGGCAGACTGGAAAATCATTTGCGCGATCTCAATCAGGCTGCGGGCATCGCGTTGCTGGAAGGTTTCGCCGTGGGGGAAATCTCGCTCGGCGACAATGACGCGCCGCATACGACAGTCGCAATGGAACGCGACGGAGGCGAAAGGATTTCAATTCGCTCGACTTGGGTGGTGGACTGCACAGGGCGCCGGAGGATGCTTCAGAAGAAATTGAATCTCTGCCTGCCAAGTCCGTTGAAACACAGCGCGAGCTGGTTCCGCGTGAGGGGAGAGTGCAAGGTGGAGAACTTTGTGCCGGCGGACAATGTCGCCTGGCACGGGCAAGTTCCCGGCGGCATCCGTCATCGCTCCACCAACCATCTGGTGGGCCGCGGATACTGGGTTTGGCTCATTCCCCTTTCCTCCGGCAACACCAGCATCGGCATCGTTGTGGACGAGAGAATTCATCCGATTGCGGAGATCAACACCTGGGAAATGGCGCTGGCTTGGCTGGCGATTCATGAACCGGTCGTGGCACGGAACCTTGAAGGGGCCAGTGTGATGGATTTTTTGTTTCTCCGCGATTTCAGCTACGAAACCAAACAATTCTATTCCGCCGGCCGTTGGGCGTGCGTGGGCGAGGCGGCGGCGTTTCTTGACCCATTTTACAGTCCCGGCTCGGATTTCATCGCGATGGGCAACACGATGGCGACGCGTCTCATCAGCCGGCATTTCGAGAGAGGCCTGACCGACGCCGCCGTGGAGCAGAGCAACGCCACAATGTTGATGCTGCATCGCGCCTTCACCGAGGTTTTCCGCGACCAATATCCGACGTTTGGCCGCGCGAAGGTGATGACGGCGAAAATTATTTGGGACAACGCCTCGTATTGGGTGTTCGTCTGCCAGGCGTTTTTTCAGGACATTTTTTTCGATGACGATTCCCTTGACCGCTACAGCCGCGTGTTCGACCGGTTTTACCAGCTCAATCTGCGCGTGCAGCAGTTGTTTCGCGATTGGGCGGCGCTTGGCCGCGACGGTTCCGGCTATGATTATCTGGGCTATGCGGATTTTCCGGTGGCCGCGCGCAGCCATCTGGAACTCGCCCGCAAAATGAGGCCGCGCCGTCTTCTGGAATGGCTTGAGTCAAACCTGGAGCGTTTTCGCGCGTGGGCCATTGTGCTCTTTCTCATCGCCATCGAAGATGCCGCTCCGGAATGGCGCGGGCGGATCGCGGAGAAACACCTGACGACGGAGTTGATTGATTTGAATAATCTCCAGGCCGCCGCCGACGGGCGCGCTCCGAACCGCGCCGAAAGAAATCCCCCAGCGGCCGAAATCACCTCAATGAAACGCCAGATGACAAAGCTATTTCCCCATTATGATTGCCTGCGGGAAACCTCTGGCAGCGGCCAGCCCGCCGTTGCAACGAATAGCGTTGGACGGCCCCCGTCCAGAGCGGATGATTTCATTGCTTCAACGGCTCCACCGTTGTGAAGTCCGGTTCCATTTTCACCTCAAACAACTGCGGGTCCAACGGCGGGTTCACCACGGGATGGTAAAATTCGTTGCGGAGGCTGGAACCATCGCTGAATGTCAACGCCGTGCCGACGGGCGTAAAGTCGTCCTCGCGAAAACTGATGTCGAGCCGCGCGATGAACTTGCGCGCCGCCCCGCTGCGCGGCTGCAGCGCCAGGGTGGCGACGCCGTTGGTCTCCGTCAGCGCGAGGATTTGGAACTTGGCCTCCATGTTGGTGCGGCTGCGGGGGAAGCTCGCCTCAAGCAGTGCCAGCGCATCCTGCCACGGGCCGGGGTGGGCGGAGAGCAGCGGATATTTCTCCACCCGTTTGAGACGGGGATAGACGATCATCAGTTCCGCCGCTTGGCGCAGGGCGATCGTTTGCGGCGGCTGCCCCAACTCCCAGCGGAACCGGTCCGGCACGGCGATCCAGACCTTGCCGTCGGCAACGAGCGGCTGCGCCAGCGTCTTGAAACTGCGCGTCTGCACGATGTCCGCCGTCCACGTGCGCAGGTTCGCCTGCGCGGCGATCCACTTGTCCAGCAGATCGGCGGAACGGGCCGGAACGCCTGATAAAATGAACAGGATCGCCAGAAGCGGAATTCTTCCAAAAAAAGCCATCTGGAGATTATGGGGGGCCACCGCCGCAAACGCACGCCTGTTTTCCGGGCGCTTGACGAGCGGCTCAGGTTTGCCATGCTGCGAAATGAAAATGGATTCCGCGTCTCCGGCAAATTGTTTTTGCGCGCCGTTCGCGCTCCGACGGCTCGCGGCCGCCGGCGGCGCGATGGCGCTGGTTTTTTTCGGGCTGTGCGGAACCGGCTGCCGCACCACCGCCACGCGCCAGATTTCCGACCCGGCCCCGGCCGTCGCGCGGCTGCGCGCGGGGGGAGGCGTCCGGGCTGAATCGGACGCGTTGGTAAAACCGTTGCTGGCCAGCGGCGAAGTTTTCGGGATGGTCGTGGGAGTGGTCACGCCGGACGGAGCGACGCAGAGTTTCAGTTACGGACGGAGCGGACGCGCCGGCGACACGAACGCACCCGGTCCGGACGACCTGTTTCAAATCGGCTCGGTCTCCAAGTTGTTTACAGAAACGCTCCTGATGCAGTTGGAAGCCGAAGGGCAAATAAGCGACGACGCCACGGTGCGCGACATCCTGCCGGCGAGCCTTGTTGTGACGCCGGAGGCGGGGCGGCTGACGGTGCATCAACTGGCCACGCACACGGGCGGCCTGCCGCGCGAGCCGAAGACATTGCGCCAGCTCGGCTGTTTCCTCGGCTACCTCGTCACGGGCAACAACCTTTACGCGTGCCTGACCATTCCTTATCTGCAAGAATACCTGCGCCACGCGCGGCCGCGGCCCAAATCACCGCCGGCCTATGTTTATTCCAATCTCGGCGCGGGCCTGCTCGGTTATTTGATCGCGGAGAAAACCGGACGCCCGGCAACGGATTTGATCGTGGAAAAAATCTGCCGGCCGCTGCGCATGAATGACTCGGTCTTTTTCCCCAATGCGGAGCAGCAAAGCCGCCTGGCCGTCGGGCACGTCGGCAGCCAGGCGTGCTGGAAACCCGGCAACTGTCCCCTGGCCCCGTGGGACATGGGAGATTTGCTGCGGCCCTCCATCGGAATGTATTCGAGCGTGAGCGACCTGCTGATTTTCGCGCGGGCCAATCTGGGGATGCTCCATCTGCCGGTCGAGTCCGCGCTGGCGGCGACGCACCGCCCGCAAATCCAGACCCCGCGCGGCGGCGAGGCGCTGGGTTGGATCATCAATTACTTTGACAACGGACGGCGCGTCCTCACGTTCAAGGACGGCATGGCATCCGGCTACCGCGCCTACGTCGGGCTGGACCTGGACGCGCGCGTGGCCGTGGTGGTGCTGTCAAACAAGTTTAGCTGGGACGAAAAAGTCGGCCACAACCTGCTCTTGCGCCTGGCTGAAGCCCGCGCCGGGGCCGCGGCCAAGGCGGCCCGAATTACTGGGTCTTGAGCCGAACGGGTTTGCCCCGATAAGTGATTTCCTTCGACCAATACAGGAACGGACACCCGCGCATGCGGCTGGTCGAGGAGCGCTCAATGATTGCATCCGCTTCGGGCGTCTTGGCGAGCGCGTTGTAATACGCGCGCTCCGACACTGGATCCACAAAAAAGCAGGGTACCCACGGCCCGTTCGGGCACGCGCAATGATCCTCGAAAAACTTGACTCCGAGAACCTGCCAATTGGTCCCGTCGATGACGCGCACGATTCCGAGCACGTAAGCGTCCTCGCGCGAAGAGCCTTCCACAGGGTCAAGGACCACCAGGTCCTGGCGTGGCACCTGGGTTTCGAGATTCAACTGCCCGAACCGGATGACCGGCTTGTAGTTCCCGGTCGCACAGCCCGCCAGCAGCGCGCAGGACACTGCCAACCAGCCGCTTCCTTTGAATAACCGTCCAATCGAGATTGTTTTCATACCTTCAAATCATAGCATGGAAACTCCGTTCTTGCACCGGCATTCAGAAACGGCCTGGCGTGGCAGCCAGCGGACAGCGTGAAGTGGCGATTGACATAATGGGACCATTTCGATACTTTCGGTCACGCTTTGCGCGGCCCAGCGGCCGGGATAATAAATTCGGGAGCCGGGTCGCCAGAAAATGCGAAAATTGAAACGTCCATGAAAATCAAAAGACTTGCCATTCATTCCCTTGCTCTTTGTCTTGCGTTCGCCCTGCCTCTCGCCGCATGTGCCGGGTCCAAGCTCATCAAAGCTCAGAGGATTGCATCCCCGCCCAGCGGAAAGGCCCTTGTCAATTTCCACAGGCCCACTGCGTACGGCGGCACGGAGAGATTTCCCATCTTTGACGGCACGGGCAAAATGTTGATTGACCTCCCTGGCAAATCCGAGTTTCAACTCGTCTGCGATCCGGGCGAACAGTTGTTCATCGCCTGGGCCGATCATGTCACCGTCGTCAAAGCGGATATGGCGGCGGACAAGACTTACGATATCATGGTGGACGTCGGCATGGGTTGGATGGAGGCGAACATCCGGTTGATGCCTCTGTCCAAGAGCGACCCAAGGAGAGCCAAATTGGATGAGTTTGAAAAGCGCGAAACGCATGTGTGGGCCATGGAGCGAAACAAACACGTCATTGATTACGAAGCCAAGAACCAGGATAGGGTTCAACAAATCAAGAAGGACTTTATCGCCGGCGAAAAGTCCGACCGGATTGGATCTTTGAGCAAGAGCGACTGCCGGTAAGCTCGATCATTTCTTCGAAGCAACCAGCAGCAGATTTGATCCAAGGCCGGAGCCGCTTCGGACTTCAACTTTCCCAAAACCCGCCTCGCGCAACAACGCGAGGTGGGTTTCTTCGCCTTCAAAATGCAGGCCGTGGCGGGTTTTATTCTGGCCGAACCGCACGGCCCATCTTTCGGCGCGCGCCACCGCGCGGTGGCCGGAATCCTCCCTTGCCATTGCGTCCCGGATGACCACGCAGCCGCCCGGACGCAACGCGGCAAATACTTTGCGCAGCACCTCCGCCTTGAGGTCGCGCGGGAAATAATGCAGTACGTCGCACAGCAGCGCGCAGTCGCACGCGGGATACTCCGGCCATTCCAGAATGTCGCGCCGCTCAAATGTCACCCGTGGATTCGACCGCGCCGTGACCCGCGCCACGCGGATTTTTTCCACGTCAAAATCCACTCCATGCGCGCGGCGTTCCGGCGTGAAGAGCGTCAGCCAATGCGCCACAAGGCCGTAGCCGCAGCCCACATCCAGGATTTCTCCGCCGGCCGGAACGGCCTTTTCCACGGCGCCGAACAGCGGGTCGGTCTTCATTTTCCAATAGACAAACTGCGAGACATACGGCCCTTGAAAACGGTAGAGACGGCTGACAGCGCGGCGCGTTTGGGCCGGCGTGGGATTGGAAATCATCGGACGGCGCGAATTCATTTCCACCAGCCAGCGCATGGACAGCGGCAGAAGCGATAACGTCCCCAGCAAACTGAAACTAATGCCCAGCAACGCCGTCAGCCCGACCGAAAACAAGGCCGGATGACGCGCCAGCACCAGCACGCCTGTGCCGAGCAGCGCCGTCAGCGCGCACATCGTCACCGCGGCGCCCGTGGCCGCCGAGCGCTCCGGGCGGCCGCGCAACGGTTCCAGCTCGCCCAACACCAAAAACAGGCTGTAATCGCCGCCCACGCCGACGACGAAGATGACGAACACAAAATTGGCGGCGTCAATGGGCAGGCCGCAAAGTCCCAGCGAACCGAGCGTCCAAAATACGCCCGCGGCCATTGGCAGCAGAGTGACCAACACCAGCTCAATCCGCCCCAGCAGCAGAAAAAGCAGAAACGCATTCAGCGCCGCCACGAGCAATCCAAACACCGGCAGCGCCCGCCGCGCGACTTGCGCGATCTCGTCGGACAAAGCCGCCTTGTTGAGCAGCAAAGCGTCCGGCACGGCGAGCTTCACCGCCGCGCGAAGCCGGCGGAATTCTTCCGTGCCGCCTGCCTTCACGAGCGTTGTCACGTAAATCCTGCCATCGCGCTCGCTCCAGAAATCGGCGGCCAGGCGGTTCAACCCGGAATTGGTTTCCGTCGGCGCCGCGGTCTCCGGCTGGGAAATGTTCTCCAAAAACGGCGTGAAGGTTTCGGGCCGGAATCCAAGCCTGGCGGCGGCGGCGAGAAGCGAGTCATGCAGTTGGGACTGCCGCGCGGCCGTCCAGAAATTCCGCCAGTCGCGCCTGTTTGCCGCCTGTGTCCGCGCCGAGGGCATCAGCGGCGCAATGGAGGAAAAGGATTCCAGGACGTTTTGTCCGCGCATGGTTTCCAGCGCCGCGAACACTTTCTCATTTTTCGTCAGAACTTCTTCGCGCGTCGTTCCGCCGACCACGATGGTTGTCAGTGAAAGCGCGTTCCCCCAGCTTTCGCGGATGGTCTTTTCGTCCTCTCGCGTGCCGGGCGTCACGCCGTTGAGCCGCGCCAGATCGCCGTCGAATTTCAGGCGGGCCGCTCCCGCGGCGCAGACGAGCGTGAAGAGAACCAGCGCCGCCAGGACGAAGCCTCCGTGCGCGGTCCGCCAGTCGAGCCATCGCTGGAGCAGGCCTGTCAAAGGCAGCGGACGGGCATCGGCGATGGCTTGCACCGGAATAAACAGCGGCAGAATCAGCAGGGCGAACAGCGCCGCCATCCCGACGCCGACCACGCCAAACAAGCCGAGTTGCCGGTGGCCGGAAACCGGCGAGAGGAACATGACGAAGAAGGCCGCCATGGTCGTGAGCGCGCCGAAGGAAAGCGCCGGAACCAGCCCGGCGACGACGCCCGCGAGTTCTTCGCGGCTGGCCGGCGGAGAATCGTCAAGCAGATAGACGATATAGACCCCGTAATCCACAGTCGCTCCGATCAACATGCTGCCGCAGCCAAGCGCAACGGAGGAAACCAGGTCGCCGGTCAGAAAGAGAACGGCGACCGCCCCCAGCGCGCCGAAGGCCACCGGAACCAAGGCCATCAACGCCAGCCAGCGGCGGCGGCACGCCAGAAGGATCAGCGCCGCGATGGCCACGAGGGCGATGACGCTCGTCCGCGCGGTATCGGCGCGGATCATCCCGGCGTTGTCAAGCGCGGCGCGATGCGCGCCGGTGACGGAAATCCTCACCGCGCCGTCCGGAAATTCTTTCTCGACCGAGCGGGCGGCATTCAGCACCGATTGGATGAGCGCGGCGCTTTTGCCGGTTTCCGACGAGCGGAATTGCGGCGCGGCGTTGATGAGCGCGTGGCAGCCGTCCGCGCTGGTGATCCGCCCGCCAACGATGCGCGCGCCGCCGGCGCCCGCCTGCAAGCCGCGAAGCCGGGCCGACACGGCATCACTGATGCCGGCGGGGTCCGTCCGCGCGACGTCTTTGAACATCATCCCCTGCGGCTGCATCATGGATTTTTTCAGCCACGCGAGCCGTGCTTCCAAACTGGCTTCCGTCAGGCGCGGTTCCAGTTGGCGCAGATCACTTGAGTTGAGCAGCGCCGGCAATTGCGATTGCAACTGGCGGTAGGCCGCGGCCATTTCGGCGTCGTCGATTTCGCCGCGCAAATCGGCGAGCTGTGGAATTTCGCGAAGTTCGGAGGTCATTCGCGCGGCGGCCGCGGCAAGTTCCTGGGCATTGGTTGTGACGGTCGCCACATCAATGTAAATGCGCTCAGCCTGCCGGATTTCCTTGAGCGCCGCGATCTGTTCGGCGATGGCGGGCGCGGACATCGGCAAAACGTCCGTGAAGTCTTCATTCAGCTTGAGCCTGCGCCCCATGAACAATGAAGCGCAGACAAACGCGGCAAAAAGCAGCAGAACGATCTTCCGGTGACGCGCCAGACACAGATGCAGTTGGACAAAGCGGCCGGTCATGCAGGCGGATTATTTTTGGGGGCGAACAAGCGGCCGACAAGCCAGGTGACAATCGTGCCGGCGATTCCAACCAGAATTCCCAGAGCGATGCTGCCCAAAAACCATTCGGTGAAGCGGGTCGGAACGTCCTTCAGCAGCGTTGTGGCGTTGAGCGGGAGCAGGCCGCCCGTGCGCAGGAAATGGCCCAGCAGCAGCCCGCCGGCCATGATGAACGGCGCGGCGAGCGGAAAGGAAATGTTGCTCGCGGTCACGGCGATGGCTTTGTTCAACCGGAGTTTATGCGCGAGCGCGGCGGCGGTGATCATTTGAAAACCCCAGATGGGCGCGATGCCGCAGAAAAGCCCCAGCCCGACCGCGAAGGCCACTTTCGCCGGCGTGTCCGCGTGCTCGGTAAACAGCAGGCGCATTACCGTTTCCACTCGCCTGCCGTGCGGCAGACGATGCAAGTGGCCGGAGGCGGAGATTTTCCGCAGCGGCGCCGGGAGGCAAAACCTCTGAATGGAAAGCCGCGAGTGCAGGAACGAAATCGCAGCCATGTCGCTCCACGGATTGAAGTGCGAAAGGCGGGAAGTCGCCGCCTGGTAATCGGCGGACACCGGATGCGCCGCCAGCGGGATGCCGGCCCACGCGGCCTTGACCATGATCTCCAATTCGTAGGCGTAGCGCCCCGATTTAAGGCGGAGCCTGTTGACGGTTTTGAGCGGATAGCCGCGGTAGCCGCATTGCGTGTCGGCGAGGTTCACGCCAGTCTCAACCTTGAACCAGAATGTGGAAAGGCTGTTGGTCACGCGGCGGCCGCGCGGCGCTTTTTCCTTCACCAGGTCGCGCACGCCGATGATCAACGCCTCCGGCTCCATCCGGCTGGCGGAGGCGAGCGCCGCCAGTTCCCGCGTCGCGTGCTGGCCGTCGGCATCAATGGTTATGGCGTGTGTGAAGCCGCGTTTTTCCGCCTCGGCAAACCCGGCGCGCAGCGCGGCCCCCTTGCCCTGGTTGCGCGGCAGCGCGATGACGCTGATGCCCTTTTCCGCGGCGAGAATCCTCCCGGTGTCGTCCGTGCTGCCGTCGTTCACGACGATCACCGGAAAATAATCCTTCGCCTCGCGCGCGACGCGGCCGACCGTCAGGGCGTGGTTGAAGACCGGGATGACAACGCAGAAGTTCGGCTCGCCGGGCATATCAGTCGCGCAGGTCCACAAAGTAACGGCGCTTGCGCGCGCCGTCGGGCAGTTGCAGACACTCGATTTCAGCCTGCGACGCGGCCTTGATTTGCGGAACGACTTTGACCGCGCCTTGAAATTGCTCTTTGAGCGCGGCAATGATCCCCGCCCGGCCGCCCGCGCTGGAGAATTTTACTTCGACGGCATCGGCCAGGTTGTTCTCGCGCCGCGCGATGATGACATAACTGGCAACCTCCGGCGCGGCGTCGAGAACCGTCTTGAGCATGGAGGGGAAAAGGGTGGCGCCCTTGAATTTCAACTTCTGGTCTTTGCGCCCGACAATCGGACCGATGCGCGGGGTGCGGCGGCCGCAGCGGCAGGGCAGACGGTGAATGGCCGCGCAATCGCCGGTGCGATAGCGGATGAGCGGCATGGCCTCGACGCCGAAGGTGGTGGCGGTGAGTTCGCCGACCTGGCCGTCGGGCACGGCGCGGTCCTGCTCGTCGAGCGATTCCAGGAAGAGCAGTTCCGGGTGGAGATGGCCGCCGAGGCCGGATTCGCATTCGCAGAGCGATGCGGCCAGTTCGGTGACGCCGTAGGTGGAAAACACTTTTGCCCCCCAGCCTTTTTCCACGGCCAGCCCGGCGCGGTTGAGTGAGAAATCATCCGAGCGAACCGGTTCGCCGATGCAAACCGCCTTGCGGATGCCGCAATCAGCCAGGTTGAACTTCGCTTCCGCCGCCTTGTCCGCCAGATGGGCGAGAAACGACGGCACGCCGACGACGGCGGTTGGCCGCGCGCGCCGGATCATGTCAAGGTGCATGGCGGGAGTGGCCGGGCCGACGCGGATGATGCCGCAGCCCAGTTTGCGCAGACCCAGGTAATACGCCATGCCGGCGATGAAACAGCGGTCCATCGCGACGCCGAGCAAAACGGTGTCGGCGGCGGTGAACCCGGCGCAAGAGAAGGACAATTGTTCATTGCGCGCCAAACGCTCAAGATCGGCTTCGGAGAGCTGCCAGACCACCGGCTGGCCGGTCGAACCGCTGGTGGTGAGAATGTCCACGATCTTTTCGCGCGGCACACAGAGGAACTTCTCCGTGTTTTCAGAGACGACGGTTTTATCCACCGTTGGGATGCGGGCGATGTCGCGCAAGGGGATTTCATCGCGCGGCGAAAGCCCGGCGCGGGAGAAATGCTCACGATAAAACGGAGAACGGTCAAAGGCGTGGCGGAAGGCGTCCATCCACGCCGCCTGCTGCGCCTCCGTGATTTCGGAAGTTGAAAGCGAAGCGTCGTTCATTGCGCGCGGGATTGGGATGGCTGGCTTGGGTTCATGATAGTTTCGCGGACAGGAGTGAAACAAAACCTCACGCGAAAGTAAACGGGATTAGACAGCGGGCGGCCGCATGCGACGCATCTCATTTTCCAGCAATCCGCTGGGCACCGATGCGCTGGAATGACTAATGTCTAAGCACCAATGACGAAAGAATGACGAAGCCCGAATGACTCAACCGGCTCCGAGCGGCCATTTTTCGTCATTGAGTCATTTGGGAATTCTTTCGTCATTCGGATTTCGACATTCGTCATTTTCCCCCGGCATATTGTGGATTCGCTTTTTGACTGCTCCGGCTTATGCCCGGAAAGTGAAATGCACCCCGTTCGCCTGCGGGATTGCCTTTTGCCGGCTCAAAGCCAATGCTGGTCCGAGCATGAATTCCGCGACCGCATCGGCGACGCGCCAGTTTGAATTTGACCGGGACACTTTCGCGTTTGCCAACGAGTTGGTCTGGGAATACCGGCTCGACGCCGCATCGCAAAAGATGGTTTCCCGGCGCAACGTTCCGCCGCCGACGTACGCGCACCGCTGTTTTGTCCTGGCGCGCTCGGCGCGGCAATTCCTTTACCACGCGCGGTTCGACGCCGCGCGACCGGTGGCGGATGAAGAGGCCTGCCGCGGGATCGCGCGCGAGGTGGTTTCGCGCAGTCCGCGCCGCGTCAGCTCCGAAGCCGGGCGCGTGGTGGTGCCGGGTTACGATTCGTTGCGTTCCTTCAGCCAGGCTCGGGAGGGGGCGCTCAAAGGCGTCTGCGGCGGAGCGTGGCAATCCTATGTTTTGCGGAGCCACTGGCGGATGATCCTGCCCGTATCCAGGCGGCATCAGGAACGCATGGCGGGGCAACTGGTCCGCTCCGTGCCAATCCGCCGCGCCGCCATCGTGCATCTGTTTCGTTTTCCAGCCCTGTCCATCAACCACGGCATCGTGCTGTATGATACGGCGGAAACGGCAACCGGCCTCCGGTTCGCCGCCTACGATCCGAACCGTCCCGGCCAGCCGGGGGAGTTGAGCTATAGCCGCGCGGACCGGACGTTTTATTTTCCCCGCAACCACTACTGGGCCGGCGGCGCGGTGAACGTGGTGGAGACGTATTGCGGCTGGTTGTATTAGGACGCATATGTCATAGCGCGGCGAAAGCCGCCTCCAATTTATCGGTAGGGCGGCGCTGCCGCGCCGCCCAAATATCAGGGCGAAGCAGCCCGCATAGCCCGCGCGCAAGCGTCTGCCCAATAATTTGTTCACTCCACGCGCCAGCGTCCTCCCAATAATTTGTTCACTCATGCATCGACTATCCAGTCCCGTCTGCAGCTTCGCCCTGCCCAGCTATGAAATATGCGGGTTAGGACGCCTGCCGCCGCTGGGGTTTCCAGAACAGGATGCCAAACACCACGAAACCGCAGCCGTTGATGCCGGCAATGTAGCCGATCTTATAGTTGCGGCCCTGGTTTGCGGCGGCATAAATGGGAACGTCCTTTTGCATGAGCAGGCTGGGCAGCGCCGCGGGCATCAGCGCGCCGTGCGCGCAACCCAGCCAGAAGCCGGGCGTGCTTTTGGGCCGGTAGATCAGCGGTGCGCCCCACGCGTAAAGCCAGCCCATCAACAACCCCGCCAGCACCGTGCGGAGCAAAAACATCAACGCCGAACGCCAGCGGTTGACCCCTGCCCCTGACGGCCCGCTCTTGAATTTGGGAATGATGCTTGCCACGGCGCGAGAATACGCCCCCTTTCCGGGAACAGCCAGTTGGAATATGGCGCTTGAGCACCGCTCATTTTTCGAGCGATGCCAGGCATACGGCTCGCCGGGAGCCGCCCCATCTGCCATCAACCCCTCGGCAGGGCGCCTGTCCTCCGTGGCAGCATTACTGCGGATGGAGGAACGCTCCCGTGGAGCCGTCTTTTTCCCACAAGAAACACCCCCGGCTTGCCGGGAGGCTCGCCCTGCCACCGTCCCGGTAGGGCGAGCCTTCTGCCAAGCCGGGTGTGTTCAGGGACTGATTGATTGAACGCGCGAGCGGTCATAAAGCCCGCGCTTTTCTCCACGCCAGAACCACAAGGCGCTTGCCAGCCATATCAACGCCGGCCCCACAAAACTGAGCCACAGATCCTCCACCAGCAAATGATATGCCTTCTTGACACTTGTACGGAACCCGCGTCAGGCGAAATGTTAAATGTTTAAGTACGACCCCAATGTCTTCGCCTGTGCGCCAAGGCAGGCATTCGATTTACCTTCACCGTCCATGCCGCAGACTTCATCCAAGAAATGTCGGATCGCCTTGCGGATGATTTATTTGGCACAACGCCGCCAATTTTCGACGCTGCCATTGTAAATCCGCCCTACCGGAAAATTGGCACGGATTCGCCTGAAAGACGTAGCCTGAGACAAGCGGGAATTGAAACGAGCAATCTTTACGCCGGATTCATTGCTCTCATCCAGCGTTTGCTCGTTCCTGGAGGGCAGATTGTTGGCATCACCCCGCGCAGCTTTTGCAACGGCCCGTATTTCCGTTCGTTTCGCGAAGATTTTCTTGCCAGTTTGGAGATTCACCGGCTGCATGTTTTTGAATCACGAGAGGCGGCATTTCGCGATGATAGCGTGTTGCAGGAAAATATTATTTTCCATGCCGTCAAGGGCCTTAAGCAGCCTCGCGAGTTGGTGGTTTCCAGCAGCAGTGGCGAGCATGGTGACATTGTTGCCGAGGAAACAATTCCCTTCGCTGAAATCGTTTATCAAAACGACTCGGAAAAATTCATCCATATTCCATCGGCGTCGGGCCATGCGCTCGCCAAAAAAGAAATGGACAGGCTTCACGCAACCCTTACGTCTTTAGGTGTTACCGTTTCAACCGGACGTGTTGTCGATTTTCGTCTTAAAGACGCTTTGCGCATGACGCCGGAAAAAGGGACGGTGCCGTTGCTCTATCCATGCCATTTCAACGGCGGAACCATTCATTGGCCGAAACTCGATGCCCGCAAACCGAATGCCATTCTCAATAACGATGAAACCCGACCTTGGCTCGTGCGGTCGGGCGTCTATTTGCTGACTAAACGATTCACATCCAAAGAGGAACGCCGCCGATTGGTTGCGTGTTTATTCGATCCGCAGAACTTGGACGCTGAATGGCTGGGATTTGAAAATCACCTTAACTATTTCCACGCTGATGGGCATGGGCTAGATAAAAATCTGGCGGTTGGCCTTTTTGCTTTCCTAAATTCTACGGTGGTTGACCAGTATTTCCGCCGTTTCAGCGGCCATACGCAGGTAAATGCTACGGACCTGCGCAGATTGGCATATCCCGACCGCGAAACATTGAAGGCAATGGGAAAGGAATTAAAACAACTCGATCAACCGCAAGAAGCGCTCGATAAACTCGTGGAGAAACATCTTCATGCCCACCAATAAGCCAAATCGTTTAGACGAATCCCGAAAACAGAGGCTCACCGAGACTGGCAAAATTCTTACGGCGTTGCAGTTCGGGCCAAAGCAAAGGAACGAGACTGCCGCCTACACATTACTGGCATTGCTTGATCTCCGTCCAGATGTTCCTTGGGAAGATGCACAAGCGCCGCTGCGCGGTATCACGCCAGTCATTGATTTTATTGCCGAGGCTTATGGGGTTCGCTACGCACCCAACACCCGCGAAACGATTCGCGATGATGCTGTGAAGTTTTTTGTGGAGGCAGGACTTTTGCTTCGCAACCCCGACGATCCGAACCGCCCAACCAACAGCGGGAAGACGGTCTATCAAATAGAGCCTTCGGCTCTGGCGTTACTTCGCAAAATCGGAACGGCGGGATGGACTCCCGTGTTGAATAAATACCTGGCCAGCCGCGAAAGCATCAAACACGAGATTGCCCGGAAACGGAATCTGGCACGCGTGCCCGTCACGCTCCCTGACGGCTCGCAGGTGGCGCTTTCGCCAGGTGGGCAAAATCCCCTCATCAAAGCAATCATCGAGCAATTTTGTCCCGCCTTTGCTCCCGGCGGGGTTGTCATTTACATTGGTGATACGGAAAACAAATTCGTTCATCTTGAGGTTGAACGTCTCAAATCCCTCGGCGTCACGTTGGACTCAGCCGCCAAAATACCCGATGTCATCGTTCACTATACCGCAAAAAATTGGCTCTTACTGATTGAAGCCGTCACGAGTGCCGGGCCGGTGGACGGCAAGCGCCGAAAGGAACTCAAAGAGTTGTTTGCAGGCTGCAAGCCAGGTTTGGTTTTCGTCACCGCCTTTGAAACCCGCCGTGTCATGCAATCATTTCTCTCGCATATCGCATGGGAATCCGAAGTCTGGATTGCCGAAGACCCTGACCACATGATCCACTTCAACGGTGAGCGGTTTCTTGGCCCGTATCCCGACGTGTTACCGAAATGAAGCAGCCGCCATTGGGCTGCCTATGACGTTGCGGCTGCCGTTCCACCTTTGACCCATCTTCTACAGTGAAAGCCGAAAATCGTACAGGTGTCAGTCCTCACTATTGACACAACTTTGCTGTTTTTGGGTAAGCCAAAGACCAGAGTTTTGTCCATTTTACGAAAAAGGAAAAGTCAGAAATGACTAAGGACGTATTGCGCGG
>Ga0182014_10000072_pt1 | contig 99772 bp, 96 predicted proteins | sample 612S2DmetaG_FD_120489 | JGI IMG/M metagenome (GOLD analysis project Ga0182014, IMG submission 120489) | Permafrost microbial communities from Stordalen Mire, Sweden - 612S2D metaG | ecosystem: Environmental > Terrestrial > Soil > Wetlands > Permafrost | place: Sweden: Stordalen | collected... | reverse complement strand
GCCAGCGCTTCAGCCGCGGTCCGGGTTCCGTCGGCGATCAGCCGCTCCGCGAAGCCCTCCGGAATGAGTTTCGTCATCTTCTGGCCTAAAAGTTCATCCCGGTCGTATCCGAACTGATTCTCTGCCTGAGCATTCAGCAGGACGATCTCCCCGCTCTCGTTCACTACCACCATTCCATCCGGAGCCGCCTCAAGCAGCCCCCGGTACCGGGCCTCGACCTGGAGATCCTTTTTCGCATCCTCGACAACGCAGATAGCGCACATCGCCGCCATTGCCTGGGTCTGGACTTGCTGCTGTTGTTCTGGAGTTGCTTCGGGAAGGCCGCTGAACTTGATCTGACTCTCAGAGGGCATCATTATTCTTCCATTTCTAGAGATAGGGCGCGATGATCTGCGACCGTGAAGGTTGTGGGGGTGAGCGAGGCTGCTCTCATCGCCATGCTGAAGGTCGCGGTGACGGTCGTGTTGGTAAGAACATTGGCAGCGCCCTGAGCGGGGGTTACGGACACCACACCTGGGATGGTTACTGTCTCTTGACCGCATCCGACGATGAAAAATACCAATAGAGCCGCCAGTAAGCACGTAATACCAGACTTATAACTGCGCATTTGTACCCTCTCATTTATTTCCGGTGACACGGTGTCCAAAGCTCATCGCCCTGTCGGCCCGACGTAGAATGCCTACACTACGCAATCAAATATGAATTGCAGCAGATTGACAGCTCTGTGCGATATTGCTCATTCGACAAACTTTAGTAATGGCATTTTTTTTTAGAGTCCGAGCAAATTGAACAGCTATTACTATTGTGTTATAAAATAGATTCCTTTATCTCTAGGTGTGTGTCGGGCATAGCGCTTTGCCAAGGCCGATACAGCAGTTTGCGGGGCTGGTGTTCGACCTGGGGCGGGCAGCCAGTCATCCCGTTGGTAGCTTATAGCGAGCTTTCTGTGCCGTTTCGGGTAAAAACGCTCCCTTTCCTCGCCGTTTTATGCGATTTCCAGAACCCAACCGGCCCGGAACAGCTTCAGCAGGTTGCTGGCCGCACACACCAGTCTCCACTCGCAGCCTACATTCTGTTTGCCACGCAGGCTGAAGCGGCGAAAACCACGCTGTTCCTTGATCTGTCTCCGAGTAGAGGAGTCCCCGACATGCTGTAGGTGTTCTTTGTCTGTGTCCGCCGTTTCCCGCTTCGTGCCCGTCTAAGTTCACCATGGCGCACCGAATTCTCCCCCCTCACGGACCCCGCCGTGCAGATTTCCCGCAGCGGGTTCTTCAGGCGTAACTCCCCGCTCCCACCCAGGCGTGTGTGATCCGAGGTAACAACAGTGGATGCTGCCGCAGGATAACGCTATATCTGTCCCACGTCAGCGGTTGCCCGCGTGTTCGACGACTCAGCCACTCGCGCCAGATACGACATACGCGTCGATAGAACTGCCGAATGCTGTGGTAGTTCGTCGGGCGTCCATAATACTGGTAGTGGCCACGGAGTTTGGCGTTCAGGGTTTTCTGTTGTTCGTCCACAGGTTTATGCCGGTATTGTTTGCTCCAGTCGGCGATGGCCTTCAGCCCTCTGCGAAGCCGTTTGGCCAAGGTCTTAACATGCACTGTAAACTTACCCTTCCGGCTGCGGGCGCAAAGGTGCTTGAAGCCCAGGAAGTCGAAGGTCTCGGGCTTCTTCCCCTGTTTCCTCGCGTTCCTTGCTGCATGGCGCCCGAATTCAATCAGCCGCGTCTTCTCCGGGTGCAAGGTCAGACCGAACTTCTCAAATCGCTTCGGTAAGACCCTCAGCACCTTTTCTGCGTCCTCCTTGTGCTGAAAGCACAGGATGGCATCATCAGCAAAACGAATCTCGTAGGCTTCCCCTATCAAACGGGGCTTCACCACTTCCTCGAACCACACATCGAGTGGGATGGTAGAGACGAGTCTTGACGGCTGTAGCCCGTGCGGAGCCTCACACCAACTGGCGCTTTCGCGCTGGCGCCTCACCGAGTAGGCATGGCCACTTGATCTCGTCTCCCCAAGCAGAACCCGGCGTGCAGATTTCCCGCACCGGGCTCCCCAGATGACATTGGCTAAAGTAAGGTATCGGTCAGGTCATCGGGTGTAGGTTTTGAGCAAACGGCAGTTTGAACCACGGTTGATCTTTCAGGCGCGCCCAGTTCGTCTTACGCCTTTGACCGCGACGATTCAGGGCATGCATCCACTGTCGCTGTATTTGCTGCCGTACCCAGTTGAGCTTTCGCTCGCAGTGGTGCAGCCCAAAGTACTGATAGAAGCCCCTCAACATCCTTTGCAGGTGCTGTTGTTGCTCCCACCGTCGCCAGTGTCTGTTGTGAAGGATCCACTCCCGTGTGCGAGTCAGGAACTTCCGGCAACTCTTAACGCTCGGGATGCGAATCAGAGCAAACCGCCCCGTCCGGTCAATCCCACAGACATGCTTGAAGCCTAGAAACTCGAAAGTATCCGGCCTTCCCAGTCCGTGTCGTAGACAAGTCACGCCTGCGAATCGCCCAAAGAGTATGCGCCGAGTTTTCTCCTCGGCCAACTCCAGCCCGAATTCCGCGAACCGCTCCCGCACTCTCTGCTGGAATTGGTCCACGTCCTCCCGGAACTGAAAGCTCACCACAAAATCATCAGCAAAACGCACCAGGTTCGCCTCGCCCCGACACTGCGGTTTGATTTTCTTCTCAAACCACAAATCGAGAACGAAGTGGAGATAAAGGTTACTCAACACGGGTGAGATCGGACCGCCCTGAGGAGTACCTTCCCCTGTGTAGATGACAACCCCGTCTTGCATTGCTCCGGCATTAAGCCATTTTCCGATCAGGCCAAGAATCACCGGGTCAGCAATGCGGTGGGCTACCATCTTGCGCAGCCACTGATGATTTATGCGAGTGAAATAGCTGCGGATATCGGCTTCAAATATCTGCCCTACCTTCCTCGTTACGATCTGCACCCGAAGAGCTTGCAGCGCGTGATGAGGATTTCGACCAGGTCTAAAGCCGTAACTGCAATCCAGGAAGTCTGCTTCAAATACCGCTTCCAAAACGCGTGCTACCGCCCGCTGAAGCAATCTGTCCGAGGCCGTTGGAATTCCTAGCGGCCGCGTCCCGATTTTGCCCGGCCCTTTGGGTATATTTACCCTTCGGACCGGCGGTGCGCGATAGGTGCGCTTCTTTAGCTGTTCGCAGATCGCCTCGACTTGCATGTCCAGTTCGCTGCCAAACTGCTCAGCACTCACTCCATCGACTCCGCCCGCTGCGCGCCGATTCATCATTCCCCAAGTCTCCTTGAGAAATTCCGGCGTCAGCAAGTGCGCCAATGAGGTAAACCGTACCTTGCGATCTAACTTCGCCTTCTTAGTTATCTGACTCAGTTGTGTTGACACCAGATTCCTGCCTCCGTGTGTGCAGGTGATGTTTCCGTAAAGTCAGGCTTCATCTGCTTCGCCGCTTCCCCATGTACGCGGCTTTCCCGCGCTCGGAGTACTACCAGCGAATCCGACTTCGCACTGTCGCATTTGCCTTTCTCAGGAATAATCCCTATCGTCCGGCATACTCGATCCGTTTTGTTTACAGATCAAGACCACAGTGGATCTCCCAGGTCCCTTGATGCTTCCTTATCCGAACGTGCCGTGCTCTCTGACCCCGCCGCAGTCTCCGGCCACCTCGCCATTTTGCGGTGTGCCTACTGGTGCCTTCCAGCCACTATGATGCTGTCGGCCTGCGGTTGAATACTTAACGAGGCTCAATCGCGTTTACTTTCGTTACGGCCCGCGCGTCGCTCTGTCTACGCTTAGTCCAATTCGTTACCTCCTCAGACCCAAGACTCGATTCCCGGTGAGGCGGCTGCACCTCTTGTCGGGGCGGGAATTTCACCCGCTAGAAGCACCAGGTTTTGTCCTGGCGCACCATGGTGCAGGTAGATGTTGGCCAAGAGCGGGCTGATCGGCTGCCCCTGTCCAAAGTGTTGTCTCATCGCCTCAGGATCGGATAGCTGGCCAAACTGAATCTCGATCACATCGTACCCCTGGTTGCGTAATTCTTCGCGAATCTCCCGATCCCGCTTTTGAGTTTCCGGCCGACCGTGAAGGTGACCAGCCATACCGTCAAGGTAGACACAGAGTCCAGCGTAGATATCCAGATTCCGCGAATCAAAGAAGAAGTCCGGCACAGTGGGCCCAAGAGGCCGACCCAGATCGATCGGGTATTGCGGTTTGTAGCCTAGGAATTGGGCTCGCTCCAGCATTGCGCGTAGCGTCAATTCCGGGTCATTCACCGGGACCTCTTGAGATGCGGGTCAAGGGAGCCGAGAAGGAATATCGTGGGTAAACATCAACGTGCCATGCCACGAATCGAAACGATCCAAAGCAGTCAGCCGGTTCAAGCGCCGGTGGTAATACGAGTTGCGGAAGTGCAGCAGACAGTCAACGCACGCAGATTGGCACTGTGAGGGACATTCTTCCACAATACGTTGTGCCGCCACCACAACTTCTGGCCATCTCGCAATCATTTGGTCCAATATGCCCGAGCCTCCAGGCATCGGATCATATAGAAGCAAGTTGACCTGCCGTACTCCGGCTTGGGGCACGGCAAGGAGTTGGAGGTCCTCGATCTCCATGTCGAGCACCTCCGAAGCCCCCATTCGGAGGGCTTCCATGACGCTGTAAGCTTCCTGGCGGTCTACCGCATTCTCAAGCGAGACGGCGTCGGCAGTGATGTCTGCATAGAATCCAACCGGCTCAACCACCCGCCCGCACCGTTGTCGGTGGTCGGTTTCAAAGGCTTGCAGGTCGGCTTGTGACGCGAGCGGCGACCGGCTCTGGCCACAGACCAGACAAATGGGATACCCCAGCCGCCCGCCCGTTCGGGCCTGTGAATGAGCACCCACATTTACAAGGCGCAGTCGCACACCTGTCCGGTGGCTCACTACGCGATCCCCCCAGAGGTACTGTTTTCCTCCACCGTGCTGATGCTGTTCGTAGCCGTACACCGCCACGGAAAGCTGGAAGCGGTAGTCTTCGTCATCGGAGATCATCGAGTTGTGCGGCAGGCTGACATCGCAGATGGGTACTGCGGGAATCGTCTGTGCGCCCACCAGAGTCGCTCACTCGCTAAAGTAGTATGCTGCTTGCTGTATTGCGTTTAAGATTATCCGACGCCACGTTTAAACAGCGGCTCCTCAGCCAATGAGGTGAAGGCCGGCATTCGGCGTCGGAGCGGGTGAGTGCCGGAACGGGCAGGCCGCGAAACCGGATGGAAGCCTTCAACTCAAATATCCCAGAAATGCCCCGTATTCCTCCGCGCCATAACGAAGCCTCTGCAATGGTAACCACATAAGTGGTTATCATTGCGCGGACTGCTTTCTCCAATTGGCCATATTTTACCGTTTTCTAAAGCAATCCAGCAGCATTGAATTCGCGCAAAACTTCTATACGTAAAAGAAACACTTAGATCTTAATCAGGTAACACGAAAGTAACGCACGCATAACACTTAATGGTTACTTAAGGGAAAAATTTGATGCTAAACTTTTACAAAAGTCTTCCGAGAAAGGGAAGTGAAGACCTGAAAAGTCTTAAGCGCGAGCGCTCGCAGAGGTGACGTGATGTACGGAATTCTGGTTCACCGCCCGTCGGATCCCGAATTTACAAAATACACGCGAGATGAAGATTTGGTTGCTGACGCGAGGCTCTCTTTGTATGAGGTCCGTAGCAGCTCCGGACGGAGGCACCGACACGAGGGGATCGCCATTGCGAGGGCAGCGATTCTGGTCGCGTTGATGGGAGGAGCGCTGTGGTACCTTTTGTGGAATGCTGCTGCGCATCTCTGGGATGTGTGTTAGGGAATCTCTGCACAAGTCTGCTACCCACCCCTTGTTTGGATAAAGTGACGAGTGGAGGGTGATTGCGATGCTTAGGCTGACCTTGGTGTCCTAGCTAAGCTTTGATAGTTTTGGCCGGGCGAGCAAGCGGGAGTGTTCTTTGGGAGCAAATGGAGCAGGTGGCGCCCGACAGACGCCGGTTGGCCGCCGCGCAATCGCTACCACTACTTCCAGATCACGACCCAGTTCCACCATGGCCGGCGATGGCAGATCCATGGCATGCTCGCGTTGCGTCTTCAGGAACAGTTGCGGCTCATCCAGAAGCCGCTCACGAACCGCTGCTGTCGCAGTTCGCCAGGCGGCATATAGGCGCGGCAGCCAGGCGAAACCAATCTGGACGACGGAGGGGAGTTGAGGGAGGGGTGTCTGAGAAATCGCTTCGGAATGGGGCAAATCATGGACTTTTGGTTCTGGCAAAGGCTCTGCCGGGCGCGTCCGGTTTTTTGGCTCTGGAACGAATGCAGAAAAAGATCGCAGCAGCCGCAACTGGTGATATACTGTCGCCGCCGGGAAAGCAAAATGGAAATTCCGGTCTAATGCGTAATTCACGGTGAATCTGCCAAATCAAAACGCGGGGCCTGCGTCATATCCAAAGGCAAACCAAATCACTCGAAGGGGGGAAAGCAAATGCTACGTGACACCATGGAGAGTCAGGCCACCACTGGACGCCAATCGATGCCCGCTCTTCCGACAGAACCGCTTGAGATTCTGCGCTACGCCCTTAGCGAAGTGGACCAAACCGTGTGCCGCGAACGGGAAGCCCCTTCAATCGTTTCCGTAAGCCACATCTTGATTGAGGAAATCGCCTTTCTCGAAGCAAAGGCGGCCAGGGTTAACCGCACAGAACCATAAAGACGTATAGACAAAGGGAAATTTACACTTTTCAATTCGTTCCGGGTGGGTGGTGGACAACTCGCAATGTATGGTCCGCCGCTGTTTTGCAAGCGAAATGTGAAGGTGGCAGGTTGGTCTGCGCAAATGTATTCGGCCTTTGTTGGAGAGGTTCCTCCTGGGGATGATCCTGGGTTGACGAGCCCAACGCACGTTTCGAGAACCCACAGAACACAATGCCTGCATGTACCCCTTCGGGACCCTCTGGACCTTCTTGCGTCCGAAAGTAGCCGCTCCCTCGCATCGACGCATCGACTTCACTATTAGCACCTCCTCTTAGAGGATCACCCCAATCCTGTGACCATCGGTCTCATCCCTCCTCATATCGAAGTATCTTGAACAATTTTCACTCGTCCCCAGTCCCCAAAAACGCCGCAGCGCTGTATATACCTAAGTGAAGGCAGTCGCGCCGCAACGAACGAAGTTCAATTCAAGGCGGCCGACAAGAAAGGGACTCATGAGACTTAAAGCAAGCTGGAAGCAGGGCCTCGACCCTGATGTCGAAGCGCCCACTTCAATCATGTGGGAGGACGGTCGCCGGGGTACCGTCGCCGACCTGTGTGCGCACAACCTCGATACTTACTGCTTGACTCACCCGGATGACGCGTCCACGCAGATGGATGTCTATCCGGAAATCGTGGCAGAGGTCTCCTACTGTGAGTTCGGCGGTTGTTCGGGAATCAAGGGGTACGGGGTGGAAACTGCCGCACTGAGGCTCACAGACCCGAGCGCGACGGATCAGCAAATTTACTCTGCGCTTTCGTCGCTGTCGATGAAGTATCGCGTAGTCATCCAGCGGAAGCCGATCCCAGTGTCGTGATCCACGTTTGTGCCCAGTTGCGCAGCCGTGTCTATGTCGAAACAGATTAGCGACACGACTGCGCCCGACTCGTCACTCCAAATCGGAATCTCCGCGGCGGCCGGGCAACCAGCAGTTCTGACGGACTCCGCCATCGAACCATCATAGGAGGGTCCCAGTGCCAGGAAGCAGACTCAGAATCTACCGGGCGGGAAGCGCAAAGATCACGCGACGGGCAGGTGCTGGCAGAGCAGCCCGGAGCCAAACACGGATCGTCATTGATGCCAGCACATCTGATCCTGCGGCGGTGTCACTTGCCATCCGGGAATGGATTGTGCCCGTTCTTGTGCGCGAGTTCCTGGCGGAACGAGCTGCCAAGGCCGCACTTCTCACGACGATGAATATGCAGAAACTTGATACCGAACCCCTTGGTAAGGAGCAGCGGGCTAACCCTGCAACAAGCCAATGATGGATTTTATGAACTGTTCTTCCCTCGTCCTGGACGCCTCAGCGGGTGTTCCGGCAGCGGCGTACGTGCGATTCAGCAGCACCCTTCAGTCTGAGACGTCCTGCATCGACCAGACAAAACGATGCCGTGATGCGGCGGCCCGCCATGGCTGTGAAATTCCTGACCACTTGGTCTTCCGCGACGACGCGATCTCCGGCCGGTTCATGAAAAACCGCCCGGCTATGCAACGGCTCATGGCAATGGCAGAGCTGAAGCCCGCCCCCTTTGTCGTGATCTATGCGGACTCGACCTCGCGACTCGGAAGAAACGCCGCCGAGGTTCTTCACCTCGCCAAGAAACTAAAGTTCAATGGAATCTTCATCCACATCGCATCCACTGGGCTTGATTCGAGGAATCCGGCGTTTGAGATGGTCCTGACGATGATGGCGATGATGGATGAGATGTTCGTAAGCGAATTGGGCGCCAAGATCAGAGGGGCAATGCACGGCCAGGTAGAGCGGGGGTACCATCCCGCGGGCAAGTGCTACGGCTATAAAAATGTTCGAGAAGACGACTATGACCGGCGGGAGAAGGGCGGACATGCGGCCGTGAAGGGTGTGCGCCAGGTCATCGTTCCTGAAGAGGCGGCCATCGTGAAGTTGATCTTCCGGATGTACGCGGAAGGAAACAGCTATGACCGGATTGCCAAGTTTCTGAACGGTACCGGCATACTGTCTCCTGGGTATTTTCGCAAGGGAGGAGTACGGTTCTGGTACCACAGCGTTATTGCGGCCATGCTCGTCAACGAGCGGTATCGCGGCACCGTGATCTTCGGAAAGAGGCAGACGCTCAAGAATCCTGAAACTGGCGCGACGGAATTCCGTGACCTTCCAGCTTCTACATGGACTATCCAGTATCACGAGGAGCTACGGATCATCCCTGACGCGCTTTGGGAGGCGGTAAGGCAGCAGAACAGCCGGATTCTGGAGAAGCACGGCCCGAGGAAGCTGGGCGGCATGAACCGCACTGACAACAGCCGGAAATACGTGTTCAGCGGGCCACTTCGTTGCGGAGGCCGCACCGATAAGGGCGATATCTGCGGCGCCAATATCGTGGTCTGTAGAAGCCAAACGCCAAACGTCTTTTATGGATGCCTTATCAATCACAGGAACGGCGATTGCAATAACAAGCTTCTCATTAAGCAGTCGAGCCTGGAGGAGCAGCTTCTTGGAGCGATCGTTGCGAGGCTGCGGGCGCCGGAGTCGCTGGCCCAGCTTCATGAAGAGTTTACCCACCAGTTGGAGCAGGCGGAGAAAGACGAGTCCGCCACTGCCAGGCAGGCCTTCGGCAATCACGACGCCCTCCGGAAAGAGAGCTTATCTCTTAGTGGCACCGTGGAAAGGCTCACGGAAGCGATCGCCGAGCATGGCCTGTCCCACGCCCTCTCGGCGAAGCTGCGGCAATCCGAAACGCGCATGGAGGAGATCACGCGTCTTCTCGCGGTTAAGGAGAAGCCGGCATCACCAAAGATCGGTACTGTAGAAACAGAGGAGTTCCTCAAGCGGAAGGTGGACGAGTTGGTCGGGGTACTCCTCGGCGACCCCATCCGGACGAAGCAGGAACTGTTGAAACGGATCGACAAGCTTGTGCTGACACCAGAGGTGCGGGATGGCAAAGATGTCTACGTGGTCAAGGGCGATGTAAGGCTTTTCACAGCAGACGACGATGTAATGCTCACCAATTCAGGGACCACAATTGGTGAGCATTACACGAAGCTACGCATCTCACTGGACGGCTTGGTGCTCTTGCCTAAGAAGGCCAGCACGCGGCCGCGGCGTATCGATGGGAACGGTGCAGCAACGGCAGAGGCACCATCGCCCGACCAGACAACCGCTCTTGTGGAGGTCTCCTCCATGGCACGCAACGGTCTCAGTGCGCCGGTTGTGATCAACAAAGGGGAAACTGAAGAGACCGACACCTGGGCTCTCTCGAAAGCCGCGTGAAGGCGGTATGGACTCGATGGCTCTACCACTACTCTTCGATCTGCGGCAAGTACTGAGTCCAGTCCGACGCGATGCCCCTCTGGGCATCGCTCAACTACATCCGGCTGGCTCTGACCTCGCCAGCGAGATAGTTCTCCACACGATCTTTGACTTTGAAATATCGGTTTTCAAGTGTTACTCCATCTGGACCGCATTCCGGCCATATGTTGCCGAGGCCATCCGAGCCTACCGGGAGGAGATCACGCTCCGCAAACAGTACGGCCATCGCCTCGTTGTAGCGCACCCATCGTACTCGCCTACAGGGGGATCCGCGTCACACGTTAGGGGTACTGACCTTTGCACCCATCCGGCGCATGACCTCGACCATCTTCTCCTCCAGTTTCTTCTCGCGGGACTTCACCCACCTCGCATAATACCTCTCGGTGGTTCTGACCGATTTGTGGGTCAATAGGCGGGAGACGTCTTCCAGAGGCATGCCAGCCAGCAGCATATCCACCGCGAAGGTGTCACGCAGCATCTGGGAGTGGAACTCAAGCATCTCACCGTGATCATCGACAAAGTGTAGGTGAGGACGAAGCAGCTTAACCCGTTTCGTCCACCGCGACGTGAGCGACAGGTGGCTGGATTCTTTCGACCAGAAGAAGTAATCAGGATGGGCGCCGGGTTGCGGGGGGAGGGAACGCAAGGCTTCCGCCACGTCGTCAGGCAGGATGCGATCAAAATCAGCCTTAGTCTTCTGGGTCGTTAGCACCAACCGATTTCCGACCAGATCAGTGCGTGCCAGTTTCAGTACATCCCCGACCCGGAGGCCAGTCCATTTCTGCACCCGGAAGATCACCCGTAGGGCAGCGCCAAAACGATCACTGTCCCGCCTCCGATCCTCATCGTACTTGGCTGTCGCTGTCAGCAACTCCTCAAACTGTTGCGGAGTGAGTGGCCAGGTCTGCTCGCCCTTGGGCCTAATCGACTGGAGAGAACGGGATGGATCACGATTGATCAGATTGAGATTGGTGGCCCACGTGAAGAACGCCTTCAACCTCGTCAGGAACTGATTTTGCGATGAGGCGTTCAGCCGGTCATCGATTCGTTCCGCGGCAGGCGACCACTCACCCCGCCACTCGTCGAGCATGTCGGCGGTTACATCCTTGAGGTACTTCACCTTTTTCAGTGTGGCCCACCGGGTGATCTTGGCGACCGATACCCGGTACGCCTTAGCCGTCGAGGGGGGCTGATCCTTGAACCCTTTGGTCCACCGATCAAGGGCCGCCACCACCGTGATCGCTACTGCAGCCTTCGCGGATTCGGCGGCCTCGATCTCCCTCAGCCGCAGCTTAACCGGGTCACGGGAGTCGCGTTCTGCCTGAGCAACCCGCTCCGCTTGCTCCCAGGACCTTGTTTTGGCCGATCTGTAGGTGACCTTGCCATTGGCGTAAATGTACAAGGACTTCCGGCAGTTACAGCGCTTCCACTGCGGATCGGTTTTCTTACATTCGCCCGAATGCCGGGCGAAGACTGTCACTGTGGTCGTCGTCGGATTGCTGAGGTCTTCCATGGTCCTAGTATAGGAGTTCTGCAATTGTTCAGCAAAGTATTTTGCACAGCGCTAAATAGTTGATTCTAAATCTATTCCGGATGGTCGGGCGACATGAGGCAAATATCCGGCAGGTTGCGATAGCGCTCCGCGTAATCCATTCCGTATCCGATCACAAAAAGATTGGGAATGGAAAAGCCAACATAGTCCGCGTCGATCTTCTCAATGCGCCTTGATGGCTTATCGAGCAATGTGGCAATGCGTAGAGTCTTGGGACGGTGCTGAAGGAATATCTTACGCAGGTAGGCAAGGGTGAGCCCAGTGTCGAGGATGTCTTCGACGATGAGCACGTTCTTGCCCTCGATAGGCTCATCCAGATCCTTGATGAGCTTGACGGCGCCGGAGCTGCGCTGGCCTCTGCCGTAGCTGGAAACAGCGACAAAATCGAACGTGGTATCCACCTGGACGGCGCGGGCCAGGTCAGAGAGAAAGATGGCGGCGCCTTTTAGCACGCCCACCATTACCAGCTTTTCGGCGTTCATGTCGCGCGTAATCGCCGCACCCATTTCCGCGACACGATCGGCTATCTGTTGATGCGTATAGAGAATTTCGAGGCTCTGGTAGGTGACGGTAGCCATGGTGACAGTATCACCCCAAACCGGCGCCGGAATGCAACGGCAACTGTGCAAAACACGACAAGTTGCCGCGGACGTGGGGCGGTGAGCCGGCTTCTCGTGCTCTCCGCACGTCCAGCGCTTCGGTCCGTCTATACTTGAGGAACGATGATTCCGTACCTGCATCTCTGGCATCTCAACGTGCCTACATTCGGGCTGATGTTGTGGCTGGCCGCGGTGGCCGCCGCATTCGTCATGGACCGGGGCTTCAAGCGCGCGTCCATTGATGCCGATGCGTTGGGCATGGTTGCGGTGGCTGTGGTCGCGGGCATTGTGGGCGCCAAGCTATGGCATGTCATCGACACGCCCGCGGAGTTTCGCGACGAAGGCTGGCGGGTGCTGTGGGATACGGCAGGATTCGCCTGGTTCGGGGGACTCATCTTCGGTATCGGCGCGCTGGTTTTCCAGGGGTGGTGGGCAAAGATCGGCGGGCTGCGCACGCTTGACCTGGCTGCTCCGGCGGCGGCCATCGGCTATGGCATCGGGCGCATTGGCTGCTTTCTTTCCGGCGACGGATGCTACGGGATTCCCACCAATCTGCCCTGGGGCATGAGCTTTCCCAACGGCATCGAACCCACCTTCGTCCGCGTGCACCCCACGCCTCTTTATGAACTGGGCGCCGGGCTGCTGATCGGCGGCTGGCTGTGGCTGCGCGGCAACAAGCCCAGGGCCACAGGATGGATTCTGGGCGAGTATCTGGTACTGAGCGGATTAGCTCGTTTTCTGGTTGAATTTATCCGTCGCAACCCCAAGGTTTTATGGGGATTATCCAACGCGCAACTGGCCAGTGCGGGGACGGTTGTGGCCGGTGTGGTGCTGATCTGCTGGGCTGCCGCACGCAAGGCATCCAACCCACAAGGGGCAGCGGCGGCGATGGAGAAGACGGCGTAGGGCAGCGCTTCATCCTAGCCCCAAGAAACTCACACAAACGAAATAGCAGAGCTGAGCAGACCACCGGAACTGGTGGGCTGGACTGCCGTGTGGCTACAGCCGTTTGAGGAACGCGAGCGCCTGTTTCAGTTCGGGAAAGAGCTGTTCCTCCGCCTTGAACTCGCGCGAATGCACACAGCGGCGCAGGCCCCTCATCTTCACCGGGTGCCTGAGGTGGAGCATCTCGTGGTAGAGCAGGTATTCGACGGCGTAGCGGGGGCTGGATGGGCGGTCGAAGACGCGGCTCACGACGATCGTGTTGTGGGCGGCGTCGTAATGGCCGAGCGAGCGCTTGGCCATGCCTTCGCTCCATGTCAGTTCGGGCCGGCCCAGGAGACCGCCAAAAAAGCGCAGGTTCAGGGCATCGAAGACTTCTTCGAGGTTGTAGAAGCGACCTTCCGGGCCGCTGTAGCGCTTGGTGCCCCGGGCGTGGCGGATCATCTCGGTTTGCCGGGTGACGGCCTGGCTGGACGCGAAGCGCTTGAAGCGCAGATTCTGCGCGGCTTCCACGGGCCTCCTGTAGAGCTTGGCGAGCAGAATGTGGGCAATGGCGCGGTGCACAGTCTCCGGCGCGCCTTCAAGCAGATCGGAAAGGCTGACTAGTATCCTGCCTTCGCGCAGGCGGATGGTCGTGTTCAGCGAAGTGAACCTGCGGAAGCGGACCAGGAAGGGCGGAATCGGCGCCCGGGGGCGCAAGGCTCGGTACTCTTCCTGAAAGATGGGAATAAAGTCGACAGCCACCAAAAGGGAGAGTAGCACAACAGCCTGCAATTCTCTGTAGCCGTCTCCGGTGAGCGAACCTGGGTTGGCGTCGATTCAGGCCTGACTCGTGGTCCATGGCAGCGGTGAAGCTACTTCGGTTCGGCCCGCTGCTGGCCAGCCTCGTCTTTATGTTGGTTGAAATAGTCGGTCTGTTCCTGGAGCAGGCGGGTGGCTTGGTCGGCCAGGTCATCCCCGCTTTCGATGGCCTCTTTGCGGGACAGGTCAAAGTCTGTTTCGCCGGCCAGCGCGCGCAGGGCACTCAACCAGCGCGGAGCGGCCTCAGCCAGGGGCTTCAGTGCCTTGCGAAGATCGGCTTTCCGGTCTGCGTATTGATCCAGGTTGGCGCCCATCTCGTCCATCAGCGCGGTCAGATCCTGCAGTTCGTCGTCGAGGCGGTGTGCGCGCGCGGCAGAACGGGCCCGGTTGGTGAGCTTCTTGATGGTTTCCACATGCTCGTCCACGAACTTGGTGTAGAGCTTGATCCGCTCCGCCGGGTCGACGCCCGCTTCGCGAATCTGCTCAACCTGGGCCTCGGTCAACGGCTCGCGCTTCTCTTTTTGTGCCCGCAGGGTAGCGGCAAAAAGGAAACAGGCAAGAATCACCACCAGGCAGCGCAACGTACGCATGGTCCCTCTCTGAATCGTATTCATTGAAGCACAGATTGGAGGGCGGGGAAAACTGCGCGCAGAAAGCTCCCCCTGGGCAGGGAGCGAAGCAGTCAGTGGGAATGGACGGAGATGGCCTTACTTGCGGAAGACCTGCATCATGGTTTCGCTTTCTGCCTTGTTCACCTGCGCCAGCGTCTCCTCCACCAGAGGGCGATCTTCTGAACTGCTGGAGTGGAGCATCTCATTCAGGCGGAAGGCGGTATGGCGCAGGAGAATCTCAGCATTCTTGAGCCGCTTGTCGTTATCGCTGGTGGCAAGGTGCATTCTGTGAGCAATCTGCTGGATCTCTTTAAGCAGATCGCCGGCCTTATCCACTTCGCCTGCCTGGTATTGTTGCAGGCTGACCTCAGTCATCTGGTGAATGAGTTCGGCGTAGAGAAAGCACTGCTCGCGAGGCTGTGCTTGGCTGATTCTGGCTTTCAGGGCGGCAATACTCTGCTGATCCGGGGTCTTGTCGTCGAACGAGGACGCACGCGCCTGTAAGGCAAGGGCGGTGGAGAGGACGAGGACTGCCAACTGAACCTGACGGCGCATGGGAAGCCTCCGCTGTTGCGGCATTAGAGCAAATTCAGCGTTCCCGTTCTGTATCGAATAGTACACCTGGGTGACTTTTTCTTGCGGCAAAAGAACCCCCGGGTCAGCTACCCGCCAACTTCCGGTTGAAGACCAATCGCTTCAACTCTTTCGCAGCAACTCTCAAATTGCTGTAGCCCGTCACTATAGGAGCATTGGGGAGATAGTGCAAGTGGTACTCTCCCGTGGGCATCCTGGCCAAGGCATTTTCAGCAAAATTCAGGTGAGCGGCCTTCGTTCATTGCATCCTGGCCCAACTCACTATTTCTTTTCCAGCAAAAGGAGACGTTGCCGAGCCTGCCATTCCTGATTGGGGAACTTTCCTGCGGCGGAGTCTAAGAAGTGGTGGTAATAAGTAATAGCCGCCGAGTTCTGGTGCAATGTGTCGTACGATGTGGCCCACAGAAAATAGGTTGAGGGGACTTCGGGAAGGAACTTCGATCTCATGGTAAGAGCGTGCTGTGTGATAGCGGGCTGGCCGGTTTTCGACGCGGCAAATGCCAGGCCGCTCCAGCCATCGCCGTCTCCCGCATCCAGATGAGTCGCCTTGTCGAAGACTTGAAACGCCTCAGCGTATTTGAGGAGGCGAATCAGGTTCTGGCCGTGCGCGATCAGCAGGTCGGCGTCTTCGGGGCTGGCTGCGAGCAGGGTTATATAAAGCTGGTCGGAACCGGCGGCATCGCCGGCCTCGGCCAGCACTTCAGCCAGCATGCGGGTGATGGCTGGGTCATTGGGGTGCGCGCCGTGCAGCTTTTGCAGCAAGGGCAGGCCTTCCGCTTTATCCTGCGCCACCAGCACAGCGGCCATCTGCGCGTTCAGAGTTGGATCGTCCGGGGCTTGCTGAAGCGCACCGCGGAGCAGGGTTTCGGCTTCCGGATACTGCTTTTGCAAAATCAAAAGATGCGCCAGGCCTGCGTTCGCCTGGGCGGATTTGGGGTCTTTCGCCAGCAGCCGGCGGTAGGCGGCCTGTGCGTCGTCGTATTCCCCCGCAAGTTCGGCGAGGCTGGCGGAGAGAAGAGTATCCGCGGGGGTTTCGGGCGATAGCTTGAGGGCTTCGAGCAGGTCGATGGACGCCTGCGCCGGATCGCTGTCCCGATCAATCTGCGCCAGCGCCCGCCATGCCTGCGCCATGGCGCCGGGGCCGGCCTCGCCAGGGTTGAGAGTCGTGGCGGCAGCCAGTTCCGGGCGGGCATCGGCCTGCTTGCCCTGCCGGGCCAGAAGTAACCCCAGCGACACATGAGCCTCAAACGATTGCGAATTGGCGTCAATGGCCCGCCGATAAAGGCCGGCTGCGTCGTCGAGGCGGTTCTGGGCATCGGCCACGTAGCCCGCATCGAACAGCGCGCGGGCATCGGCAGGGTGGGCGGCGAGCCAGGAGTCGAGCTTGGTCTCTGCGGTCTTCCAATCAGACTTGGCGATGGCGGCCTCGGCGTCGGCCACAGCCTGGCTGGACTCTGTGGCCGCGGGAGCTACAGGAACCTGAATCGGTTGAGTCTGCGCGGGGGATTGGGCGAATCCTGCAGCCGACAGAAGCAACAGCAAGAGTAAACCAGGACGGCGCACGAGATACCTCATTGTTCAGTTTAATGGGTGGTGGAGGCTGAAGGGCGCGTGAAGCAGCGAGGACGCGGCTGCGTTGCCTGCTCGCGCCGGGCTGCGCCGGAGCCCTTTGACCTACGCCCTATAATGAAGAATGGCTGTCTGCGCTCTGGGCCTCGCTTAGGCATCCGGGGCACGGCAGACCAATTCTGTACGGTGCCTTCCCTTTGAACGATGCCATCATTATCCGCGGTGCGCGGACGCACAACCTGAAGAACATCTCCTGCGAGATTCCCCACGGGAAGCTGACGGTGATCAGCGGAGTGTCGGGGTCGGGCAAGTCCTCGCTGGCCTTCGACACCATCTACGCCGAGGGGCAGCGGCGCTATGTCGAGTCGCTGTCGGCCTATGCGCGGCAGTTCCTTGAGCGCATTGAGAAGCCCGACGTGGACGAGATCGACGGGCTGGCGCCAGCCATCGCCATCAAGCAGAAGAACACCACCCGCAATCCGCGTTCGACGGTGGCCACGGCGACCGAGATCTACGACTACATGCGCCTTCTCTACGCCCGCTGCGGCGAGGTGCATTGCGTAACCTGCGACGGGCTGGTCAAGCGCGACTCGATCGACGAGGTGGCAGAGGCGACGCTGGCGCTGGGCGAGGGAACGCGGCTCAATGCACTGTTCCCGGTGCGCCGCGAAACGGCGGCGCCTGAAGCGGCCAAGGCGGCTAAGCGCGTGGCCAAGCCGGTGACCAAAGCCGGAGCCAAGGCGGGGGCAAAAACCACTGCCGAGCCGGCGCTCAGCGAGGCTTTGAAGGAGCGATTGGCAGATTTGCGCACTTCGGGCTTCAACCGGCTCTACCAGCGCGGCAACATCTTCGAATTTTCGACGCCGGAGTCGCTGCTTGAACTGGACTTTACGCTGCCCGTGTTTGTGCTTCTTGACAGGATCGTGGTCAGCGCCGAGAACCGCGCGCGCATTGTGGATGCGTGCGAAATTGCTTACCGCGAGTCCGGCGAGGTAGTGTTTGAAGAGGTTCCACGCGAGGAGACCGCGGAGCGAAAGCGGCACAGATTTTCAGGCGAATTCGAGTGCACTAGCTGCCACCGGCCGGGCAAGGAGCCGGAGCCTCGTCTCTTCAGCTTCAACAACCCCTTCGGCGCGTGTCCTCGCTGCCAAGGATTCGGCAATACGGTGGACTACGACCTGAACCTGGTCATTCCCGACAAGGGACTGAGCCTGGGCGACGGCGCCATTGACCCTTGGAACCGGCCCAAATACCGGCCCTGGTTCGCTGACCTGCGCAAGCAGGCGCCGGAACTGGGCGTGCCGCTGAATGTGCCCTGGCGTGAATTGCCCGCAGAGACGCGTGAGACAGTGCTTCGCGGCAAAGGGAGCTTTCTTGGCGTCTACGGCTTCTTTGCGCAGATGGAGCGCAAGAAGTACAAGCTGCACGTGCGCGTGATGCTCAGCAAGTACCGCGGCTACGCGGAGTGCCCCGACTGCCGCGGCCAGCGGTTGCGCCCCGAGGCCCGCGCGGTGCGGCTGAACGGGCTGAATATCTGCCAGGCGGCAGCGTTGACCATCGCCAAAGCCAAGTCATTTTTTGATTCGCTCAAGCTCTCTCCGATGCAGGAGGAGATCGCCGGACCGATCCTACACGAGGTGCGGCAGAGGCTAAGCTTTCTTGACGCCGTTGGCCTGGAGTACCTGACCCTGGACAGGCTGGCATCGACGCTGTCTGGCGGGGAGGCGCAGCGAATTCAGCTTGCCACTTCGCTAGGGTCGCGCCTGGTGGGCGCGCTCTACGTGCTGGACGAGCCATCGATTGGATTGCATACACGCGACACGGCGCGGCTGATCCACATTTTGGAGGAACTGCGCGACCTGGGCAACACCATTATCGTGGTGGAACACGACGCCGATGTGCTGCGCGCTGCCGATTATCTGCTGGACCTGGGACCAGGCGCGGGCGAATTTGGCGGCAAACTGCTGGCCGAGGGCGTGCTCGCGGAGATTGAGGCCAGCCCCAACTCCCTGACAGGGCGCTATCTTTCGGGGCAGATTGCGATTCCCGTGCCCACGCGAAGGCGCGTGCCGGGGCGCGAGCGGCTGGTGCTGCGCGGAGCCCATGCCAACAATCTGCACGGACTGGACGTTGAAATTCCGCTGGGAATGCTGGTGGCCATCACCGGCGTTTCCGGGTCGGGGAAATCGACCCTGGTGCACCAAGTGCTCTACCGGGCCGTGGCGCGGGCGCTGGGGCAGAGCGACGGCAGCGACCCCTCCGGGGTTTTCACCTCCCTGAGCGGAGTTGAACGGCTCAATGACGTGGTGCTGGTGGACCAAACGCCGATTGGGCGCACACCGCGTTCCAATCCCATCACGTATATCAAGGGCTTCGACCTGGTGCGCGAGCTTTTTGCGGCGCAGCCTGAGGCCAAACGGCTCTCGCTGACGCCGGGGCATTTCTCGTTCAACGTGCCCGGCGGACGCTGCAACACCTGCGAGGGCGATGGCACGGTGACGGTGGAGATGCAGTTCCTGGCCGACGTGGAACTGCCCTGCGAGGACTGCAACGGCACCCGCTACCAGGCCAAGGTGTTGCAGGTGCAGTACAAGGGTAAGAACATCCACGACGTGCTGCAGATGACGGTGAAGGAAGCGCTGCGCTTCTTTGCCGGGCAGACGAGGCTGCTTGAGAAGCTGGCAGTGCTGGACGAGATCGGGCTAGGATATCTGCGGCTGGGGCAGTCGGCCACCACGCTTTCAGGCGGCGAGGCGCAGCGCGTGAAGCTGGCCGCGCATCTCTCCCAGGTGCGTGCCGCCAATGCCAACGCCAGGCCGTCGCAGGCCAGCCGCGTGCTCTACATTCTGGATGAGCCCACCACGGGGCTGCACTTCGACGATGTGTCGAAGCTGCTGACGGCGTTTCGCAAGCTGATCGACGGCGGCGGATCGCTGATCGTGATTGAGCACAATTTGGATGTAATCAAATGCGCGGACTGGGTCATCGATCTGGGGCCGGAGGGCGGCGAGGGCGGCGGCAGAATTGTGGCCGAGGGCACGCCGGAGGAGATCGCGGGGAATCTGCTGTCGCACACCGGCAAGTGGCTGGCCAGGGTGCTATAAGCTCCGCGCCACACCCATGACCTTCCGCAAGAAATGGGTGTCCCAGGTCCGGATTCTCGGACCTGGGAGGACTACCTTCTGATGTCCTCAGTCTGAAATACGCCAGGTGCCCCATCCATTCCACAGTTTCATCGTGGAATGGGTGGGTGGCCACGTCCGCCCACTGGCCACATCAAACCTTTTGCAGAAAATAACCCGTCGAGGCCGCACAATCGAAATGAGGGAATGAGCGGTCAACCCACACCCGCGATCAACAGGAGAACCGGTACCCACCCCCTCCCCCTCAGAAACCCGCATTTGGAGGGGTCATATTTCACTTAACATGAATGGAGTGAATAGCTTGGAAATTATCACTATGTACTCATCGGTAAACAGAACCCTCTGATTTTCTCCTGTTTTCAGCCCCAAAACAGCTAAAAACTCCAGAAGACAGTGTCCTCGGAGCCACTTTCCTCCAGTGACCGCGACCAGCAAATCGCAGAATCACATCTCCGGCTTGCCGTCACGCAGCCGCGCAATGCCAAGCGGATTCGCATCCTGCAATTCCGGTGGAAGCATTGCGTCGGGGAAGCCTTGGAAGCAGACGGGGCGCGCAAAGCGGTAAATCGCCAGCGAGCCGACCGAGGTAAAGCGCGGGTCGGACGTCGATGGATAGGGGCCGCCGTGAACCATGGCGTGGGTGACTTCGACGCCCGTTGGGAAGGCGTTGAAGATCAGGCGCCCGGCTTTCTGTTCGAGTATATGAATCAGTTCGCGGTTGGCGGCGAGGTCCTCTTCATCGCCGAACAGCGTTGCGGTCAGGTGGCCGTCGAGGGCGGCAGCGGCGCGCAGAAAGTCCTTTGGCTTGCCGCATTGCACCAGAAGCGTGTCCGGGCCAAAGATCTCATCCGCCAGTGACGGGTTGGCCAGCAGTTTGTCCAGGCTGGCTTCAAACAGCGTGGCCCTGGCAGCAAAGGCTGAAGTATGTTCCGGCTCCTTGGAATGGGCTGAAAGTGTCGCCTGCGATGCGCGAGCCTGGGTTGCGCGGCTGTATTCGCGGGCGATTCCGGCGGTGAGCAGGGCGAAGGAATCGGAGAGATCCACCTGTCCGGCTAGCTCCAGGATGAAGTCGCCTGTTTCATCCGTGTCGGGGACGAGGACGATGCCCGGCTTGGTGCAGAACTGGCCCGCGCCCAGGGTGAAGGATGCGTAGAGGCTCTTGGCAAGAGCGGCCGCGCCTTTGCGCAGCGCGCCCGGCAGCACGAAGACCGGGTTTCCGCTGGACATCTCGGTGAAGCAGGGGATGGGACGCGGACGAGCGGCGGCAAGATCCATAAGAGCACGCCCGGCGCGGAGCGAGCCGGTAAACGCCACGGCGCAGACAAGCGGATGCTGGACCAGTGCCGTTCCGGCATCGAGCCCCCGGTCGAAGAGCAGGGAGAAGACGCCGGGGTGCAGGCCCTTCGCAGAAACGGCCTCAGAGAGAATCTGTGCGGCAAACTCGCTTGTCCCCGGGTGCGCGGGATGGGCCTTGACTACCACTGGACAGCCTGCGGCAAGCGCGGATGCGGTATCTCCCCCGGCAACGGAGAAAGCGAGCGGGAAGTTGCTTGCGCCGAAAACGGCAACGGGGCCGAGAGGCCGCAACATGGAGCGGAGATCGGGACGCGGCTGGGGCTGGCGCTCCGGCAGCGCGGGATCGATGCGGGCCTGCACCCAGGAGCCCTCTTCCACCACCCCGGCAAACATGCGCAATTGGCCGGCGGTGCGGCCCACCTCGCCCAGCAGACGGGGCATGGGCAATGCGGTTTCAAGATGTGCGCGTTCGGCCAGTTCCTGGCGATACGTTTCAAAGCCATCAGCGACGCGGCGGAGGAATGCCGCTCGTCTTTTGCCGCTGGTCTGAGAGTAGGTGGCGAAGGCATCGGCGGCAAGTCGGACGGCGCGGTCGACCTCCTCCGGGGCGGCGGAGTGGAAGACGGGCTGCAGGGTGGCGTCGGTCTGAGGGTTGGCGGCCTGAAAGCCCGCGCCCGTGGAGGAACCGCGGTAATTGCCGATGAAGGAGAGTCCGGTGAGTTCCATGTCAGTTGGAATTATCGAACATCGGGGCAAGACGGTTCAGCGGGCGGCTGGTGAACTACTCAGCGCGCACGGGATTGGTGAGGGAGCCAAGTCCCTCCACGGTGATGGTGACGGATTCGCCGGGCTTGAGCCAGCGCTTGGGAGTGCGGCCGAGTCCGACGCCGGAGGGCGTTCCCGTGGAGACAATGTCGCCGGGCAGCAGCGGTGTGATGGAAGAGAGGTACTCGATCAGTTCGGGCACTTTGAAGATCAGTTCGCGGGTGTTGGAGCTTTGGTGAATGACTCCGTCGATGCTGAGGGCGATAGCAAGTTGATGCGGGTCGGCAATTTCATTAGCGGTGACGATGGCCGGGCCGAGCGGGCAGAAGGTGGGAAAGCTCTTGGCCATGGACCATTGCGAAGTGGCGAACTGGACATCGCGGGCGCTGACATCGTTGACGATGGTATAGCCGTAGACATGCTCGCGCCAGGATGCGGCGGGTATGCGAAAGCCGCCCTTGCCGATGACGAAGGCGAATTCAGCCTCGTAGTCAGGCTCGGTGGAGTTGCAGGGCAGGATGATCTGTTCGCCGGGGCCGATGATGGCGCTGGATAGCTTGAAGAAGACTACCGGCACCGCAGGAATAGCCATGCCGGATTCCCGGGCGTGGTCGCGGTAGTTGAGGCCGATAGCAAAAACGCGAGGCGGGTCGGAGAGCGGCGCGTGGAGTCGGATCTTGTCCGCCGCGATCAAGGGGCCGGTGGGTGGAACGGTAAGTCCGGCGGCGATCGCGGCGCGCGCATTCGCATAGCCGTGCGCGGCCAGGTCGATCACCGAGTTGTCGTCGCGCAGAACTCCGGGACGGATACGACCATCGGAAGCGGAGAAAGATACGAGTCTCATGGGAACTTGATTCCTTTTTGGGCGACTTCGCTTTGCGCTGCTTCGAGGATAGCAAGTGTGGTGTTGTCGGTTGTGAGAGCACGAGTGATCACGGCATCGATGATGGCGGCGAAGGCGGCCGTATGTGGACCGGCGGGTAGCTGCCGCGCGCCCAGAGAGATCGTTTCGAGTTCGCGATAGACGGGAATCCTCGCCTGCAGTGCGGGGTTGCGCCAGGTGGAGAGCCGGACGCCCACCGGGCCGTGGCGTACGATGCCCAGGTCGCGCTCAGGCGTAGCAATGAAGCGCAGGAACTCCCAGGCCAATTCCTTGTTTTGCGACCCGGAGCCCATGGCCATCGCCCAAAACACCGAGAGCGAAACAGCCGCACATCCCTCGTCCGCGGGGATGGGAGCAATCGCCATCTTGCTGCCCAGAGCATCTTCGATGAGGCCGGAGCGCGTGGCGAAGCCAAACCAGTTGACCATCATGGCCACCTCGCCGGAGAGAAAGACGTCGCCGGATTGTGTGGAGTCGAGCTGGGGCGAACGCGGATGGCAGAGCGCGGGATCACGAACTACGCGGCGATAGAAGTCGAGCGCCGCGACCACCGTTGGGGTGACAAGAGCAGGATGCCCCGCGGAGTCAAGAAGCTCGCCGCCGCGGCTCCAAACCTGAAGAGCGAAGTCGTAGAGAGTGTTGTGCCCGTCAGGGAAGGCGGCAAAGACGGTGCCGTAGAGGTTGGCGTCGGGATTGGTGAAGAATCGGGACGTCTCTTCGAATTGCTGCCAGTTGGTAGGCGGAGCGAGTTCGCGGCCGAATTGAGCGCGAAAGGCGGCGCGATGGCCGGGGTCAGCGAAGAGATCACTGCGATAGACGAGGCACTCGGGTCCGTCGTGCCAGGGAAGCGAGGAGAGCCGCTCGCCGAAGTGGAGGGGACGCACGAGCGAGCGCGCCCACCCATCGGGCCAATCGGGAATTGGAAGTTCTTCTTGCCAGGTCTGCAAATCTTCGAGCGCGCCGGTTGCCATGCCTGCGGCCAGCCAGTCGGTTACCAGCAGGGCCAGGTCGAAGCGGCCTTCGCGAAGGCCACCGGCGGCGATGGTGCCGTTATAAAGCTCGTGAATTCCGGTCGTGGCCAATTCAACGCGAACACCGGGGTGGAGCGCCTCGAAGAGCCGCGCCTCTTCGCCGAGAGCGTTTTCAAAATCCGCGTAGTCGCGGAGAGCGATGCGCAACGTGCTCACCTTGCCTCCGGCAGCGCCATGGGAAACCGTTTCATTGCGCAGCCGCAGTATACACGCGGTCGGCAGCATGGACGATACTGGAGAGCGGAAGCAAAAGGAGAGTGCCATGGCGCTGCTGCACGAAGACAGGCTTTTCCCGGCGGAAGAAGGGACGCGGGCGATTGCAAGAAGGTTGTATGAAGGAATCCGGGCGCTGCCCCTGGTAAGCCCGCACGGGCACACGCAGGCGGGATGGTTTGCGCGCAACCAGCCGTTCCCCGACCCGGTGGCTTTGTTTGTGCAGCCGGATCACTACGTCTTCCGCATGTTGTACAGCCAGGGAATTTCATTTGAAGAGTTGGAGATCGGCAGTGCGCAGATAGCCGAGCCGCGCAAGGTGTGGCGCATCTTTGCCAGCCACTATCATCTGTTCCGCGGCACGCCCACGCGGCTGTGGCTGGACTTTGCCTTTCAGGAGCTTTTTGGCATGACGGAGCGGTTGTCGGCGGCCACGGCAGACATGTATTACGAGGCGATTGAGAGCAAGCTGGCGACCAGGGAGTTCCTGCCGCGCGCGCTGTATGAACGCTTCAATATGGAGGTGCTGGCAACCACGGATTCGCCCCTGGACTCCCTGGCGGACCATGCGGCGATACGGGATTCGGGATGGAAGGGAAGAATTGTGCCCACGTTTCGCCCCGATTCGGTTGTCGATCCGGACTTCTGGGGTTTTCGGATGAATGTAAAGGCGCTGGGGACAATGACCGGCGAGGACACGGCAACGTGGCGAGGGTATCTGCGTGCGCTGGCGGCACGGCGGCAGTTCTTCAAGACGCTGGGCGGAACGGCGACGGATCACGGCCATCCTACGGCGCAAACCGCGGACCTGCCCGAGGCGGAGGCCGAGTGGCTGTTTGGCCAGGTGCTGTCAGAGGAAGCCGATGCGGCGCAGCAGGAGCAGTTCCGCGCACAGATGCTGACCGAAATGGCGCGCATGAGCCTGGAAGACGGGCTAGTGATGCAGATTCACCCCGGCTCGGTGCGCAACCATAATGCGCAGATTTTTGCGCGCTACGGACGCGACATGGGCGCCGATATTCCGCAGCCCACGGGCTATGTAGAAGCGCTGCGGCCGCTGCTGAATCGCTTCGGCAATGAGACGGCGTTGACCATCATTTTGTTCACGCTGGACGAGACGTCGTACAGCAGGGAACTGGCTCCGCTGGCGGGGCACTATCCGTGCTTGAAGTTGGGTCCGCCCTGGTGGTTCTTCGACAGCCCGGAGGGGATGCGGCGCTTCCGCGAACAGGTGACGGAGACGGCGGGCTTCTACAACACTGTGGGATTCAATGACGACACGCGGGCGTTCCTGTCGATTCCTGCGCGGCACGACGTGGCGCGCAGGATGGATGCCGGGTTCCTGGCGCGGCTGGTGGCCGAGCATCGCATCGACGAGGATGAAGCCGTGGAACTGGCGCACGAACTGACAGTGGGGCTGGTGAAGAGGGCCTACAAGCTTTAGCGCGGGTGGTTGAGGTTCGCGCGTTCCCGCCCCGATTTTGACTGCGCTGCTGGAGTTACTTTGCAGGATGCAGTTCCGCTCGTACCTTTGCCAGCACTTGCAGGTAGGCGCGTGCCGCTTCGGTGATGGTCTCCGGGGTTCCGTGGTCGATGGCAGCCAGGTTCACCAGGTCACTGCCGACGCCAAGGGCGCGTGCGCCGGCGCGGAAGAAGCCTTCCGCGGTTTGCAGGGTAACGCCGCCGGTGGGAATGAGCTTGAGAAACGGGAAGGGCGCAAGCAGGGCCTTGAGATAGCTGGCGCCGCCCACTGCAGAGCAGGGAAATATCTTTACGTAGTCCGCGCCGGCATTCCAGGCAGTGATCACCTCAGAGGGCGTGAGCGCACCGGGAATGGCGACCTTGCCAAGGGCATGAGTCCGGTTCACAACTTCGGGATGGAAACTGGGGCTGACTACGAACTCCGCGCCGGCCTCGATAGTGGATTCGGCCTCCTGTGCGGTAGTGACGGTGCCCGAGCCGAGCATCAACTGCCCGCCATACTCGCGTTTCAGTTCGCGCAGCAGATCAACAGCACCGGGAACGGTCATGGTCACTTCAACAACCGAGACACCGCCGGCGAGCATGGCCTGTACTACGGCGTGCGCCTGGCCGGCATTGTGGGCGCGCAGAACGGGAATCAGGCCGACGCGTTCGATGATTTGCTGTGTGGTTTCGAGCATGTTCTCCTCTATCGTGCAATGCGCGCCGAGCCGCCCTTAATGACGCGCTCGACTTCGGCCAATGTGGCCATGCTTGTGTCGCCTGGGGTGGTCATGGCGAGAGCCCCGTGGGCCACGCCGCAGCGCACGGCCCACTCGATGGGCTTGGCTGCGAGCAGCCCATAGATGAGGCCGGAGGCAAAGCTGTCGCCGCCGCCCACGCGGTCGTAGATGTCGATATCGCGTTGGGCTACGTGGACGATCTGGTCCTGATAGAGCGCAATTGCGCCCCATGCATTGCGACTGGCAGTGTGCGCGGTGCGCAGGGTAGTGGCAATGAGCTTGAGGTTGGGATACGCCGCGGCGACTTCGCGCAGCATTGCTTCGTAACTCGCGATGGGCAACTCGGCAAAGTCCTCGCCGACGCCTTTGATCTCGACACCCAGCATGGCGGAGAAGTCCTCTTCGTTGCCAAGCAGCAGGTCCACCTTGCGAACCAGGGCGCGGTTCACCTCCTGCGCCTTGGCCTTGCCGCCAATGCTCTTCCAAAGCGACGCGCGGTAGTTCAGGTCGTAGGAGACCGGCGTGGCGTGGCGGCGGGCGGCGTCCATGGCTCCGGCGGCAACTGCCGCGGTGGAGTCGGACAGTGCGGCGAAGATGCCGCCGGTATGGAACCAGCGCGCACCATTGCCGATGCCGAAGAGAGTTTCCCAGTCGAAGTCGCCGGGGAGAAGCCGGCTGATGGCAGTGTGGCCGCGATCGGAGCATCCGGCTGCCGCGCGCAGGCCGAAGCCACGCTCGGTAAAGTTGAGGCCGTTGCGGACAGTTCGTCCCACACCGTCGTCGGGAACCCACCTGAGGAGCGAGGTATCGACGCCGCCCTGCAGGATAAGGTCCTCCACCAGGCGACCTACGGGATTGTCGGCGAGCGCGGTGGCAACGGCGGTGCGCAGCCCGAAGCAGCGGCGCAGGCCGCGTGCGACGTTATACTCGCCGCCGCCCTCCCATACCTGAAAATGGCGCGTGGTGTGAATGCGGCCCTCGCCCGGATCGAGTCGCAGCATCACTTCGCCGAGACTAAGGCAATCCCAGCGGCGGTTGGTGTCGGGGATCGGTAGTGGGTCCATAAGTCGTCGTCAATCGTCCACTGAAACTGTATCGCATTGCGCAGGAGAGCGGCGATGACAGACCCGGCGAAGTGAATCCGGCGTGCGTGGTAGATTTCTTGGGGCGGGCGAAGGACGGCTTGCCGGTCAGCGGAGCGAAACACAGGGAGCAGGGATGGAGCGGCTGAGTCAATGAAGATTACGCGCGCATCTGTGAACATCACATCGCCGGGACGCAACTTTGTGACCCTGAAGATTGAGACCGGCGAGGGCATCTATGGGCTGGGAGACAGCACGCTGAACGGACGCGAGCTGGCGGTCGCCAGCTATCTCAGCGACCACGTGATTCCCTGCATCATCGGCCGCGACCCGTTTGAGACCGAAGACATCTGGCAGTATCTCTATCGCGGAGCGTATTGGAGGCGGGGACCGGTAACGATGGCGGCGATCGGGGCCGTGGACCTTGCGCTGTGGGACATCAAGGGGAAGGCTCTCAATACGCCTGTGTACAACCTGCTGGGCGGCAAGTGCCGCGAGGGTGTGCTGGCGTATGCCCACGCCAACGGCAAGGACATCGATCACGCCCTCGAAGATGTGGCCCGGCACCGGGAGATGGGCTACAAGGCCATCCGCGTGCAGAGCGGAATTCCCGGGCTGGCGACGACGTATGGAATTGCCAGGAGCGGGGAGAAATACGAGCCGGCCGAGCGGGGGCTGCCCTCAGAGTGTGAGTGGGCCACCGAGCCCTATCTGCGCCATGTGCCCAAGCTGTTTGCGCGGGTGCGCCAGGTGTTTGGCGAGGAGCTGCACCTGCTCCACGACTGCCACCACCGGCTCACGCCGATTGAGGCGGGACGATTAGGCAAGGAACTGGAGCCGTTTCACCTGTTCTGGCTGGAGGATCCGGCACCGGCCGAGTTGCAGCAGGGATTCAAGGTTATCCGCGAGCACACCACCACACCCATCGCGGTGGGCGAGGTCTTCAACAGCATCTGGGATGCGCATGACCTGATCCGCAACCAGTGGATCGACTACATCCGCATGACGCCATCGCACGCAGGCGGATTGACGCAACTGAAGAAGGTGGCCGATTTTGGCGCGCTCTATCATGTGCGCACGGGTTGCCATGGCGCCACGGACATGTCGCCGGTGTGCATGGCCGCGGCGTTGCACTTTGATACGGCGATCCACAACTTTGGCATCCAGGAACGCGTGCCGCATAGCGAGGAGACGGACGCGGTTTTCCCGCACCACTACACATTCAAGGATGGGCTGATGCTTGCGGGCGAAGCGCCAGGACTGGGCGTGGACCTGGACGAGGCGCTGGCCGCAAAATATCCCTACCAGAGGGCATATTTGCCCATTAACCGCAAGCTCGATGGCACCTTGACCGACTGGTAGCCAGGCGATACGACGGGAGAGACCGGGAATGACGGACGTAAATCGGAAGGCGCTGGTGGGGCTGATGCAGATGGTGATTACTCTGCCGTTGTTGGTGTTTCTGCCTGCCTGGACGCTGCACTATTGGCAGGCGTGGGTCTGCATGATGAGCTTCTTTGTGCCGGTCACAATCATCACGGTGGTTCTGATGAAAACTGACCCGGAGTTACTTGAGCGGAGGACGAAAGCGGGCGCCGGGGCGGAGAAAGAGAAAGGCCAGAAAGTCATTCAATCGTTCGCAGCGGTCGTGTTCGTAGCCATGTTCGTGGTTCCCGCGTTGGATCACCGGTTTCGGTGGTCGCAGGTTCCGGCGTGGGCGGCGATTGCCGGTGATGTGCTCGTTGTGCTGGGGTTCGTATTCGTCTACCGTGTGTTCAAAGAGAACTCCTTCACCTCGGGAGTGATCGAGGTTGCAGCCGGGCAGAAGCTGGTTACCTCAGGACCGTATGCGCTGGTCCGCCACCCGATGTATCTTGGGTCACTAGTGATGCTCACGGGGATACCACTGGGTCTCGGCTCACTATGGGGATTGCTGACCGTGGCCACCATGGCCTTGGTCATAGTTTGGAGGCTGTTGCAAGAGGAGACGTTTCTGATTGGGCATCTGGCGGGATATGGGGAGTACCGGGAGCGTGTGAAATACCGCCTGGTACCCTTGGTCTGGTAGGAAGTCTGACCGCCGCACCCACAGCCAGACCTGGAAGCCGCGGGAAAGGAAGTAGAGATCGCAGAGCAGCGTAAATTGCGGATGGGAATGGTAGGCGGAGGCCCGGGCGCGTTCATCGGCCCGGTACACCGCATTGCGGCCGAGCTGGATGGCAGGATCGAGCTGGTGGCGGGAGCGTTTTCGCAGTCGGCAGAGCGCTCGCGGGCAGCCGGGGAGTCCTACCGGATCGAGCCGGGGCGGGCCTATGCGGACTACCGGACGATGCTTGAGGCGGAGAAGAAACGTCCCGATGCCATCGACTTTGTGTCCATCGTTACGCCCAATCATCTGCACCTTCCGGTAGCGGAGGCGGCGCTCGGAGCCGGTTTCCCGGTGATGAGCGACAAGCCGGCCACGGCCACGTATGCCGAGGCGATCACTCTGGAGCGGGCGGTGCGGAAGTCTGGCTTGCCTTACGGATTGACGCACACTTACGCGGGCTATGCGCTGGTGCGGGAAGCGCGCGCACTCTGCGCTGCCGGGAAGCTGGGAAAGATTCGCAAGTTTGTTGTGGAGTACCTGCAAGGGTGGTTGAGCCGTCCTTTGGAAGCGACCACGGCGGGCAGAAAGCAGGCGGAGTGGCGCACTGACCCGGCGCTGAACGGCCCGGGCGGGTGCATTGGCGATATCGGCGTGCATGCCTTTCATCTGCTGGAGTATGTGACCGGCCACGAAGTAACCAGCCTGCACGCAGCGCTGCGTTCGGTGGTGGAGGGACGGCTGGTGGACGATGATTGCACTGTCCTGGTGAACGTGGACAATGGCGCCAGCGGCGTGCTGATGGCCTCGCAAGTGGCGGCGGGTGAAGGGAACGGGCTGCGCCTGCGCGTCTATGGCGAAGCCGGGTCGTTGGACTGGCAGCAGGAAGACCCGAACCGGCTGAGGATCAAGTGGCTGGACGGTCCGGAAGAGATTCGTCATGCCGCCGGACACTACCTGGGGCACGACGCGCGCGCCGTGGCGCGACTGCCCATAGGCCATCCCGAGGGCTACCTGGAAGCGTTTGCGGTCCTGTATCGCGAGTTTGCCGATGGCTTGACGGCATGGCAACAAGAACAGCCAAATCCCATGCCGAAGACGCTGCCGGGAATCACCGCCGGGGTGCGCGGGATGCGGTTCATCGACCGCGCCATCGAGAGCAGCCATAGCAAAGGCTGGATTGATTTTTAGACGGACGAGTTGCGCTTGAAGGAGTTGGGACATGAAGACGATCATGGGGCCGGGAATCTTCCTGGCGCAGTTTGCCGGCGATCAGGCGCCCTTCAATAGCCTGGACGGGATGGCGCATTGGGCGGCAGAAATGGGCTTTGTCGGGGTACAGATTCCGAGCTGGGACAGCCGCTTGTTCGACTTGAAACTGGGCGCGGAAAGCAAGACCTATTGCGACGACATCCTGGGGGAGCTGCACCGGGCGGGACTGGCTTTGACAGAGCTTTCCACGCACCTGCAGGGACAGCTTGTGGCCAGCAATCCGGCCTTCGACGTGCTGCTGGAAGGCTTTGCGCCGGCAGAGTTTGCGGGCAACCCCAAAGCGCGGCAGGCCTGGGCCGTGCAGCAATTGGAGTGGGCGGCGAAGGCCAGCCGCAACCTGGGGCTGAATGCGCATGCCACTTTTTCAGGCGCGCTGGCGTGGCCCTATTTCTATCCCTGGCCACAGAGGCCTGCGGGGCTTATCGACGAGGCGTTCGCTGAACTCGGCCGGCGGTGGCTCCCCATCCTGCAAGCGTTTGATGAAGCGGGGGTGGACGTCTGCTTTGAGCTGCACCCCGGTGAGGACCTGCACGACGGCGCCACCTTTGAGCGCTTCCTGAAGGTGGTCGACAATCATCCGCGCGCCAACATTCTCTACGACCCTAGCCACATGGTCCTGCAGCAGTTGGACTACCTGGCCTTTCTCGACATCTACCACGACCGCATCCGCGCTTTCCACGTCAAAGACGCCGAGTTCCGGCCCAGCGGGCGCAGCGGTGTCTACGGCGGCTATCAGGATTGGATCGACAGGCCGGGGCGGTTCCGTTCGCTGGGCGATGGCCAGGTGGATTTCCGTTCGATCTTCAGCAAGATGGCGCAATACGATTTCTCGGGCTGGGCGGTGCTGGAGTGGGAGTGCTGCCTGAAACATCCCAAGGCAGGCGCGACGGAAGGGGCGGCATTCATTCGCCAGTGGATTATTCGCGTCACGGACCGGGCCTTCGACGACTTTGCGGGTGCCGCAACAGACGCGGAAAGGAACAAAAGGATTCTGGGGTTGGTGGAGGAACCGGAGCCGGAACCAGATCCGGGGCCGGGTGGGGAGCCTCGGGCCGACGGCTGAGCAACCCAAATCTGAGGCCGTTGCAGAAGCCAGCCCTGGCGCTGAATCGAAAGCGGGTACCGACTTAGAGGCGAATGCGGCAGAACCAGAGCCTGTGCCTGTGCTGGATGCGGTACATGAGACGGATGTGGAACCGGATTCAGTGGCGGAGCCGGAGATCGTGCCGATTCGGAGCCGTTGACAGAAGCGGGGTCGGAGCCCAAGCCCGAGGCGCGGCCTGAGCCTGCCGCATCGGTCCTGACTTCTGCCGCGTGATGGATATCTGCAAAGCGCCGTAGAGCCTGTCAAGAGATTCGAAAGCAGTGCCGGTGCGGGAACAGAGGGCCGAGATCCGGAGAGAGTTCCGAGCACAACACGGTGACAGTCGCCGCTGTGTACCCATGAGTAACCCCACCCCCCTCCCCCTATTCTGTGGATAAATTCTCTATTTTCATTGGTTTACGGTATAGGGTGCGCGGTAAAATATTGATTTCACAGGAGTTCACTGCAGGATATAGATGTTAAAGGAGTTAGATCGCATTCTTTTGATGCGGTCGATTGTTTGTCTCCCAAGTTCAGCAAACAAGAACCCTTCGTGCTTGCCTATGCGCAGCTTCCGGACGCTGGTGGGATAGGTTATGCTCTCCGTCCCAGTGAGCGACCTTCCAACTCTCGACTCAAATCCAATTATGCGCCGTGAGCACATAATTCAATGCAAAAGGACAGCCGACATCTGATTTGCAGGGAGAACATCCCCGGCCCAAGTGCAGCAATCGGCCTTGCTGGTTTCTGCACAGGTTCTTAGATCGCCTGTAGATCAGCGGCGGCGAGACGGTCGCTGTGTGACCGTGGTCAGCTTGCCGGTGACTGCGTACTTGCGATGCTCCACTGGCGAGGAGAGGACGAGGCTGGTGACCGGGTTGCCGTAGGGCAGCAGGGCCTCGATCAGTGCTTCAAGGTTGGCCATGTTCGTGGTGGTGACCTTGAGCAGAAAATCGTCGCCGCCGGTCAGGTGGTGGCATTCGCGAACTTCTTCCAGGGTCTGCACGTATTCGAGCAGGCGGTGATAGTTCTGGCCGCCGCAGCTCATGCGGATGAAGGCCATCACCTCAAGGCCCAGCGCCTCGCGGTCGACCTCGGCGGTAAAGCCGCGCAGAATTCCAATTTCTTCCATCTGCCTGAGGCGCTCGGCCGTGGCCGTGGGTGAAAGGCCGATGCGCCGGCCAAGTTCCGCCAAGCTGAGGCGCGCGTTGTTTTGCAGTTCGTCCAACAGCTTTCTGCCGTAAACATCCAGAAGCGTAGTGGAATCCATGGCCATAATTCGTAATCCTAGGTGAATCCACCGTGAAAGCCAAACTGCGGCGCGTATTCGTACTGGACCTCAATGAGCTACGGGCCTAGCATCGGTCACATGGAAACTCTGATTCTGAATGGCCAGCCTCTCACGCTGGCGGAGATTGAAGCGGTATCGCTGCAGGGTTGCCCGGTTGCAATAGACGGCGGCGCTTTGACGCGAGTAGCCGAAGGGCGGGCATGGATCGAGCAGATTCTGGCGGCAGGCCAGTCAGTCTATGGCGTGAACACCGGGTTCGGCAAGCTCTCCGACGTACGGATCCCCGCAGAGAAGCTGACCGAATTGCAAATCAACCTCGTCCGCAGCCACGCCGGCGGAGTTGGCCAGCCGCTCTCGGAAGGTGAATCGAGGGCGATGCTGCTGCTGCGTGCCAATGTCCTGGCCAAGGGATTCAGCGGCGTTCGACCTGAAGTGCCGAAGCTGCTGGTGGCGCTATTGAATGCCGGGGTACACCCGGTGATTCCGGAAAAGGGCTCGGTAGGAGCCAGCGGCGACCTGGCTCCTCTGGCGCACGTGGCGCTGGTGGTGATTGGCGAGGGTGAGGCGTTTTACAAGGGCGAACGTATAAGCGGAGGCGAGGCTCTGCGGCGCGCAGGGTTGCGGCCGCTGCAGTTGGCCGCCAAGGAAGGCCTGGCCCTGCTGAACGGAACGCAGGCAATGACGGCGGTGGGTGCGCTGTCGGTGGCACGTGCGCGGCGCCTGGTGCAGTTGGCCGACGTTGCAGGAGCCATGTCGCTGGAAGCACTGATGGGCACGCCCGCGGCCTTCGACCCACGCATCCACCAGGCCCGGCCTCATGCAGGCCAGATCGCCGCGGCTGCACACCTTATGCGGTTGCTGGCGAACTCGGAGATTCGCGAGTCGCATCGGGTGCGGGATTCACGGGTGCAGGATGCATACTGCCTGCGCTGCATGCCGCAGGTGCACGGTGCGGTGCGCGATGTGCTGGCCCACGTGGCATCGGTGTTGGAGGTTGAAGCTGGCTCGGCTACGGATAATCCGCTCGTATTCCCGGGGATGTCCTCCAAAGATCTAAACGACGGAGTCGTTTCGGGAGGGAATTTTCACGGGGCGCCGCTGGCTTACGCATTCGACTACGCAGCCCTGGCGCTCACCGACCTGGCGGGAATTACGGAGCGGCGCATCGATCGGCTGTTGAATCCCGATATCAACGAGGGGCTGCCGGCCTTTCTCTCCAACGATCCTGGGCTGTCGTCGGGATTCATGATTGCGCAGATTGTGGCGGCGGCGCTCATCAACGAGTGCCAGGTGCTCTCCCACCCGGCTTCCACGGGCAGCATTCCCACCGACGGAGGCAAGGAGGACCACGTCTCAATGGGCATGACCGGGGCGCTGAAACTGCGCCAGATCGTGGACAATGCCGAGCGCGTAGTAGCCATCGAGCTGATGTGCGCGGCGCAAGGGTTGGAGTTCCGCAGGCCTCTCAAGGCCGGGCTGCAGATTGAGCGCGCACATGCCGCTGTGCGCGGTGTGGTTTTGCGCCTCGACGCGGACCGCGTGCTGGCGCCGGATATCGATGCGCTGTCTGCAGCAGTGAGGGCCGGAAACTTCAACGCCTGGTGCGAGTAGCTCCTGCTGCGAAGGGGCGGAAGCTGGCGAAGAAATTCATACGTTTCCAGGGAGTCGCAGTGCAGCGCCCCCGTTTACCATGAAGGACAGATGCCGGAGGGCAGCCTAACATGAAGCTTTTCCGCACCAAAGGCGGGTCGTTTGTCGAAGAGGACGGGCAGTTTTTCAGCATCGGCAGGCCCTTCTGGGACTCACTGCTGGCGCGAGAGAAACTGCCGGAACTCTTGACCACGTTGATTGCTGCGAAGGAGCCGACCCAGGAGTTTCATTCGTCCGAGTTGCTTGCACCTATCGGAAAACAGGAGGTGTGGGCCGCAGGAGTGACCTACACCCGCAGCCGAGGGGCGCGGATGGAGGAAGCAAAAAACGCCGGCGGAGGCGACTTCTACGATCGCGTTTATTCGGCGGAGAGGCCGGAACTATTTTTCAAAGCCACGGCTGCCCGTACGGTGGGCACGGGCGGCAAGGTAAGGATTCGGGCCGATGCGCAGTGGTCGGTGCCGGAGCCTGAACTGACGCTGGTCATCAGTCCTGGAGGAAAGATCAACGGCTACACCATCGGCAACGATATGAGTTCGCGGGACATCGAGGGCGAAAACCCGCTCTACCTGCCGCAGGCCAAGGTATACAACGGCAGTTGCGCACTGGGGCCGGGGATTCTGGTGAGCGCGAGTCCATTGCCCCACTCGACCGAAATCATGCTGGAGATTCTTCGCCATGATCGGGTGGAGTTTTCGGGCTCGGTGGGACTGGCGGAGTTGAAACGCGATACGCAGACGTTGATCGATTATCTCTTCCGTGAAAATTCATTCCCGCACGGATGCTTCCTGATGACGGGCACGGGGATCGTGCCGCCCTCAACTTTCACATTGCAGAGCGGCGACCGGATTCGCATCACCATCGAACCAATAGGGACGCTGGAAAACGAAGTGGCGTGAACCAGAATTAAGCCAGGTGCTGCTTGAGAAATGCGAGCGCGCGACTGCGCGCCAGGGCCGCTGATGCAGGGTGATAGGCGGAGCGCATCTCGCAGTTGAACCCGTGCTCCGCGTCCTGGTACCAGTGAATCTCCACCTCAGGATGCGCCGCGCTGACCTTGGCCACCTGCTCGGCGGGAATGTGCGTATCCAGCTTGCCAAAATGCAACTGCACCGGAGCCTTTGGCGATTCGGCTGCAAAGTTGCCGATGCCGCCTGCGTAGTAGCCCACGGCCGCATCCGGATGCAGCCGTGCCGCACTTAACCAGGCCAGCAGGCCGCCATAGCAGTAGCCGATTACACCCGCCTTCCTGCCCGTTTGCTGGCGCACAAAGGCAAGAGCCGCATCCACATCCTGCAGCGCCGTGGAGACGTCCATCTTCTGCAGGAGGGCCATTGCCCTCTGCCTATCCTCACCTTCGTAGGTGAGTTCGACACCCTTTTCCACGCGATCGAAGAGCGCCGGGGCAACGGCTAAGAAGCCGTCCCTGGCATAGCCGTCGGCGACCGACCGAATGTGTTTGTTGACGCCAAAGATCTCCTGTATCACTACCAATCCTGCAATGGGCGCACCGGCAGGACGAGCAACATACACATCCAACTCATGGCCGTCAGCGGCCTTCACTATCACGGATTCACTCATGGTTCACCTCGGGGATTGAATTCGAAATTAGAGCACTTTCGGAATACACTTAGACATTTTGAAAGCTGTGAAAGGTGGCTTTTTCTTGATGAAAAAGCCACTTAAGTTGGTTCTTTCGGTCTACACCAATTCCGAAACTGCTGTAGCCGTTCGCACACTCTATTCTTCGATGCTTATTCCGCGTCGCGTACACAGCGGAAACCGACACCGCCGGAGCGGTCGTAGGAGGGCGCCATCAGCAGCACCTTGCTGTGTTCATCGTTGCGGTATGCCTGGGGGAAATACCAGATTGAACCCTGCGGCTGGTAATATTCGCCGCCGCGCACAATGGCCGCGCGGGTGTGCTCGTCGGTGAACTCCTCAGTCCATTGCCAGACGTTGCCCACCATGTCCATCACGCCGTAAGGACTGGCGCCCTGGGGATGCGCATCGACCGGGTCAGGCCCGCGCATTGAACGGCTGGCGTCCAGGGTAGGCACGTTGGCCGCGATCCATTGGTCGCCCCATGGATAGGTGCGCGCGTCAGTGCCTTGCGCGGCAAACTGCCATTCCCACTCGTGGGGCAGCCGCTTACCCGCCCATTGGGCATAGGCCCGCGCATCCTCCAGCGCCACCCAGGTTACCGGGCGGTTGTCCCATCCCTGGGGATAGGCTCCATTTTTCCAGTCACGCAGAAAGTTGAGCTTATCCGCCGGTGCGTAATGGGTGGCATCGAGAAACTGCTTGAACTGCGCGTTGGTCACGGGAAACTTATCGATGAAGAAGGGCTTGACTGCCATCTTTTGCTCATGAAAACGGCGGGGCGAGTCTTCCCACGGATATTGCACATCGACACCAGGGTCGCTTTCGCCCTCGATCTCCGTGCCGCGCACCCTGAATACAAACGCACCGCCGGGAATTCGCACCATTCCCGCGGGCGCTTCAGCAGTGGGTTTGGTAGGCTGAATTTCTACGATGGATTGCGGCAAAACGGTCCATTGGTGGGAGTAGCTGGCCAGTGGGGTCCTGGTCATCGCAGCCATGTGTTGCATAAGCGCTTTGATTGCGTCGCCGGGCTCGTTGGGCGTGGCCAGAATGGCGCCGTATCCGTTGGCTTCGATGTTGAAGCTCAACACGGACCATGCGCCATCGGTCTCCGGCTTCAACTCCACGCCGTGGTAAAGGTCGAAGTAGCGCATTCCCGGCGTAAGCGGCACATCCATCTGCCGCCCGCCGATGTCGTAGCGCACGCGATTCACAATGGTCCACAGAGTCTCGTGGTCCAACGGCCAGCGGCTCGCGTACACGCCATAGTTGTGCATGGGATAGAGCGGCTCCCACTGTGGACTGACCAGGAACGGCGCTGCTCCGCGCTCGATGGCCGCGACACGGCGCGTGGCCTCTGCATCGCGGGGAGTGATGCCGTTCCAGATGCCCCAGATATTCTCCCAGCTTTCCCAGCCCACTCCGTTGAAGAAAGCATATTGCAGATCGTTGGTCTTGTCCGTGTTCCAGCGGTCGCTGATGTTCACCATGTGGCGGGTCTCAAGCCACTTGTAACGGTCGACGTCGGGGATGAACGAAAAGTTGTACTGACCCCAGGTCAGGACGTTCCAACTGAGAGCCTCGTCGCTGGGACCGCCTTCGGGTTCAAAAGCCAGCGGATGGCCTTGCTGGTCGGCGGCCAGCGAGAAGCCAAGCGGCACACCATCCTGCGTGTCGCCGTTGATGCCGTCGGCGTCGATCTGCTTCATGAGCGCGGCAATGGCCTGCGGCCAACTCTCCGTGGGCTGGTGGGTTCCCTCGTCCCACATCATCATGGGGAAGAGCACACGCACGCCGCGGCGGTGAAAGTCGGCGACCATTTGCCGCACGCCCTCGACACCGCCAGGCATGGACTCGACCATTTCGAGCTGATTGCGGTCGTCGATCCCCATGTTCGGATAGGTGGACCAGATCAGCACTGCGTCGATGCCGCCGTAACGCTTTTCGAGATCGTCGAGATAGCGATCCACGGTGTAATGGCCGGTAGCGGGTGAGTAGAAGTAGCGGTCGTGGACCATCATCTGCGGCTGCATGAAACTGGACTGGGTCCAGCGAAGGGCGGGCAGTTCATAGCGGGCGGGATCGTAGGTGGTGCGAATGCGGCGCTCCGCACGCCAGTGTTGCAGGTCGCTGATCCAGCGATCATGGATGAATGGCGGGCATCCCGCTTGCTGACCTTCCCATGCATTGTGCAAGTTCATGCAGACGGGCGGCGGGATCTGTTGGTCGCGGGGCGCAAACTGGGTGTCCTGCGCACTCGCGCCGAGGGCCATCGCTCCGGCAAGAATTCCAAGGCATATGGCGCGAATCATGGGGCTCATTTCCTCCACCTCTGGTGGCTGCGGGCTGGATGCATAGTGCAAGGGGGCCAGAAATTGATTCTCGTAACTGGCTATCCGGGTTGAGCGAAGAGTGCATCTACTTCCGCCCGCGATGGCATGGAGGCCTGCGCGCCGTGGCGGGTAACAGAAATGGCCGCAGCGGCAGAGGCGAATCGGGCTGCCGTCCATGGATCGCGGCCTTCAATAAGCGCCACGGCGAAGGCGGCGTTGAAGCAGTCGCCGGCGCCCACGGTGTCCACCGCCTGCACGCGGAAAGGCTCGACCGAGGCTGCTTCGCCACCTGACACGGCGACGTAGGCGCCTTCAGAGCCGCGCTTGAGCGCCACGCCTTTGAGTCCTCGCGCCAGCAGCTCTCGCGCAGCGGCCTCCGGAGGCATTGCGTCGCCAAGATAGAACGCCGCCTCAGTATCGTTGGGGGTAAACCACGCAACCTCGCGCCAAACCTCTGGGGCGATGGACGCGGCCGGAGCGGGATCGAGAATAACTGGCACACCGGCTTCAGCACACACGGCAAGGGTGCGGTTGACGGTCTCCATGGGCAATTCCAACTGACATAATACGAAGGCTGCGGCGCGGAGTAGCGCGGCCTGGCGATCAATGGATTCCGGTTCAACCTTGCCGTTGGCGCCGGGAACCGCGACGATGGCATTTGCGCCCTTCTCCGCCAACATGATCGACGCCACGCCGGAAGGTCCGGAGACTCGCGCAACGGCTGCCGTTTCCACACCCGCAGCGGCGAGGTTGTCTAGAAGAGCCTTGCCAAAGACATCTTCGCCGACAGCTCCGACCATGTGAACGGGGTAACCGAGGCGGGCCACGGCTACGGCCTGATTGGCTCCTTTGCCGCCGGGGGTGGTGTCAAAGCCGGTGCCGATGAGCGACTGGCCTGAAAGAGGGATGCGCGGCGTCCGCGCCACGAGGTCCATATTGATGCTGCCAACCACGACGATGGGCTTGCGTTCGATGGGCATTGCTATTGCTCCGTAAAATGGTAAAGCGTAGAAGGCGTCGATGGCGTTTTCCGGAACGGGCGGATGGCGGCTGGCGATGCAGCGACCGTGCGCCGGCTTACTGCTTTGCCGCCTTCACCGCCTCAGTAATAGCCGGAACCACCTCGAACAAGTCGCCGACTATGCCGTAGTCGGCCACCTCGAAGATGGGCGCGTCCGGGTCTTTGTTGATGGCCACCACACACTGAGAGCCCTTGATGCCCACCAGGTGCTGGATGGCTCCGGAGATTCCCACGGCCACATAAAGTTTGGGCGAGACCGTCTGGCCGGAGCTGCCCACCTGGCGCTCCATGGGGAGCCAGCCGTTGTCGCAGATGGGGCGCGAGGCGGCCAGCTCAGCGCCCAGTGCCGCTGCCAGTTCTTCTACGACGGGAAGGTTTTCCGCGCCTTTAATGCCGCGGCCGACGCTCACAATGAACTGCGCCGAACCCAGGTCGACGGTCTGTGCAGATCCGCGGAATGGTTCGCCGGGACGAGTGCGAATCTGTGCCGCCTCGATGGTTGGTGTAAAGAGCGCGATCTGCGCCGAGCCTGCCTGGACCGCGTCGGCGTGGAAGGCGCCCGATTGAACTGAGATGAAGCAAGGACCGGCGCCGGAGTGGCGATAGGCGCCATTGAGGCGGCCCTGCATCAGTTGACGGGAAAACGTGGGCCCGTCGCCGATACCGGTGACGTCGCCGATAAGGACCTGGCCGAGCCGCGCGGCAAGCGCCGGGGCATAGTCACGGACCTGGTAGGAGTGGGGAAAGAGCACATAACCCGGCTGCTCGGCCCGAACTAGCTGCTCCAGCGCCGAAGTGAACCCATCGGGAGTGTAGGCGGACAGCAGCGGGTGCTCCACGCGTACCACTTTCGCGAGGGCTTTGCCGGCCAGTTCTGCGGCGAGGGATTCGGTTTGCGCGCCAGGGATGGCTGCGGCGACGGGAAGGCTCAACTGAGCGCCCAGACTTTGCGCCGCCGCAAGGGCCTCCCAACTGATGCGGCTGATGCGGGCTTCTCGCTGCTCAATCACAACCAGGATGCTGCTCATAGGATGCGAGCCTCGAACTTTAGTTTTTCTACGAGGGCTGCGGCGGTTTCCTTCGCCGTGCCGGAAAGGATCTGCGTGGATTTTTGTTTTTGCGGCAGCGCGATGCGCTCCAATCGCACGGACGAGGCGACCGGGGCGGCCAGTTCAGCCGCCGATAACGTACGTACTTCCTTGGTGCGGGCGCGCTTGATGCCCATCAGCGTGGCGTAGCGAAGCTTGCTGCCACCGGACTGCATCGAAAGCACCGCTGGAATGGGCAGCTCGATGTTCTGGAACCAGCCTTCTTCGAGCTCGCGCTTCACGGTGAGACCGGCATCCGTCTTCTCCACGTGGAGAATGAGCGAGGCATGGGGCAGGCCCAGCAACTCGGCCAGGATCACACCGGTCTGGCCGTATCCCAGATCGTCGGACTGCAGGCCGGTAAGCAGCAGGTCGGGATTCTCAGGCTTGATGGCGGCGGCCAGCAGGCGCGCCACACCGAGGGCGTCGCGGTCGCCCAGGTCGTCGCACGCGATATGGATGGCGCGGTCCGCGCCCTTGGCAAGGGCTTCGCGGATGGTCGTGCCCGCCCGCTCCGGCCCTGCGCTGAGGACGACGACTTCGCCGCTGTGCTTCTCCTTGAGTTGCAGAGCCTCTTCGAGCGCGTAGGCGTCGGACTCGTTCATGGCCCACTGGATGTTGGCTTCTTCGATCCACTTGCCCCCGGCGTCGATGCGGACCGGGGCCTCGCGCTCCGGGACTTGTTTGATGGCGACAATGATTTTCATGCAGAAATGCTCCAGATCATCTTAACCGGCGTCATTGGGCAGGCCACGCGCCGTCAATTGCGCGATGTCCAGCAACTGCGGTACGTCTTCGCCCCTGGCTGCGAAGGCATCGCGAAACATGCTGTTGCAGAAGGGGCAGGCTGTCCCTACGGTGGAGGCGCCCGTGGCGGCCAGTTCCGCGGCGCGCACATGGCTCACACGCTCGCCGGTCTCTTCGCCGAGGAAGGCCAGGCCACCGCCGGCTCCGCAACAAAAACTGCGTTCATGCGAGCGCGGAGCTTCAAGTAACTCCCCGGCGTGCGCCACCACGGTGCGCGGCTCCTGGTAGACGTTGCGATAGCGGCCCAGGTAGCACGGGTCGTGATAGACGATTTTCTCCTGCCCCTGAACTTGCGGCAGTTGGCTCACAAAGCGGGCCAGAAACTCGCTGTGATGCTCGACAGGAGGTGGTGTGCCGAACTCCTTCCAGTCTTCCTGAATGGTGCGCACGCAATGAGGGCAAATGGTGACGATTTTTTTTACTTTGGATTGGCTGAGCATTTCAAGATTTGACTCGGCCAGTTGCTGGAAGAGTAGATCGTTGCCCAGGCGGCGAACCGGATCGCCGGTGCATTTCTCCTTGCGCAGGACGCCGTAGCTGGTGCCGAGGTAGTTCATGACGCGAGCGAAGTCGGCAACGATCTCGCGACCCTTGGGGTCGTAGCCGCCCATGCACCCGAGCCACAGGCAATACTCCTGCGAGCCGTCAAAAATGGGCAACTGCTGCTTCTGAATGAACTTGTCGCGGTCGCCAGCGGGTAAGCCCAGAGCGTTGGAGCCGCGTTCCAGGGCCAGGAAGAGCCGGGAGCCATGATCGCTTTCCCAGGCGCCGGTGTTGACCGCACCACGGCGCAGGCCAACGAGGATAGGGAGATGCTCAATGCCGACGGGGCATTGGAACTCGCAGGCGCCGCAGGTGGTGCACTGGAAGGGGGCTTCCTGCGGATTGTATTTGCCGATGAGGGGCTCGGCAGACGATGGGCCGTACTCGTTGAGGTAGCCGCGGATGCCGAGAACGATCTCTTTGGGGTTGAGCAGCTTGCCGGTATTGGCGGCGGGACAGTGCTCCGTGCAGCGGCCGCACTCCACACACGAGTAGGCCTGAAGGCTCACCAGCCGGGTGAGATCGGTACCGGCGACGAGACCAAAATCTTCATCGCCAGCGAGGGGAGGAATGTGGCTGAAGCCGCCCCGGGAAAGAAAGACCGTGGCGGGGCTTAGTAGCAGGTGAAGATGCTTGGTGTGGGGAACGACGGGTAGAAATGTGAGCAGGGCCACGCTATGCAACCACCAGAGGGCACGCGCCGCGGGGCTGACGTCCGCGACAAAGAATGCGGCCAGATAGGTGGCCATCAGGACAAAGATCAGCAAGGCGATAAAGCCGGATTCCCACGAAAGCTCTTGACCGAGCCACCGGGGACGGACAAGGAAGCGGCGGACGAAAAGGCCGAGGATGCCGCCAGCGCAGGCCACGGCAAAGGCTGCGGCAAAGTAGGAATAGGCGCGCCCAGCAAGGCTGGTTGAGGACAGGAAGCCGAGGCCGAAACCCACCGCGCAGTGGTTGAGCGTGACCAGTGCAAAGGCACAGAATGTCCAGAAGACGAAGGCGTGCGCAATGCCCGGCAGAGGCCGCTGGCGAATGACTTTGGCCTGGCACAGAACTTCCCAGAAGAAGTCCCACATGCGGCGGCCAAGCGGGAAGAGGCGGAAATCGGCATCCCTTTTAGATTGCAGGATCTTGCGCAATACGGTGGCGAAGCGGCGCCAGAAGAGCGTGATCGAGAGCAGAACCAGGCCGGCAAAGAGAAGCCGCTCCCACAGGGAGAAGTGCTGCGGTTCGGCCAGCGTGGCGGGGAACAGAATCATAAGCGAACGAACTCACGATACACGATGGGGGTGCGGGACGTCGCGCAGGCGTGTAGCGAAGGAGGGACAAGGCTGCGGCACACAGAATGCAAGGAGGCAGGGGCGAAAATCGTAGCTTGACCACAGATACCGGCATGTATACTGCGACTCGCCCCTGGAGGTGGCAAGAGTATGCGCATGTTGCTTACGGCTAGTATGGATGTCGAGGTTGGGAATGCAGCGGTAAAGGACGGAACACTGGGACCGAAGATGCAACAAATTCTGGCTGACATGAAGCCGGAGGCTGCCTATTTTGCAACGAAAGACGGCCGACGCACCGCATTCGTCGTGTTCGACATGACCGATTCGTCCCAGTTGCCGGCGATTGCAGAGCCGTGGTTCCTGGCGTTTAACGCGAGCATCAGCGTTGAACCAACCATGACTCCGGCAGACCTTGCGGCGGGCGGCCCCGGGTTCGCGAACGCCATAAACAAGTACGGCAAGAGTTGAACCATCTGAGCTGAACCCTGAACCAACTACCAGGAATTGAAGTCTCCCCGCTCCCCCGGGGAGATTCGGCCGGTGAAGACCGGCGCCAAGTCAGCAGCGAACAATCTTAGGTGAGACGATGCCCTTGGTCGCGTTGCGGGTGTCGATGACCAACTGTGCCTGCGCGACGATGGCGGGATAGTCGTAGCTGGTGTGGTCGGTGACAATCACCACGGCATCGAAGCGGGCGAGGTTCTCCAGGGGCGTGCTGGTCATGTTCAGGGCGTAGTGGCGGCCCTGGCCCACCTTGGGGAAGTAGGGGTCGTTGTAGGCCACGGTGGCGCCTTTGGCGCGCAGCAGTTCGATGATGGTGAGGGAGGGCGATTCGCGCAGGTCGTCGATGTCGCGCTTGTAGGCCAGGCCGAGGACGAGGACATTCGATCCTTTAATCGACTTCGAGTGCTGGTTGAGCGCAGAGGCTACCTGCTCGATAACGAAGTAGGGCATGTTGGTGTTGACTTCGCCGGCCAACTCGATGAAACGGGTACGGAAGTCGAATTGTTTCGCCTTCCAGGATAGATAGAAGGGGTCGATAGGAATGCAGTGGCCTCCGAGGCCGGGGCCGGGATAGAAGGCCTGGAACCCGAAGGGCTTGGTGCGGGCGGCGTCGATCACTTCGTGAATGTCGATGCCCATGCGCATGCAGAGCTGCTTGAGTTCGTTGACCATGGCGATGTTGACGCAGCGATAGATGTTTTCAAGCAGCTTGGTCATCTCCGCGACGGCGGGGCTGCTGACGCGGACGACGCGGCGGAAGATGGTTCCGTAGAGGGTGGCGGCCAGCTCCGCGGCAGCGGGGCCGCAGCCGCCCACCACCTTGGGGATGTCGTGGCGGGAAACGGTTTCATTGCCCGGGTCTTCTCGCTCGGGCGAGAAGGCGACATGGATACCCGATTGCTCGAGAGTGCGCGCAACCTTGAGGCCCAGCGGATTGCCTTTCTCGAGCAGCGGAACAACAAGCTCATCTGTGGTGCCGGGATAGGTGGTGCTTTCAAGCACGATCAACTGGCCGTCGTGGAGATGGGGAGCGATAGCCTCGACGGTGCCGGTGACAAAGCTGAGATCGGGCTCGTGGTATTCGTTGAGGGGCGTGGGGACACAGATGATGACCGCATCCATCTGCGCGATTTCAGAGTAGTCGGCAGTGGCGCGGAAGCCGGAGCGTTGCGCTTGCTGAATCATCGCGGGAAGAATGCGGACGATGTAAGAGTTGCCCGCGTTGAGCGCCGCGACCTTGTCGGGGGCGATGTCAAAGCCGGTGACGTGGAAGCGCTCGCCGCTGAAGAGCAGAGCCAGAGGCAATCCCACGTACCCCATTCCGACGATGCCCACGCGGGCCTCACGGGATTCAACCCTTTGCTTCAGATCGGTCAGCGTGCTTGGCGTTGTAGCGGTCATGCTCTCGATTGTAAGCCGCTGGCGAGCGAATAGTCGGTAGTGGGTCAGTTTGGATTCACGGGAGTGATAAACGGCAAGAGGATTGCCGAAATGCGGGCGATTCTAAAGTAGGCTGAAATGCTTGAGCAGCACTGTCAAGATCGTGCCCAATAGCAGAAGCCCAATTGCACCTAGCACACTCAATATCCAGCCAAACGCCTTGACCATGCCCTTCGCAGTATGAAAGTGCTCGGCGAGAGTTTCCAGTTTTTCGGCGTGCTTTTCGGCTGTCGAAACTAGGCTCTGATTTGAGGCCTCTAGTTTTCCAATGGAGCGCTGGATCTCTAAAGCGATTTGCAGAAAGAAATTGTGGTCATTAGAAGACGGAGTATGGATCGGTGGAGTCCCCGATGCGGTTTCGGGGGGATTGGTACTCCGCGAAATTTCCCGTTCACCCCGAGATGGCACTGGTATCCCCCATTTTGGCCGTCAACCACTCCCAAGTACTGAGCGGTGCTCGCCCGAAGTAGCTGTTTACGCTGAGAACTATGGCATTGGATATGCTTTCATCAGTGCTTATGCCAAGGCGCTTGGAAAGCTCTTGAGATGTCATTGTATTGGGCCCAATCACTAACCACTGCCCAGTCCCAACCGACAGATTTGCATCAGGAAACTCGGTTTCAATTTTCGTACTTAGCGCGGCGGGGGTAGTAGCCGCAATAATTGCGAAAATCTTCTTATCAGTAGCCATGACCTCTACACTATCCTATGCCCCCCTCCCCTTGTGCAAGAGCACTTTAGGATTAGGACGCTAAAAAAGTCCATTCAGTACCGATTTAGGCTCCGTCAGTTTCACCAGCACTTCAACCGTCCAAACGTGATGCGCCAAACCCGCTTCCATTGCAGGGGTCACCCGCAGAGTCTTGTGCATGCGGCAAAAGTTATAGAACATTAAATGGATCGCGAGCATGTGCTCGTGCTCTCCTACCCTCCTCGGTAAACCTCTCGTCAGCCCGAAAAGTCTGGATCACATCCATTCAAGGCGCGGCTCCAGTATCCTGAGATGTGCGGGCTGCATCGCGGCGGACCGGGAATGCTGAGGTACGCCAGGCGCAGCAGCGGGTTAGGCATCGGGGAGGATTTCGTGGCGAAGTATCTGGTAACCGGAGTAGCGGGATTTATCGGGCGTTCGATTGCGGCGGCATTATTGGCGCGCGGCGAAACTGTGCGCGGCGTCGATAACTTCATAACCGGGAAGCGGGCTAACCTCGTAGGGCTTGAGGCGATGGAGTTTATTGAGGGTGACCTGACCGATCCAGCCGTCTGCGCCAGGGCCTGCGCGGGCGTCGAATTCGTATTTCACGAGGCCGCGTTGGCCTCTGTCCCGCGTTCGGTGGCCGATCCGGTGGGCACCAACCTGAACTGCGTCACGGCCACGTTGAACGTGCTGGTGGCTGCGCGCGAGGCCGGGGTGCGACGGGTGGTGTATGCAGGGTCGTCGTCGGCTTATGGCGACACGCCCACGCTGCCCAAGCAGGAGGCGATGCTGCCCAACCCGATTTCGCCGTATGCCGTAGCCAAGCTGGCTGGCGAACATTACATGCGATGCTTCACGCGGGTGTATGGGCTGGAGACGGTGGTGCTGCGCTACTTCAATGTCTTTGGACCCTACCAGGACCCGACATCGCATTATTCGGGAGTGCTGGCTATTTTCTGCCGCCGGATGCTGGCCGGAGAGCAAGCTACGATTTTTGGAGACGGCGAGCAAAGCCGGGACTTTACCTACATTGACAATGTGGTTCATGCCAACCTATTGGCTGCCGCAGCTCCGGCCGATAAGGTATCTGGACAGATGATGAATATGGCGACGGGCTCGCGAATCACGCTGAACCAAACCTTCAGGATCCTTTGTGAATTGACCGGGTATAGCGGCGAGCCAGCTTATGCTCCGTCGCGCGCCGGAGACATCCGCGACTCGCTGGCCGACATCGGGCTGGCGGGCGAACTGCTCGGTTATAAGCCGGTCGTGGACTTCCGCACGGGACTGCAGCGCACGGTGGAGTGGTACAGGTTGGGCGGTGAGGGGATTGGTTCGCGAGCATAGATGGTCAAATAAAGTCATGTAGCGACGGAGTGACGTAACTCACATGCAAATTGTTAGCAAAATGGTAGAGTTTCATTGATTTCACTAAATAGTTTGCGCTCAAGGAATTCTGTGAGTTCCCACGCGCAGCGCACATGGGTCTTGGCCCTGGCGATTTCTGCTGTATCTTGCACTGCACTTTATTTTTTGAAGCACTTATCCAGGCATTAAAGGCGGTCTCCGGGGTGCACTGCGATCGGACCCGGAAAGCTGCAACGAGGGCGGGTCGAGAAATGTCTTCTCCTAAAACACTTCAGCTTGTATCCGGGTCGAGGGATACTTCCAAGCATGCTCCACACATTGTTGTAGGTGTCACCAGTGCGCAGCATTTTCTGGCGATCAAGGGGCGGTTGCGTGCGCTGTGCGAGGCAGGCTTTCGCGTCACCCTGGTCTCCAGGCCGGGGGGGCTACTGGAAATCGCTGCCCGGGAAGAGGATGCGGAGGCAGTGGGAGTTCCCATGGAGCGGGAGTTTGCTCCATACACAGACCTGGTTTCGCTGGTCAGGTTATGGAGGCTTCTGAGAAAACTGAGACCGGATGCAACAGAATTCAGCACGCCAAAAGCCGGCGTGCTGGGCACACTCGCTGCGAGGCTGGCCGGCGTGCCCAGACGGGTTTACCTGCTTCGCGGGCTCAAAGTGGAAACTGCCATCGGGTTCAGGCGATTGGTGCTTCTTGAATCGGAACGGTTGGCAATGGCTTGCGCCCACGTAGTGATCTGCAACAGCGCGAGCCTTCGCGCCAAAGTGCTGGAACTGGGTCTGGCGCCCGCAGCCAAACTGCGTGTGCTGGGAGACGGCAGCAGCAAAGGCGTGGACTTGGATCGATTTGCTCCGGGACCGGACGAGATGCGGAGCCGGCTCAATATACCGCCTGCGGCTCCAGTAGTGGGCTTTGTGGGGAAACTGACCCGCGATAAGGGATTGCCGGAACTGATTGACGCGTTCGATCAGATCCTGATGAAGGAACCGCTGGCGAGGCTGCTGCTGGTGGGATGGTTCGACGTGGCGGAAGATGGAGTGGACGAGCGCCTGAGGCTACGTATCCAGAACCACCCCAGCATCATCTCTACTGGATTTGTGGCCGACACGGCGCCCTACTATCGCGCCATGGACTTGCTGGTTCTACCCACCCGGCGCGAAGGCTTTCCGAATGTAGTCCTGGAGGCTGCGGCCACCGGAGTGCCGGTAATCACAACTCGGGCGACAGGATCTCGCGATTCCGTAGTTCCTGGGGTAACTGGTCTTTTAATTTCTCCCCGCTCAGCAGACGAGATTAGCAAGGCAGTCCTGAAACTGCTTTGTGATCCGCAGAGAAGCCGCATGGGCGAAGCCGGGCGGACATGGGTGATGGGGCGCTTTGAAAAAAGGCACGTGCTAGGTATGACCGTCGCGTTCTATCTGAACCTGTTGAAGCCCAGGGAGAATGAGAACCCGGGCCGCCTGGTTATGGATTCGGCTGAGAGGTCAGCATAACTCCAGGTTCGACCGCCGCGGCGGGGGGAGCCTGAAGGGTGTGTGCGCCGGCCTCGGCTGCATGCAGCACTTCACCAGGCACAATGCCAAGAACCAGGGTTGCGGCTACCGCAAACAGCAGGGCTGCGCCCACCGCAACGCCCACTTGTGGAGTGAGAACCGGCGCGCCCCCGTCCGATTCGACTGGACGCTGCGCGGCGGCAAACGCAAGGTGCAGATAATACGCTGCGGCCAGGCCGGAGTTGAGCAGGCCGATGATGGCAAGCCACACCGCGCCTCCGCCCACTGCGGCGGTGAAGGAATAGAACTTGCCGAAGAAGCCGCCCGTGAACGGAATTCCGACCAGCGAGGCGAGAAAGAAGATGAGCAAGGCACCGAGCAACGGTGAGCGGTAAATGAGGCCCCGGAAATCCTGAATAAGGGGTAGCTCGTCCTCGTATCCGCTGACCAGTGTCACCACGGCAAAGATGCCCACGTTCATGGCCGCATAGGCAGCGATGTAGAAACTGGCAGCGGCAATTCCGCTGGAGCCGAGACCGGCAAATGCAGCCAGCAGGTAGCCGGCATGAGCAATGGAGGAATAGGCCAGCATGCGCTTTACGTTTTGCTGGCGCAGCGCCGCCAGGTTGCCGACGGTCATTGAAAGCACAGCCACACCCCACAGCAGCGGAGACCAGAGCGAACGCAGAGTGGGGAACACCTCATAGACCACACGCAACAGCAGTGCGAATGCCGCAGCTTTGGGAGCCGTGGAGAGAAGCGCGACCACCGGTGAGGGCGCACCCTCGTAGACGTCCGGGGTCCACACGTGGAATGGCGCCGCCGACACCTTGAACAGGATGCCGACCAGCATGAGCGCCAGCGCGGCAAGCACCAGGGAATGATTTTGCGCGGTCGGAATGGCGCGCGCAATTTCATATACCTGGGTGGTACCGGTAGCGCCGAAGATCAGGGCGATGCCGTAGAGCAGGAAGGCCGTGGCAAAGGAACCGAGAAGGAAATACTTGATGGCGGCTTCAGGGCCGCGGCCAGTGTCTTTGCGGTATCCAGCTAGAACATAAGTGGCAATGGAGGAAATCTCAAGGGCGATAAAGACCAGCAGCAATTCCACCGCGCTGGTGAGCAGGCACATGCCCACAGCCCCGAAGACTACCAGGGCATAGTATTCGCCCTGATGATGGCTTTTGGCGGGGAGAGTATCAAGCGCCAGCAGGATCGCGACCAAAACGATTCCGCAGATGAGGACGTGGAAGAAGACGGTGAAGGGACTGGTCTCGACGGTGGCGGAGAAGGCGGTGCCTACGGGCAATGCAAGCTGTCCGAGGCTGGCCCACAGAGCCAGCGTGGTGCCGATCGCGGCCACCCAGCCCAGCGAACGGCGCGGCCACGGGGCGGGCAGCGAGGCGTCCACCACCATGACAAGCACGCCGGTGAGGGTGAGGATCACCTCGGGAAGGATGCGGTAGATGTCGGGAACAGGGTTCACCGCAGGCCCTCCAGATGGGAGTAGAGAGTGGAGACGTGATCAGGCAAGGAGGTCAGTTCTTTCACTAGAGGAGTGCCGACGCGATTCTCGATGGTGGGAATCCAGAGCGAAGGAGCTAGGCCCATGACCAGCATCAGGACCGCCAGTGGCCATAGCATTGCCTGCGCGCCCAGCCCGAGATCGACACCGGGCTTGGACAGAGCCATCTCACTCGGAGGGCCGTAGAAAAGCCGCTGCACCAGCCAGAGCATGTAGGCCGCACCGAGAATGACGCCCAGCGCGGCGGCGATTGCCCATCCGCGGCTGACGCCCGTAAAGGTGCTGGAGAGGATAAGGAACTCGCCCACAAAGCCGCTGAGCATGGGCAAGCCGATCATGGCCAGCGCGGTAATGACAAAAAGCGTGGCTGTCTGCGGGACTCGGGCGGCGAGGCCACCGTAGGAGACGATCTGGCTGGTTGCGTAACGATCGTAGAGCGCGCCGAGCAGCAGGAAGAGCGCACCGTCGACCACGCCGTGGCTGAGGATCTGAAAGACAGCGCCGTCGGAGCCGGTGAAAGTGAGGCCGTAAATGCCCAGCGTAATCAGGCTGAGATGGCTGAGAGCCGCGTAGGCAAGCAGACGCCAGAAGTCGCGCTGCACCAGGGCCAGACATGCGCCATAGAGGATTCCAATGACCGCCAGGGCGACCAGAATCGGAGCCACGGCACGGGCCTGGGCAGGGAAGAGCTCCACATGGAAGCGCAGCATGGAGTAGAGGCCCAGCTTGCCGGCCACGACCATGGCCAGGGCGACCGGCGCTTCGCTGTAGGTGTCGGCTACCCAGCCGTGCAGCGGGAAGACCGGCACCTTGACCGCAAAGGCGAAGAGAAACGCGAGCGCGACCCAGCAGAGCGGCCCCGCCGGCAGGGAGCCGGTGGCAATCAGCACCTGCAACTCAGCAAAGTTGAATGTGCCGGTGCGGGCATAGAGCCACAGAATCGCAACCAGGAGCGGTGCGGAGGGGATGAATGTGAAGAGGAAGAACTTGAGGGCGGCTTTGGGTCCGTCCCTGCGGCCGTACATGGCGATGAGGATTGCCATGGGCACCAGCGACAGCTCCCAGAAGCCGTAATAGACCATGAGGTCAAGAGAAAGGAAGACGCCGAACATGGCCGTTTGCTGCAAGAGGAAAAGCGAATAGAAGATCTTGCGGCGTTCCTTAATGGCGTTCCAACTGGCCAGAACGCCGACCGGAGCCAGTAATCCTACAAGCACCACCAGCCACAGGCTAAGGCCGTCCACGCCCACGTGGTAGGAGATGGCAGGATTTTCAATCCACGGACGGTTGATTTCGAACTGGAAACCATGCTGGCCGAGTACGAAATGCGCAGGCAGATGCAGGGTGAGGCCGAAACTGACCAGCGACGTGAGGAGCGCGATCCATGCCGGAAGCTTGCCGCGGTCAGGCAGGAGGGCCACGAGCACAGCGCCGGCGAGCGGGACCAGGAGGATCAACGTGAGGATCGATTCATTCATCGTACTCATCCCTTATTGCCCCGCCATGCTGAGGTGAATTCCGAAGCCCGCCAGAAATGTGGTCCACGGAACGAAAACGAAAATGAGTAAAGCCGCGGCACCGAAAGCGAGCCACGCCGCATAAGAGCGCAGATTGCCCGACTGCCAGCGCTGCAGGATGGCCCCAGCAAGCCGGGCGACGCGTGCCAGCAACCACGCCAGACCACCGAGCACGGCCATATCCACCACCCACTCGAGGAAGAGCCGCGACAGGGCCAGCAGCGGCTTGACGATGGTCCAGGTGTAAATTTCGTCGACGAAATATTTATGTGCCAGCAACTGGTAGCCCGCGGGAAGTGCAGCGGCAAGCTGGCCGGGGCTTTCCGGACGGCGGCAGTAGAAGCGGTCGGCCACATACCAGCCCAGAAGCGCCACGGCGACAGCCAGAATGCTGAGAAGCACTTCCAACTGCTGGTTTCCCGCTTCAACTGCGCGCGCACCCGTGGATGGCGCGAGCCAGGCTGCGAAGCGCTCAATGCCGATCCAGCCGCCACCTACGGAGAGCAGGGCCAGAACGACCAAAGTGCCAAGCATCGACCACGGGCTCTCATGCGGGTGCGCATCGCCGCTGCGCGATTCCCCGAGGAAGGTGAGATACCAAAGGCGGAACATGTAAAAGGCTGTGAGCAGCGCGGTGAGAAGGCCTACGAACCACAGTACTTTGCCGCTGGTGCCTTGCAGGAATGCTGCGTATAGGATCGCGTCCTTTGAGAAGAAGCCCGCAAACGGGAAGAAACCGGCAATGGCGAACACCGCCGCAGTCATGGTCCAAAAGGTGATGGGCAGTTTCTTGCGGAGGCCACCCATCTTGCGCAAATCTTGCTCGCCGCCCAGGGCATGAATCACAGAGCCCGCAGCAAGGAAGAGCAAGGCCTTGAAGAAGGCGTGGGTCATCAGGTGGAAGATAGCCGCCGAGTAAGCTGCAACGCCGCAACCGAGAAACATGTAGCCGAGCTGCGAAATGGTGGAGTAGGCCAGGACGCGCTTGATGTCGTTCTGGACCAGGCCGATGGTGGCGGCAAACAGGGCCGTTGCCGCGCCAACGATGGCCACCACCGTGAGCGCGAACGGCGAGCGGTCAAAGAGAGCATGGGTGCGGGCGATCATGTAGACGCCCGCGGTGACCATGGTGGCCGCGTGGATGAGCGCGGAGACCGGGGTGGGACCCTCCATGGCGTCGGGAAGCCAGATGTAGAGCGGAAGCTGCGCGCTTTTTCCTGTTGCGCCGAGGAGCAGGCAGAGACAGATCACGGTGAGGATGCCGCCGGTCCAAGCCGGGCTCGTGGTCAACTTTGCGGCGATTTCGCTGAAGGTGAGAGTACCGAAGTTGGCCAGCAGCAGAAACATGCCGATGAGAAAACCGAAGTCGCCGATGCGGTTGACGATGAAGGCTTTCTTGCCGGCGTCGGCCGCCGAGTCGCGCTGGAAGTAGAAGCCGATGAGCAGATACGATGCGAGGCCCACGCCCTCCCAGCCGACAAACATCACCAGGGCGTTGCCGGCGAGCACCAGAACCGTCATGAAAAACATGAACAGGTTCATGTAGCTGAAGAAACGCCAGTAGCCCTCTTCATGCGCCATGTAGCCGACGGAGTAGATGTGGATGAGGAAACCTACGCCGGTGACGACGAGCAGCATGACGAGGGAAAGCTGATCGAGGACGAAGCTGAAGTTCACATGCAGCGTGCCGGCGTTGATCCAGGCTATGGGGCAGGTCTCGACATAGGGCAGGGGCAAGCCCGCAGCGGTTGCCGTGAAGGCGTTGAACACAACGGCCAGCGCGGCCAGCGGCATCAGCAGCGCGATGGCAGAGACGAGCCATTGCGGCAGGCGGCGACCCAGAGTTCCGTTGAGCACAAACCCGGCGAAGGGCAGCAGCGGAATCAGCCAGAGATGGAGGTTTGCGTTCATAGTTTCATCAGGTCGATGCGGTCGACGGCCAGGGTAGCGCGGGCGCGGAAGATGGCGATAATGATGGCCAGTCCCACGGCAGCCTCTGCCGCAGCCACCACCATCACGAAGAAGACGAAGATCTGGCCCTTCACCGCGTGCCACTGGTGGGCGAAGGTCACAAAGGAAAGATTGACGCCGTTGAGCATCAGCTCAATGGACATGAAGACAGTAATGAGATTGCGCTTGATAAGAAAGCCGAGAACGCCGAGGCAGAACAGCGCCGCGCTGAGAAGCAGGTACCACGCGAGCGGAACTTCCTGCTGGAGCATGTGGGCATAGGTAGGATTCATTTGCCGGGCGTCCCTTCTCCGTCGCCGTGACGGGCCAGCGCGACCGCGCCTAGAATCGCGATGAGGATCAGCACGGAGGTGACCTCAAACGGCAGCAGCAACTTGGTGAAAAGCACCGCGCTAAGCTCCTGCGTGGACGTAATGTCGTCGCGCAGCCCAGCCGAGCCCAATCCCTGCGCCTTCAGGATCACGGTGGCGATGATGCCGAGAATGACGGCTACAGCGGGAAAGCCCACCAGGCGCGCGGCGTAACTGCCCCTGGTGCGCTCTTCACGGCCCGCATTGAGGAGCATAACCACAAAGGTGAACAGCACCATGATGGCCCCGGCATAGACGATGACCTGCGCGGCAGCCAGGAATTCGGCTCCCAGCAGCAGGTAAAGCACCGCCAGCGAGACCATCACCACAATCAGCGAAAGGGCGCTGGAGATGGGATGACTCTGGAGCAGCAGATTCACAGCCCCAGCGAGGCAGAGTCCGGCAAACACGATAAAGAGAATCAGGTGCATCGTTCCGTCGCAGACTGGCGCATGCCGGGCGAAATTGCCGGCCGGTTAGTGGAAGGCCATAGGAGCGCTCTGTTGTGGCTCCGGAAATCCCTTCCGATTGTAGCTCAGCGATAGGCAAGCCATAGGCTTGTCGCAACAATGTTGAGGATGGCCAGCGGCATCAGGTAGCGCCATCCGAAGTTCATCAATTGGTCATAGCGGAAGCGGGGCAGCGTTCCCCGCACCCAGACATACAAGAAGAGAAAGGTGAAGACCTTGAAAACGAACCAGCAAATGGGCAGCAGGGCGCGCACAAGGAAAAAGTCAGGCAGGTGAATGAGGTCGCCAAAAGGACTGGTCCAGCCGCCGAGAAAGAGAAGCGTGGCCACGCAGCCCACGGTAATCATGTTGCCGTATTCGGCCATAAAGAACATGGCAAATTTCATCGAACTGTATTCGGTGTGATAGCCCGCGGTGAGTTCGCTTTCAGCCTCGGGCAAATCAAACGGCGAGCGGTTAGTCTCAGCGTACGCGGCCATCAGATAGATGAAGAAGGCCACAAACTGCAGGCCGCCAAAAAGATTCCAGCTCAGGATTCCCCTGTGGGCCTGGCTCTCGACAATGACACGCAGATTGAGCGAGCCGGCGCGCATCACCACGCCGACCAGCGAGAGCCCAAGGGCAAGTTCATAACTGATCAACTGGGCTGAAGAGCGCAGGGAGCCGAGCAGAGAATACTTGTTGTTTGAGGACCAGCCTGCGAGCGCGATGCCGTAGACGCCAATGGACGTGATGCCGAGAATGACCAGCAGTCCGACGTTCACATCCGCAATCTGAAAGAAATGGAATCCGCCCGAACCGGTAACGCCGGGGTCTCCGAAGGGCACTACTGAGATGGAGATGAGCGCACAGCTCAACGCGATGATGGGGGCAAGAATATAGAGCGGCCGGTAGACACCAGTGGGGATGATGTCTTCCTTGAGAAATGACTTGGCGCCATCCACCAGCGGCTGAAGGATGCCGAACCAGCCCACGCGGCTGGGACCCCAGCGGTTCTGGATGCGGCCCACCAGCTTTCGCTCAAGTAGCACGGTGTAGGCGACGCCTAGCAGAAACACGACGATCACCACCACCACCTTGAGCAAGCTCCACAGGAAAAATTCCAAAATCGTCACAAGTCTTCAGCCTCTCTTGCCCAACTCCCGATCAGTCCGCGGCGGTCTCCGCCAGCGCGGGCGACTGATGCTGTTGCAATTCTTTCAACGCAGGGCTGTAACGGCCCAGCGTCCCGGAGGTAAAAAGTCCATCGTGCGCGGGGACCACCAGGTTTGGCGCAGTGAGCGCTGATACAGGCACAAAGCCCATGGTTGCACCTGGTTCAGTGGGTACGTCGCTGCCGCCAAAGAGATTGAGCCGATCCAGTTTGTAGGCGGGAACCAGGCGCTCGATCTCATCCAGAACGGCCAGCGGATCAAAAGGACTCGTCTTCATCTCCAGTCCATTGGCCGCTAACCAGACTGCGTGGCGATCGGCTTCACCGGCTTGCGCGCCGCGCGACTGGCCAAGATCGGCGGTCACGCCTAGCTTGCCGAAGGGCACCAGCGCCTTCACATCCACGCCCATGCTCCCGGCGAGGCGAACCAGAATTTCAAAGTCCGGCTTGACGCCGGCGCGGTCAGCCGCCTTCCGGGCCAGTTGCACATCGCCAAAGGTGTTGGTGATGGTGCCGGACTTCTCGTAGAGACTGGCGGCGGGAAACACTACATCCGCCAGAGCCGCGGTTTCATTGAGGAAGATGTCCTGCACGATGACAAACGTATTCTTCAATGCCTCCCCAGCCACGCCTAATCTGGCGATTGGATTTGCGCCGACGATGAGCAAGGCGCCGAGTTCGCCCTTGGCCGCCGCGGCAAACATCTCCGGCTCCGTCTTTCCGGGGTTCGAGGGCAGGCCAGGATACTCCGCCGCAAAAGCGCCAGGCGAATTGACCTGGACATAGCCGGGCAGCAGGTCAGGCAGTAGGCCCATGTCTGCCGCTCCACGTGAATTGGCGCGGTCACCGAGGCAGGCAAAGCGCACATCGCCACGGCCAAGGCCCCATCCCACGAGCGCCTCAATCTGAGCGCCGCGAATCTCCTCTCCCATGATCACCAGCAGCGACTCCTCGGCACGCACCGCCTTGGCAAAGTCGGTATCGGCGTCGAGCAGCTCGGGCAGATTCCGGTAGCCATCCGCGGGCAGTTCCAGCGTGGCCCTGGCCTGGCGCGTGAGCTTGATCTTCGCGGTGTTGGCGATGTAGAGGCGCGCTTTGTTGAGACGCACATTGGTGCGCAGGGTCCAGGCCAGCAGCGGATGCTCCACGGTTGGATCACCGCCAATGAGCAGAATTGCCGGGGCAATGGCCACGTCGCGCAGGCTGGCCGCTTTGCTTTGGCGGCCGGCGAGCGCGCTCGCAAAGGCAGCGTAGTCCGCGGTGCGCTGGTGATCGATGTTGTTGGTGCGGAGCACGGTGCGGGCAAACTTCTGCAGCAGATAATTTTCTTCGTTGGTGGTGTTGCTGGAACCGATGACGGCGATAGATTCGCCACCCCTGCTCTCGCGAATCTCACTTAGTTTGCTCGCCGCATAGCGCAGCGCATGCTCCCATGTGGCCGGTTCCAGAACGCCCTGGGCATTGCGGACAAGGGGCTTGTTCAAGCGCTCGGGACTTTCAACAAAGTCAAAGCCGAAACGGCCCTTGGCGCAGAGAAAGTCGCCGTTGATGCCACTCTTGTCACGGTTGTCGGCGCGGACAATTTCAGAGCCGTCGTTAGACTGTCGCACGCCCAGCGTGACCTTGCATCCGTCGGCGCAATGCGTGCAGACGGTGGAGACATGGTTCATTTCCCAGGGCCGGGTTTTGTAGCGATAACTGCCGCTGGTGAGCGCGCCCACGGGGCACACGTCAATGCACATGCCGCACTGCTCGCAATCGAGCTGGTCGCCGCCATTGGGCACGATGACCGAACTGACGGCGCGGTTCTGCACGCCCAGCGCCCACACGTCCATGCCTTCGCCGCACATGCGGATGCAGCGATAGCAGAGGATGCAGCGCGGACGGTCATAGAAGACGGCGGGCGACCACTGCTGCTCCTCGCGGTGCTGCTTGGCCTCAGCGTAGAGGCTCACACCCGCGCCGTACTTGAACGTCATGTCCTGCAATTCGCACTCGCCGCCGGCGTCACACACCGGGCAGTCGAGGGGATGATTGCCGAGAAGCAGCTCGATGGTGGCCTTGCGCGCCTGCGCGATTTCAGCGGACTCAGTGATGAAGACCTGGCCCTCGGCTACGGTGGTGGTACAGGCGGTCTGGAGCTTAGGCACTTTCTCTTGGCGCACGACGCACATGCGGCAGGCTGCCTGCAGACTGAGGCCCGGGTAGTAGCAGAAAGCCGGAATCTCGATGCCCGCCTTGCGGCAAGCCTCGATCAGCAGCGTCCCCGCGGGAGCCGTCAGCTTCTTTCCATCGACTGTGAAGGTTACGTCAGCCATTCGTCTCCAGCGCCCCTTAGACCACTGCCAACTCTACGTGCTTGGCAAACGGGCAGGGTTTGCCGTCCAGATGATCTTCGAATTCCTTGCGGAACTTGTTCACAAAGCCCAGCGTGGGCATGGCCGCCGCGTCGCCCAACGGACAGAAGGTGCGGCCCAACATGTTTTCAGCCAGGTACTTGATGTTGTCGATATCCTTGGCGACACCGAATCCGGCGTGGAAGCGGGTGAGCGACTTCTTGAGCCAGTCTGTGCCTTCGCGGCATGGAATGCACCAGCCGCAGCTTTCGTGCTGATAAAAGCTGATGGTGCGGAGAGCGAATTCGACGATGCAGGTCTGGTCGTCGAGCACCACCACGCCGGCCGAGCCAAGCATGGAGCCCGCCTTGCCTACCTGGTCGAAATCCATACCGAGGGTTTCGATCTCTTCAGGCAAGAGTACGGGAGTCGAGGAGCCGCCGGGAACAACAGCCTTCAACTTGCGTCCGCTGCGCACGCCGCCCGCGACTTCGTAGATCATCTTTTTAAGGTTGTAGCCCATGGGCAGTTCATACACGCCGGGGCGCTCCACGTGGCCGCTAATGGAGAAAAGACGCGTTCCGCCATTCTTGGGCGAACCCACAGCCGCAAATGCCGCACCGCCCATCTCGATCACATACGGCACGGTGGCGATGGTCTCTGCGTTGTTGATGACGGTAGGGCCACCATAGAGCCCAACGACGGCAGGGAAGGGCGGCTTGATGCGCGGCACGCCGCGCTTGCCTTCGAGCGACTCCATCAGCGCCGACTCTTCACCGACTTCGTAGGCGCCCGCACCGGTCTGGGTGATGATTTGAAACTCAGTATCGGAGCCGAAAATGTTCTTGCCCAGGAAGCCCTTAGCGTAGGCGTCGGCAACGGCCTTCTCCATAATTTCGAGCAGATAACGGTACTCGCCGCGCAGGTAGATGAAGCCCACTTTGGCGCCTATGGCAAGCCCCGCAATGATGGCGCCCTCGATGACCGCGTGGGGATCGTGAAGAAAGATCAGGTGATCCTTGCAGGTGCCGGGTTCGCTCTCGTCCCCATTGACGAGAACGTACTTGGGTTTGGCGCTCTGTTTAGGGACGAAGGACCATTTCATGCCGGTGGGGAATCCTGCGCCGCCGCGTCCGCGCAGGCTGCTGGCCTTCAATTCGTTGATGATCCAGTCCGGACCTTGCGCCAGGCACTTGCGGGCGGATTCGTATCCGCCCAATTCGATATAGCGGTCGATTTTCTCCGCGCCCAGTCCGAAGCGCCGGGAGACAATCTTGACTTCATCGGGGTGAGAGACCAGCCTAGGCATGGGAAGACCTCTCTTCCGCGGCGGCCTTCGCGCGATAGTCGGCGAGAATGCCCGGCACTTGATCGGGATTCAACTCATCGAGAAACTCGTAGTTCACCTGGATGGCCGGAGCCCAGCAACACGCGCCAATGCACTCGACCTCTTCCAGTGAGAAGACGCCGTCCGGGGTGACGCCCTTGTGGCCGATGCCGAGTTCTTCCTGAAAGCGCTCGTACAGCTCATAGCCGCCGCGCAGCATGCAACTGATGTTGGTGCAGACCTGCACGTTGTATTTGCCTGCCGGCTTGAATCGCAGCATCGAGTAATAGGTAGCCACGTTGCGTACTTCGAGTTCAGTGATGCCGATGCGCCAAGCCACTTCGGCGACCACAGCGTCAGAGAGATAGCCGACTTCATCCTGCGCGTAGAGCAGCATGGGAACGAGCGCCGAACGGCGGAGCGGATACTTCTCGACCAAGGCGTCAAGGCGTGCCGCCAGTTGCGGTGAAAACAGGGTCATGGTTTCGGTGCTCGTGTTGTTGGGGCTCATTGCATCAACTCCCGCGCCCACGCTTCGGCGGCCATATCCATTTCTTCCTCGCCTGCTCCCGAGCGCAAAAGCCCGGCCTCGGTCAACTCCAGCATCCCACTCCGTCCATCTTCGCGCCGCCACTTTACTTCGGCGCCGCTGCGTTCCAAGTCCAGCCACCTGTCGCCGTGGCGCACCGTGATCCTATCCTCGCCCAACTCCACCGTAGCCTGCCGGTTGCCGTTCAATCCGTGCGCCGCGGTATAACTGCGGAGCAGGGAAGCGAGCGAGACCCAAAGCTCCACATACAACTGCGCCGCCGTTGGCACTAGCGGTCGATCTCCCCAAGCACAATATCGATGGACCCGATCACGGCCACTACATCGGCCAGCATTCTTCCCTTACACATGGTCTCGAGAGCCTGCAGCGTGGCGAACGACGGATAGCGCATGTGCACGCGGTACGGTTTGGCGGTGCCGTCAGACACCACGTAGTAGCCGGTCTGCCCGTGTCCTGCTTCAATGCCCTGATACACTTCGCCGGCTGGCACTGCAAAGCCCTCCGTCACAATCTTGAAGTGATGGATCAGCGCCTCCATCTGAGTCTTCATCTTTTCGCGGTCGGGGAGCACGATCTTGGGCGCGTCGGCTTTCACCGGGCCTTCGGGCATTCCGTCCAGCGCCTGCTGGATGATCTTTATGCTCTCGCGCATCTCGACAAGACGAATCACATACCGCGCCCAGCAATCGCCTTCAGTCGCGATAGGAACCTTGAACTGGAACTTTTCATAGCTGGAGTAGGGCATATCGCGGCGGAGGTCGAAGTCCACACCGGAGGCACGCAGCGGAGGTCCGGTAACGCCCAGTGCAATTGCATCTGCTGCAGAGAGATAGCCCACACCCTTCAAGCGATTGATGAAGATCGGATTGCCGGTGAGAAGGTTGGAATACTCGTCAATCTTCTCCGGCAGGGTGTGAATGAATGCCTGCACGCGGGCGAAGAAGTCCAGCGGCGGTTCCATAGCCAGGCCGCCGATGCGAAAGTAGCTGGTCATCATGCGCTGGCCGGCCACCGCCTCAAAGAGGCGCAGAATGTCTTCACGTTCGCGGAAGGTGTAGAGGAAAACGGTCAGCGCGCCAATGTCCATGGCGTGGGTGCCGAGCCAGATGAGGTGCGAATTCAGGCGGCTCAACTCGGTCAGCAGAACCCGTATCCATTGGGCTCGCTCTGGAATCTCGAGGCCCAGCAGCTTCTCGACAGCGAGGCAGTAACAGAGGTTGTTTGACAACGGGTCAAGGTAGTTGACGCGGTCAGTGAGAGGCACCACCTGGTGGTAGAACTTGGCCTCGCAGGTCTTCTCGATGCCGGTATGCAGGTACCCGATCTCGGGATAAAGGCGGACAATGATTTCGCCGTCAATCTCCAGCACGAGGCGCAGAACGCCATGCGTTGCGGGGTGCTGCGGCCCCATGTTGAGGACCATGTGCTGGTCTTTTGCGCCTTCGGCCGGTGGGGCCTGGAGGATCTGTGTGCCTGCGACCTCAGCCATTAGCGGTACCCCTCCACCGGATAATCCTTGCGTAACGGGTGGCCGGTCCAATCGTCCGGCATCAAGATGCGGCGCAGATCGGGATGGCCTTCGAAACGGACGCCGAACAAGTCAAACACTTCGCGTTCGTAATATCCGGCTGATTGCCAGACGGGGGTGATGGAATCGATCGCCGGGTCCGCTCCATCGAGCATCACACGCAGGCGAATACGCTCTTTAAAGGAGTGGGACAGGATGTGATAGCTCAACTGGAAGCGTGGCGTGGAAGGGAACCAGTCGACGGCCGTCATGTCCTCAAAAAAGTTGTAGCCCGCTGCCTGCACCGTAGCTGCCGCAGCGCGAATGGCTTCAGGAACGATGGACAAAGTCAGCTCGAGGCGGTCGAAGCGCGCGTCCACCAGCGCATCTGCGTTCCAGGCCAGGATGGCTTTGACTGCCGGATGGTCCGGCATCTCTGCCAGCACGGCAGCTTTGTCGGGCAGCGTTTTCCCAAGTGCGTCGGCCATGCTAGAGGTCCGCCTTGTCCTGGCTCCAATTAAGGATGCCCTTGCGCACGATATAGTAGAGCCCCACGGCCACAAAGCCGAGATAGACCACCATCTCCCAGAATCCAAAGAGCCGGGAGCCTGTGATCTGCGGCAGTCGGCGATAGATCACAGCCCAGGGCATCATGAAGACCGCTTCCACATCGAACAGGATGAACAACATGGCCACCATATAAAAGCGAACGCTGAAGCGTCCCCGCGCGTCGCCTACGGCAACAATGCCGCACTCATACGCAGCCAGCTTCACGGCGGAGTTGCGGTGCCTGCCGATAAACCACGAGGCGATGACCATGAAGGCCGCAATCCCAAACGCGACAACGATATGCAGGAAGAGCGGAAGATATTGCCAGTGGTAGGGAATCATTGCAGCCTTTTCCCGAAAAAAGTTCGCATGAATTTTGGCTGGTCTATTGGGTTTGCAGCACGCCCGTTGCGACAAGCCGCTGGATTGAGATTAGGTACTCAGCCTCGTCCCGTCAAGGCAGCCGTTACATGCTTACACAATCACTGCCGCGCAAGCAGAATCAGAAATGAAACACATCTTCATCAACCAAATTCGGGACGCCGGCGAGGTAGTGGGGCATCCACCCCGTCGGAGTCAGATCCGTTCTGCCGAAGTCAGAGTAGAAGGAGGCGCGAAAAGACATCAGTGAGGTAGATCACTTCGCTCCGCGTATGGGAAAGCCATAATTGATTGTCCTGATATGAAACACGGTACGTTCGTTACCTAAAGAAAGATGACGATCAGGTCGAAGAACAGGGTGAGGATTCCTCTATGGCTGCCACCACAACCGACTTTCTATTTGCAGTTACCGCGCATCCTGCGCCGCCGGTTCTCGCCCTACGCGCCAACCGCCGTCGCCGCATCAGCCCCCAGGCTGGCCGTGCCATCGAGATGCTGGGCCATGCCATTGAGTATCTTGCCGATGAGTATGTTCAAGAGGGCTGCTCGTTTACCGCCAGCGATCCGCAGCTACAAGCAGTACATATACTTATGGCTCTCAATCGCGAAATCTATTTTGAGTGCCCCGTTGTGCCGAGCTTCAAGGAGCGTTGGAACGCCATGCTTCACCCCCGCCTTGCATAACGGACTTGCTGGGTGAACGAGGCCGCAGAGAATCTCTGCACAAGCTTTTATTTTGAAGCCGCCACTTCCTTCTGCGCGTCAGTCGGTCAATGGATTCACAAGTTTGCCGCACCAGCCCGAACCAGCCAGGAACAGCGCGGGAGCAAATGCTAATCTGGGGCCGTGAGTTATTCCCCATGTAACGATTTCATCCGCTGCATGCGGTGGGCTCTGCTGCTGTTCCTGCTGAGCCGCACGCCTGCCTGCGGAGCGGCGCCGCCGCAGTCCGGTGCGCCGGATGCAAAGCCGACATTTACGCTTTCTCAATTCGCGCCCGGCAAACCCATTCACCTGGTGGCGTATGGCGACATGCGCTTTACCGATCTCTCGGTGACCACAGGCACCAACCCGCGGGTGCGAAGGTGGCTGGCGGAACAGATTGGCCGGGAACACCCCGAAGTGCTGCTGCTTACTGGAGATATGCCCTACAAGGGGGCCCGAGTCTCGGATTGGATGGTCTTTCAGGCTGAAACAGCGAGTTGGCGCGCCAACCATATTGTGCAATTGCCCACCACCGGCAACCACGAAATCTACGACGACCCAGCCCGAGGCATTGCTAATTATTTGAAGAATTTTCCCCAGATCGCAGGACACCGCTACTACTCCGCGTTGCTGGGCAGTGTGGAAGTAATCTCGCTGGACTGCAACTTGCCGGCAGGGAAGACAAGTCCCCAAGGCAGATGGTTTGGCGAGCAACTCGACCATCTTCCCGAAAGCGTGGAGTTTCTGTTCATCCTGTATCACGTTCCGTGGATGGCGGACGAACAATCGCAGGTTTTTGCCAACCTGCCTTCGAAAGAGGCGCTCAGCCTTCGCGGAATACTGGAGGCGCATCTGCACGCACTGCACGCCAAGGTGGTGGTCTTCAATGGACACATCCACAACTACGAACGCTTTGAACGCAACGGCGTGGAGTATGTGGTTTCAGGCGGGGGCGGAGCCGAGCCCTACCCGTTGTTGTTTCGCGGTTCCGCGGATCTCTACCGCGACTCGGCGTTTCCCGTGTACCACTACCTCACGCTGGAGGTCCGCGATCATCGGCTGCATGCGGTGATGTGGAAGGTGAAGGATCCCGCCGCGGCCGCACTGAGCGTGGAAGCGAAGGACGAGTTCACTCTTACGGCGCCGGAGCGGAAGCCGGGTTCGCAACCGCGATGAACCGGCGGATTTTTCGCCCGAGTTCTGCCGGCGACATGCTTTGCCGGCTTTACTGTCCCAGCGCCAGCACCGCCAGCAGCAGCAACCATGCCAGGCTCATTGCGTGCCAATACCAGGCCGTTGCGTCCACGGCAATCTGGCGCAGCTCCACGCGTTTGAAGCGGCCCAGGAAGCACAGGCAAACCAGCAGGGCTAGGACGCCGAAGACGAGGTGGGCGGCGTGCAGGCCGGTGATGACATAGAAGAAATAGCTGGCCGGTGTCGACCAGTGATCAAAGGCAAAGCCCTGTGCCGTCAGCTGCCGCCACGCCATCCACTGTCCGCCAAGAAAGAGTGAACCAAGCGCAAAGGTTGCGCCGATCCAGGGCCGGGTGCGGCGCAGGGCCGGCCGGCCTAGGCCAAGCCACTCCTCCAGCACATCGATTTCGCGAAAGATATTCTGCCGGGCCAGTTCCATGGTGAGGCCGCTCAGTATCAACACGGCGGTATTCAGGTAAAGGATGGGGGGCAGAAACACCGGATGCCAGTCGCCGATAAAGTCGTGGCTGCCCGCGTCCATCTGGATGCTCGCCTGGCGGGCAAAGAAGAGCGCCACCAGCACGGCAAAAAACATCATGTCCCCAGAGAGGCCGAAAAAGACAAAAAAACGTATGCGGTGGAGCAGTTCCCGGGGCCCATGGTGAGCGCTTTGCCAGTCGTCGTCGCCCCCGCCTCCGCCGCCCCCTGTGGGCCGGCGGGATACCGGGGGTTTTCCACCGACTCCTGGATCTTTCCGTTCCGTTTCCGCAGGGGAATGCGTAAAGGTACCGGGCATGGGAAGCCTCTTGAGGGTCTAATCACACCAATCGGGCGGAGGACGCAGCAAGCGAGAATCCGGCTAGACGAGGCGGGACACGAAGAGCGTTGACGGGAGAAGAGCCGGGAAAGACTAGAGATTGAACCGGGGAAAGCTCGTTCCCGTCGTTCTCGCCTGATTGGTGCGAACAGATCCTCCAGTTTGAGATTACACTCACTGCACCTTGGACGCATCAGGAATTGAAGCGGATGGGATTTGATTGAACGAAAGCCCAAAGCGGCTGCCGATGAGGAAGAACTCAGGGTTGAACCGCGGAGGCAACAATCTGAACGAATGCCCGGTGCACCCGCCGGTCGGACGAAAGTTCGGGATGGAACGTGGCAGCCATGGTGTGGCCTTGGCGGACCAGGGCAGGAGAGCCCTCACGCCGGGCCAGCACCTCCACGCCCGCTCCCACCGCGACAATCCGTGGGGCGCGGATAAAGACCATCTCCAGCGGACCGCCGTCAAGCTCAGTCTTGGCGGTGAGGATGGTGGAGTCGATCTGGCGCCCATAGGCGTTCCGCTCTACCACAGCATCCAGCACGCCCAGGCTCCGCTGCGCAGGGTTGCGCACCTCGCGAGCCAGCAGGATGGCGCCGGCGCAGGTGCCAAAGACCGGGTGGGTTGAGCAGTAGGTTTTCAGCACATCGAAGAAATGGCGCATGCCCAGAAACTTGAGCATGGTCGTGGACTCGCCGCCGGGGAGAATCAAGCCATCCAGCCCCTCCAACTCCTCGGGGTTGCGTACTTCCACCGGCTCGGCGCCGCAAGCCGCCAACGCCTCGGCATGTGCCGCATAATCACCCTGAATTGCCAGTACGCCGATGCGCGGCAGTTCTCCTTGCTTCAACTTGCCCCCAGAATCCGATTCTTTCTTGCTATTCATCGCTGCGCGAGCAAATAGCGAGCGGCTGCCTCACCGCAGGTGGCTCACCAGCCGCGGGTTTGCAGCAGCTGCGATTCATCCAGACCCGCGGCAGCCAGGCCCTTCATGGTGCCGGTGACCTGTTCGCTCACCTCGGCCAGAATCTTGGGATCGTTGAAGTGAGTAGTGGCCATCACTATGGCCTTGGCGCGGGAGACAGCTTCTTCGCGCTCCTTGGGATCATTCTCCACATCCAGCGGAGTGGCGCGTTCCTTCATAAAGATGCCGGAGCCGACAAAAATAGCCTCGGCGCCCAGTTGCATCATCAGCGCCGCGTCGGCCGGGGTGGCGATGCCGCCGGCGGAGAAGTTAGGCACCGGCAGCTTGCCCGTCTGTGCGACCATGCGGATCAGTTCGTAGGGCGCCTGGTGCTCCTTGGCGGCGGCATAAAGCTCCTGCTCGGTGAGCACGGTAAGAATGCGCATCTCGCGAGTGATCTGGCGCATGTGCTGCACGGCGTGCACCACGTCGCCGGTACCGGCTTCTCCCTTGGTGCGGATCATGGCTGCGCCCTCGGCAATGCGGCGGAGGGCCTCGCCCAGGTTGCGCGCGCCGCACACAAACGGCGTGGTGAAGGCGTGCTTATCAATGTGGTGAGCCTCATCGGCGGGGGTCAGGACCTCGCTCTCGTCGATAAAGTCGACGCCCAGTTCCTGCAGAATCTGGGCCTCGGCGAAGTGGCCGATGCGGGCCTTGGCCATCACCGGGATGGAGACAGCCTGGATGATCTGCTTGATGAGACTTGGCTTAGCCATGCGGGCCACGCCACCCTCGGCGCGGATCATCGCCGGCACGCGCTCCAAGGCCATCACCGAGGTGGCGCCGGACTCCTCTGCAATGCGCGCCTGTTCCACGTTCATCACGTCCATGATGACGCCGCCCTTGAGCATCTCGGCCAAGCCCACCTTCAGGCGCAGCGTGGTGCCTGCAAGATCCTTGTTTCCGCTGTTTTCTGCCATGTTGTTCGACCCCTGTGCAAGGTTGCGCCAGAAGCCCCGAAGGCCTCACAACGCTCTCCTGTGCCTCTATATCAGTGTAGCAGCGATGAAAGTTTGCGGGGACGGCGTGGTTTGTATCGAAGCATGGGCGCCGCAATTCTTTAAGTATTCCAATCTTCCTCTCCTGTCCCCGGACCTCTTTCTGCTTGCATTCCGTGCAGATGGCAACCACGCATCCATTGCCCGCGCCGGGGGCTGAAATTGTTCGCGAGCCGGGGACCTCGGTCGCGTCCGAGATGGCGACGGAAGGTGCGCTGGTTCCATCGCCGCCCGCGTTGCATCCGGAGCCCATTACGCTTAGCCCTCCGGTGGCGCGGCTGCCGGTGGAGCTTGAAGTGGCCATTCCGGTGCGGGAATTCCGGGTGCGGAACCTGCTGGCCCTGGAGCCGGGGCAGTTGATCGAGACGCAGTGGGAGCAGGGAGATGATTTGCCCCTGAGCGGGGGCGAAGTGCAACTGGCGTGGAGTGAGTTTGAGGTTGTGGAACAGCAACTGGCGGTGCGGATCACACGGCTGGTGTAAGCGTCGCTTGAGCCAGGGTGCGAAGGGAACGGGAAAGATGAGCGGGACGAGACACAAAACGGCAGCTCCAGCAAGGGGCCTGGCTGTATGGCTTCTGGAACGGCTGCGGCGTGGACCTCGGGCCCAGCCGCGTCTGGCGCTGGTGGAGCGGATTGCGCTGGGACCGCGGCAGTCGCTGGCCTTGATCGAGGCTGAAGGGCAGCGTCTCCTGGTGGCCACTTCACAGGAGGGAGCGCCGGCCTTTTATCCACTCGACGGGCAGGAAGGAAAGGCGCGCACCCTGCGCCCCACTACGGCCGCAAATGCGGTGGGGAGGATCTCGTGGTAGCCATGTGGGTCGCGGCGCATGCAGCCAGCGCAGCGGCGACACCGCTTTTGCCGGACCTGAGCACTCGCCTGCATCCGTCGGACTCGACTCCCTGGACAATCGTGTTTGTTCTTACCCTGGTGACCCTGCTGCCTGCCATCCTGATGTGCATGACCCCGCTGGTGCGGCTGCTGGTGGTGTTTCATTTTCTGCGCCAGGCCCTGGGCACGCAGACCGCGCCTTCCAATCCCACTCTTCTGGGACTGGCACTGATGATGACCTGGTTCCTGATGACTCCGGTACTGAGCCAGGTAGACCAGCAGGCAGTCGAGCCCTATCGCGCCGGGCAGATCACGGGCTGGGATGCCATTGACCGCGGTGCGCAGCCGGTCAAGCATTTTCTGCTGCGCTACGCACGGGAGAAAGACCTGGCGCTCTTTACGGCGGCGGGCCAGGTTCCACGCCCCAACACCGCCGACGACCTGCCCATGCGAGTGGTGATTCCCGCCTACATTCTTTCCGAACTCAAGGCTGGTTTTGCCATCGGCGCGGTTCTGTTTCTCCCCTTTCTGCTGATCGACATGGTAACCGCGGCGATCACCACCTCGATCGGCATGTTCCAGTTGCCGCCGGTGGTGGTGTCGACGCCGCTGAAGATTCTGCTGTTTGTGATGGTGGATGGCTGGAACCTGCTGGCCAGTTCGCTGTTGAAGAGCTTTTGAGAGAGTGGCTAATGACCCCGGATATGGTTGCCGAACTGCTGCGCCAGCTGATGAAAGAAGCCATGATTCTGGCTGCGCCGGTGCTGCTGGCCGCGGCCCTGCTGAGTTTTGCATTGAGCCTGCTGCAAACCCTCACCAGCCTGCAGGAGCAGTCGCTGACCAGCGTGCCCCGCCTGGCTGCTGTCGCCATGATCCTGCTGGTGGGGATGCCTTGGTTCCTGGCCCGCCTCGCGGCCTACACCCGGCTGCTGCTATCGGATCTGCATCGTTACATCGGCTAGCAAGCCGGAAAGGATTCTGCGTGTCGCAGTGGAGCCAGTTTCTGAGCGCGATGACCCTGGCCCTGGTGCGGGTAAGCGGAATCGTGGCCTTCGCTCCGTTCTTCTCGTCCACCGCGCTGCCGGTACGGGCCAAGGCGGCCTTTGCGGTGACGGTCGCCTACCTGCTGGCTCCGTTGGTGGCCGGGTTGCCAAACGCCAACGCAAGCATCAACCTCGATGCGCTGCTGGGCGAGTTGGCCATCGGGCTTGTTTACGGTCTGACCCTGGCGCTGCTGAACGAGATGCTGCTGTTCGCCGGCCAGATTGCGGGACTGCAGTTCAGCTTCTCGCTGGTGAACCTGCTGGACCCCGAGTCGTCGATCCAAACTCCGCTGATGGGCGAGCTGTTCCAGTTGATGGGCACGCTGGTGGTGCTGGCCGCGGGCCTTGACCGCATTCTGCTGGCCTCGATGGTGCGCAGCTTCCGGGTGGTGCCGCTGGGCAGTTTTGCCATGGCGCCGGTCACTGCGCTGGGAATTGTCCGCGCCGCCGGAGGCATCTTTCTTGCTGCCCTGGAGCTGGCCGCCCCCATTCTGGCCGCAACCTTGCTGGTGGAGATCTCGGTGGCTCTGCTGGGCAAGCTCAGCCCGCAACTTCCTGTAATGTCGCTGACCGTGCCGTTGAAAACGCTCACCGGTTTCGCCTTGCTGACCGGCTCGCTGGCCTTGTGGCCGCGCTTCATTGAGGCGCGCTTCGGCGGACTGCTGGACCTGGCCGAAAAGCTGGTTGCCGTGCGCCCGGCCGGAGCGGGAGGCTAGCCGATGCCTGGAGACCGCACCGAACAGGCCACGCCGCACCGCAGGGAAAAGGCGCGCAAGGAAGGGGACCTGCTGCACAGCCGCGAGCTGTCGTCTGCGGCCGGCACTCTGGCTGGAGTGGTGGCCTTGGGCGTCTTCGCTGCAAAGGCGACGGTGGCATGGAGAGCCGGCTTTGCCGCATTTCTGGAACTGGGCGGGCCGGCCCATTGGGAGCCTTCCCAGGTCGAACCCACGCTGGTTGCGCTACGCAGGCTTTCGCTCTCCGTGCTGGGGCCGATGGCGGCGGTGATGGCGGCGGTGGCCGCTGCGACTCTCGCCGCCGGAGTTCTGCAGACCGGGGGAGTCACGTTCTATGCCGGCGCAATCGGATTCCGACTCGAGCGCATCAGTCCGCTTTCGAATGTGAAGAATCTGTTTTCGCTGCGTGCCACCTCCCGGCTGGGTAAGTCCCTTTTGCCGGCCGCCTTGCTGGCGGTTTTTGCGGTGCAGCGGATCGCGAGGCAGTTGACGGTGCCTCCGTTTTCGACCGCGCGGCTGGAGCTGCTCGGTGCGGACGTCTACGGCCTTCTTCTGGCCGCTTCCGTGCTGCTCTTTGCCTGGGCTGCGGTGGACTACGTGGTCGAGTGGCGCAGCCGCGAGTCGCGCCTGAAGATGAGCCGCGAGGACCTGCGCCAGGAGTTCAAAGAGACCGAGGGCAGTCCCCAGATTCGCAGCCGCATCCGCGGGTTGCAGCGCCAGATGCGGCGCCGCAAAGTGAAGGCAGATGTGTCGAAGGCCGCGGTGGTGCTGACCAACCCCACCCACTACGCCGTGGCCCTGGGCTTTGATTTTGCCACCATGGACGCGCCCCGGGTGATGGCCAAGGGCCGCAATCTGCTGGCTGAAGAGATCAAGGCCGAGGCACGCTGGGCCGGAGTGCCGATTATCGAGAACCCGCCGCTGGCGCGCTCGCTCTACCGCTCGGTCGAAGTGGGACAGGCGATTCCAGTCGACCTGTATGCGGCGGTAGCCGCCATTCTGGCCTATCTCTACCGCCAGCGGGTAGAGGCAGAGTTGCGTGAGCGCCGGGCGCGGGAAGCTGCCGCGCATGGTCGTGCGCAGGCCAACCCAGCCGGCCGCACTTCGGGGCCGGCAGCGGTGATCCCACCCGTTGAAGGAGGCCGCGTATGAGCACCGCCGCATTGCCGGCCAGCTCGCTCTCGACACAAACCATCTTGCAGCGCCTGCGCGAGTATGTGCTGCCTCTGGCCGCGATCAGCGTGATCTTCGTCATGCTGGTGCCGCTGCCCGCCGCAGGCCTCGACCTTCTGCTCGCGCTCTCGATGGCCGCCTCCGTGATTGTCTTCCTCTCCGCGGTGCAGATTCGCCGCGCCGTCGAACTCAGCGTCTTTCCCACCCTGTTGCTGCTGCTCACCCTTTTCCGGCTGGCGCTGAACATCGCCTCCAGCCGCCGTATTCTGCTGCACGGCTCAGAGGGAACGGCGGCGGCGGGAAAGGTCATCGAGGCCTTTGGCCAATTCGTGGTGGGCGGCAATTACGTGGTGGGCTTCGTGCTGTTTCTGGCCCTGATCGCCATCCAGTTTCTGGTGGTCTCGCATGGGGCCGTGCGCACCGCCGAGGTGACGGCGCGTTTTACGCTGGACGCCCTGCCGGGCAAACAGATGGCGATTGACGCGGACATGAATGCAGGCTTGATCGACGAGGCAGAGGCTAGGCGGCGGCGCCATGCCATTGCCCGGGAAGCGGAGTTTTACGGCGCCATGGATGGAGCGGCGCGCTTCAACCAGAGGGACTCGCTGGCGACCATACTGATTACAGCCATCAACATCATTGCCGGACTGCTGATCGGCACCCTGCAGCAGGGCATCGATCTGAGCGAAGCGGCACGCACCTACACGGTGCTGACGGTGGGCGACGGGCTGGTGACGCTGATTCCGTCGCTCCTGGTTTCGGTGGCCGGTGGAATCACCCTCACCCGCGCCAACTCGGCCGGATTGCTGGGCGGCGAGATTCGCCAGCAACTGCTGGCCAAGCCCGCCACGCTCTATCTGGCCAGCCTGGTCTCCGCGGCCATGTGCCTGATTCCGGGAATCCCCAAGATCGCATTTCTGCTGGTCGCCGGCGGGCTCTATTGGAGCGGCCGGCGAGTAAGTGCCCAGGGGCAGGCTGCTCCGGCGGTTGAGATGGGCCCGGGGGAGAAGAAGAAGGCCGAGCAGGCGCAGGGCTCTGACCTGGCCGGTCTGCTGCGCCTGGAGGAGCTGACTCTCGAGATTGGCTTCCAGCTCATTCCGCTGGTAGACGAAAAGCAGGGCGGGCAACTGCTGAACCGGGTCCGTGCGCTGCGCCGTCATCTGTCCGCGGAGATGGGTTTTCTGGTGCCTCCGGTGCACATCTCGGACAACCTGCGCTTGAAGCCGCGCGAGTACCTGTTCTCGCTGCGGGGGATGGAGATTGGTCGCTGGCAGACCGAGGGCTCGCAGCTGCTGGCCGTTTCCGGCGACCCGGCTCGCAGGCCTTTGGCGGGCAGGGAAACGCGCGAGCCGGCCTTCGGTGTGGCCGCCGTGTGGATCGCCCCCGCGCTGGAGGATCAGGCCATTGCCGCCGGCTACTCGGTGGTGGACGCGGTTACGGTGATCACCACCCACCTGGGCGAGTTGATCCGGCGTCACGCCGCGGAACTGCTGGGCCGGGCCGAAAGCAAGCGGCTGATGGACGCCCTGAATGAGAGTCATCCCAAACTGATTGAAGAGCTGGTGCCCAAGCTGCTGACCCTGGGCGAAGTGGGTCGCGTACTGGAACAGTTGCTGCGGGAGCGGGTTTCGATCCGTGACCTGGGCCCCATTCTCGAAGCGCTGCTTGAGACTGCCCCGGCCAACAAGGGCCTCGTGGCCCTGGTGGAGGCGGCCCGCCAGGCCCTGGGGCGGAGACTGGTCCAGCCCCTGCTCGACAGCGATGGGCAACTGCCGGTTCTGCTCCTCGATCCGGCCCTCGAAGAAGAAATACTGGGCACCCTCGCGCCGGAGGCCGGGCAGCGGCTGCTGGCCTCTGCGGGGACGCCTGGAACGCCGTTGGTGCGCCGTCTTGCCGATTCTTTGAGACAACTTATCGGCGTCTCCTCGGCTGCGGCCCTGCCCGTGCTCCTCTGTCCCAGTCCGGCGCGCTATCACGTCAAGCGCTGGCTGGAGCCGGTACTCCCGCGGCTGGCGGTAATCGCAGCCGGAGAGATTCCCGCCGAGATTCGTCTGCGCCCTGCAGGAACGGTGCGCTAGAGGGCATCGAGCGGGGATGCGAAGGGGCAGAGCCGGTTGAAGCACGCGGTTGCGAGGGGAGATGCGATGGGAATGGAGGCGGCAGGAGCGATGGGGAATGCAATGTCGCGGCGTCGGGGCGGGTCTGGTGGGGGCTATCCGCCCGTGGCTGCCGGGGTGCAGGTGCTCAACAACGAGCAGGAACACGTCTTGCTCGAGCACTTGCCGATGGTGCGCTTTCTTGCCCGCCGCATTCACGAGCGGCTGCCCCAGCATGTGGAGATCGAGGATCTGGTCTCGGCCGGGGTGGTGGGCTTGATGGACGCCTTCTCGAAGTTCGACCCGGCCAAGAAAGTGCAGTTTCGCAGCTACGCGCAGTTCCGCATCCGCGGCGCAATCCTTGACAGCCTGAGGACTCTGGACTGGGGCCCGCGCGAGTTACGGCGCAAGGGCCGTGCAGTGGAAGAGGGCATTCGCACTCTGACGGCCAGGCTGGGCAGGCCACCGGGCGAGGCCGAGGTGGCCGCCGAACTGGGGCTCGACCTGGACGCCTATCAGCAACTGCTGGGCGACCTGAAAGGCCTGGAGATCGGCACCCTGCATGTGGAGCGCAATGAGGACTCGGGCGAAGAGGAGCTGGCCTATGTACCGGGCCGCCCCGAGGAGGATCCGTTGTTCTGCTGCCTGCGCGGCGAGCTGGAGCAGCGGCTCACAGACGCCATTGCCCATCTGCCCGAACGGGAGCGGCTGGTCATGACTCTGTATTACTACGAAGAGATGACCATGCGGGAGATCGGCCTGGCGCTGGGGGTGGTCGAGTCGCGGGTCTCGCAGGTACACGCTTCGGCGGTGGTGCATCTGAGGGCGGCCCTTAAGGATCTGGCCGCCGCGGGCGCCTTCAAGGCGCAACCGCCGCGCAGGCCGAGGGAATTGGCAAGGCGATGACCGAGGAGAATGACCGCTGATGGAAAAAATGCTCAAGCAGGACGAGATTGACGCTCTTTTTGAGGCCGCGCGGACCACCGTGCCCGAGGCGGCCCGGCCTGAGGTGCGGGCCCGCGTGGCGCCCTACAGCTTCTCCTCCGCTGGACAGATTTCGAATGAGCAGTTGCGCGCCATCAGCTTGCTGAACGACCTGTTCGCCCGCAACCTGACGCACAATCTGGCGGCTTGGCTGCGCAGCCGGTTTCAGGTCAACCTGGTTTCGGCCGAGCAAATTCCATTTAACGAGTTCCTGCTGCGCATCCCCGAGATCTGCTACGTGGCCTCGGTGCGCCTGGAACCCCTGGGCGCGCTCTCGGTGCTGCAATTGGACCTGGCCCTGGCTCCGCCCATCATCGATCTGCTGCTCGGTGGCGAGGGCAAGGAAGGGCCGCTGCGCGAAGTGACGGATATTGAGGAAGCCATTCTTGCCAGCCTGGTAGAGATCGTGTGCCGCGAGTTGACGGCGGCCTGGCAACCGGTGGGTCTCAGCTTCAATTTCGAACGCCGCCAGATGCAGACCCAGGTGGCGCGCATCATGTCGGTCAATGAGAAGACGCTCTGCCTGAGCTTTGAGATTCGCATGCCCCACCAGTCGGGGCTGCTGAACCTGGCCTTTCCCGCGGTGGTGGCCAACACAATCCTGCGGCGCCTTACCTCGGATTGGGGCCGGAGGCGGCGTCATGCGCCTGAAACCCGGGCGCGCATGGAGGCCTCGGCGCGCCGTATGCGCTTTGGCGGTTCCCTGCAATTGCCCTCCGTGCGCCTGCCCGCCAGCGCTGTCGAGAACCTCGAAGCGGGCGGCATTCTGCGCCTTGATCTCTCCGCCAGCACCCCGGCCGAATGGCGGGTCGGGGGACAACGCCTGAGTGCCGCCGAGGCCCTCCGCCTTGGCAGCCACCGGGCGGCACGCATGGCGGCAGGAACGCCGGAAGGAAGCGCCATATGAGTTATCTGGATTGCTGGACATCGGTGGCCATGGCCCTGTTCTCCCAGGCCCTGGCCGGAGAACCGGAACTCTCCGAGTGCGCGCCCAGGCCGGTGGGGACCGGGGCCTTCGGCTTTACCGCGACCCTCTCCGGAGATCAGGAGGGCTGCTTCTCGGTGATCCTCGATCCGGCCATTCTCGACGCGCCGCTGATGGGCGAGGGAATGGATCAGAAGACGGGCTGGGGCGAGCTGTTGCGCGAGGTCGCCGGCGCCGCCGCAGGGGAACTGCTGGCCAGGGACGGGAAGAAGTGCTGCGTGGAAAGATTCGAGCCGCTGGAGGGAGAGAAGCAGGGATCGCGGTGCTTTCAACTGACGTCTGCCGGCGGCGTGTGGACGATTCTGGTTCGGGACGAGCTCTCGGCAGCCAAGATTGCCGGGGCGACACCGGAGGCGCCGGCCACGCAGAAGCCTCCTCCGCCCGCGGGGATCAACCAGGGGATCGAGTTGCTGCTGGATGTGGAACTGGAAGCTGCGCTCCGCTTCGGCTGCCGGGAGATGCCTCTGGGGGAGATCCTGGACCTGGGGCCGGGCGACGTGGTGGAGCTCGACCGTCATGTCACCGACCCCGTCGACCTGATCGTGGGCGACAAGATCGTGGCTCGCGGCGAGGTGGTGCTGGTGAACGGAAACTTCGGGCTCCGGATCGTCCAGGTGGCCGCTCCCCACAAGCGGTTGGAGAGCATACGATGCCTCTTCTAAACCGCGGCGGGACAGGATTCGGGCGCGCGATACCAACGCAAGCCCCGTTCGGCGAGGTCGATACCTCCCAGCCGGCCGGCGCGGCCATGAAGACAGGGCTGTTTGAGGCGTGTGCCAACCTTAACTGCCGCACTGGCTGGCTGCACTTGTGGCGCAACCGCTCCGTGCCGGTCTTTGAGAACGGCTGGACCTGTTCGCCTGCCTGCACAGCGGTCCGCGTCACGGCCGCGGTAAACCGGGAGCTGGACGGGCGGGGATATGCAGGAGAGAGCCATCGCCATCGCATTCCGCTGGGATTGGTGATGCTGGAACAGGGCTGGATTACGCAAACCCAATTACGCCGTGCACTCGAGGCGCAGAAAGCTGCCCGGACCGGCCGGTTGGGAGAGTGGCTGGTGCGCCAGCGTGCGGTCAGCGAGGCCACGGTCACCCGTGCCTTGGGGTTGCAATGGAGCTGTCCAGTCCTACCCCTCGAGCTTCACGACGCCGCGGCCATGACCGTGGCGATGCCGCGCCTGTTCGTGGACGCTTTCGGCGCGTTGCCTCTGCGCCTGGCCGGCGGGCGTGTTTTGTACCTGGGATTTGAGGAGCGGCTGGACCCGGTGCTGGCGCTGGCGATGGAGCGGATGACCGGATTGCAGGTGGAATGCGGCATGGTGCGGGAATCGCTCTTCCGGCCGGCACACGCCCGCATCCTGGATGCAAAGTTCCCCGGAGTGGAACTGGTCGAGGCCGTCTCAGAACCTGCCGCAGCCCATGCCCTGGCCAGGTCGGTGGAGCGGACGCGCCCTATCGCCTCCCGCCTGGTGAGGGTGCACGACTGCCTGTGGCTGCGCATGTGGCTCAGTCCCCAGACCGGCCCGCTGCCTGAGACCGGCTCGGTGCTGGACCTGGTGTGCTCGATCGGCATTCCGTAGCAGATGGGGAATCCGGCAGGGCATATCACGAAAGCCCGCTCGTCCCTCAAGAACTGGGCCGCAATGCCGATAAAGAGTGGAGCGGAGGAGCGGAGGCATGAGTGAAGTTCGCACCCTGATCGTGGACGATTCGTCGGTGATGCGCAAGATTGTGGAGCGCGCACTTCGCCAGGCGGGCCTTGATCCGTTGGTGGTGTTTGAGGCCGGCAGCGGCACCGAGGGGTTGGAGCAGTTGAGGGCCAGGCAAGTGGACCTGATTGTCTCCGATATCAACATGCCATTAATGGACGGGCTGGAGTTTCTGCGCCAGATCCAGGCACAGGGCCTGGCGCCCGGTGTACCGGTGGTGATGATCACCACCGAGTCCAGTGAAGAGCAGGTGAAGCAGGCCATTCAGTCTGGCGCGCGGGGGTACATCCGCAAGCCATTTACCGCCGAGCAGGTGAAGCAGCGGGTCCTGCCCCTGCTGAACGCAGCATAAGGGGAAGAACCGTCATGTGGTTGAGCGGGGTGCGAACACCCGCTGCCTTGCGTGTACAAGGTTGCGGCCAACTGGAAGAGAGGCGTGCAATGGCAGTCTCACTGCGGGATTCCGTGCAGATGGTTTCCGATCCCAGGAATCTCGATGCCAGCGTGGAAGAAGTGTTTCAACTGATGTTGGGCGTCGACTGCCGGCGCGAAACTGAAGCCGAAGCGCTTCGTGCGGGCGTCGAGCTGGAATCGGTGACCGCGGTGGTAGGGTTTGGCGGACTGCTGAGCGGGGCCTGCGTCTTCCGCTCGGGCGCGCAAGCGGCCATGAAGGTGGCCGCGCATATGACAGGCATGGACTTTGATGAGATTGACGACACGGTGAAAGACGGAATCGGCGAAATCTGTAACATGCTGGCGGGGGCATGGAAAGGTAAAGTGCCGGGCCTGGCCGCCAATTGTGGCCTGTCGGTCCCGACCGTGATCTCCGGGCGTGATTACAACTTGCATGTACAAGCTCCTGAGTTCCAGCTGCATCACTGCTATTGCTTTGAAGACGCGCACTTCGTGGTCACCATCGTCTGCGACAGCCTTCAATAAGGCTGCGGAACCACGTGTGGACGCAGGCAACCGAACCACGTGCGGACGCAGAGAGCAGGGCGCAACAGTCGCTGGTTTGACCTTGTGCCAGCCGCGAGTGGCCGAGGCGTAATTTCTGTTCGCCGCTTTCGAATCCTTGAGCGCAGCGTGAAACCGATTCCAGCGCTTATCCCTTCTCCCCCCACATTCAGTTCGCTCTAATCTTTTCCCCTCCGGTTCGGCCTCTCCGCTGCTCTATTCGCGGGCAAGAGGATTGCCCCATGGACAGCGGATACTATGCGGCCATGACCGGCCTGATGGCGCGTACCCAGGCGCTGGATACGGCTGCGGCCAACCTGGCCAATGCCGGGACCCCCGGCTATCGCGCCGAGCGTGAGTTCTTCCGCTCCGCGCTTCTGGGTCCCGGCGCGGAGGACTCGCAACTGGGTCAGACTGTCAACAATTACGGGCTGCTCGGCGGCGACCGGCTGAGCATGGCCCAGGGCGTATTGCAGCAGACCGGCAATCCGTTGGATCTGGCCATTGAGGGCCAGGGCTTCTTTGCCGTCGAGACGCCCGCCGGCCCGCGCTATACCCGCGATGGCAGCTTCCATCGTTCACAGAAGGGGCTGCTGGTCACCTCTGAGAACGAGCCGGTGCTTTCCACCACGGGACAGCCGGTTCAGGTGCCGCCGGGCGAAGTGTCGGTGGGCGCGGACGGGACACTGTCGGTGGCTGGTGGGGCCGTGGCCTCGGTAGGCGCCTTCAGCTTCGCCCCCAATGTGCAACTAACGCCGGAAGGAGCCAACCGGTATCTGGCGCCCCCGGGTGCAAAGCCGGTGATTGCGAAGGATGCGGCGGTCCATCAAGGGGCTATCGAAGGCGCGAACCAGAGCGTCATCCAGGGAACGCTGGACCTGATGGTCATGCAGCGCCAGGCAGAGATGATGCAGAAGGCGCTCACCGTCTTCCACACCGAGTTCAACAAGTTCGCCAGCGAGGATCTGCCCAGGATTTGAGGGTTGACCCCGGGAAATTCTCCCACGCGAGGGAAAAGAAATGATTCGAGCACTGTACACGGCAGCCAGCGGCATGAGCGCGCAGCAGATGAACCTGGACACCATTGCCAACAATCTGGCCAACTCCTCCACCACGGGCTTTCGCCAGTTGCGCCTTCAATTTCAGGACATGGTTTACCAGAACCTGATCACCCCAGGGGCGGCGCAAAGCCAGTCCACGGTCTCGGCGGGGTTGCAGATCGGCCTGGGAACCAAGCCGGTGGCCACCGAGGTGATCATGACCCAGGGTCCTCTCAACGAGACGGACAATCAATACGATGTGGCCATCAGTGGCGCCGGATTTTTTCAGGTGCAGAGGCCGGACGGCACCATCGCCTATACCCGTGCCGGCCAGTTCCACCTGAACAACCAGGGAACCATCGTGACTACTGAGGGCGATCCTCTGTTGCCCAATATCACCATTCCCCCCAATGCCGGCGCCATCACCATCACGCCCTACGGCGTAGTGAACGCGACCCTGCCGGGGCAGCAGAACCCGTCGCAACTGGGACAGATTCAGTTGGCCACATTCCCGAATCCGGGCGGCCTGGAGAGCATGGGCTCAAATCTCTTGCAGGCTACGCTCAGCTCCGGCGACCCGGTGTTGGGCAATCCCGGAGGCTCAGAGGGACTGGGTACACTGCAGCAGAATTACCTCGAAAACTCGAACGTGGATGTGGTCACCGAATTCGTGCAGATGGTGCTGGCACAGCGAGCCTATGAATCGAATTCCAAGGTAATCAAGGCCGCTGACGACATGTACTCGCAAGTCAACAACATGACGCGGTAGCTCGAAGGGCTTCCATGATGGGCCGTGAAAAAAGAGAAGCAACAAGATGCTGGCATGCCCGATTCGATTGGGCGGCGATGGCGTATTTTGCCGCTGCAACGCTGGCAGCGTACGGTCAGTCGGTAACGGTCCGGACACAGAACTCGGTCGCGGCGCTCGAAGCACCCGCAGTCATGCTGCGCGAAATCGACGATCCGCATTCGGGAGCGCGCTGGCTTCTGCTGCCGAACCCCAACCATCCCGGCGGACCGGGCCGCCTGGTGCTGGCTGCCGGTGGAGACAGAACGGGTTCTGCCGCCGTGGCCATTGCAGTTCCGGCGCGCCCGGTGATTCGTGCCGGCGACGAGTTGGTTGTGGAGGAGAACACGGTCGTAGTAGAGGCGCGGCTGGAGGCCAGGGCATTGGGATCGGCGTCACTAGGAAATACATTGCATGCGAGGCTGAAGATGGGCGGCAAAGTGGTGCCGGTAGTGGCGCTGGGGCCGGGACGGGCGGCGCTTGAACCGGAGATGGGCGGGCGTCCATGAGAAATCGTGGGGGGATGGCGGCAATTTTCTCTTTGGGGCTCGTGATGGCCGGGCCCGCGTACGCCGGAATCCGCAAGCCCGCGGCCGCGTCCACCACACCTAAGGCGAATCCGCCCGAGGCGGCGCTGCGTTCTTATGTCGAGCGCGTGCGGGCGCAGCAGGCGGCGGAGGTGCGGACGCCGGGTTCGATCTGGAGCCCGGAAGGAATGCTGGTGCGGCTGGGCACCGACGCCAAGGCGGTTCGGCTGCACGATGTGGTGTCCATTGTGGTCACCGAAAGCCTGGCCGCGTCGACCGACGGCCAGGTGAAGAACACCCGCGCCTCGAACGCCAGCTCCAACGTGAGCGCGCTGTTTGGCGCGCTGAAGGCCTCCAACAACCTGCAAAACCTGCTCGGCGTGACTGCGGCCTCCGGCCTGACGGCGCAGGGGCAGAGCACTACCAACTCCAGCCTGGTGACCACCTTTGGCGCGGAAGTGGTGGATGTGCTGCCCAACGGAATGCTGGTGGTACAGGCCACCCGGCAGTTGACCTTTTCCCAGCAAACCCAGTTGATTAAGTTGCGCGGACTGGTGCGCCCTGAGGACGTAAGCGCGCAGAACCAGGTGCTGTCGACGGCCATGACCGATCTGGAGCTGGAAGTGACGGGCAAAGGCATTGTGAACGACTCGACCTACCGGCAGAATCCGCTGGTGCGCTTCCTGGAGAAGCTATTGGTCTTTTGAAGCGCTGGAACCAGGGGCAACAAGCGGAGAACGGAGTGCGGCATGAACACCATGAACGCGGTGGATACGGAACAGGCGCCGGGGCAGAATGCGCCGGCGGAGAACTCCGAGCCGGGCACGGCGGAGCGGCAAAGATGGGCGCTGTTTCTGCTCTGGTCGCTGGTGGCGATTTTTTTGGCCCTCACCTCGGCGTGGGTTCTCGCCGAGACCGCGGGACAGCGGGCGCGCGTCAAGGACGTGGCCGCCATTGAAGGGATTCGCGACAACCAGTTGGTAGGGTACGGGCTGGTGGTGGGACTGCGTGGTACGGGAGACAGCTCGCAAACGGTCTTTCCGGCGCAGACCTTGATTTCGGCGCTGGAGCGGATGGGAATCACCGTTCCTCAGACCGGCTCCAACAGCGCCAGCAACATGCAGGTGAAGAACATGGCCGCGGTGTTTGTGGTGGCCACACTTCCGCCGTTTAGCCGGCCTGGCTACCGCATCGATATCACCGTCTCCTCGGCAGGCGACGCGCGCTCGCTCGACGGAGGCATCCTGCTGATGACGCCCCTCTACGGGCCGGACGGCCAGGTGTATGCGCAGGCCCAGGGAGCGCTGGTGCTGGGCGGCTACATGGCCTCCGCCGGAGGCAATACACGGCAGATGAACCATCCCACCACGGCGCGAGTACCGGGCGGAGCTCTGGTGGAACGCGGGGTGTCCTTCGACTTGAAGCAGATGCACAGAGTCAACGTGGTGCTGAACGAAGCAGATTTTCACACCGCCGAGCGCATGGCCGCAGCCATTAACCAGGTACTGGGGTCCGCGCGTGCTCACGCCGTCGACAGCCGTCAGGTGGAGATTGCAACCGCGCCGGACGAAGATGTAGCGGCGCTTCTTGACCGGGTGGAAGCTGTCCAGGTGGAGGTTTTCCCGCGCGCACGCGTCGTGGTGAACGAACGCACCGGGACGGTGGTCATCGGGGGCGATGTACGGTTGCAGCCGGTTTCGATCCTGCACGGCGGCCTGATGGTGAATGTGATCACCGAGACGCGGGTGTCGCAGCCCAATGCCCTTTCTTCGGGCACGACTCAGGTGGTGCAACAAACCAGCGTGCAGGCCCAGGACAAGCCGGTGAACCGCATCGATCTGAAAGACGGAGCGACGGTGGAGGATCTGGTGCAGGAACTGCAGCGGACCGGGGCCGGCGCGCGGGACGTGATCTCGATTTTGCAGGCGATGAAGGAGGCCGGCGCATTGGAAGCCGACCTGGAGGTGCTGTGATGCAGGTGACGGGAGCCGCGGCATCGTCCTCCGCGCAGCAGGGCCCGATCGCGCCGCAGCCGCGCCTGGCGCGGGCCGCGCATGAGTTCGAAGCGCAGATGATGAAGGAGTTGCTCAAGCCCATGACGGATTCCGATGGGTTGGGCGGAGACGCGGACGAATCCGGTTCCGGCTCCAATGGCGCACTGGGAGAGTTCGCCACCGAGGCATTGGGACGAGCCTTGAGCGAACAAGGCGGCCTGGGCATTGCCACCAGCATCGTGCACAGTCTTTCCCATGCAGGGAATTCTCCCCACGCTGCGCAAGTAACCGGGAATCCGCACGCAAATACCTTGATCAGCAAAGCTGAATGACTACAGTGATTAGCAGAGATGCCGATAAGCCGGGTAAGGAGAGATGGGTATGGACATTCGCAACAGTGTTGAAGGTTTGAAGACGCTCCTCGGAGTGCCGCCGACGGCCGGGGCGCAAACGCCCCCGGTCAAGAGTGGAACGGCGGGCAACGCCAGCGCGCTGGCAGGCGACCGTGCCACGCTGAGCAGCGCCGGGACCGAGGTTGCACAAACCGCCTCCGAATCCGAGGTACGCATGGACAAGGTAGCGTCCGTCCATGCCGCTCTGGCAGCGGGCACCTACAACGTGCCGGCGTCGGCGGTTGCGGGCAAGGTGGTGGATGCAATGTTGGGCGGCGAGCAGTCTTCCGGCAATTAGGTCCGGCTTGGGTGCCTGGTCGAAGAGTCGCAGCGGGTACGGCGGAGTCCGATATTTTGAAGCGGCCCGGCGCAAGGAACAGACAGAGCAGGTGGGCGGGTGAGGCAGAACAGGGTACGTCCGGATTTGAAGGCGCTGGTCACCGAGGCCACGCAGGCGCTGGCGCGCCTGGACCCGGAACGGCTCGAGGAGCTGGCCTTATCGTGCCAGGCGTTGAACCGCGACCTGGCGCCGGTGGATGTGAAGGAACGCGCTCGGCTGGAGCGCGAGGCCAGGAAAGCTAGAGAGGAGATGGCGGTATTTGCGCGCGTGCTGCAAGCCACCCGGGCCAATCTGCATGTCATGGAGCGTTTGCGGAATCTGCGCGCGGGCCGGCCGGGGTACGCGGGAGTGCAGGAACCCCAATGGACGCCGAGGAAGGATCGGAATGGGGACGATTAATTCCGCCTTCAGCATCATCTCGCAAGCGCTGGATGCCGATCAGTCGGCGTTGAGCATTGTGGCCAACAACGTGGCCAACGCCAACACTACGGGCTATACGCGCGAGGTTCCCAACTGGGAGGAGAATCCGCCGATAGAGATCAACGGGGTCTCCTATGGCACAGGTGTTACTGAGACCGGCCCCACATCGGTGCGGGATCGGGTACTCGAAGAGCGGCTGAACCAGCTGCAGCAGTTGGCCTCGGCTTCGGGCTCGCGCCTCACCGCGCTCAATACGCTGCAGGCGCCGTTCACACCCGACTCCGGCAGTTCGAGCTCAACAGCCGGGGACATCGGCAGCGACATCACCAACTTTTTCGATTCCTTTTCGTCGCTTGAGGCCAATCCGTCGGACAATTCGCTGCGCCAGGATGTGCTCACAACGGCTGCCACTCTGGCCGGAGACGTTTCCAACGCCGCAGCCAGCTTGAATTCGCAGCGGTCGGCCGTGGACCAGGAGGCAGCCGGAGTCATCACCCAGGTCAACTCGCTGACCAGCGCCATTGCCCAACTGAACCAGCAGATTCAATCCACTTCGCCCACGGGCGACGCAGGGACGCTGGAGGACCAGCGCCAGCAGGACTTGAGCCAGCTATCGCAGTTGATCGGGATTAACCAGACCACGACGGAAAACAATGGGCTCTCGATTACCACCACGGCCGGGCAACTGCTGGTCTCTGGAGGCAACAGCTTTCAGATGACCACAGGCGTGGTCAACGGGGTCACGGACTTCTTTGTCGGTACGACGGATGTAACGAAGCAGATGATCAGCGGTGGCGGCGAGTTGGGTGGTTATGTGACGGTACGGGATCAGGACATTCCGAATGCGCTCTCTGCGCTTGACCAGTTAGCCTACAACGTTTCGACAGCAGTGAATACGCAGAACAACGCGGGCACCGATCTGGCCGGTGACAACGGAAATGCGGGCAATATTTTTTATCAACCGGCGCAGGTGGCGGGCAGCGCGGCGGCCATGAGCGTGGTGATGACAGACACCAGCCACATCGCTGCCGCAGCTCAGGGCAAGGGCACGGGCGACAACTCGAATGCCACCGCCATGGCCAACCTGGCCACGCAATCGATTGTGAACGGCCAGACCCCCACCAATTATTACTCGAGCTTTGTCAGCGAACTGGGATCGACGATTGCGGAAGTGCAAACCGAGAACACGGCAGAAAGTGCGTCGGTGACCCAGTTGCAGACGCAGGCAGACTCGCTTTCCGCCGTAAATCTCAACGATGAAGCCTCGTCGATGCAGCAGTTCGAGCGCTGTTACCAGGCGGCCTCTGAGGTTTTCACGATATTGAATACGGTAATGGCTTCGGCGCTGAACCTTGGAGTACAGACGGCAGTTTCCTAGTCGAACAGGCTAGGCCACCGACCGCTTGATTTTGTATCACAGTGCGTGCCCAATCCTTGCGGCGTATCTGATTTTTCCGCAAGGGTGGGAAAGCATGAAATCACGCGGTCAGAGACCACAGCGCTGGCGTGTGCCGGAAGGGAACTGCTGGCCGGCGGAGGAATACGATGCGGGTGGATCCCTTTTATGTTTCCAACCTGGTGAGCGCGCTGGATCAGAGCCAGGTTACAGAGCAGCAGTTGACGAACGAGTTGTCGAGCGGGGTACGTGTCACCTCGTTGAGCCAGGACCCGATTGCCTCTGGAGAAAACGTATTGCTGCTGAATCAGATACAGCGGGATGACTCATTCACGCAATCATCGAGCCTGGTCCAGGGCCAGTTGCAGGTAGCCGATTCGGCGCTGGGCAGTGTAGTCACGCAACTCACTCAGGCCATCTCGCTGGCCACTGAGGCCAACAACGGCACCCTCAATTCCAGCGATCTTCAATCAATCTCCAGCCAGATTGCGGGCATCCGCGACGAAATCACTTCGCTGGCTAACACAAGTTATCAAGGGCAATATATATTTGCCGGAAGCCAAACCGCGACGGTCCCGTTCAGCACCTCGGATAGTACGACTCCAGCTACCACTACGTATAGCGGCGACGAAGGAGTCAACTATCTCCAGACCCCGAACGGACAGACCATCCAGTTGAATGTTCCGGGCGATCAGGTATTTGATGCCAGCGGCGCCAACAGCGTTTTTGGAGCCCTGAACAAATTGGTTGCGGATTTTTCCGGCGGCGCCAGTGCAGCCACTTCGGCCGCAGACACACAGGCCCTGAATACAGCGCTGAGTTATGTTTCGCAGCAGCGAGTTACCGTCGATAACTCCCTCACTCGGCTCACTGCGGCTTCCGATGCGGTAAGCAGCGAAAATACCCAACTCACAGTTGCGCAAACCAATCTGATGCAGGCCGATCTGGCCCAGGTTTCCACGCAACTCTCACTTACAAAGACACAGCAGACGGCGCTGGAAGATGTAGTCTCGCAACTGGGCTCTGGCAGCCTCTTCGAGAAACTGTAGCGCGATCTGGATTCGCGTCCCTGGCGCAACGACAATACAGGTCCCCTATTCAGTCTGGTTCGTTGCTGCGTCTTCAGCTTGCGCATTGTCCGGGAGCGACACATCCGGGCCGCGGGGCCGTCTATACTCAATGCGAGAGGACACGCATTGTTTGCCCCACTGCGATTTATCTGGAATGCAACTCGCGGACATCGCCTGACTCCCTGGCGTAGTGAGTACTTTCGCTGGCGCGTCGAAACCTATTCCGGCATACCGGCCGAGACGCTGAAGTTCAGTGACATCCTCGGATTTGTTTGGAATTCACGGTGGGAACTGCTGAGCTATCTCGCTTGGACAGGACGGATGGACCGCGAGGCGCGGAAGCGGGTTTGACGAGCATGCGGCCGCGCTCCCTGGAGTTTTTTCTGGCATGAACTGTGGACGTTTTTGCTTCTGCGGTCTGGCACATGCGGTCTTGCTCTCCGCCCTGGGAATGGCAGCGGCGCAGCAGTTACCGCCCGCGGAGCCTCCTCAACCTATACCCGGTTCCCGCGGTGATGCACCGACTTTGCGCGTCACCACCAACGAGGTTTTGGTGCCTACGCTCGTAGAGAAGCGCGGAGGTGGGATCTTATATGGGTTGAAGCCTTCCGATTTCGTGCTTGAAGACAACGGCGTGGCGCAGAAGATTCGCGTGCAGGAGGAGATGGACACTGCTCCCGTTGCGCTCATTGTCGCGGTCGAAGAGGGAGGAGTGAGCGCTCTCGAATTCGACAAGCTGGCTAAACTTGGCCCGCTACTCGACTTGTTTCTCTCCGACGGCCGAAGCCAGGCGGCGCTGGTGGGTTTCGACTCCAGCCCCCACCTTATTCGCGACTACACGCATTCCAGCGAAGATATTGGCGAGGCTCTTAAGCGCCTGGAGCCCGGTAACGGCGGCGACGCGATTCTGGATACCGTGAGTTATGCCGTCGATCTGCTGGAGTCGCAGCCTAAGGAGTATCGCCGCGTTCTGCTGCTGGTCAGCGAGGAGCGCGACCACGGCAGCAAGCACACCAAGCCCGCGCAACTGGTTCAGAAGATAGGCCGGTCTGACGTCCTGGTCTTGAGCATCTCCTTTTCGCCGTCGCGTGCCGAACTGCTCCACGACGTAAAAGACTCCGGCGAAGATCGCACCATGAACATGATTTCGACGCTGATGATGGCGGTGCAGGCGTTCAAAAAGAACGCAGCAAAAGAGGTGGCCCAGATGAGCGGCGGTGAATACACTACCTTTACCGGCGACAAGCGGTTCGAACAGCGGGTGGTAGACGCGGCCAAGCACGTGCGCAACCGGTACCTCATCACCTTCAGTCCGTCTGACCCGAAGCCCGGACTGCACACCATTCGTGTAAAGACGGCCCAGGACTACGGCGCCCGCATCGTTGCTCGCGATAACTACTGGCTGCAGCAGGAGCAGTGAACTTCCGCTGCTACCCAGCCCTGCCTAGGGGTAGAACGTTGATAGTGAATCAAATGACGCCTGTGGCTCGTTCATGGTAATCTCACTGTAGACACTTAAAGAGTGGACCTGAGAAGACAAGAGGAGTAACAAACGCCGTGCTGGCGACTGCTAAGAAAACTGAACTGATTCAACGCTTCCGCACCCACGATTCCGACACCGGCTCGCCGGAGGTTCAGATCGCGATTCTGAGTGAGCGGATTGGCGAACTGACCGAGCATTTCAAAACCCACAAGAAGGATCATGCCTCCCGGCGTGGTCTGTTGATGCTGGTCAGCAAGCGCCGCCGACTGCTGGATTACCTGAAGACGCATGATTCCGATCGCTATCGCGACGTAATCGGCAAACTCGGTATCCGCAAGTAATCAGAAAGCAAACTTTGACCCGGAAGCGCCCAGACCGGACATTGGTCACGGCCCTCGTTCCACCCAGAACATGGGGCCATGGTGTACCTGGCGAACTGTACCTGATGCCAGGGACTGCGCAGAGCTATCGGCTCGTCGCGGTCCCGGCATATCGGCAGGGAGAATCCACTCCCTCGCGTAAATCCCACTCAATTGCGCGTAGCCGGCATCTCGCCAGTGTCTCCTTACACTCCGGCGCCTTCCAACTACAAATTTCTCAAGCGAAAAAATTGAAACGAGGACTCTATGTCTACGAAGCATGAAGTAGCAGTCGAGCTTGCCGGCGGCAAGCGGCTGGTCTTTGAGACCGGGCGCATGGCCAAGCAAGCCTCAGGTGCGGCCCTGGTCACCACGGGTGAGACCGTTGTTCTGGCAACCGCAGTGGCATCTCCCGACCCCAGGGAAGGCATCGACTTTTTCCCCCTCACCGTGGATTACCGCGAGTACACCTATGCCGGTGGACGCATTCCCGGCGGCTTCATCAAGCGCGAAGGCCGGCCCAGCGAAAAAGAAGTGCTGACCTGCCGCCAGATCGATCGTCCCATTCGTCCGCTATTCCCCGACGGGTTCCGCAATGAGACGCAGGTGATCGCGCTGGTCTTCTCTGCAGACAAGGAGAACGACCCCGACGTGGTGGGCATCAACGCGGCTGCCTGCGCACTGGCTCTTTCCGATATCCCGTTCAGCGCCACGGTTGGCGCAGTGCGCGTAGGCCGTGTAGACGGCGAGTTCGTCATCAATCCCACGTATGCTGAGCGCGCCGCCACCACCGTCAACATCATGGTTGTGGGGCACAAAGACGGCATCGTGATGATCGAGTCGGGCGCCAAGGAAGAAACCGAAGAGGTGATCCTGGCCGCCATTGAATTTGCGCATGCTGAGATCAAGAAGATCGTGGCTGCGATTGACGAGTTGGTGGCCAAGGCGGGCAAGCCCAAGCGGGCCTTTACCGCACCGGAATTTGACGAGGCATACTACGCCGAGTTGAAGGCCAAAATCAGCGACCGGCTCAAGGATGCGCTCGACACCAAGACCCACGGCAAGACCGAGAGCTACGCCCTGATCAAGCAGATCAAGGACGAGTTGGCTGCGGAGCTTCCCGCGGACGATCCGGCTGCGAAGAAGAAGCTGGCTCTCTATTATGACCATCTGCGCGAGCGGATTTTCCGCGAACAGGTCACCAAGGACCGCATCCGGCCTGATCGCCGCGCCTTCGACCAAATCCGCGAAATCACCATCGAGACCAGCGTGTTGCCCCGCACACACGGCTCCGCGCTGTTTACCCGTGGCGAAACGCAGGCCCTGGTCACAGCCACGTTGGGCACTGCCGATGACGGGCAGCGTTTGGAAAGCTATGAGGGCGAGAAGAAAAAGAACTTCATGCTCCACTACAACTTTCCGCCATTCAGCGTTGGCGAAACAGGCCGCATGACGGGCACAGGCCGGCGCGAGATCGGCCACGGAGCACTGGCGGAGCGCGCCATTTCTGCGGTTCTTCCCAGCGCGGAAGAGTCGCCTTACAGCATCCGCATTGTGTCCGACATTCTCGAGTCCAATGGATCTTCGTCTATGGCCTCGGTCTGCGGTGCGAGCCTGGCGCTTTACGACTCCGGGATTGCCCTCAAGGGTTCGGTGGCCGGCGTGGCCATGGGACTGGTGAAGGAGGGCGACGACTACGCCATCCTTACCGACATTGCCGGCGCAGAAGATCACTACGGCGACATGGACTTCAAAGTGGCCGGTACTCGCAAGGGAATCACCGCGCTGCAGATGGACATCAAGATCGGCGGCCTCACCCGGGAGATCCTGCAACAGGCAATGGAGCAGGCCCGCAAGGGAAGGCTCTTCCTGCTCGACAAGATGGACGCGGTGCTCGACGGGCCGCGCCAGGAGCGCTCGCAGTATGCGCCCCGCATTGAAACCGTGCAGATTCCCACTGAAAAGATCCGCGACCTCATCGGCAAGGGCGGCGCCACTATCCGCGGCATCATCGAGCAGACCGGCGCCAAGATCGATGTGGACGACACAGGCCGCGTCAGTGTTGCCTCCAGCGACGCCGATGGCCTCAAGAGGGCGCTGGCGATGATTAGCGATCTCACCGCGGTTCCCGAAATTGGAAAAGTCTATCTGGGTAAAGTTGTCCGGCTGGCTGAGTTCGGCGCGTTCGTCGAACTCTTCCCCGGTACCGATGGCCTCTTGCACATCTCTGAGATCGCAGAACATCGCGTGAAGGAAGTAAAAGACGAGCTGCGCGAAGGCGATCAGGTGATGGTGAAGGTTCTGGCCATCGAGGGCAATCGCATCAAGCTCAGCCGCAAGGCGCTCATCAAGGAACAGAAGGCAAAGCTGGCTCAATCCGCCCCGGCCGCAGCAGCCCCTGCGGAGACCGTGGAAGTTGAAGTAGCTGCATCCGAGGCGCCCGCGCCCAGCAAACCTCGCAACGAGTTTGACGAGCGTCAACCCCGTTCCAATCAGAGCACGATCCTGATTGAGGGCGGCGAGGACTTCGACGAAGAAGAGGGTGAGGAGATCGACGAGGAGAATGAGCCGAACTTCAATCGCGTCGAGGGCGCTCCTGTGACGGCAGCCCCGCAGGCTGCCGGAGCACGTCCTCCCGCCAACGCCAACAATAACCGCCGCAGGCGTCGTCGTCGCAGCGGCCGTGGACCCGGTGGCGCTAGCCAGAATTAGGGACCGCTAAAATAGCACGCGCATCAACGAAGGCCTGGACAATTTGTCCAGGCCTTCCGCGTTGAACGAGTCCTGGTTTTGAAAGGGCGCGGCTTCAGCCGCCGAGGGAATGCTTCAGGAGTTTGTCGGCACTCTGAGGTCTGCACAATTTGTTCAGGTCTTTGTTATTGCCAGTAGATCAGGAATGGGAAGTACCTGGGGAAACCTGCAAGTTGTGCGGTAACACAGGTTGAATCACGGGAAGGGAATTGTCCCTTGTTGTGCGCAAGGGTTTCCCGCCATCTTTGGGACTGTGTTTATCGTCGTACATGCGTAGGTCAGCCGCGATGCAGAGGGCTTCGAGATCGGGCGCGTCGTCGGGAAACACAGCAGTGCCAATGCTAGCGCCCACCCGCACCAACTGATCGCCCAATTGCATCGGTTCCTCCAGCAGTTCCATCAGAGACTGTGCCACACTCCGAGCATTTTCGCGACTGGTTGGTTCGTCAAGGATGATGGAGAATTCGTCGCCTCCGGTGCGCGCAACAGTGTCTGAGCGGCGCACACGGCTGCTGAAGACCTGGCCGATGTCTTGCAAAAGCACGTCACCCACATGATGCCCCAGGGTGTCATTTACCTGCTTGAAATGGTCCAGATCCACCACCAGCAGCGCCGCCTTGGAGTTTGCGCGGCGAGCCCGTTCCAGGGTGATGGAGAGCCGGTCAAGGAAGAGCCGGCGGTTGGGCAATCCCGTTAATTCATCATGCAGAGCCAGGTACTTATTGTGTTCAATTTGGCTTTCCAGCAGCAGAAGAATCATACCCACTGCAACCACATATTTGGGCAGGTTCCAGACTTCGCTTTCAATCTGAAGTTTGGGCAGAAACGTGTCAAACAAAGGGCCAGCCACGAAAACCGACGCCCAGGCAAAGAATCCCGCAGTTGTGATGAAGGCGCCGGCCGTGGCGCCCCGATATGCGAACAAGAAATGAATGCAACACCCAAAGTAGACTGCAAAGAGCAAACCATCCAATGCAAGGGCACGGCCAGTGCTCGGATGGTTTTGAACGAGCAGAAGGTAGATGGAGAGGGCACAGTAGATTCCGACGGTAGTCCAGCGCAGCGGGTGGTTTATCCTGGGCAATCGATAAAGCGCCACCATGAGCGGGATCATCCCGAACAAAGCTGCGGCAATCTCCAAAGCCCACGCCGGCGACGACTCCCAGCAGATTAATGTGATGTAGATCGTGTTGACTCCGAGCATGATGAAAAGCATCCCGACAGTAGACCTGCTCTTGCTGTAAGGAATCGAGGCGTACATGAACAGGACTCCAGCTCCGGCCAGCGCGGTCGTGCCCACATCGACTGCAACGATTCCCCAAAAGCCCGGAGTGGGCAGGAATATGAACGCAGCAAAGTGCAGCGCAATGAGGATCCAGCCGGTCTGCCAGAGCCCGGAGACGGCAGTGTGGCTGTGGCGCGCAACAGATGCAAAGGCACACACCAGCAGCGCGACGACTGCCAGATCCGGGAGTGTACTCCAATCCAAAGCGCTTACCTCGCTGCATCCTAATCGTTCATTTCAATACTGAATCGGCCCTACCGGCAGCACATATACCCCTTTCGTGCCAGTTAGCGATTTCTACGCGCACTGGCGTAACTTGGCATCCCGCCTGAGGACCCGTAATCGATCGGATTACCTTTGCGCAGATTCTCCGCAGCCCAAGATATAACTCCACTAAACTCAACTCGATGGCTGCAAGCCTATATATCGTGGTCGAGGGAGAAGATCCGGGGTTCGATATCTTTGTAAACGGCCACGCCCTGGCCCGAAATGAAGACGCGCTGGAACGTTTGGCTGAATTCCTGCATGTGAGTCCTCTGTTGCGGTTCTTTTCGGCCGATGAGAACTCAGTTGCGCTGTTGCTCGATCACGGAGCAGCCAACCCGGAATGGACTCAGCATCTGCCGCAGCCACAATGGTTTAAGGCTGCAGAAGGTCTGGTCTCCGTCCGAGCGTTGATTGGCTTTCTGACCTCGACTCCCATATCGTTTGGATCGGAGACTCTTCCGGTGTTGCAGGAACTAAGGGAGTACGAGCGGGTATTGCAAAAAGCCGATCTGCGCAGATTGCGTTGGCACCTGGCAGTTAGCTGGCGTTGAGCCGCGCTCAGCCTGCGGTGCCTTCCACTTCGTTGGATGCAAAGACATTCCCCATGCGCTGAATCTGCGCGCCCACTCCCTGCAGCTTCTCTTCGAATCGCTCATAGCCGCGGTCCATGTGGTAGACGCGGTCAAGAATCGACTCACCATCGGCCACCAGCGCGGCCAGCACCAGCGACGCCGAGGCGCGCAAATCGGAACACATCACGGCTGCCGCGGAGAGCTTTGATGGGCCTCGTACTGCGGCCGTACGCCCATCCACTTTGATGTTTGCGCCCATTCGCACCAGCTCCTGCACATGCATGAACCGGTTTTCGAAGATGTTTTCCTTGATCAGGCTCACACCCTCGGCCTGCGTTGCCAGCGCCATATATTGCGCCTGCATGTCGGTCGGGAAGCCCGGGTATTCTTCGGTGGAGATGTCGCCGGCGGTCAACTGTCCGCTTGCGCGCACACGCACCGCGTCGGGGGCAATAATGTCGATGAGGGCGCCCGCATTTTGCAATACGGTGATTACAGCCGCCAAATGCTCCGGGTTGCAGTCAGCCACTACAAGGTCGCCTGCAGTGATCGCACCGGCAATCAGAAATGTGCCCGCCTCAATGCGGTCGGGATTGATGCGATAGTGCGCACCATGCAAACTCGCTACGCCGTGCACCTTGATCACGGCGCTACCGGCTCCCTCAATCCTGGCGCCCATCGCGCAGAGCAGCGCTGCTAGGTCGGTCACCTCAGGTTCTCGTGCGCAGTTCTCCATCACCGTCTCGCCCTCGGCAAGCACCGCGGCCATCAGCAGATCTTCGGTTCCGGTGACTGTAATCTTGTCAAACACCAGGTGTGCGCCCCTTAGTTTCTCCGCCCGTGCCTCCAGGTAGCCATGTTCCTGAAGAATGGTTGCGCCCATCTTTTCCAGACCCTTGATGTGCAGATCGATGGGCCGGCCGCCAATGGCGCACCCGCCGGGCATCGCCACGCGGGCCATGCCGGCGCGCGCCAGCAGCGGGCCCAGCACCAGCGAGCTCGCCCGCATCGTCTTCACGATTTCGTACTTTGCAACGGGGTCAGAGAGGCTGCGGCAACTGATGGCGGTGCGGTGGTCGGCACTCCCATGGCCAAGCTCAACCTCTGCGCCCATCGAGGTAAGAAGACGCCGCTCCGTCGCAATGTCCCAAACCTGGGGAATGTTCTCCAGCGTAACTTCGTCTTCGGTCAGAATGGCGGCGGCCATGCAGGGCAACGCGGAATTCTTGGCCCCGGAAACACGAATCGTGCCGACCAGGCGATTCCCGCCGCGAATAAAGAATTTGTCCATGAAGAATGAGCGACTCCCAGCCTCCTAGTGTAAATCCGAAGGCCAGGAAACCCGGGAAGCAAAAGGAATAGCAATCGCGGATGCCGCGCCGGCAGTGTGCCTACTGCAACGGCGCATCCTTAAAGCTCGAGGACGTTGTCTTCGATGGCCAGGCGCACGTTGCCGTCCGATTTGGCCAATCGGCGAACAGCTTCAGGCTTGTCGACACGAGCCTTCAGCATCACCAGGGCAACCGGAACGCTGCGGCCTGCGCTCTTGATCGTCTCGACGGCGGTGGGCCGGTCGATTTTGCAGGCACACATCAGGATGCGGATGCCTCGTTCGACGAGCTTCGAGTTCTGCATGTGCACGTTGACCATCAGGTTCTCATACACGTAGCCCAGACGGGTCATGGCGCCGGTTGTAATCATGTTCAGAATCATCTTCTGCGCAGTACCGGCCTTCATGCGCGTCGAACCGGAAACGACTTCAGGCCCAACCTCGGCAACAATGGTTATGTCGGCTGCGGCAGCCAGCGGAGTTCCCTGGTTGCAGGTCACTGCGGCCGTGCGTGCTCCGCGGGCCCGCGCATAGGCCACAGCGGCGACCACGTACGGAGTGCGGCCTGAAGCCGAAATTCCCAGTACCACGTCTTTGCGTGTTGGGCGGCGGCGCGCGATGTCGCGCTGGCCCAACTCTTCAGAATCTTCGTTCACCTCGACGGCTGAGGCTAGGGCTTTCGGGCCGCCTGCCATGATGTACTGCACCTGTCCAGGGGAACTCGAGTAGGTTGGAGGGCATTCCGAGGCATCCAGGGCTGCGATGCGCCCGCTGGAGCCGGCGCCGACATAGATCAGCCGGCCACCATCTCGCAGGCTGCGCGCAACCTGGTCAATCACCTGCGCAATCTCGGGAATCGCTTTCTTGACTGCGGCCGAAACCTTCGCATCGTCGTGATTGATGATGCGAGCTATTTCCAACGCGGACTTTGTGTCAAATCCTTGAGATGCGTCGTTCTGGCTCTCAGTCGTAAGTTCCTGCAATAAGGAGGATGGGTCTTTCTTTACATCCTCTTTTGCCTGGTCGGCGGCCAATTCCTGCGTCGTCGTACTGGTAAGCATCGAGTCTATCCCCAGAATTGATTGTAGCCGTAAAATGGGCAAGTACAATCAGAATTATCGAGGGGCGGATGCGTACTTTGGTGCCGTCTCACGGAGCCACAAGGGTGCTGCGAATGGCATTGTGAAAGGCTGGCCGCACCTCGCGAATCAACTGGCTTTGCCGATCCGGCCAGGTGCGATTGGTCAGCAGAACCACCGCGACCGAAGCGTCCAGATCGATCCACAGCGAACAGCCGCTAAAGCCCAGGTGACCAATGGAATACGGCGAAAAAAGTGACCCCGCTGCGGAGTTGGCAGACGGCGTATCCCAGCCCAGCGCGCGTGAGCTGCCCACCGGTCCTTGCCGTTGCGCAAAGTGCTCAATCGTCGCAACTTGAAAGAGCAGCGGCTTCTGCGCACTTGTTGCGGGTTTCGCCGCCGCCAGAATCTCCTTCGCAAAGCGCAGCAAATCCGGCACGTTTGAGAACAGCCCTGCGTGTCCTGCTGCACCATGCAGCAGCCATGCATTCTCGTCCTGCACCTCGCCCTGGATGCGCCGGTGGCGCAGGGTTGTGTCTTCCTCCGTGGGTGGAATCAGCGGCCTGGAACTGGCTGGTGGAGAGAACCCGGTTGAGGTCAGTCCGAGCGGCTTAAAGACTTGCTTTCGGACCCAGGATGCAAGGTGTTCATGCACCACAATTTCCAGCGCCTTGCCCAGCAGGATGAAGCCCGGATCGGAGTATTCGGCCCGGCTTCCAGGCTCGGATTCCAACGGCAGGTCAAGGCAGGCACGAAACAGCGCCGCCGGAGTGGAAACGGCGCGGAAGAACTCCACATAGCCGGGCAGGCCCGAGTTGTGCGCCAGCAGATGACGAATCGTGACATCCCGCGAAAGGTCGCCTGTCTTGCGCCCCACCACGAAACCCGGCAGCAACTCGCCCACGGGCAGATCCAGATCGAGCAACCCTCGCTCGCAGAGCAGCATGGCGGCGGCCGTGGTGGCAACCACCTTGGTGAGGCTGGCCAAGTCGTACACAGTCTGCGCGGTAACGGCCGGCGCGCGGTCTTCATGGGTGAAGTGACCCAGCGCATCCTCAAGCACAACCTCGCTGCCCACTACTACCCCGAAGGCACAGCCAGGAAAAGCGTGGGCGGCAATCGCATCCGTCAGCACTTGATACGCCTGGGCAAACCGCTGTTGCGCATCGGAAGGAACAGCGCCGGACGGGATGACATCGGTATTCATGGTTGTCTTGCATCCTAACTCGAATCGCCGCGATGCGTGGCAGAGTGTGGAATTTGTTCATCTTGTGCCGGGGTTCAAGCTATCCTTGGACGCACGGCTTCCGTCTATCCTTCATAAGGTCGTCGCGGAGGAAAGTATGCGCCCCGTCGGAAGAGAGTTATTCATGGCAGTAGGGCTCAGCCTGCTGGCAGCATCGAGCCAATGCTCGCTTGCACAGGACACCGCAGCGCCAGGTTCCGCGCCGGGCCAAACTGTTGCGGCATCGACGCCTGCCATTCCCGTCGCTATGCCGCCCGCTGCGCCCGTCTCCGATGCGCAGGCGCCCGTCCCGCTGAAAAAGACTTATACCGTACCCGCGGGCACCAAGGTGCTTCTCCAATTGCGCAGCCCCATCAACACAAAGAGCGCCAAGCCCGGCGATGGCGTTTACCTGGCTTCCACCTTTCCCGTGGTGGTTGGAAACCGAGTAATGATCCCCGCAGGCGTCTATGTCCAGGGCATGGTGGATCGCGTCGCCCGTGCTGGCCGGGTCAAGGGAAGGGCGCAGCTCGACATGCACTTTACTTCCATCATCTTTCCCAACGGCTCGGTGGTAGAGATTCCGGGAATGGTGAACAGCCTTCCCGGCGCGAGCAAGCAGTCAGTGAAAGACGATGGCGAAGGAACCATCGAGCAGTCAGGCGACAAGGGACGGAACGCGGGCAAGACGGCAGAGATTGCCATTCCGACCGGGGGCACGATCGGCTCAATAGGCGGGCTCGGGAGCGGACATCCGCTTGCCGGTGGAATTGCCGGAGTCGGTGCAGGGCTGGCCGCGGTGGGCCTGGTATCGCTGTTTACCCGCGGCGCGGATGTCGACATCGCCAGCGGAACCCAGGTGGAGATGATGCTGCAGCGACCCTTGATCCTTGAGGATGAGAACCTTACCGGAGTCTCCGCTCCCGGTACCGCTCCGGCCATGGTCCCCGCCGCGAACCAACCCCGGCCGCTGGAGAAGCCCGGCCGCGCGCGAGTACTGTGTCCGCCTGAAGGTCTGGGTTGCCAGTAGTTCGGAATGCGTCAATAATCTAAAGTAGAGATGCAAACACCTCCAGTCGCACCCCAGGTACAAGAATCCTCGCCTATTGGCGTAGTCGCTCCGGTCCTTCCGGCGTCCGGTCCATCCCCGAAGACTGGGAAGAGCGGTGGAGTGTGGTTGTGGCTGCGCGATCTCCTCTTCTCCGCTGCCGTCTCTGTGCTGATTATTACTTTTCTTTACCAGCCTGTCCGGGTAGAGGGCACCAGCATGTTGCCCCGGCTTGAGGATCATGACCGGCTCTTCATCAACAAGTTTGTCTATCAGATTGAGTCCATCCAGCGGGGCGACGTGGTGGTATTTCATTATCCCCGCGACCCTGAAAAGAGCTACATCAAGCGTGTGATTGCGGTCTCCGGCGATCGGCTGCGGATTGATCGTGGCCGGGTGTGGCTCAACGGCGAACCGCTGCGCGAGGACTATGTTCCCGACACTTTCCGCGATACCCGTTCAATGGCGGAGATGCTTGTACCCGAAGACACTTACTTCATGATGGGCGACCATCGCTCCATCTCCTCAGACAGCCGTGAATTTGGCCCCGTCGACCGATCGCTCATCTACGGCAAGGCGGTCTTTGTCTATTGGCCGGCACACGACGCTGGTGTGGTGCGCTGACCGCCTCGCAGGTGCATCCGTCTTTTCCACGGCCAAGGAAGGCAACACCCGGTTCATCCTCAAACAACCTTCGAATGGAACATGCTGATAAACGCCAGTGGGCGGCGAGTTCTTTCACGGTCCAGTGCTTTTCAAACGTATCCATCAATCCGCGATCAAAGGCAGTCATCGAGATAGTCCTATCAATTCGAAGATGCGCAGGGTCCGTGCGAGCCATCCTTCGCCCGCAGTCTCTGGCGTGCACGATCACCGGCATCCGATCATTGATTGGATGAGTATGGGCGAATAAAGGGAGAAGATAAAGGACCCGATTTCAACATCCTCCCGAGCTAGGTTGCTCCCCTAAACTATTGACAGTCAGCGCCATGGCGGGAGTTTTCAACCGCGTTCTTTCACTTTGCGAGTAGCGTTGCGTGTTCTTCGATTCATATCTTCGTCTTGAACAAGATCGCGCGTGCTGGTGGTAAGAATTGCATCATGTAGTCCTCTGAACCTTTGTCAGTCGTACTCGTTGTTGTGAGAGAGCCCATGATCCGAATCACTGCTGAACACATCTACGTCCTGCGCAACTCCACGAGTAAACCCTTTACCGATCTAGTCGATCGTCTGATTCGATGTTCTGTGGCAACGGTCGGCATCGCTCAATCTGCAGTGCTCGATAATCCTCGCGTGAACTATCCAGACGACGGGGTGGATACGCAGATCACTGTCGGTGCGCAGGCTGATCCCTGGGGTTACTTCAGCCAGCCATCTACTTGGCAGTACAAGGCGGTAGCGTTAAAGGATCTCAACGATAGCAAAATCAAAGAGGAGATCAGCGGCGATAGCAAAGATTATGTTCGAAGCTTACTGAAGGCGGGCTACGCCTATCGGATGTGCATCGCAGATGATGGGCCTGCTGAGAAAAAGACCGAAATCAAGAACCTCAACGACGGAGGGCCGCCAAGCCATGCGGCCAGAAAGGTCAGGGATACAGGCAAGCTCATCTTCCGCTAGGCTGAGCGTGATGTTCGAGAGCCGTCTGCGGTGAAGCAGGTGACACTGGGAGCGTCGCCATTGCGCTTGAATGGCCGCAGACCTCAACCTTCAGGCCCGCACCTACCCTATTTTGGGTTAGGTCCTTATATGCATCAGTTCACCGTAATTATGAATTGGACGGTGCGAGCCAATCCGCCATTCGAAGGTGTTCCGGTTATCGTTATCGTATGCGCACTCCTGGTGGTACTGCTAGCCGATTGTGCAGTCATCGTGCTAGTTCCGCTGCCTGAGATCGACGCGGGCGAGAATGAAATGTGGCCGGACCCAGTTGTACCATTGCACGTGAAGTTCTGCGGTGAAGTTGGGTCGTTGCATGTGAGAGCAACTGTTCCTGAGAAACCGCCCAACAGGTTCGTCAGGCTTAGTAAATTGGTCTCAGTCAAAGTGTTTGGGCGAGTTACGCTGGCGGAACTTGCTGACTCGCTAAGCGTAAAGTCTGCCACATTGAAAGCACTGCTTATGATGGTTGTGAACCCGGTGCTCGCCGCAGTCAGTGTGTAACCCGTCCCGCCCAAGGTAATGTAGCAACCCGCAAACGTAGCTACGCCTGAGGTGGCACTCTTCGGGTTAGTCGTGCAGGTGAGAGCACCACCGCCCGGATTGGTCCCGATTGCCAGCGTGATCGAAGCCGAACTGCTTGCAGAGTTGCCGTACGCGTCCTCGACGGTCACGATGGGCTGCGTCGTCCACGCCGTTCCCGCGTTTCCGCCGATCGGCTGTGTCGTGAATACCAATTGAGTCGCCGTACCCGGACTCACCGTGGCGATAGTCGCCGAACCTGTATGGCCGGACCCATCGTTCACAGTGACCGTCCGGTTGCTGCCCGCACTCGTTGGTGTGACGCTTGCGTTACTCAACACTCCGGCAGTGAATGCCGCCGACGTCCCCGTAACTCCCGCCGTGCCGCCAAACGTCACTGTCGATATGAAGCTCGTAACCGTGTTGCTGTTCGCATCCTGCGCCGTGATCGTTGCGATGGTGAACGCAGTGCCCGCTGTCTTAGTCCCT
>Ga0182014_10000071_pt1 | contig 100251 bp, 100 predicted proteins | sample 612S2DmetaG_FD_120489 | JGI IMG/M metagenome (GOLD analysis project Ga0182014, IMG submission 120489) | Permafrost microbial communities from Stordalen Mire, Sweden - 612S2D metaG | ecosystem: Environmental > Terrestrial > Soil > Wetlands > Permafrost | place: Sweden: Stordalen | collected... | reverse complement strand
GACCTCGAACGGGCGGTGTCGTGTCTCGATCGTCTCGGGGGTTTCGATTTCTCGTCGATCACCGAACTGCCCTTTGACGCGAACGTCGCCGCGAGCGAGCCGTCCGTTGGCGATCTGCTCGACGGCACACCGCTCGCCGAAGCAATGGACGATCTCGCCCGCCATCTCTATTCACGGGCGTGCGACGTGGAACGTCGCGCCGACGGCATGTCAGTGAGCGGCTGATGCGCGCCGTGGTCATCGGGACGGGGCCGGCGGGCATCACCGCCGCCGAGACCCTGCGAGCCCTGGACCCGTCGGGCACGGTCGTCGCGCTCTCGAGTGAACCGTACCCTCCCTACTCGCCCGCCGCGATGGCCGACCACTTCCTCACCGGTCGCGACGAGACCCTGTACTGGAAGGGCCGAGACGTCGCGAGCCGCCTCGGCATCGACGAACGGCGCGAGGCGGTCGTGAGCGCTGTCGACGTCGACAACCACGAGGTCGTCCTGCACGACGACGCCCGGATTCCGTTCGAGGGATTGGTCATCGCCTCGGGCAGTCGGCTTCACGCGCCGCTCGAGGGAGCGGACCTTGCTGGCGTTCTCGACTTCAAATCAATGAGGATGGCCGATGATCTCGTTGGCCGGGTGAAGAGGGGTGAAGCGCACACCGCCCTCATCGTGGGCAACGGCTTCATCGGCGTCGAACTCTCACTGCTGCTCGCGGACCTCGGCGTCGACGTCACCGTCATCGGGCGACGGACCTGGATCATGCCGAGGGTCCTCGATCCCGCCACCTCAGCCATCGCCGAGCAGGGACTCGAACGCCGGGGCGTGAAACTCATGCTCGGCGTGGAGGCGACGGCCTTCGTCGGGAGCCCGACGGTGACCGGTGTGCGGTTGAAGGACGGACGCGTCGTGCAAGCGGACCTGATCGTGGCCGCCACCGGCGTCAAGCCGCACATTGAATTCCTCGGCGGATCCGGCCTCGTCGCCGAGTGGGGCGTCCACGTCGACGACAACCTCCAGACGTCGGCTCGCGGAATCTACGCCGCGGGCGACGTCGCCGAGGCGCGCGACTGGCTGACGGGCGAGCGCTTCGTACACGCCATCTTCCCGAACGCGGTCACTCAGGCGCGAGTCGCGGCGAGCAACCTCTTGGGCGCCGGTGTGCCCTACGACGGCGCCGAGGCGATGAACAGCCTCAAGCACCTCGGGATCCCGATCGTCGCGATGGGAACGATCGACAGTCCCGACGACATTCTCCGCTGGTCTTCGGGCGGGTCGCTGCGGTCGATCTACCTGCGCGGTGGAACGATCATCGGCGCCCAGTTGGCCGGCGACATCCGCGCGGCAGGCGTCTACCGGTCGCTCATGCTCCGACGTGCCGACGTGCGCTCCTTCGGGCGCGGACTGGTGGAACCGGACTTCGCCATCGGCAACGTCCTGTGGGACTCGCTCGCCGTCAGTCTGACGAGGTAAGAGGACCCGGAACACCACACGGGACACGCACAGGAGATTCGACCGCCGGCGTGAACGCCGGCTACGAACGGAGTCCGGCGATGATCTCGCGGCGTGACTCGCCGTCCAACGAATACGGTGTGTAGAGGCTGAAGCGACTGACAACGTCGGCGAAACGGCTCGAGACGCCCGCCGCCACTTCGTTCACCGGCCCTACCACGCTGAAGGCATGGAGCACCTCGTCATTGATGACCTCGGGCATCTTCGACCACTCCCCCGTCCTCGACAGTTCGTTGAGTTGCGTCTGCAGTTCCCCCCATCCATGCAGCTCCAAAACGCCCCGGTAGGCCGGTGTCGAACCGTAGAAGCCGATCTGTCCGCGAACCTTGTTCATGGCGTCGTCCAACTTCGCCGGTGTGCCCCCCGTCGCGACGAGGCCGGACAAGGAGATCTGAAACGAGTCCAGGGATCGACCCGACTTGGCGAGGCCGCGCTCGAGGGCCGGCAAGGTCACTTCACGCAGGTAACGCTCGGTCGTGAACGGATGCACCAAGAGACCGTCAGCCACCTCTCCCGCGACCTCGGTCATCATCTCACCTACCGCCGCGAGGAACACCTTCGGTGGGCCGAATTCATTGGGACCCGGATCGAAGAAGGGTGTCATCAGCGTGTGCTTGTAGAACTCACCGCGGAAGTTGAGCTTGGTCCCTTCGTTCCAACACGACCAGATGGCGCGCATCGCCAAGATGTACTCACGCATCCTCGGCGCAGGGTGCGACCACGGCATGGAGTAGCGCTTCTCAATATGCGGCTTGATCTGCGATCCGAGACCCAGCAGGAGCCGTCCTTTGGAGAGCAACTGCACGTCGTTCGCCATCATGGCCGTGATCATCGGACTGCGACCGAAGGCCACGACAATCCCTGTCCCCAACTCGATTCGCGAGGTCGCCGCCGCCGCACCCGCCAGAATCAGGAGCGGATCGTGCCCGACCTCGGCCGCCCAGGCGCCGTCGTAGCCGTCCGCCTCGATCTTGGACGCGCTCGCTGCGAAGTCACCGGCGCCGAACGCAATGTCACCATCAATCAACATTGGGCCGAGGCTACATCACCCCGACAGCCCGCGCGGCCAGGTTGACCGCACCGCTCTCGAACCAGGTGGACCTTGGACCGCGAAGTGGCGACATGACCGACGCCACTTTCTCGCGATCGGGCGACCAGAGTACGTTGACTCGAAACTGCCGGACTCAAGTGCCTCTCGTTGCTCCAGGCGATGGCAAGTGGCTCGTGAACCAGTCGCGGGCCGCACTCGCCGCAGCCTCGAGGGTGCCGGGCTCTTCAAACAGATGGGTGGCTCCAGGGATCACGACGAGGCGGCTCTCGCATCGTAACTGCGACTGCGCTTGGCGGTTGAGGTCCAGCACGACATCGTCACGACCTCCGACGATGAGCAACGTGGGCGCGACCACGCCGGCGAGTCGAGAACCTGCAAGGTCCGGACGACCGCCCCGCGACACCACTGCCGCGACGTCGTTGCCCGGCTCAGCTGCCGCCCATAGCGCGGCGCCCGCCCCGGTGCTGGCACCGAAATAGCCGACCGGAAGGTGCGCCAAACTGGTCTCTGCGCGCAACCAGTCGGTGACGTCGACCAGGCGCCGTGCAAGCAGCGCGATATCGAAGACATTCGACCGGTCGAACTCCTCCTCGACCGTGAGCAGATCGAAGAGCAGCGTAGCAAGACCCGCGTCGTTCAGCACGCGCGCGACGTACCTGTTGCGAGGGCTGTTGCGACTGCTGCCGCTGCCGTGAGCGAACACGATGACTCCTGACGCGTCCCCGGGCACGGTCAAGTGCCCGCTCAGCCGGACAGGTCCAGCGTTCACTTCGACTTCCTCGTCACGTGAGTTCAATGGGTCATTCACCGTGTTCGTCGCTGGCGCGACGGAGAACCTGCTCGCGGCACGCTCGAGACAGTCGATCACCTCCTCGTCCGAGGTCTGGTTGAAATCTGAGTAGAACTGCCCGATCGCGTAGAACGATTCGGGCTTCTCCAAGCACACGAACTCGTCCACGTCGGTGCCGACGTGCGGATCCCAGCCTGCTGGCGCGACAGGAACCGCCAGCACCACTCGTGCTGCACCCTGCGCGCGCGCCACCCGACACGCGGCTCGCGCCGTTGACCCGGTCGCGACGCCGTCATCGACAACAATCACCGTTCGACCGGCCAAGGGCGTTCGTGTCCGACCAGCGCGAAAGCGCCGGGCCCGACGTTCAAGTTCCGTTCGTTCGCGCGCCTCCACGTCTTCCAACTCGGCGCCTGACACACCAGCGAGGCGCAAGACTTCGTCGTTTATGATTCGCACCCCGTCTTCGCCGATGGCACCCATGCCGAGCTCCGGTTCGAAGGGAACGCCGAGTTTGCGGACCACGATCACGTCGAGCGGCGCCTCGAGCGCCGTGGCGACCTCGAACGCGACGGGCACGCCACCGCGTGGCAGACCGACCACCACGACTTCATCCCTTCGCAGGTGTTCCAACTGCACTGCCAGACGACGTCCCGCGTCGCCACGATCGGAGAAACTCATGACCAACCCCTCCCCTTGTAATAACCATCGCTCGCCCACGATGTCATTGCAAGGGTCGTTGGTCCCAACCTCGGTCGGGTCGGTGCTAATCCGTTCAGCCGTGAAATCGCCGTTTGACACGTCCTCGACAGGGGGTGTCTAATCGGAGTAACGAGGAGAGTTATGAAGTCGCGACGTCAAGAGCCAGCTGGCCCTAGGGTGACGCGTCGAGTGAGTCCGCGTACGGTCCAACACATTGAACAGGGTTTTCGCATGCTTCGAAGCATTCCGGACGAGCCATGAGCGAGCGAGCGGATGCCGCGAGCCAATAGTGCAGCCGCGGAGATGCTCCAGGAGTTCGCCGACCTCTTGGCGATCTCCGGCGGGGACTCGTTCAAGGTCCGAGCCTACGAGAAGGCAGCGCAAGCGGTCGCCGGGTACCCAGCGGACGTCGCGAAACTGGACGGGAAGGGACTTGACGCGATTCCGGGCGTCGGTGAGCACCTCGCCCGCAAGATACTCGAACTCGTGCGCACTGGCTCGGTTGAGGAACTGGAGGATCTGCGGGCCCGGGTTCCCGCGGGACTGCGCAGCCTGCTCGACGTCCCGGGGCTTGGACCGAAGCGCGCCCACCAGGTCTACGAGGAGCTCGGCATCACGTCGGTCGGCGAACTACTCGACGCCCTTCACGAACACCGCCTGCGGGAACTGCGCGGCTGGGGGGAACGCAGCGAGGAGAACCTCGCCCGAGCGATCCGCGAGGCCCACGCCAGCGGGGACCGGATCCAACTCGCGGTCGCACTGGGCCTGGCTGAGGAGATCCTGACGCATCTGTCGACTCTTCCCCAGGTGCGCCAAGCAGCCTTCGCGGGCTCGCTGCGCAGGATGTGCCCGACGGTGGGCGACATCGACCTCCTGGTCTCTTCCGAAGAATCCGGGCCCATCATGGAGGCCTTCTGCACCATGGCGCTCGTTTCTCGGGTGCTCGTGCGCGGCGCCACCAAGTCGTCGGTCATCACGACCAAGGGGGTCCAGGTGGACCTCCGCGTCATCGCGCCCGCCGTGTGGGGCTCGGCCCTGGTGTACTTCACGGGATCCAAGGCGCACAACATCCGACTCCGCGAGATAGCGGTGCGGGCTGGACGCAAGCTCTCCGAGTACGGCCTCTTCGACGACACCACCGGAGGACTGATCGTCGCGGACACCGAGGAGCGGGTGTACGCGCAGTTCGACATGCCCTGGATCCCACCGACGATCCGTGAGGACACCGGCGAGATCGAGGCCGCGCTCGCGCACGAACTCCCCCACCTCGTCGAACTACGAGATATCCGCGGCGACCTGCACACCCATACCGATCTCACCGATGGCGTCGCATCGCTCGAGGAGATGGTCGAGGCGGCCAAGGCCCGCGGTTACCGCTACTACGCGGTCACCGACCATGCGCCGCTGCTGCACATGCAACGTATGACCACCGAGAAGGCCCTCGAACAGCGCGAGCGCATCCGCTCGCTTGAGGGCTCCGCCGGCATTACCCTGCTCCACGGGACAGAGCTCAACATCCAACCCGATGGCTCGCTCGACTAGGGAGAGGACTTCCTTGCCGGCTTCGACATCGTGGTCGCGTGCGTGCACTCGGCCTTCCGCCAGTCGCGAGATGAGATGACCGCGAGGATCATCCGCGCCGTCGAGCACCCCGAGGTCAACATCATCGGCCACCCCACCGGACGAAGCATCGGCCGACGCCTGCCCGTCGATGCCGACTGGGACGAGATCTTTCGGGCGGCCCAACGCTGCGGTACGGCCTTGGAGGTGAACGGCTCGCCCGACCGTCTCGACCTCGACGGCGACCTGGTGCGCCGTGCGCTTCATGCCGGGGTTCACTTGGCCATTTCCACCGACGCCCATGCGGTGCCCCATCTCGACAACATGCGCTTCGGCGTCGCCACCGCCCAACGGGGCTGGGCGGGGTCGGACAGCGTCATCAACACCTGGCCGCTCGCCAAACTGCGCCGCTTCCTCGCGAAGCGCCCGACGTCGAAGGTCAGCCCCAGGGGTTGAGCGCCGCGACAGCGTGGATGCGGGACGTGGTGACGCGAAATGGTCCCGTTCAGGTCTGCCAGTAGCGCTGGCGAAGTTTGCGCTTCAGCAGCTTGCCCGAGGGCAGTCGCGGCAACTCATCCATGAAGTCCACCGAACGCGGACACTTGAACTTCGCCAGATTCGCCTGACAGTACGTGATGATCTCCTGGGCCGTGGCCTCATCACCCGAGTAGCCGGGCGCCAGTTGCACGACCGCCTTCACGGCCTCGCCGAAGTCCTCATCGGGCACGCCGATGACCGCCACGTCGAAGATCGCAGGGTGCATGGCAAGCAGATTCTCGACTTCCTGCGGGTAGATGTTGACCCCACCGGAGATGATCATGTGCGACGTCCGGTCGGTCAGGTACACGAAGCCGTCCTCGTCGAGATAGCCAACGTCGCCGAGCGTGCTCCAACCTTGGGTGTTGAACGCCTCAGCGGTCTTGTCCGGGTCGTTGTGGTATTCGAACACGGCCCCGCCGTCGAACCAGAGCTGGCCCACTTCTCCGACCGCCGCCTCCTGACCGTCCTCGCGAACGGCGTGGACGCTTCCGAGTATCGAACGCCCCGCGGTACCGGGGTGCTCGAGCCACTCTTCGGGCGAGGCGGAGCAGTACCCGTTGCTTTCGCTGCCGGCGTAGTACTCGTAGATGATCGGTCCCCACCAGTCGAGCATCGCCCGTTTGACCTCGACCGGACACGGCGCCGCGGCGTGCACTGCCATGCACAACGAGGAGAGGTCGTGGCGGCGGCGCTCGTCCTCGGGAAGTTTGAGCATCCGGATGAAGTGGGTCGGCACGAACTGGGCGTGGGTGACTCGGTATTTCTCGATGTCCGCCAACGTTTCGACAGCGTCGAACCGGTCCATGACGATGACGGTGCCGCCGAGGCGGTGGACGGCGAGCGACCACACCAAGGGAGCCGCATGGTAGAGGGGTGCCGGTACCAGGTAGCGACTCTCCTCGGTGACGCCGTACAAGCCGTCGAGCAACATCTCCATTCCCACCGGCGCCCCGTACGGTTCGTCGCCCAGCGGGGGCTTGATGCCCTTGGGCCGGCCCGTCGTGCCCGAGGAATAGAACATCACCGCGCCGCAGGTCTCGTCCGGCACTGGCCCGCCATCCAATTCCCGCACCGACGCCTCGTAGTCCTCGAATCCATCGAAGGGCCCGTCCATGCTCAGCCGGGTGTGGACCCTTCCGAGGCGCTGAGCCAACTGGGTTGCGTTCGCTGCGAAACGGCTGGATGTGACGAGGACCGACGCCTCACAGTCCTCGACGATGTAACCGACCTCCCCTGGCCCTAGGTGCCAATTGATCGGAGTGACGTAGACGCCCGAACGCAGGGCGCCCCAGACGACCTCGAGGTAGTGGGGATCGTTGTCGAGCATCACCGCGACGTGGTCGCCGCGTTGCAGCCCCCGCTGTCGCAGGAGCCGAGCGAATCGATTGGCCGACTCCTCCATTTCCCGGTAGGTGATCGCCCGACCAGTTGAAGCCATGACGATTGCTGGTCGTTCTGGATGACTGGCCGCGTACACTTCCGGCTTCATTTTCCACCTACTTGTCGCGCATCGTTGGAGTCAGTTCCAGTGACTTTACCGTTGGGGCGCTGCACGCGTGGCCCATTTCGACTCCCGCCCACGGCAATTGTCGCTTTCGGCGTGCCGGCCCGTCGTGGGCGTCCCCGAGATTCGCTCGACGGCGCCGCAGCGCCTGACTTCCCGAGCGTCACCGAACACGGCGTCCGACCGACGCCTGACGATGAATCCCCCGTCGCCGCCGATCTACTGACGCGTGTAGAGATCCAAGCGCCAGCTCCCGATCGTCTCGAAGTCGCAGAGCGCCGTCGTCATGGTGCACATCACGTCGAGCACCTGCGCCGCAGGCGTGAGGGGCGGAACACTGAGCAGCAGGCCGCGCTGGCTGTGATCTTGTTGGACCGCGAACGGTGCGCCTGCGAGCAGCGAGTTGATGCGTTCGATCCCGAGCCGGCCCCGCGAGTGCAGGACACCGAGCGTGGAAGGCTGCGCCACGCCGTCTCTCGGAGGAAATGAGACGAAGGAAGCCACTGCGGCACCCCGGTTCACCCAGAGCCCGAAGATGTTGACCTTGAGGTCCGGCACGTCATCGACGACGTCGGCCACGACATTGCACCATCCCCTGCCTGCGGCGATGGACTCGATCGCCTCGATCGCCTCCGCACGGTCGCTGGAGAAGTGGAGCTGGCTGCGCGCGCTCAAGATTCCTCCAACGTCGCTGGGAAGCCGACCAAGAGACGACCGGTCGCTGACAAGAGATCAATGGACGGTCCATGCGAAGTTCGCGCCGAGGTCACCCGAGCCTTCTCGCAGGAGTCGGCACGTCGTCGCGCGAACACTGGCTCTGCGGCAAGGTGCGCGCAGCAATCGCGCCACCGAAGGTCATTCGACGAAGCGGCGTCATGCCCATCCCAATTCCTCGAGCCGCGGATCGCTTATGCCGAAGTGGTGCGCGACCTCGTGAATCACGGTCTTTCGTACCTGGGCCTTCACCTCACTCTCGCTGCTGCAATGGCGACAGATCGTGGCCTGGTACAGGGTGATCCGGTCCGGCATGACCGCGCTGTAACTGATGGGTCCGCGCTTCGTGAGCGGGACGCCTTCATAGAGTCCGAAGAGCGAGCGACCCTCCGCCTTGTCATCGACGATGACAGCCAGGTTCTCGATGTGCGACGCGAGTTCAGCGGGCAGTGAGGCGAGCGCTTCGCTCGCCAACTCCTCGAAGCGCTCGTTGGAGATCTCGAACATCACCGAAGCGTATCGGCCATTTCGAAATCGCGATCCACGGGTCTTGCCGTCCCGCTTCCCTTGAATACGCCCGCCGCGACCGCGCAAGGCCTGAGTCTGCCAACGCACGGCGTCGCACGGACGAAGGTGACCCCAGCAGCAAAGTTCCCGCGTCTTGACAGCCCCTCTCGAGCTGACTCGTCCATCACGTCGGGCGTGACGGGACAGGCATGCCGACCAGAGGCGGGGACGAGCTACGTCAATGCGATGCTCGCGTCCGCTGCGTCAAGAGGGCACCCGTCGGCGAGACGGCCTCCCGCCACGGACGCCCCCTCGCGGTCAGAGCGAAGACCGCGACGACCACGCCCCAGAGGGCGGCGCCGAACGCGAGGTGGACGTCGGCGAACTCAGTATGAGAGGTTTCAATGGCGCTCAGCGCACCCACGGCGATCTGCGCCGCGAGCAGTCCCAGTCCCCCGATTGCAAGACTCCTCTCGACGCCATCGACGCCCTTGGAACGCAACAGCGAAGTCAGGAATGCCACCACGAGTAACGAGCCGATCAAGACCATCGAACGGTGCACCAGCTGGATCGCCAAGAGTCCGGTCGCCACCGGGCTCGAGAGGCACACCGGCCACGACTTACACGCCGCTTGGGCTCCGGCATTGACGACAATCGATCCTGAGATGAAGACAAGGTAGAGCGCCCCGACGGCCGTCCAGCCAAGTCGGCTGGGCCCGTGCATCAATGACCACCGCCGGTCCGGCGATATGAATGACGCTACCGCGCACACGGTCACGACACCGAGGAAGAGCGTTGCGACCAAGAGGTGCAGCGCCACGGTCACCGGTGCGTTATTGGTGAGCACGGTGACCGCGCCGAGCACGATTTGAACCACGATGACTCCCACCGATGCCAGCGCCGGTGCGCGCACGTGACGAGCCGAGGCACCCGCGCGTAGCACTGTGACGGCCAGCACGAGGATCAACACCGTCACGATGGACGCGAGGTAGCGGTGAGACTGCTCCATCAAAGGATGAAACTTGGAGATTGGACCGACGTCACCCGAGCACAGGGGCCAACCTTTGCAGCCCATACCCGAATTGGTCACCCGGACCGTGCTCCCGAGAACGATGAGTCCGAACGTAGCGACCAGAGTCGCCAGCGAAAGTCCCCTGATCCACCACAGAATTGCACCACGTCGTGATAGTTCGGGACTACTCGAAGGCATTTGAGACCTCCACCGAGGACAACACGTCCCGGAAGCGACCCGTCAACGCCGCGCAGGGCGGCCAACCGCGACCTCTTCGACACTTGTCTGGCTCAGACGGGTACATGCGCGCTCCTCAAATCGGTCCACGCGTCGCGTGCACCACAGTTACTGGAGACGGTAGCCCGCGTGCGGGTCTTCCCCTCTAGGGTAGAAAGTCCCCCGAGAGTTCCTCACGCCCGTTCTGACAGGGCGATCCTCATCATCCCTTGCTGGATCGGTCATCGACGAGGCGCGTGTCTCGAGGTAGCTGCGCCGTACTTGAGATGCGATGCGATTCGACCAATGCGAGGTCCGAGCGCGCCATCTCAAGTGAGCGACCTACGCTTCTCCAGATTCTTCAACTAGAAAGGTGTGGCGAGTGCGGAAGGGAAAGGGAACTTCTATGACGAGGGAATTTGAAGGAAGAACGGCCATTGTCACAGGCGGCGGTGCTGGTATCGGACGTGCTACCGCACTTCGACTTGCGAGTCTGGGCGCAAGCGTCGTGATCGCCGACATTCATGCAGAAACCGCAAATGACGTGGTGGCCGAAATAACCACTCAGGGAGGGATTGCCGTTGCGGTCATAGGCGATCTCAGTGACCAAGCCGTCGTCGACGGCCTCGTATCGACCGCCATCGACACTTTCGGCAGTATCGATGTCCTCATCAACAATGCCGGGATCATGGACGACATGAGCGGCCCTCACGAAGTGAGCGATACCGTCTGGGATCGGGTGATCCGCATCAACCTGACCGCACCGTTCCTTCTCACCCGCGCCGTCGTTCCCCACATGTTGGCCAAAGGGAAGGGAGCGATTGTCAACACCGCATCAGAGGCCGGCATTCGGGGAAGCGCGGCTGGCACGGCCTACACGGTGTCCAAGCACGGGGTCGTCGGACTCACGAAATCTTCGGCCGTCATCTACCGCGACAAGGGAATTCGAGTCAACGCGGTTGCACCGGGCGGCGTCGCCACAAGCCTCGAAGTCAATGTGAAGTCGGACGCCACCGGTCTAGCCGTTATTGGTGGGTACATGGGAAACATCGGTCGAGTAGCCGAGGCGGAGGAGTTGGCCAGGGCGATCGTGTTCCTGGCCTCTGACGCGGCGAGCAACATCAACGGGGCGATCTTGCCGGTCGACAATGGTTGGTCGGCAATCTAGACAACTGCTTGGCCCCATCGCAGTGAAACTTGAGAGCGCGAGACGCCAGAGAGAAGTACCCGCCTCATAGTGCTACTCCACTGAGCTTCGACGAAACTCCACTGAAGATCGGTCGCGATCGAACTGAAGTTCGCGCGAAATTCCCACGGAAGTTCAAGTGCAACTTGACATCAGCTGTCAGGTGACATCCAAGATTCAGTCCAAGTGACGTCGAGTTTCAGTCCGAATGGAGGAATCGCGTATCGTCCGCTTTTGGCGTGTCCATCAAACCGTGGCAACTCCAATAGGACGCCGGCATGAATTGGGCCTTTCACTGGGGCCCAATCTCACCAAACGGAAAGGTAACAAAACCCAGCGCAGGTCATCCTGTCAAGTCAACCCTTGACGTAATTTCCATGGGCGAACCAAAGGCCCTCGGTCGTCACATGGTGGGCGCCAGATGACGCAGGGGCGGGCACCAGCGACACCGTGTGGCCCTCACCCGGGCTGCATGGTGCCATCGCGCAGGTAGCGCGCGTGCCACGACAACGATTCCTCGATCAAGTGCGGGGTGTGCTTGCCGGGGGCAGTCTTACTCGCCCGATCGAGGTAGTCCTGCAGCATCGGCCGGTAGTCGGGGTGCGCGCACTGGTCGATGATCTTCTGGGCGCGACGGCGTGGCGCGAGTCCGCGCAGGTCCGCGACGCCTTGCTCGGTGATGATGACGTGCACGTCGTGCTCGGTATGGTCCACGTGACTGACCATCGGCACGATGGAGGAGATCGCGCCGCCCTTGGCGGTCGACGGCGTGAGGAACATCGCGATGTAAGCGTTGCGGGCGAAGTCGCCCGAGCCGCCGATACCGTTCATGATGCTCGAACCCATCACGTGGGTGGAGTTGATGTTGCCGTAGATGTCGGCCTCGATCGCGCCGTTCATGGCCAGGCAACCGAGGCGACGGATCACCTCGGGGTGGTTGCTGATCTCTTGGGGCCGCAGCACGATCCGGTCATGGTACTCGGCGACGTTGGCGTGCAGGTCGGCCGCACCTTCGTCGCTGAGCGAGAAGGCCGTCGCCGATATGAAGTCCATCGTGCCCGAGCGCAGAAGCGCCAGCATGCCGTCTTGGATGACCTCGGTGTACGCGGTGAGCGGACGGAACGGGCCGCCGTCGAGACCGCGCAGGACGGCGTTGGCGATGTTGCCGACACCCGACTGAAGTGGCAGGAGCGCCGCGGGGAGTCGGTCCCGCTTCACCTCTTGCGACAGGAACTCCAAGAGGTGCTGGGCGATCTGCTGAGAGGTGTCGTCGACCGGCTTGAACGCCGTATTGCGATCGGGGGAATTCGTCTCGACGACGGCAACGATCTTCTCGGGTGGGCAGTGGAGATAGGGCACGCCGATGCGGTCCGACGCACCCAGGATTTGAATGGGCTTGCGCATTGGCGGCAGCGCGGTGCCGTAGTAGACGTCGTGCATCCCCTCGAAGGCGGCGGGCTGCCACGAGTTCACCTCCACGATGACCCGGTCGGCTCGGTCGATCCACGTCTTGTTGTTGCCCACCGAGGACGACGGGATGAGCTCGCCGTCCGCCGTGATGCCAGTCACTTCCACGACGGCGGCGTCCAGGTGACCGAAGGCCCCCTCCCAGACCATCTGCGCGACGTGCGAGAGGTGCAGGTCCAGGTAGTCGACGAGTCCGGCGTTGATCTTGGCGCGGCTCACCGGGTCGGATTGATACGGCATGCGCAGGTCGATCGCGTCGACGGCCGCGAGTGCCCCGTCGAGCTCGGGGGCGGTCGACGCACCCGTCCACACGCTCACGGCGAACCGGTCGCCTCGCGCGGCCGCTTCCTCGACGCGTCGCACCAGGGCTCCCGGCACCTGTTTGGGGTAGCCCGCTCCGGTGAATCCGCTCATCCCGACGTTGTCGCCCGGCCGGATGAACTGGGCCGCGTCATCGGGCGACATCACACGTCCTGCGATCGATGCGTTTTGGATACGAGACTGGTCCGATGGGGTCACTTCGAGAGCCTAACGCTGCGGGTCTGCTACAACTTCTGCCCGACGTGGCACGTGGAACTCGTAAGTGGGCGATCGCCTCGTGACCCATTCCGACGCTTCGGACACGTGAAGGCCCAAGCCGACGCGCCACGTCGCCAAATCCCTGCGACCCGGGCACGGGCGGAGCCGGCCTCAGTGTCCGCACGACACTCGAGGTCCTACGGACCAGGCAGCCCACGATAGGGCACACCATCGACCGGACCGTTCGCAGAGGGATCGATGATGAGTCGACCGACCGTTCGTCGAGCCGGTGGAAAGTGCGCCGTCTCGATCGAGCCTCCACGCAGGCGCATTCATGCCCGCGACATCGCCGCGCAGACGAGTCCGAGAACGCAGCTCTAACGTTGCACCCATCCATTCTTGAACTAAATTGCTGCATTAGTTCATCTCCGTTCGGTCGGTCCGCGACTCACGACGTCGCTCCATTCACTACGATGCTCCGAAGTATTTGTCACGTGTCATCTGATGGCCAGTCCTTGACCAAGCGGCTGTTGCTATCGTTCGTCGTGATGGTTGACGTGACTAACGAGGACAAGAAGCCAGTTGCTGCGACCGACGCCGTCGTGCGGTGGTTGATCATCGCGATCGAATACGCGATCGCGGCCAGTCTGCTGCTCGTTGCCGGCATCGTGTTGGTGCGAACCATCGTCGATTTCCTGAGCCACTGGGGGGCGTTCCCTCAATCAGTCGTGGGCGCAATCGACGGCATCTTGGTGGTCATCATCCTGCTCGACATCGCCCACACGGTGTTTGGGCATCTTCGAGCCTCGGCGTTTCCGGTGCGGCCCTTCCTCGTGATTGGCATTCTCGCGGGCGTTCGAGACATCCTCAGCTCTTCCGCACACCTCACTCTCAGTAGCTCCTTCACGCAAGCCAATTTCAACGACACGCTGATTTCGCTCGGCGTCGGGGTCGGCGTCGTGGTCTTCCTTCTTCTCGGACTCCTGGTCCTTCGCCTCAGCGAGCGCACCGGAGAAAGCGACGACTGACTTCGGGCCTGCAGCCGTCCGTGTTGCCTTGCGAATCGACTCCAACAACGCGAAATGATGACAAGCAACCAAGGGACCAGCGTCGCTGACGGACGATTCAAAGGCGACGGCACGGACCAGATACCGTGCCGTTTTGGTCTTCAGGTTTCGTCACCGAGAACCTAGGAAAGAGACGGCGTGCTGTGCGCTGTCAACTCAATTCAACCCACACCATCGGCAGGAGAGCCCACTTTTGTTAGGGCATATCTCGCCACTTACTTCACCGTCAATCAGTACCTTGTAGACACGATTACGGTCCATCCAGATGTCGTTGCTTCTGAAGATGGTGATACTGGCTGTCTTGGGCATTTGGTGAACACCTACCTTGAGACCAAAGACTAACTAACGCGGCTTTGCGTTCAGGTAGATGGATGGAGATATTGCCCAAAGTTGAAATCGCACACGTTGATCACCAGCCAATTCTCACTGCTCGATAGATTCCCAGTGTCGGAGGCCTGACGTGAACCCACACCTGATTTTCGCGCCACACTAAGTCCCAGTTCGCCGAAGATGCGGCAGCATCTTTACGCAAGGACTACGCCGCCGGACACCTTGATGGTCACCGGCGGCTCGTCCTCGTACTGAAACCTCATGTCACCAGCTGCAATCTCGATGTCATTTCACTGACATCGAAAGTCACTTTCACTGAAATCTCGGAGTCGCTTGACATCAGCTGCAGCCGCTGGTCGCCCCGCAACTCGAACACACGTAGCACGAGCCCGCGCGCTGCATCGCGTTTCCGCACTGGTAGCACATCGGCGCGTCGCGCTGCTCATTACGACTGAGCAAGTTCGGCTGATGCGGCTGACGAGACCTCTCGGTCACGTCCACCAACGTCGGCTGGACACTGACGCCGACACTTGGTGTTGCCTGCTCGACGACCTCCGGAAGGGTCGGCTGGATGCGCTCACTCGTTGAGAGTACGCCCAGCTCCTCACGCTCGCTCGGACTTAAGTAGTCGAGTGCCAAACGACGGAAGATGTAGTCGACCAATGAAGTGGCGATGCGCAGGTCCGCGTCATCGGTCATGCCCGACGGCTCGAACTTCATGTTCACGTACTTGCGCACGTAGGTGGCCAGGGGCACGCCGTGCTGCAGGCCCAGGCTGATCGAGATCGAGAACGCGTCCATGATGCCCGCCAACGTCGAACCCTGCTTCGAGACCTTGATGAAGACCTCACCCGGGCGACCGTCCTCGTACTCGCCCACCGTCACGTAACCTTCGCAGTCCGCCACTCGGAACGCGAACGTCGTTGACACACGTCGGCGCGGTAGACGCTCGCGCACGGCTCCGACGACGACGTGCGACCCCTCGGTCTTGGCGAGTTCCAGTGCCGCCTCGAGCTTGGTGATGCGCGTGTAGAGCTCAGCTGCGACCGAGTCGGTCGCGGTGACCGAGGACGACGATTCCTCGCCGTCCTTCTTCGCGGTCGAAAGGGGCTGCCCGACCTTGCAGTTGTCGCGGTAGATGGCGACGGCCTTCACGCCGAGACGCCAGGCGTCCATGTGCAGGTTCTCGACTTCCTCGATCGTCGCGTCCTCTGGCATGTTCACGGTCTTGGAGATGGCGCCCGAGATGAAGGGCTGCACGGCGCCCATCATCTTCACGTGGCCCAGGTAGTGGATCGTGTTGTCGCCCATGGAGCAGGCGAAGACGGGAAGGTGCCCGGGCTTGAGTGCCGGAGCCCCGACGATCGACTTGTTCTCGTCGATGTAGGCCACGATCGCCGACACCTCGTCCTCCGAGTAGCCGAGCACGCGAAGTGCGCGCGGCACGGTCTGGTTCACGATCGACATGTTGCCGCCGCCGACGAGCTTCTTGAACTTCACGAGACCGAGGTCGGGCTCGATACCGGTGGTGTCACAGTCCATCAAGAGACCGATGGTGCCGGTCGGGGCGAGCACCGACGCCTGGGCGTTTCGCACGCCATGGCGGGTGCCGAGGTCGACGGCCTCTTCCCAGGCGCGCTGGGCCGCCTGGAGGATCTCCTCGGGGGCCTTTGACGCGTCGATCTGGTACGAGGCGTCACGGTGCATGCGCAGCACGTTGATCATCGGCTCGGCGTTCTCGGCGAAGCCCTCGTGGGGGCCCATGCGTCCGGCGGTTCGCGCGCTCGTTGCGTACGCGTGTCCGGTCATGAGCGCGGTGATGGCGGCCGCCCACGCGCGGCCCTCGTCGGAGTCGTACGCGAGGCCCGACGCCATGAGCAGCGCGCCGAGGTTGGCGTAGCCGAGGCCGAGCTGGCGGAACTTGCGCGAGTTCTCGCCGATCTTCTCGGTGGGATAGTCAGCCGCGCCGACGATGATCTCCTGGGCGGTGAAGAGCACCTCGATCGAGGCCCTGAAGGCGTCGACGTCGAAACGTCCGTCCGAGCGCAGGAACTTCATCAGGTTGAGGCTCGCGAGGTTGCACGCCGAGTTGTCGATATGCATGTACTCCGAGCACGGATTCGAGCCGTTGATGCGGTCGGTGTTGGACGAGGTGTGCCAACGGTTGATCGTGGTGTCGAACTGGAGGCCGGGGTCCGCGCACTCCCATGCCGCGCGGGCGATCTCGCGCCACAGTTCGCGGGCCTTCACGGTGCGCACCGGTCGCCCGTCGGCGCGGGCGGTGAGGCTCCAGTCGGCGTCGTCGAGCACGGCCTGCATGAAGTCGTCCGAGACACGAACCGAGTTGTTGGCGTTCTGATACTGGATCGAGTGGATATCCTTGCCATCGAGGTCCATGTCGAAGCCGGCGTCACGCAGCACGCGGGCCTTCTTCTCCTCGTTGGCCTTGCACCAGACGAACTCCTCGACGTCGGGGTGATCCACGTCGAGGATGACCATCTTCGCCGCGCGGCGGGTCTTGCCGCCTGACTTGATGGTGCCCGCCGACGCGTCGGCGCCGCGCATGAAGGACACGGGGCCACTCGCAGTGCCGCCGCCCTCGAGCATCTCGAGGCTCGAGCGGATCTTTGACAGGTTGACGCCCGCGCCCGAGCCGCCCTTGAAGATGATGCCCTCTTCGGTGTACCAGTTGAGGATCGAGCGCATCGAGTCCTCGACGGCGAGTATGAAGCAGGCGCTGCCCTGCTGGGGGACGCCCTTCACGCCGATGTTGAACCACACCGGCGAGTTGAAGGCGGCCTTTTGGGTGATGAGCAGGTGCTTCAACTCGGCGGTGAAGGTCTCGGCCTCCTCCTCGTCGACGAAGTAGTCACTCTCGACGCCCCACGCGGTGATGGTGTCGACGATGCGGTCAACCACCTGCTTCAGGCTGGTCTCGCGCTCCGCGGTGTTGAGCGTGCCGCGAAAGTACTTCTGGGCGAGGATGTTGGTGGCGTTGAACGACCACGACGCGGGCACCTCCACATCCAACTGCTCGAAGGCGACTGAGCCGTCGCGGAAGTTGGAGATTCGCGCGTCACGCCGGTCCCAGACCACCTCGTCGTACGGGTGGCGGTCATCCGTCGTAAAAAAACGACGAAGTCCAATTCCTAGACGCTGAGGTGCGATAGCCATTTCAATCTCTCTTTTCTCCCGATTCCGACACTTCGAACTAACTCCAAGCGCCGAAAGGGCTGGGGGTACGAGGTTACAGGTTCTCGACCCTCTAGCCACTATATGTAGTGGTTGAACCACCACTCGTCGCAAGATGCTGTGTTATTACAGCACTGTAATTACACGAAGTCAACTCTTTCTTGGACCTTTTGCGAACAATTCTCTTATCGGAAACATTAAGTCCAGTAACTGAACCGAAACTCACTAGTCTCATGCCGGTGGACCTGATTCTCGCACTCGACGCAGGCACCACCGGAGTGCGCACCGTCGCCTTCGACGACCGCGCCAGGGTCGTCGACAGCTCGTACCGGGAACTGACCCAGTACTTCCCCGGCCCGGGGCATGTCGAGCACGACGCCAGCGAGATCGCCGACCTCGCGGTCGCGACTCTGCGCGAGGTGGCGACCTGGGCGCGAGAGGCGGGACACCACATCGTGACGGTCGGCATCACCAACCAACGTGAGACGACGGTCGCGTTCGACCGCGAGACCGGGCACCTTCTCCACCACGCCCTCGTCTGGCAGGACCGGCGCACTGCCGCGATGTGCCAGGAGTTCGAACGGAACGGCCGCGGCGAGCTAGTGCGCGCCACGACCGGTCTCGTGCTCGACTCCTACTTCTCCGCGACCAAGATGAAATGGTTTCTCGACCACGGAGTGCTCGACCGGGCCGTGGCGCCGAGTCTCGCCACCATCGACACGTGGCTGCTCTGGTGGTTGAGTGGCGGCAGCGACGGAGGCGTGTACCTCACCGAGCCGTCCAACGCCTCGAGGACGATGCTCATGGATCTCGACACGCTCGACTGGTCCAACGCCATGACCTCGCTGTTCGGCGTCCCCCTTGACGTGCTCGCCGACATCCGCCCCTCTACGACGCTGTTCGCGACCATCCACGCCGACGTCGTCCCCGAGCTTGGCGGCGTACCGATCACAGGCATCCTCGGCGACCAGCAGGCGGCCCTCTTCGGCCAGGCCTGCTTCTCCGCGGGCGTCGTGAAGGCCACCTACGGCACCGGCGCCTTCATCCTCACCAACGCCGGCGACAGCTCGCCCGGGGTCTTTCCCGGCCTCGTGACGACCGTGGCGTGGGACCTCGGCGCGTTCGGACCCGCGACCTACGCGGTCGAGGGGTCGGCGTTCGTAGCGGGCGCCGCGGTGCAGTGGCTGCGCGACGAGATGGGCTTCATCGCGTCGTCGAGCGAACTCGAGACTCTCGCGTCGAGCGTGCTCGACAGCGCCGGTGTGCAGTTCGTGCCCGCCTTCAACGGGCTCGGCTCGCCCTTCTGGCGGAGCGACGCGAAGGGTTCGATCACCGGGCTCTCACGCGGTGTCGGGCGCGCCCACATCGCGCGCGCCCTCGTCGAGGCACTCGCCTACCAGGTGCGCGCCATGACCGATGCGTTCCGCGACAGCGGCATCGCACTGAAGGAACTCAGGGCGGACGGCGGGGCTGCCTCGATGGACATGTTGCTGCAGCTCCAGGCGACGAACTCGAGGCTCGACGTTCTTCGCAGCACCTCGCTCGAAGCGACGGCCCGTGGGGCCGCGACCGTGGCGGGACTCGAGATCGGCGTGTGGCACTCGCTCGAGCAGTTGAGCGAACTCTGGGAGTCGGACCGCCACTTCAGCCCGAGCGACCCGGTTGAGGCCGACGCCGGCTACGCCCGCTGGCTGCACGCGTGCCAGCGGGCCTAGGCACTATGTTTTGCGAGGGGCCGAGGGGGAAACATGGAGAACTACACGTCTGAGGTACTGCGGGAGGGGCTCTCGTTCGGCGAAGGGCCGCGGTGGCACGAGGGGCGGCTCTGGTTCGCTGACTTCTACCGCCGCGGTGTCTTCTCGGTAGCGGGCGACGGGTCCGACGAACGGCTGGAGCACGCGGTGCCCAACCAACCGTCCGGCCTTGGTTGGCTCCCGAACGGCGACCTGCTCTGCGTGTCGGGGACCGACCACCGGGTCCTGCGGTTCAGCGACGGCGGCGAGTCGACGTTCGCCGACATCAGCGAATACTGCGGATTCTGGGCGAACGACATGATCGTCTCGTCCAGTGGCTGCTCGTACGTTGGCAACTTCGGCTTCGACCTCGACACGGTCCTGATGGAACAGGGCGTGGAGGGCTTGCTCACCTCGGCGCCCTCGACCAACCTGGTGGTGCTCGACCCCGAGGGCTCGATCGTCCAAACCATCCCCGACATGGCGTTTCCCAACGGGTCGGTCATCACGCCCGATGGCAAGACCCTCATCGTCGGCGAGACCCTGGCGTTTCGCCTCACCGCCTTTGACATCGGTGACGACGGGACGCTCTCCAACCGACGAGTCTGGGCCCAGCTCGAGTTCGTCGCCACCGACGGCTGTTGCCTCGACGCCGACGGTCAGATCTGGCTCGCGAACGCTCTCACGAACAAGTGCCTTCGCGTGAAGGAAGGCGGCGAGATCACCGGCGAGGCGACCACAACCCAGACGGCCTTCGCGTGCATGCTCGGTGGCGACGGCCGCACGACGCTCTACATCATGACCGCGCCCTCGAGCGACCGGTTCAAGATCGCCCACCTCACCGCAGGAAGGATCGAGGCCGTCAAGGTCGCGACACCCGGAGCGGGACTGCCCTAGTCGCGCCGGTTGCGATCAGTTCAGCTTCGTGAGGGCTTTCCTCAGATTGCGGATCGCCTGGTGCGTCCGCAACTCGTTCTCGATCAAGGCGAAGCGCACGTGCCCGTCGCCACCCTCGCCGAAACCGACCCCGGGGCTCGTTGCGACGTCGGCCTCTTCGATCAGGTACTTCGAGAACTCGAGCGAGTTCATCTCTCGGTACGGCTCGGGAATCGGTGCCCACACGAACATCGAGCCCCTGGGCGGCGTCACCGGCCATCCGATCCGGTTCAGCCCGTCGACCAGCAGGTCGCGGCGCGTCTGGTAGATGGCCCGCAGTTCGTCGGGGTAGTCCACCGCCTCGTTCATCGCGACGATCGCGGCGATCTGGACGGGCTGGAAGGTCCCGTAGTCGAGGTAGCTCTTCAGCTTCGTCAGCGCCGCCACGACCTCGGCGTTGCCGACGAGGAATCCCACGCGCCAGCCCGCCATGGAGAACGACTTCGTGAGCGTGTAGAGCTCGACGCAGCACTCCTTCGCACGCGGCACCTGGAGGATCGACGGTGGCTTGTACCCGTCGAAACCGAGATCGGCGTAGGCGAAGTCGTGGCAGACAATGACGTCATGCTCGAGCGCGAAGGCGACGAGGCGCTCCATGAACGCCAGGTCCACGCACGCGCTCGTCGGATTGTGCGGGAATGAGCAGATGATGACCCGCGGCTTCACCTCGGCCTTGTTGTACGCGGCGACGAGTCCCTCGAAGAAGTCGTCACCTGGATCGGTGGTGCTGGTCCCCGGGTCCTTGATCGGCACGGTGATCACCGTCGCACCGGCGAATCCCGGTCCGGCGAGGTGGATCGGGTAGCTCGGGCTCGGCACTATGGCGGTGTCGCCCGGGCCGAGCAGCACCCACATGAGGTGGGTCAGGCCCTCCTTCGCGCCGATGGTGGTGACGACCTCGCTGTCGGGGTCGAGGTCCACGTCGAAGAGCTTCTTGTAGCGCGTCGCGATGGCGAGACGGAGATTCGGAATGCCCCGGCTTGCGCTGTAGCGATGGTTCTTCGGGTTGTGGGCGGCCTCGGCGAGCTTCTCGACCGCCACGCTCGGGCTTGGGAGGTCGGGATTGCCGAAGCCGAAGTCCACGACGTCACGTCCGGCGGCACGCGCCTCGGCCTTCAGTCCGTTGATGGTGGCGAAGACGTAGGGCGGCAGACCGTTGATTCGACGAAATTCCATCAATGAAACTTACTTAGTTCGTTGGCGCTCCGCCAATCTTTGAGCTGGGCGATCTCCACCTGGGGGCTGAGCACGGCCCACGTCGCGCCCGCGTCGCGCAGGGCGTCGAGCGTCATGGCCAACTCTTCTGGCACGGGACCAGCCCAATTGGTCGGACCGTCCGCGGACATCTCCTTCACGTGTTCCGGAGAGCTGTCCCAGAGATTCAGCTCGACGCCGAGGTCGCGCGCGAGCCGGTTGGTAGCCTCCGCGCCGCCCCCGAACCACACCGGCATCGAATCCTTCAGCGCCTCGGCGGTCTCCTTCAGCAACTGACGTCGCTCGTCGGCACTCCGCACCGCGATGCCGTAAGCGACGTTCTCCTCCATCGAAAGCCGGTCGCCCGTTCCGAGCGCCGCGATCACGCGTCCGGGAGCGAGGGCCTCGAGCGTGCGGAACTGTTCGACCAGGTGGCTGGTTCCGACGATCCCCACCCGCGCGACCAGTGGTGCGACGCTCAGATTCTCGTGGCGGTGCGCCACTGCCGCCAGCACGGCGAAGGGCGCCAGCGACGGCCGTGTGGGGGCGCCCATCGGCCACAGGTGGTCGTAGGCGAAGACGCCGTCGAGCCCGGCGTCGGCGGCCGCTTTCGCGAACGCCAACGCGTCCTCGGCGCCTCTTCGAAACGTCGGGAGCAGGACGCCTATCTTCACGAATTCCGTTCGAAGGCGACCAGTGCCGCCCCCATCGCCCCCGAGCGCGTTCCAAACATCGACGTCGTCACCGTGATCGTGGGACGTACGTCGTAGCCCATGACGAGATCGGCGAGGTACTCGCGCGCGTACGGCAGCACGAGGTCTGAGGCGCTCGAGAGCCCCCCGCCGATGACGAAATGCCCGCAGTCGAGTATCGCGACCAGGTTGGAGAGCCCGAGCGCGAGCCACCATCCCACTTCCTTCATCAGCACCAGCGCTTCGTCAAGGCCTTCCGCGGCCGCGGACGTGACATCCTCGGCCCGAACCGCCTCGGCGCCGCCGAGTTTCTCCACCAGCGTCGGGAGCCTTCCCGACCGCGCGGCTTCCAGCGTCATGCGTCCGAGTCCGCTTCCTGAGGCGTACCGCTCCCAGCAGCCGTGCCCCCCGCAGAGGCAGGGCACGCCGTGGGCCTGGACCACCATGTGCCCGGGTTCGCCGGCGAAGCCGCTGCGTCCGCGCACGAGCTGTCCGTCGGCAATGACGCCGCCGCCGATGCCGGTGCCGAGGGTCACCATCACGAAGTTCTCGATGCCTCGGCCCGCTCCCCACTCGTGCTCGGCGAGTGCGGCGCAGTTCGCGTCGTTCTCGCAGAACACCTTCGAGCTCGCGAGCGAGATGCCGAGCAGCGAGCCGAGGTCCGAGCCGTTGGCCGTCTGCAGGTTGGGCGCGAAGGCCAGATGGCCATCTCGGCGCATGAGACCGGGTAGGCCGATTCCCACCGGAACCTCGCTGGCACTGAGTGCGTGCATCGAAACCAGCTGGAGGATCTGCTCGGTCAGCACCGCAGCGGTCGCTTCGCCCGCCTGCTGACCCGCCTCGTGGGGGGTCTTCGCCTGCACTTCTCCGAGCACCCTGCCGTCACGGGTCATGATGAGCGCCAGCGCCTTGGTCCCGCCGACGTCGACGCCGATCGCGACGTCACTCATGCATGCAGCTCGGCCTGGGCCTTCAGGTCGTCGAGAGCCTGGGTTTGAATTCGGTGGGCGGCGCGGGACTTGATGAAGGCGGGGATCGGGACCATCAGTTCCACCTCGAGGTCGTAGGTCACCTTGGTGCCCGCGCCCGCCGCCTCAAAGCGGTACTGGCCCTGCATGGTCTCGGTGATGTCGCCGTGGGTTTGGAACCAGCTCAGAATCTCCGGGGCCCGGCTGTAGTCGTAGCGGAGCGTGTAGGTGGTGGACCTTCCGAAGGCCGCAGCGCGAAACTCGATCTCGAGGGGTCGTCCCTCGCTGTCACGCTCGAGGACATCGATCTTCTTCAGGTCGCTGACCCAGTTGGCGTAGTTCGCGAAGTCCGTCACGACGCCGTACACCACTTCGGGTGCCGCGTTCACCACCATCGACACTGTCGCCCGTTGAGCCACGCCACCTCCCTCGTTACACACCTTAGAACAGTTGGTTGTCGCTACCGAAGTGATCAAAGGGCTCGAGTCCCTGGCCGAGACGCCTCGCAAGGGTGTCCCAGTCGAAACGCGAGAGCGCCAATTCGCGCGAGTTCTCTGCGTAGTTTCGGCGCAACTCGTCATCGATCAGGAAGCGACGGACCGCTTCGCTCAGCTCTGCGACGTTACGCGAATGCTCGAGCACGGTGCCGGTCACGCCGTCGAGTACCGCCTCGTGGCTCCCGCCCGATCGGCCCGCGACCTGGGCGACTCCCGACGCGGCCGCCTCCACGAACACGATCCCGAAGCCCTCCTGCTCGAGGCCCAGCCATCTGCTGCGACAGTCCATGACCATGAGGTCACTGGCGCCCAGCCACTCGCTCAACATCCCGTCGGGAACGCGACCGAGGAACGTGACGGGGGCTCCCGTCTTGTGGGCCAACTTCTCGAGCCGGGCCCGGTCGCGTCCGGCGCCCCCGATCGCCACGTGCAGCGACGGAAACTCATCCTTCAACCGCGCGCTCGCTCGAAGCAGGGTGTCCATGCCCTTTCGTGGGACGAGGCGAGAATACGAACTCACGAGAAGTCCGCCCTCGGGCAAGCCCAGTGACGCTCGAACTTCAGCGCGACGGCTGGGGTCAAGTGGACGAAAGCGCGCCGTGTCGACACCCGGCGGCACCTGCACGACCGGTGGCATGTACTCCGCGGCGACGCGGCGGGCCTCGTCCTCGGGATAGGTGCCGGCGCAAACGGCGACGCTCGCGCGTCGAAGGACGTAACGAAGCGAGGAAGCGAGGAGTGGCAGTCGCCCGGGGATGGTCACTTCGGCGCCGTGCAGGACCACGCCGTAGGGACGAGAGAGCCGGGGCCCGAGCAGCCCGAGCGGCCACGCCGGGTCGAGCAGCACGAGATCGGGTTGGTGACGATCGATTGCCGCCTCGATGGCCCTGAGGGCCCTCGGGGTCGGCAGGAAGATCGTCTTCGCGTCCACCCTTTCGACCACGAGCTCGGCGTCGCGGTCGAAGGTCGCCGCGTCCTCGTGCGACGACGCCGTCAGGACGCTCGCCCGCCCCGCGTCAAGACGGCGCCAGAGTTCGTGGAGGTAGACCTGGATGCCGCCCGTCTTTGGCGGGAAGTCATTGGTCACCAGGAGGTGGCGCGCCATGGAACCACGCTAGTCAACGGGTGGTGCCCGCCTCCGCTACGCGTTGGGAGTTGAGCGGTGATGGAACTTCAGTCGCGGGATCATCCCTTGCGCGGTAAAGAGCTGCACCACGTCCGCCTCGGCGGAGGTCATCACCAGTTCGTCGGGAGCATCACCCATGACGAAACTCACGAGGCAGTCCGCGCAGTCAGGTGTACCCCGACGGATGCATTCGTTGCAGCTGATTGATAGTTCGATTCCACTTGACATCGCACGCCTTTCACTTGTTCCAACTTTGGCGCGGGCCTGTGACATCTCAACGCGCCAGATGCGTCGCGATCTCCTTTGCCACCTGCGATGGGCCGAACACGACCCCTTCGGTCACGACGGCCGATCGGACCGGATCGATCAGGACGTAGAACGGCGGCCAGCGGACGTCGAGCTCCGTCAACACCTCGGGTGCAATAATTACCTGATGGGGAGCATTATCCCATTCACCGCCTTCGTCACCGGTGGCGCTCACGATGACGACGGACACGTCACGCAACTCATGGAGGTCCGACTGTACGAAGTCGCGGCAACCGTCGCACATGGTCTTCACCGCGACGAGCAGCGTCAACGAATCGAAGTTGTGGGTGACCGGCTCACCTAGCAGGGTGACGCCCGTGAACGACTTCGGAGCCGTGCGCTCGCGAGGCGCGTCGAACGACCGCATCCGACTGCTACTCGGGCTCGGTGACGACCTCGACACCTCGACCGTGACCGCACCAACGGCACGTCACGGACTCGACTGTCTTCGAGATCACCTCGGGCTCTTCGATCGTGAGGTCACCTCCCACCGTGAAGTGGTGGAAGGAGCGAACCGAGGTCGTCTCCACCACATCAAAGCGCGTCAGATTCCCACAAGCGGTGCAGCGATATCGAGTAGTCACGCTCATCACGGTAGTGGATTACCCGTCGCATCCAATCGGGTCAGTAGTTCTGACGCCGTCGACGGGGGTTGATCTCGTAGTCCAGTGACTGGGGGGAATCGAAGTCGAATACCGTGTCAAAGGGCACGTCACCGTCACGAGACGCCAGTCGCTCCTGGTCGATCAGCCGACATAACGCGCTCGGATGGTGCACGAGTCCCAGGCTGATCGTGCCCGCCCCGCTTTCGAGCACCACCACGCCGCGACGGAGCAGCCTTTCACGAAGACGCTTGTCGACGTGTGTCGCGACAACGTCGCGCAGGTCGAGTTCGCTTCGCTGGTGGTGGAGCACGCCGCCCTCCACGATTATCCGCTGATTCGTGACGTGCACCTTGTGCGATCGCCACCGCCACGTTCGGGTTCCCACCACCACGAGGCATGGTCCCACAACGACCGCCAACAGGATCAGATGGATCGAGTGGAGGAAGTGGACGTGTTTCACCCCGTACTCGACCAGGACCGCACCGATCACCGTCGCGAGGACCGGCCGGGCGAGTCCGCGCGCGACCGGCGTCACCGAAATCACCCGCTCTTCGCCGTACCGGAGGACCACCGTCTTCGCCATGCCTCAATGCTAAGTACTGGCTCCGCCACGAACGAGCACCGTCATCATTTCTTCAGATACTTCTTCAGATACTTCGGTCCTAGGGTTGGGTGGTGATTTCTCCGACGCGACACTCCTGGCTGCCCGCGTACGTCGCACTGGGTCTGACCTGGGGATGCTCATTCCTGCTCATCAAGCTGTCACTCGGGTTCCTGACGCCGTTCGGCGTCGCCTTCGGTCGGTGCCTGCTCGGAGCCGTCGCCCTGTACACGATCCTGAGGCTCAGCCACCGGTCCCTGCCGCGAGACCTCGTCGTCTGGGGTCACCTTTGGATCCTGGCGCTATGCATGAACGTCGTTCCCGGTGTCTTGTTCGCCCTCGCCGAAACCCGCACGACGTCGATTCTCGCGGGAATCATCAACGCGCTCACGCCACTCACGACCCTTTTCTTCGTCATGGTCGTGTTTCGAGACGAGCCGATCTCGAGAAGGGAACTCCTCGGACTGGCGGTCGGCATCGCTGGCGTGCTCGTGGTCCTCGGAGTATGGCGAGGTCTCGGAAGCAATCCTTGGTGGGCAGTCATGGCCCTGATGTTGTCGGTCACGCTCTACGGAGTCGCGTTTCCTTACACCCGCCGTCACATCCTGCCCCGCGGCTTGGCGCCGGTCGCGCTCGCGAGTGCGCAACTCATGCTCGCCGCACTCACGCTGGTACCTTCATTCTTGCTGGACGGCCTCAACGGTCACGACGCAACATTCAAGTCGGCCTCGGCCCTGATCGCGCTCGGTGTCCTGGGAAGCGGTCTTGCCTTCGCGTGGAACTTCCGCATCATTCGCGACGCGGGTAGTTCCACTGCGAGCACGGTGACCTACCTCACTCCGATCGTCGCGGTGATCGGGGGCGTTCTCTTCCTCCATGAATCCCTGAGGTGGTACGAGCCCGCAGGCGGCGCACTCGTCGTGCTCGGCGCCGCGATCGGCCAGGGTCGCTTCGCTCGCCGCTAGACGTTTCGCAGTTGGTGTGCCGCCATGTCGAAGTACGCACTCATCTCCGCGAACTGCTCATCGGTGAGCTCATCGCGAACGCTCGCGAGGGCCGAATTCATGGCCTTCAGCCAGGCGTCGCGAGCCTTCTTCGTGATTCGAAAGGGTGCGTGGCGCATACGCAGACGCGGATGACCGCGTTCCTGCATGTACAGCGTCGGCCCTCCCCAGTACTGCACGAGGAAGATCACGAGATGCCGACGAGCGTCGACGAGGTCATCGGGGTACATCGGTCGAAGTAGCTCGTCCACCTCGACCGCCTGATAGAAGGTGTCCACCAGTCTTTCGAAGAATGGCTGTCCGCCGACTTCGTCGTAGAGGGAAGTTTCCACGCCTCCACGCTAGATGCTGGTCGCCTAGACTGGTTCGAGTCTCAAGCGAGACGCGCGGGTGTAGCTCAATGGTAGAGCTCCAGCCTTCCAAGCTGGATATGCGGGTTCGATCCCCGTCACCCGCTCCACGGGGTGCTGGCGAGTTGACAGCATCCGTGCTGACGAATTAGAAATCATTTCCCAGCCGTAGGGGGGCCGCGGGTTCGAATCCCGTCTCCCCGTCTTTGCCGCACCATGAGACGAGACTGACAAGGAAGAACACCTCCTCACCACCTTCGGCTTCTCGCGTGTTGTCTGGATAGGAGCTCCAGTGCGCACCAGACGTGCAACTGGCGTCACCCAACTGCTGTGAAGGCGACTCCAACATCTCACGGTGCGTTTACTCTCCTCCCATACCCTTTGCGTTGACTTCGTACCGACTCCCTCGCCCCCAGAGAGAGGCCGATCGATGTTGCGCATCAGCCACTTCCCGAAGCGACAACTCGACGGTTCCTATGCGTGGAAACCCGTCGAGGACCCCTGGGACTTCGATCAAACGCTGCGAACCAAGACGAGAGTACGTCGGCTCGAGGAACTGTTCCATTTCGATCCGGACCGGCAGCACAGGAACAGGTCGCGGCGCTGAGTGCATTGATGCAACGGTGATGTCGCAATCGTCAGCCCGAGCGCGATTGATACGGCAATACCAACGACGTCAAGCCGAAAGGACCTTACGACAAGATCTCGGGCCGTCCGAAAAGGTAGCCCTGACCGAGCAGGCCGACCCCAGCAAGAGAGACGCCCATCTCTCTCAGCGTGCTCGCCTCAGCCTCAGTCTCGATACCCTCGGCGATGATGATCGTGCCGGTCTTGGCCGCGAAGTGGCACATGCCCGCCGCCATGGCCTCTCTGGCAGGATCCTTGTCAATATCGTGGACAATCGAGATGTCGAGCTTCACATAGGCGGGCTGTAACTCGAGGATATGCTCCAAGCTGGTGAAGCCGGCACCCGCGTCATCGACCGCCAACTTACAGCCCTTGATCTGCCTCACAGCCTCGCGTATCGCGGAGTAGCTCTCAATCTCAATTTGGGCATGCTCGGTGATCTCGATCACGATTCCTCTCTTGGTGCCCTTGATCGCGGCCGCCGCACGTCCGTCAAGCAACGACGCTGGCGAGAAGTTGACGCTCAGGAACTTATCCTTTGGAAGAGTCTTAGCCGCCTTGATCGCCGCGACGACGCACGCCGCCTCCAGCTCCGATCCGAGCCCGACCTTCTGAGCATCGTCGAATCGATCTTTGGGATTAGCCCCGTCGTCGAATCGGGTGAGCGCCTCATAACCAACGACGGCACCCGTCGAGAGATTGACGAAAGCTTGAAAAACGGGGTGGAACTGACGGTTGTCGATGATTTCTCGAACGCGACGCAGGAGCGCATCATTCTCCTCGAAGGTCACGACCTGAGCGCCCAACAGGGTCCCCGCGTACGTGCCAAGCTCTTCGAAATGGGCGAAACGCATCTCCATGCTGGTCGAAGCCTGTCTCGTGGCGAGGGCCAGGATCCCCACCATCCTTCCCTCCCAGCGAACCGGAGAGAGGACGATGGCGCGAATGCCCTCCTCGAGGGTCGCCCGGTACACCTCGGGGTTCTGAGACCACGCGTCGGGCGACACGTTGATGAGCACCGGTCCGTCGGCGACCCGAGTTATGTAGGAGGGGTCGTCGAGACGGAAGGACTGGGCCTTGTAGACGTCGAACATGTCAGTGCCGCTCAACCCGATGGGCAGCAACTCGCCGTCGCTCTGGCGCAGCAGCAGGCACGCCACCTCGATGGCGTCGAACTTCGTCGCCGCTCTGCAGAAATCGTTCGCCGTGTCCTGGATTGTCTCGCTGCGTCGAACCTCGCGCATCACCTCCAGGACGGCATTGCGGTCCTGCATCTCGCGCGACAGGCTGCCTTCGAGATGCCTTTCCGTGGTCAGGTCGCGCTTCACCGCCACGTAGGCCGTGAGATTGCCGTCCGCGTCGTGTATCGGCGAAATGGTGGCGTCCTCCTCGTAGAGGCTCCCGTCCTTTCGCTTGTTGGAGATCGTCCCTCGCCAAGTGCGTCCCGCGACGAGCGTCGCCCACATTTCGTCATAAAACGCCCGATCCTGCAGTCCGCTGTGCAGGACCCTCGGGTTCGCGCCGATGAGTTCCTCGAGCGCGTAGCCACTCGTTCTTGCGGCCGCCGGATTGGCGTAGACGATCGACGCCGCCGGGTCGGTGACCACGATCGACTCCCCTGCCTGCTCGATCGCCTCGCTGAGCAGGCTCTGGTCGCGCAGCGACTGCACGAGTCGCTCCTGCTCACGAAGACGATTGAGCCCGTAACCGAGCTCAGCGGCGAGGTCCGCGAGGGTCGAAACGGCGATGTCGTCGAACGCGTTCGGTTCCGGAGCGTAGATGCACCACGCACCATCGATCTCGCCGTTGATCGTCACGGGCAGCGTGAGGCTCGATTGGAAGCCGTACGAGGAAGCCCGTTCCTTCCACGGCGCGTAGGAGCTATCGGACCCGAAGTCCTGCAGCACGACGCTTCGACCGGTGCGGATCGCTCGGCCGGTGGGACCACGACCGAGCACGCCGTCGCCCCAGGTGACCTCGATGCCGTCGAGGTAGTCACGATGGCTTTGGCTTACCGCAACCATTGCGACCGAGTGTCGTTCGTCATACATCTTCCGCCCGTACCAGGCGAGCAGGTAGCCACCTTCGTCGACGGCGGCCTCGCACATCTGGGCCAGCAGTCCCTCTTCGTGCACCGCCATCACGAGCACCCGACTGCCCGCCGAAAGGGTTCTGAACGCTCGGCGAGCGACGACCTCCGACTGGCAGTCGCTGAGCCCGACGACGCAGCCAACCACTGCGCCTCCGCTGTCGCGCATCGCCTGCGCGTGCACCGACATCCAGCGAAGTTCGCCTCCACTCGTCTTGAAACGCACTTCTATAGCGGACTTCCTCTCATCACGGCACACGAAGTCGAGCAAGGTCCCCAACTTCGCCGCGTCCTCATTGGCTATCAGTTGGTCTGAGGGACGTCCGAGAAGGTCATCTGGGCGCCATCCGAGTTCGGTCTGCATTGACGGCGATACCCACTGGATCACGCCGTCTATGCCCGTTCGATACACGACGTCCGAGGAGTTCTCGGCGAGCACACGAAACTCGTCCTTCGAGCGGACGAGCGATTCGCGGTACTTCACTTCCGCGTCGATTCGGCGCAGACTTCCGATGCGGGCAGTGACGACACCGTCGTGGTCGGTGACATTGTGCGCCGCGAGCGAGAACCAGGAGTAGTCGCCAGCGACGTCACGGAACCGCAGTTCGAAGCTGGCTCCGCCAAGCTGATCCAGCTGCGCGGCTCGGTCGGCCATCGTCGCGTACTCGTCAGGGTGCGAAATTCCGCCCAGGAACTTGCCCTTCAGATCCTCGGGCTCCCAGCCCAACGCCTCGGTCACCGAAGGCGATATCCATTCGATGCGACCAACCGGATCGCTCCGGTACACGATGTCCGAGGCGAACTCCGCCAGCAGGCGGTACTCCTCGCGCGACTCCACGTACCCGGTCACGTCGCGCCACGTGCAGGCGAGGGAGTCGGCGATCTTCACGACTCGAATGTCGTAATAGCGGGCCGAACCCTCGCTTCCGTTGAGATACGCGATATCGTCCAACACCAGTGGCTTGCCCGTCTCGTACGAGCGGACGTACGCGGCTAGCAGGCCCGAATCGGCATGTTCGGGAAGAACCTCCAAGAACCTTGCGCCTATGATCTCGCCGCGGGTGCTCTCGTAGTAGGCGATGGCGGCATCGTTGGCCTCGACGTAGGCGAAGTCAACGACTCTTCGGTCGTCATCAAGCACCGCCTCGAGGATCACGACAGGATCGAGCATGGCGTCCAGTACTCCGGCCAAGCGGGGGCGCTGGTCCGTCAGCCGGCCGACGACGTCAGTCACGAGACTGTTCTTGCGTGGAGAAGACGGCGTTCGTCGAACGCACGGGTCCGCAAAACTGGGTCATCGTCAGATTCACCGCATTGCCCCCTCAAAGCTCCGACACTGCAGGACCGGAAGTCCTGGCCACTACGGTACTAACGCTGACCACTCACCGATAAGACATTCGGCGAACAAATGGTCTGCGTTGAGCAATTACCGTCCAGTAAGTGTGCGTATGTCTTCTTTGACCTCCGACACCCTCGGGTTGCGGGCTGAGTGCTTCGCTTCCAGACCCTTTCCCGCGGTTCCCGACGCTGCGTTGATTCGCCACCCCACGAATCGCCACGTCGATACTGGCCCCGATGCTCGAGTGAGTACATCTCAGTGCGAAGAGTTCACGGGAAGGTGCGCCGTCATGCACGCACCGGTCGCACGATGAGGACCCGCTGGCGATTGACGTCACACGGGCCTCCGGCGGACGTTGCATTCAAGCGTGGCGCCGGGCAAGCGGTGTCGGTTCCTCGCGATGGTGCGATACGCGATCGAAGCGACCCACGACAGGGGTGCGGCGTTGATCAGCGCTCCCAGAAGCGGCCAAGCCCCTTCCAGTTCTCCGAGCGCACCCCCGATGGCCCCCGAACCCCTCGTTGGACGATCCGGCCCAACCAGCCACACGAAACGATCCACGTCGGCCCGGGTCAGCGCCAACTCCGCCAACGACGCCTCGCTCATCTCTTGCGAGCTGATGAACCCCAATCCGGACCCGCTTCGCTGGTGTCGCTGCAGCCACGACACACACCGTCGACAGAACCCGCACGTCCCGTCGTAGATCAAGAGTCCACCTGAAGCCGCCACACTTCGACGATAGGGGCGGGTCCGGCGGCGACCAACGCTGTCATCGTGGCGACGAAGCCGCGGGGGTTGGCGACTACGAGTTCATCGACTTGGAAACGGTCGTGACTATTCTCTCGATCGAAGGGATGGCCTTGTCCTCAAGGGCATCCGCGGCGGGAAGCGGGATGTGCGGGGTCGTGATGCGAACAATCGGCCCGTCCAGGTCGTAGAAGATCTCCTCGCTCACGATCGAGGCGAGTTCCCCTCCCCAACCGCAGAGCCTCGGGTTCTCCTCCACCGTGAAGAGGCGTCCGGTGGCGGTGATCTCGCGAAGCAGCGTCTTGGTGTCGAGCGGCACGAGCGAGCGGACGTCGACGACCGTGCAGTCGATGCCCATCTCGGCGAGTTCGTCGGCGGCGGCGATTGCCTTGGGCACCATTGCCCCGAGCGCCACGAGCGTCGCGTCCGATCCCTGGCGGAGCACCTTCGCCGAACCCAGTGTGTCGACAATCTCGCCCTCGGGCACGTCGCCCTTGGTGGCGTAGAGCGACTTCGCCTCGAGGAAGATCACGGGATCGTCGTCGCGGATGGCGGCAGCCATGAGTCCGATGACGTCAACGGGCGTCGAAGGCACGACGACCTTGAGCCCGGGGATCATCATCGCCCAGTTCTCCACGCTCTGGGAGTGCTGGGCGCCGAAGCGCAGCCCCCCGCCGTTGCCCGAGCGGATCACCAGCGGGAAGGTCATCTGCCCGTTGGTCATGTAGCGGCTCTTCGCGATCTCGTTGACGACGATGTCCCAGCACACCGCGAAGAAGTCGGCGAACATGATCTCGGCGATGGGGCGAAGCCCGGTCATCGCCGCTCCCATCGCGGCGCCGAGGATCGCCTGCTCGCTGATCGGGGTGTCGCGCACGCGCACGCCCCCGAACTCGTCCAAGAGTCCTACGGTGCCCTTGAAGACACCGCCCGCGGCCCCGACGTCCTCACCGAGGAAGACGACCGACTCGTCGCGGCGCATCTCCTGGGCGATGCCGCGTGCGATTGCCTCGCGAAAAGTTAGTTGCGCCATGATGAGCCTCCGTCTGCCCAGACATCCTTCATTAGTAAGTCCTCTCCCGGAACGCCGCCGGCCTTCGCTTCCTCGGTTGCCAGCTCCACGTCAGCGGCCACCAGCTCCTCGATCTCGGCGAGTTGCTCTTCGCTCGCTCCGAGCTCGAGCAGGCGCGCGCGATAACGAGGGATCGGGTCCTTCGCGAGCCATTCGGCGACCTCGCTGTCGGGGCGGTACTTGCCCGGATCGGCCCTCGAGTGCCCGCCGTGGCGGTAGGTCTTGGCTTCGATCATGCTGGGTCCGCCGCCTTCGCGGGCGCGCGCAATCGCGGTGGCGGCGACCTCGTAGACCGCGTCCGCGTCATTGCCGTCGACGATGATGCTCTCGAGTCCATAGGCGCTCGCGCGGTCGGCCGCGGGGTTGGCGACAGCAGTCACCTCCGAGGTGCGCGTGTACTCCATCCACAGGTTGTTCTCGCACACGAAGACCACGGGCAGCTTCCAGATGGCGGCGAAGTTAAGCGCCTCGTGAAAGGCGCCGATGTTCACCGAACCGTCCCCGAAGAAGCAGACCGCGACCTGATCGGTGCCACGGTACTGCGCGCTCCACGCCGCGCCGCAGGCGATGGGCAGGTGGGCGCCGATGATGGCGTAGGAGCCCATCACCCCGTGCTCGACGCTGGTGAGGTGCATCGAACCACCCTTGCCTGCCATGAGCCCGTTGCTGCGCCCGAGGAGTTCAGCGAGCACGGGGGTCATCGGCACGCCGCGGGCCAGCGTGTGGGCGTGGCCGCGGTAGGTAGCGAACGTCCAGTCGGTCGGGCGCATGGCGGCGGCGAAGCCCGCCGCGATCGCCTCTTGGCCGAGCGAGAGGTGGCTCGTGCCCTTGACAAGGTTCTCCAGAAACAGGTCATAGGCGCGCTGCTCGAACAGCCGCAGCGCCAGCTGGCTGCGGTACATGCTGAGTTTGCCCTCGAGGTCCGTGGGGCTCGAAACGGTGGTGGTCGACATTCTTCTGCTCCTAGTACTGGTTGGCGGTCATGAGTTCCTGCGCGGGGAACTTGGTGAGTATGGAGGGACCGTTGTTCGTGACGACGACCTCCTCTTCGATGCGGGCGGCCGACACTCCATCGGAGGCCGGGCAGTACGTCTCGAGGGCGAAGACCATGCCGGCCTTCAGCTCGATCGGGTCGATGAGCGAGTTGAGCCGGCTGATGACGGGTCGCTCGTGCAGGCCGAGCCCGAGTCCGTGGCCGAACTGCAGACCGAAGGCGGCCATCTCGTTGTCGAAGCCGAACTCGGTCGCGGCGGGCCACGCTTTGGCGATCTGGTCGGTGCCGACGCCGGGACGCACGAGGTCAATGGCCTTGTCCATCCACTCGCGCGCCTGGGTGTAGGCGTCACGCTGGGGCGCCGTGGAGCTGCCCACGGCGAGGGTCCGGTAGTAACACGTGCGGTAGCCGTTGTACGAGTGGATGATGTCGAAGAACGCCTGGTCGCCGGGACGGATGATGCGGTCGGTGAAGTTGTGCGGGTGGGGATTGCAACGCTCGCCCGAAATCGCGTTGATCGCTTCGACCTGGTCCGAACCCATCTCGTAGAGGCGCTTGTTCGCCAGCGCCACGATCTCGTTCTCGCGAACCCCTGGTTTCAGCGCCTCGAAGATGTCCTGATAGACGCCGTCGACCATCGCGGCGGCCTGGGAGAGCAGCATCAGCTCGTCCTGGGACTTGATCTGGCGCGCGTCGAGCATGGTCTGCTGGGCGTCTCGAACTTCGACGCCGGCCTTTTGCATCTCGAACAGGAAAGGAAGCTCGACGATGTCGATCCCGATGGGCTGACCGAGGACCCCCTGGTCCGCGAGGATGCCGACCAGTTCCTTCACGGCGGACTCGAAGAGTCCCGCTCGCGGCGCGATGGCACCGCGAAGGCCGAGCATTCCGGCACGACAGTTGTCCGGCTCGAGCCACGGGGAGAACAGCTTGTGATGACGAGCAGCCGATCCGAAGTCCCACACCATTGGCTCGCCGCCACGGGTCAACAGGCAGTAGCGCGTCATCTTGTCGCCGAGCGCTCCCCCGACCCAGGTGCCCGACACGTAACGGATGTTGTAGAAGTCGAAGAGCAGCAACGCGCCGAACTCGCTGGCCTCGAGGGCCTCGCGGGCGCGAGCCAAGCGGTAGTCGCGCAGACGATCGAAATCGACGCGGGTTTCGTAGTCCACGCCCATGTGTCCGGGCGTCATCATCGTCGGTCCGAATCCTTCACGCATCACTTCACCCCGCTCAGTCCGTCGTCCACGTCGATGTTCTCGGGCTCCATCGTGAGCCCCGCGCCGCGGGCCGCCTCAAGGAGCAGCACCGCGAAGTCCTCGTCCAGGTACCCCGCGCCAATCGCGCTCTTCACGATCTCGGTGCAGAGCGCCGAGACGGGCATCGGGACGTCCAGCTTGTAGGCGGCCGCCATCCCGAGATCGAAGTCCTTGCGAAGCAACGTCGGCGTGAACGTCGGCGTGAAGTCGAGGTTCACGAACGCCGGGGACTTGTACCGGGTGAACGTCGAGCCCATCACCGAGTTGTTCAGGAACTCCAGCCAGGCGCTGCGCTTGATCCCGCCGCGCTCGGCGAGGACCGTGATCTCGGCCATGGCCTGGGTCACGATGCCGAGCATCATGTTGTGGCAGATCTTCACGAGCCGCGCGACCTCGGCATCGCCGACGTACGTGACCCCCTGGCCCAGCTGGTCGAAGTACGGTCGCACTTCGTCGAACGCGTCACGCGTGCCAGAGACCGCGAGCGTCAGACGACCGGCGCCCACGACCTTGGGATTGCCGCTCACGGGCGCCGCGAGGAAAGCGGCACCTCGGGCTGAGCAGGCTTCGCGCACGTCGTGCGAGGTCTCGGTCGAGACCGTGGAGCAGTCCACCACGATCCTCGGGGCGTGGTCGGGGTCTGACAGCACGCCCGACGGACCCGACGTGACCTCGACGAGGTCGGCGTTCGCCGAGACCATGATGAAGACGATGTCGCACGAAGCCAGTTCGAGCGGGCTGTCGACGACTGTCGCGCCGAGCTCTCCGAGCACCTCGGCCTTCGCACGCGTGCGGTTGGTGACGTGCACGTCGTTGCCCGCGACTACGAGCCGCCGGGCCATCGCGGTACCCATGCGTCCGCAGCCGATCCAACCTATTCGGATCTTGTCTTCACTCATCCCTCGTCCTCTCCACAATGCAATCTGCGATCCGCTCAACTGCTCGACTTGGTCTCTTCGATGCTGCCGCCCAGGTAGAGGGCGCCGATCTCTGGGTTGTTCAGGACCTCAGTACCGGTGCCCGAAAGGCGAACTTGGCCGTTCTCGAGCACTACGCCGAAATGGCTCATGCGAAGGGCCTGGCGGGCGTTCTGCTCGACGAGCAGCACGGTGCGACCCGCGCTGTTCATCATCTTGATGGTGTGGAACATCGAGCGCAGCGTCTTCGGATCGAGGCCCATCGAGGGCTCGTCGAGCACGACAAGGTCGGGCTCGAGCATGAGGCAGCGGGCGAACTCGACGAGGCGCTGCTGGCCGCCCGAGAGGCTGCCCGCCTTGTCCCTGGCCCGCTCGGCGACGATCGGGAACATCTCGCGAATCGCGGCCATCCGTTCGGCGATGACCTTCTTGTCCTTCACAAGGAATGCTCCGAGCTCGACGTTCTCGTGCACCGTCATCTCGCGGAACAGGCTGTGGTTCTGCGGCACCTGAACGACCCCGAGCCGCAGTATCTCCTTCGGGCTGAGCCCGACCAACTGCGTGCCCTTGAACCAGATCTCTCCCAGTCGAGGACGTACGAGACCGCTCACGGTCTTCAGCAGCGTCGACTTGCCCGAGCCGTTCGGTCCGACGATGCAGGTGACCCCGCCCTTGGGCACGTCGAAGGTCACGCCCTTCAAGACGTCACCCCCGCCGTAGCCGGCGACGACGCCGTCAAAGCGCACGAAGGCATCGGACTCAGCCATGGGCGACCTCCTCGATCTCTTCCTCGTCGTCCCCGCCGCCGAGGTAGGCGTCCAGGACCCGGGGATCGGATCGGACCTCCGCGGGAGTTCCCGTGACGAGGTCCGATCCCTGGTGCATCACTGTCACCGAATCGCAGAGGTTCATGACGAACTCCATGTTGTGCTCGACGATGAGGAACGTCTTGCCATCCTTGTTGAGCGAGCGGATCTTCTCGCTGATCACGTTGATGAGCGTGAGGTTCACCCCGCCGGCGGGCTCGTCGAGCAGGATCACGTCGGGATCGGCGACGAGCACGTACGCGAGCTCCAGGAGCTTTCGCTGGCCGTAGGAGAGCGAGCCCGCGGGCAGCTTCGCGAGACGTGCGATACCCACGAAATCCAGCCACTCCATGGCCGCGTCATGCTCGGACTTGTTGGACATCGAACGCGTGAGCCCGCGCAGCCAACTCTCCTCGCGCTGGGTGGCGACGAGCATGTTCTCGAGGACGCTGATGCGCGCGAAGATGCGCGTCAGCTGGAAGGTGCGTCCGATGCCCATCGCGAACACCTTGTTGGGCCGTGCGCCGGTGATGTCGTGGCCGTCGAACGAGACCGATCCGGCGTCGGGCTTGACGTAGCCGGTCATGACGTTGAAGAGCGTGGTCTTTCCCGAGCCGTTCGGACCGATCAGACCGGTGATGCTTCCCTTGTCGACATTGAGCGAACAGAGGTTGAGGGCCTGGACTCCACCAAAGGCCCTTGAGATGCCCTGGGCATTCAGCAGCACCGTCATGAGTGGCCTCCCTGCGTGACGGGGTTCTCGCTCGAGCTCGCGAGTCGGTCCTGACGCTTGGTCCAGGCGTCACGGATGTACACCACGATGCCTTGTGGCATGAACAGGACCACGAGAAGGAAGAGCACGCCGAAGAGAATCAGGTACAGCGAGCCGTTCGAGTACGTCACCGTCAGGTACTGCTGGGACGACTCGAGCACGAGGCCGCCCAGAATCGGGCCGAGCAGCGTGCCGAACCCCCCGAAGAACGCCATCAGCGCGATCGAGATGTCGAAGATCGGGTCGAACACGAACTGTGGATAGATCTGGCCCTGCATCATTGCGTACAGCGCGCCACCCATGCCTATCGTGAACGCGGACATCGCGAAGCCGGTGAGCTTCACCGGAAAGACCTTGACGCCCAGTCCCAACGCGCGGTCCTCGTCGTCTCGGATGGCGAGGAGCTGGAGTCCAAAGCGTGAGCGGCGAACCGCCGCCGAGAGGCCGATTGCGAAGACGAGCATGGCGAGGGCCACGTAATAGAAGGGGATGTGGTAGTTCTGGATTAACCACGGGATGTAGGGCAGGGTCAAGCCACCGGTGCCGCCGGTGAAATTGAAGTTGATGGCGGCAAGTTGGAAGACGAAGAAGATGGCGATGGTGATCACCACGAACGTGTGCCGTCGAACCCTGAGGGCGATGAGTCCGACCGGGACCGCCACCAGCATCGCCGCGAGCCCGCCCACCGGCACGAGCCAGAACATGTCGCCGCCGGCGGGAATGTGCATATGCACAGCCACGAGGGCCATGGTGTATGCGCCGGTGCCATAGAAGGCCGCCGAACCCAGTGCCACGTAGCCCGAGTAACCCGAGAACATGTTCCACGACGTTGCGCACGCCGTGAAGATGAGCGTGATCACCGCGATCTGGCGATAGGCCGGATTCGTGATGAAGGTCGGCACGAAGAGCGCGATCGCGAGCGCCACGAGCCACAAGAGGTTCCTCTTTCGCAGCACTAGGCAACCCTCGCAGACTGCTTGCCGAAGAGCCCCTGCGGACGAATCGACAGGACGATGACCAACACGATGTAGAAGGCGATGATCGACCACACCGGAGACCAGACGACCCCGACTATGTCCTCCAGGGTCACCATGAGGATGCCCGCAAGCAGCGCGCCACCGAGGCTGCCCATGCCACCGAGCACGATGATGACGAGCAGTCGCGAGATCAGGTCGTAACTGGTGCTGGCGTTGAAGGCGTTCGTCGCGCCAAAGACCATGCCGCCCGCAGCGGTGACGGCGATGCCGATGCCGAAGCAGATGGTGGACACCCTCTTCACGTCGATGCCAACGAGCGCAGCGGCGGTTTGATCGGCGAGTGCGGCGCGGATGCTCGCGCCGAAGCGGGTCCGGTAGAGCATCACGTAGAGCGCGCTCAAGAGGATCGCCGCCATGATGAATCCGTAGACGTAGATATACGCGAAGTAGACGCCGAAGATATCAAAGGTCTTGTTCACGTACGAAGCCGAGATCTGCACGTAGTTCACCGAGAAGATCATGTTCAAGGCGCCCTCGATGACGAGCGAGATCGCGTAAGTGACCAGGATCGACATTGCCGTCTTCTCCGGTCCCTTCAGCCTTCCGATGAACGCCCGCTCCACCACGATCCCCACCAGAAAGAGGGTGGGGATCGTGATGACCAAGCCAACAAAGGGATCAATGCCCCAGTGCACAGAGAGGGCATAGCTCAAGTAGGCGCCGAGGATCACGAAGATTCCCTGGGCCACGTTGATGATGTCCATTACTCCGAAGATCAGGGTTAACCCCGTTGCCATGAGGGCGTAGACCGAACCGGTCAGTACGCCATCGATGACGGCATGGATGAGAGCGGAACTATTCAAGGGTTACTTCCCCCAAGCCGGCTTCGGGAAGAGGACCTTGCTCGCACCGGGGTCGCCCACTGGGTTGACCTCGACGAACTTGGCGCCCTGCCACTGGAACGTGTAGGCCGTCTGAGCCGTGTTCTCACCCAGTGAGTTGAACTTCACCGAGCCCTGGACACTGCTGAGCGTTGCGCCCGAGTGCAGGTACTTGATGATCTTCGAGTTGTCGAAGCCCTTGGTCGCCGTGACGGCTTGAGCCATCACCTGACCGACCGAGTAGGCCTCGGCGATGTCGGCGTTGACGCCAGCCGCGGTGCCGCCGTACTGCTTCACGTACTCGGCAACCATCTTCATGCTCGCAGGGTTCTTCGAGCCGCCGTACCAAGAGTTGGGCACCATCATGCCGTCGGCGTTACCGGCGCCCACTGCCTTGATGAATGCCGCGCCCTGGTCGGGGCCGGCGGTCGCGATGAACGCCTCGGGTGTGTAGTGGGCCTGCTCGAACGCCTGCATGAACGCAGACACCGTGGGCACGTCGACCGAACCCAAGACGACTACCTGCGCCTTCGCCGCGGCTACCGCGTCGGCGATGGAGGTGTAGTCGGTGGCCTCGGCGGGAAAGACCTTGTTGTACACGGTCTTCAACTTGCTGCCGATGAGCTTCTGGGCCTGCTGGACCACTGGCTGCGTGAACGGATCGTTCGACGTCACGTAGGAGATGGTCTTCGGACGCGAGCTCGCGGGCAGGGACGTGAGCCAGGTGGCGAACGGCTGCAGGTCGTACGCCACGGGCAGCGTGACGTCGAACACGTTCTTCAGTCCGGCCTGGAAGACCGACGGACCTCCGCCGGCTCCCTCGATCATCGCGTAGCCGTAGCGGTTGACCGTCTGAGCGGCCGGCAGCGTCAGCAGCGTCGAAAACGGACCGAAGGTGAGGTTGACGTGGTCGACGGAGATCAACTTCTGGTAGTTGGTGACGACCTGGGTCGGGCTGGACGCGTCAGAGACGATGTCGAGCTTCACCTTGTGGCCGAGCAATCCACCAGCGGCGTTGACGTCAGCGGCCCACAGTTTGTAACCCTGCTGGTACGCCAAACCGTCGGCCGAGAAGTCGCCGGACAACGAGAGCGAGATCCCGATTGTCACGGGCGCACCCTTCGCGATCGAGCCACTCGACGACGCCCCACTGGTGGTGGCCATCATCATCGCCGTGGCCGCCGCGACCGAAGTCACACCGAACGCGCGAAGAAGTTTCCCTTTTGTTTTCATACATTCCCCCCTGCATATGTGCGTCTCTAGAAAGACCCCCCCGGGCCTTTGCTCTAGAAATGATCACTCGGTGAGTGATTGGGCCACCATAACGACGAAGTGGGGGGTCGTCAATTCGAAAGGACCTGAAATCTTTACACCCACGGTGAAAAGAATTCAAAGGCTCCGGCCTGTCCACGAGCCTCGCGACTCCGTTACCATCGGCTTCACTTCAGAAGTCCGAGGGGGGCAATGGTCGACGTTCTGCTGGAAACGGTTGTCACGAATTGGGAGCCGCGTTTCACCGCGAACGGCGTCGACGCGAGCGACTACTCACGCATCACCAAGGGCCTCGAGCGCTGGGACGACTGGTGCGCGGCGTGGTGCGCCGGCGCCGATGATCACCTGGCCCTCGGCGAAGAGGCGCTGCGCGAAGGGCGCAACCGGACGGCGGGCGAGTTCTTCGCGCGCGCGGCGACGTACTTCCACTTCGCCAAGTTCCTCTTCGTCCACGATCCCGATCAGGCCAAAGCCGCCCACACCCGCGCCGTGGACGCGCTCAACCGGGCACTCCCGCTCTTCGTGCCGCCCGCGTCGCGCGAGGAGATTCCCTTCGAGGGATCGAAGCTCGTCGGCGTCTTTCGCGCGCCGTCGTCCAGCGGGCCCCACCCGACCGTGATCCTGATCCCGGGCCTCGACTCGACGAAGGAGGAGTTCCGCGACGTCGAGCGAGCCTTCCTCGACCGGGGCATGGCGATCTTCGCGCTCGACGGGCCCGGACAGGGGGAAGCCGAGTGGACTCTTGCTATTCGACCCGAGTGGGACAAGGTGGGCGAGGCGGTCTTCAACCACCTGTACCAGATGGACCAAGTGGACAACGACCGGATTGGCGTCTGGGGAGTGAGCCTCGGAGGCTTCTACGCCGCCCGCATGGCCGGTTCGGACCTGCCGATACGCGGAACGATCGCGCTGGCGGGGCCCTACAACCTGGGCGCCGCCTGGAAGAACCTGAACGCTCTGACGCGCAGCGCGTTCGAGGTGCGTTCCTTCTCCTCGTCACCCGAGCAGGCCGAGAAGCGCGCGTGGGACTTAACCCTCGAGGGGCACGCGGCGAAGATCTCGACACCGCTGTTGGTGATCATGGGCAAACGCGATCGTCTGTTCCCCTGGCAGGATGGTGAGCGGCTCGCGAACGAAGCGAGCGGCGAAACGAGACTGGTACTGCTCGAGCACGGCAACCACGGCTGTGCGAATGTGGTCTACCGCCACCGCCCACTCGGAGCCGACTGGATGGCGGCCAAGCTCGACGTCGCGACCAACTGATGAAAGACTTCTCAACACCTTTAGAAAGAGTAACCGCCAATGGCTGAAGTGACGATGCCCCAACTCGGCGAAACCGTGGCCGAGGGAACCGTAACGAAATGGTTCAAGGCCGTGGGCGACGAGGTCGCCAAGGGTGAACCGCTCTTCGAGGTATCGACCGACAAGGTCGATACCGAGATCCCCGCACCGGCGAGCGGCCTCATGCACGCGATCCTCGTGACAGAGGGAGTCACCGTCGACGTCGGGACCGTGCTCGCGCTGATCAGCGTCGAGGGCGAGGTCGTTGCCGCCGCCGTCGTCGCGCCGACCGCGAGCAACTCGCCCGACCAAAGGTCAGCCGCGGCAACCGCTAGAGCGTCACGACCCGATCGCAGCGACGCGAAACTCTCACCGGTGGTTCGCCGGCTCCTCGAAGAGCACGGTCTCGACGCGTCCGAAGTGCCCGGCACCGGACCCGATGGGCGCATCACGCGCGACGATGTCCTCGCCGCCGCGAAGCACCGCGCCGAGACGTCGTCGCCGGCGTCCCTGCCCTCGTTATCACCCGTTGTCCGCCGTCTGCTGAGCGACCACGGCGTCGATGAAACGTCCGTGACCGGCACCGGACCCGATGGGCGCATCACGCGCCGTGACGCCGAGTTGGCTATCTCGAGCACGCCGTCGTCGAGTCCGGGGTCGGGTGATCAGATCGTTCCCTTCACGAAGATCCGCCGGATAACGGCCGAGCACATGGTGCGCTCGAAGGCCACTTCGGCACACACGTTGATGGTCAGGGAGGTCGACTACGAACGCGTCGACATCGTGCGCCGGCGCCGGGGCGCCTCGTTCAAGCAGGAGGAGGGCTTCAGTCTCACGTACCTGCCGTTCATCGCTCTCGCCGCCATCGAAGCGTTGAAGTCGTTCCCGCACCTCAACGCTTCGGTCGGCCACGACGAACTGGTCGTCCATCGCGACATCAACCTCGGCATCGCCGTGGACCTCGACACCGACGGACTGGTCGTGCCGGTGATCCGCCATGCCGACGACCTGACGCTGGTTTCGATTGCTCGTAGGGTCCGCGAACTCGCCACACGCGCGCGAGAGAAGAAGCTGGGTGTGGACGACATGACGGGCGGCACCTTCACGATCACGAACCCCGGTCCCTACGGAACCCTGCTGACCGGGGCGATCATCAATCAGCCCCAGGTGGCAATCCTGTCGACCGATGGCGTCACCCGCAAGCCCGTCGTCGTCGAAACCGCTGATGGCGGGGAGTCAATTGCCATCCACTCCGTCGGGCTGCTGGCGCTCACCTTCGACCACCGAGCCGTCGACGGTGCGTACGCGGCGAAGTACCTGCGCCACGTCGCACTGATCCTCGGCTCGCGCGAATGGGGCGACGAGTTCTAGGCTTTTGGCCTCTTCGCCATCCAGAGGTATCCTGCGAATATGACGCGAGACAAGATTCTGGAGTCTGCGGCACTCGAGATCGAGCGCAACGGACTCACGCAGTTCCGGGTGAAGCGGGTGGCGTCCGAAGGGGGGATTTCGGTAGCCCTTCTCTACAGTTACTTCAGCGATCGAGAGGACTTGATTGCGGCGACGATTGTCCACCGGTTCCGTCAGGTCCTGCTCGGCCAAGCCGAGATCTTCACCACGCCGCTTCGAAACGTCGAGACCGCCGAGGACTTGCGCGCGGCCCTTCGGGTAATGATCGCGGACGCGCAGACCCCAGAGCGCGACGAGGGCAGGATCCTTCGCATCGAGAGCATCTCCTTCGCCCACCACAACCTCACCGCTTCCGCAGGCATCGCTGCCGCGAAACAGGAAACCAGTTCACAGATCATGGAGATCGTCCAGCCCCTGGTCGACAAGGGCCTGCTCGCCGAAGGAATGAGCGGCGTTGCCTTCGCTCGAATCTGGTACGCACTCTTCTTTGGACAGATCGCGCTGGAGGGAGAGCACGCGCTTTCCATCAACTCCGAGTCGTGGTTGACGGCGCTCAACGTGCTCGCAGATTCGGTAGTGCGTTCGGAGAACGAGAGTGTTCACGTCTAAACGGAACCGGCCCGTCTCTTCGTCACGACAGGTCCCGTCAGCGCCGCTCCGCGCTCACCATTCCTGAAGAACGAAACCGCGTCGACGCCGTGGCCCGTTCGAGAATCAGTGGATTGGCAACTGTGGCGCAATGGCGAGTGGCAGCCCGATGAGTCGCGCGCCTTTCTTGGCACTCGCGGGGTAGATCAACTCGGTGCGGAACGATCGCCCCTTCGCCTCGCCGCTTCGCCCCCCTCGGACCTCCACCCACTCCTCACTGGTGGATTCGTTGAGCACGTGCGCCACGAACACCCAGTTCTGGCGCCGCTCCTTGATGCCGTCGACCACGACCGCGTCCCCGGCCGTCACGCCCGCCCACTGCGTCGACCTCACGAGGTTGCCTTGGCGGGTGACAATGGGGCGCTTCTTCACGGTTCATTTCTAGTCGGTGGGGGAAATCTACGGGGCCGATACGTGCCCGCATCGGCGACGACCAAGAGACCGACGACAGCCATCGTTCAACGACGGCGCGTCGGATCTCCTTCGCTTCGAACCCGTCCGGCAGATTCAGGATCCCCTCGTCTGCCCCGCTTTGCGAGTCGCCTGATCATGTGACACTCGTGCCCTACGGTGGGCTCATGACATTTGAACAACCACTTCCCAAGTCGCTCTCACCTTCGCGGCTCGCGGACTTCCAGACGTGCCCGCGCCGTTACCAGCACGCGTCGATCGAGCGAATTGCCCAGCCCGCGACCTACGCCACCGCGAAGGGCCGCCTGATCCATTTCGTCTTCGAGCAGCTCTTCCTGCTGCCCGCCGGTGAGCGGACGATCGAGAAGGCGCGTGACTGCGTCACTCCCGCCGTCGAGGTGGTCCTCACCGACGACGTGCGAAAGGACCTGTCAATGGATGTCGACATGCTCGCCCAGATGCTCAACGAGACCGAGAGCATCATCTCGAAGTACTTCGAGATGGAGGACCCACGATTGATCAAGAGCGAAGGCGTCGAGCTGCGCCTCGGCGTCACCGTCAACGACGCCCCGCTCTTCGGGATCCTCGACCGCCTCGACCGTGACCCTGACGGGTCCCTCGTCATCGTCGACTACAAGACCGGTGGTCTGCCCAACCGTAACTACGACTCCCAGACCTTCGCGAACTCCGAGCTCTACGCCGTGCTCTGCCAGGAGAAGCTCGGCGAGACGCCCTCGAAGATCAGGCTCCTCTACGTGTCCCAGGGCGAAGCAATCGAGCGCAACGTCACCGACGTGGTGATGAACGCCCGAGCGTCGGCGGCGTCGAGCGCGTGGGAGCGCATCAAGCGCTACTACGACGACGGCGAGTTCCCGGCGACGCCCTCGAGCAACGCGTGCCGCTTCTGCTCGTACAAGGACCTCTGCCGTGCCGAAGGCGTGCCAGTTCCCTCTCGTTAGTCCGTAGGCTGGCGCCATGACTTCCTTCGACCTCTCCTTCGACTACCGCTGCCCCTTCGCGAAGAACATCCACCTTCACGTGATCAGCGCCCTCGAAGCCGGCGCGCAGTTCTCGGTGAACTTCGTCCCCTGGACCATGAGCCAGGGTTACAAGGGCGACAACGCCCCCGACGTGTGGGACGACCCCGCCCACGACAGCGACCTCTTGTCGCTGGCGGTGAGCGTCTCGGTGCGCGACGAGCAGCCCGACCTGTTTCTCCGCGCCCACGAAGCCCTCTTTCGGGCCCGCCACGAACGCGCCATCCGCCTCGTGACGATGGACGAGATCGAAGGGGTCCTCAGCCCGCTCGGCGTCGACATGGAGCGAGTGAAGAGCGATGTCGCCTCGCGTCGTCCCCACGCGGTGATCGGCGAGAGCTTCAAGACATTCGAGAAGGTGGATGCCTTTGGCGTGCCCACGTTCGTCGTGGGCGGTGACGCCACCTTCGTGCGCTACATGAAGCCGCCGACCGGCGACGCGCAGGCCTCGATCAAGCTGATCGAGTCACTCGTCACCCTGATCGCGACCCAGCCCGAGCTCAATGAGTTCAAGCACACACGCCTGCCGCTGTAACCCCTAGGCCGCGAGGCGAAAGATCAGTTCCAGCAAGGCCAGGAGGCCGAGCACGAGCGCCGGGGCGAACAGCTTGGCGTTGTCGCCCTTTCGCAGGTGGAAATAGACGGCCAGCAGCATCGCGACCACTAGACCCGCCGCCGCCAGCTCGTTGAGGATCGCCCAGAACGATGACCCCTTGGCGGAGAGCCCGACCAAGAGCCCGAGTCCACCGATGATCTCGAGAGCGCCGATGCGCTGGTACGCGGCCTTCGAGAAACCGAGGTGATCGGCTGACTGGGAGGCCAGGGGGTTGAATCGAACCTTTTGGAGCCCCGATGTGGCGAACGCCAAGAACAGAAGAATCGAGAGAATGCTGGCTACCGCTGACATGAGTGCTCCTTGTAGCCAGCAACTTTAGTCTCGGCGCGAAAATAGCCGTGCACACCTCGAATTATGCGTTCAACGAGCCGTACTCCAACAGGACCTCGAGGACGGACTCGCGCTCTTGCTCGGTTCCCGACGGCGCACCGGAGAACTCGGTCACACCCGCCTCAGCGAGTCCGTTGAGCTGCTCGAGCACTTGCTGCTTCGAGCCGACCAGTGCCACGTCGGCGACCTCGCGCGCGCCTTCGCGCTCCAGCATCTTGGCGTAGCTCGGCAGCGTCCCGTAGACCTTCAGATCGTGGTTGATCCTCTCTCGCGCACCGGGGACGTCGTCGGTGACGGTGATCGGGAGAGAACAGACCACCCTGGGTGCAGGTCGTCCCGCCCCGGCAGCGGCGGCCCTGATCGTCGGGCTGACGTGCGACGCGATCGTCTTTCGGCCGGTCATCCACAGCAGCGTCCCGTCGGTCAGTTCGCCGGCCATCTTCAGCATCTTGGGACCGAGTGCCGCGACGAGGAGGCTAGGTGTCCTCGTTTCCTTGGGTCCGACCGTGCCCGTCGCCACCGCCGAGACCCGTTCGCCCGCAGTCGCGACGGTCTCGCCGCGCAGCATCGGCGCGAGGGCGTCGAGGTACTCGCGCATGTAGCTCGCGGGACGTTCGAACGAGATTCCCCAGAGGCCCTCGACGATGACCTGGTGCGACAACCCGATGCCGAGCGAAAGGTGGCCGCCGATCGCCTCCTGGACCGTGCGGGCCTGGGCGGCGAGCATGGAGGGGTGTCGGGGCTGGATCGGGACGACGGCGGTTCCAAGGTCGACGTCGGGCAGTTCGCGTCCGACGATCGCGAGGACGGTCAAAGTGTCGGGTCCGAAGATCTGCGACGACCACATCGACGTGAAGCCCATCGCTCGCAGCTTGGCCGCCCTGGCGAGCGTTCGTTCCAGCGGTCCGTCAGCGTCCAGCCCGATAGCGATGCGCATGTCCCCAGCCCCCTTTGACGACCTGTAGCGTTTGGTCGTGTCGAATAGTCCCCAACTTAGCCGTCGGCGAATCGGCGTCATCGGGGCTGGACAGCTGGCTCGGATGATGGGCGAGGAAGCCCGCGAACTTGACGCCAGCATCACCGTGCTCGCGTCGTCGCTCGACGATGCAGCCGTCGAGACCTGCGACGATGTCGTGCTCGGCGACCCGACCGACCCGGCCGCCCTGGACGCGCTCGCCGAATGTGTGGACGTCATCACCTTCGACCACGAACTGGTCGACCTCGAACAGATCGAGGCGCTCGAGCAGCGCGGCGTGGTGGTACGACCGAATGCGGCGGCGCTCGAATTCGCGGTCGACAAGGCCCACCAGCGACGCTCGTTCGCCGCCGCCGGACTTCCCGTCCCGCGCTTCCTCGTTGTCACCACGTCGCGCGACCCCCGCCTCATGGCGTTCTTGAACGAACTGCGCGAGCCCCCCGTCGTGAAGGCCGCCCGCGGCGGCTACGACGGGCGCGGGGTCCTCTTCCCCAACTTCCGCGAGCAGGCCGTGCACATGATCGAAGAACTCGCCAAGACGGGCGCGGTCGTCGTCGAAGAGCGCCTCCACCTGCAGGGCGAGGTCGCCCAGTTGATAGCGCGCGCGCCGGACGGCTCGGTCGCGCTGTATCCGCTCGTCACGACCGTCCAGTCCGACGGGATGTGCGTCGAGGTCGACTACCCCGCCCAAGTCACCGTCGACATGGCCCAGCGCGCGTCAGAGCTCGCCGAGCAGATCGCTTCACTGATCGACTCGGTCGGGATACTCGCCATCGAGTTCTTCGTCACGTCGACCGGCCTCTTCATCAATGAGATTGCTCTTCGTCCCCATAACTCGGGACACTGGACCATCGAAGGCGCGTCGGCCAGCCAGTTCGCCAACCACCTGCACGCGGTGCTCGGCGACGAGCTCGCCCCGGTGCTCCCCCTCTGCGACAACGCCGTGATGGTGAACGTCGTCGGAGCCGACGAACCCGGCTCGCTGGAGCTGGCGATGGCCGTCGAGGGCACCCACGTCCACGACTACGGCAAGAGCTGGCGACCGGGGCGCAAGCTCGGACACGTCACCGCCACCGGTGACGACGCGCACGAGGTGCACGTGAGAGCATGGGAGGGTGCCCGCGCGTACGGCACGAGGACTCGGGAGGCGTAGTGCAACCAGTTGTCGGCATCGTCATGGGGAGTTCGTCGGACCACGAGGTCATGGCCGAGGCGGCCGCCATCCTCGATCGATTCGAGATCGCCCACGAGATCCACGTGGTCTCCGCGCACCGCACCCCCGAAGCCATGATCGACTACGGCCGCAGCGCGCGCTCGAGGGGCCTCAAGGTCCTCATCGCTGGCGCCGGGGGCGCCGCGCACCTGCCCGGAATGCTGGCGGCGATGACGACGCTGCCGGTGATCGGGGTGCCCATCGCCCTGGCGCGCCTCGACGGCATGGACTCGCTGCTCTCAATCGTCCAGATGCCGCGCGGCGTGCCGGTGGCGACCGTCGCGATCAATGGGGCCGCGAACGCCGGACTGCTCGCCTCGCGCGTGCTGGGCCTGGAGAATGAGATCCTCGCCGCGGCCCTCGAGGGATACCGGATCGAACTCGCCGAACAGGCGGCCCGCCAGGACCGCTCGATCGAGCGCAATTAGGCTTCGGCAAGAATCTGGCCGGCATCTTCTTATTCACCATGTCGCCTCGAAGCCCCTAGTCTGGACGAGAAGCGAAGGAGGCCCCCATGGGTATAGGAAAAAGAATCAGCACCATATTTCAGGCCAAGTCCAATGCCGCGCTCAACAAGATCGAGGACCCGCGCCAGACGCTCGACCTATCTTACGAACAGCAGTTGGAGAACCTGACCAAGGTCAAGCGCGCCGTCGCCGATGTCGCCACCGCGCGCAAGCGCATCGAGATCCAGGCCGAGCAACTGAAGAGCCAGGGTGACAAGCTCGCCGAGCAGGCGAAGGCCGCCCTCGCCCAGGGCAACGAGCCGCTCGCGCGCGAGGCGCTCACTCGTCGCGAGGCGATCGCCGCCCAGCTGAAGGACCTCGACACCCAGCACGCCACCGTTGCCGAGCAGGAGGACAAGCTCACTCAGACCGCCCAGAAGCTCCAGACCGAGGTCGAGGCCTTTCGCACCCGCAAGGAGACCATCAAGGCGACCTACACCGCCGCCGAGGCGTCCGCGCACATCAACGAGGCCGTCAGCGGCATCTCGACCTCGATGAACGACGCCGGGGCCGCCATGCAGCGCGCCCAGGACAAGGTCGCCGAGATGCAGGCACGCAGCGGGGCCCTTGACGAGCTGCTCGCCTCGGGCACCCTCACCGACCTAACGAGCACCCCCGCCGACGACATCCAGTCCCAGCTCGACAAGGCCAGCGGCACGGCCGACATCGACGCCCAGCTCGCCGCCCTGAAGGCCCAGATCGCCGCACCCGAGACGGGCGAACTTCCCTCGGGCGAGGGAGCCTGAGGATGGCGAAGTCGAAGATCGAGAGCGACCACGGACTGAACGTCCGGATGTTCGTCACGGGTCTCTTACTCGTGGTGCTCTACCTGATCATCGTCACGGTGCTCTTGCGCGTGGGCGTCTCGCTCGGCTTCGTGATCGTCATCGCCGCGGCCCTGATGTTCTCGCAGTACTACTTCTCGGACAAGATCGCGATGTTCTCGATGCACGCGCACGAGGTCACGCCCCAGCAGGAGCCCAAGCTCCACGAGATCGTCGACCGGCTCTGCCTGCTCGCGAACATGGAGAAGCCCCGCGTCGGCGTGGCCGAGATGGACATCCCCAACGCCTTCGCGACCGGGCGCAGCCCCAAGCACGCCGTGATCTGCGCCACGCGAGGGCTCATGAACCGGCTGAGCGACGAGGAACTCGAAGCCGTCCTCGCCCACGAGCTCAGCCACGTCGCCCACCGCGACGTCGCGATCATGACCATCGCGTCGGGCGTGGGCATGCTCGCAGGCCTCGTGAGCCGCATCGCCATGTGGAGCGCCATGTTCTCGGGTGGCGGACGCAGCCGCAACGGTCAGAACATCGTGCTCGTCGAGATGGCGACGTGGATCGTCTCGCTCGTGATCTACGTGATCGCGTACCTGCTCACGATGGCGCTCTCTCGCTACCGCGAGCTCGCTGCCGACCGCTCAGGTGCGATCCTCATCGGCAAGCCCAGCGTGCTCGCGAGCGCACTCGTGCACATCACCGGCGACATGGGCAAGATCCCGCGCACGGACCTGCGAAAGGCCGAGAGCATGAACGCCTTCTTCTTCGCCCCGGCCCTCGCCGGGGGAACTGCGGCGTCGCTGTTCTCCACGCACCCCTCGCTCGAGAAGCGTCTCGACCAGCTGAACAAGCTCGAGCGCCAGCTCAACGGCTAGTGGGCTTTCGCGATGCGCTCTTCGGGCGCACCAAGCAGGTCCAGCCCAAGCTCGACAGCCTCTTCGCCCTCTCGACGGCGGCGCTGACCCTCGACACCGAACTGGACCTGGTCCCCTCGGGCGAGGCGGGACTGTGCTTCAAGTCCGGCAGCGGGGAATCCACGATCACGACCGACGCCGAGGTCCTCGAACTGCTCAACTTCGACGAGACCGACGGCAAGGTTTCGCTCAGCACCGACGACCTCGGCTTCAAGTGGCTGGTCATCAAGGACTCCGACATCGAAGCACTGGTCACGCGCATCCACGGCGCGAACACCTCGATGGTGGAGAACGGCCTCGGGCCCCGGCTGCTGTGCGCGGTGTTCGGTTTCGTCCCGAAGGCTCCCCCGGGCGAGGGTTCGGTGCGCATGGTGTACCTCTTGAAGCAGGGCACGTTCTACCCTTTCGCGCCCACCGGCCCCAACCAGCGCGACAACGAACTCGAACTGCGCGTGCGATCGTTCCTCGAGAAGGACCTGCCCATCGAGAAGGACCTCTCGCGCTGGATGGCGCTTTGGAACCTGCCCGTCAACTGACTAGGGGTTCCCCACCGAGCGGCCTCGGGGCCATCGCGAGCGACCGGCCAGTTCCTATGACGAGGCGGGCACCACGAGCACCGGGCAACTGGAGAACTCGATGACCTGCTCGGTCACGCTGCCCACGTAGTTCGATCGCACGCCCCGTTGGTCCGAGACAGCCATGACGATCATGTCCGCGGGCCAGGTCCGCGCTTCTTCGAGGATTTGGCGGAACGGGTCGCCCGTGGACTGCTTCACTTCCACCTGGGAGGGCTCCACCCCCTGCGCGCAGATCTTCTCGCGCACGAACTCGAGGAGGTTTGTCGCCGCCTGACGCCGTCGTTCGAGCGACCCGGGTCCGGTGACCCGCTCGAGTTCCTTGTCGACCTGGTCGTCCTCGACGACGATCAGCACCCTCACCTGGGCGTGGAGGTCAACCGAGAGTCTCGCCGCGGTCGATGCCGCCGCGAGACTCTCCCTCGAGTCGTCCACGGTCACCAGCATCCGATAGGTCATGGTCCGTCTCCTCGTCCTTGGTGGCCGGCCGCCCACCGTGTGACCAGGCGTTCCTCGCGTTCAACCTCGTCGAGCCCCAGTTCGAGGGCGTGCAGTTCACTCTGAAGTGATGGCAGCCGGTGGCGCTCGATCGCCCGAAGGCGCCGTCGGGCGGAGACCAGTTCGGTCTCGATCGCGCGAAGCGCTCGCTCGGCGACCGCGTGACGAGCGCCGGCCTCGAGCGCTCGACGGTGGGCGTCGCTCGACGGCCCGATCGCGGCGTTGAGCGAGGCCCGCTCGATTGCGGTGAGCCTCGCGGCGTTGACGCGAGCCTCGTCGGGATGAAGCACGCCCATGGTGTTGCGCCACGAGATCGTGACCTCGGCCGTCCCCTCGGTCCGGGCCCCGGCAATCCCCGTCGCGTCCGCGCCCGAGAGGATATCGGCCCGGGTCGCCCAGAGTTCGGCGTCCTCGCAGGCCGACACCCACTCGCGCCTGGTCTCCTCGCGGTGTCGTGCGAGACGCCGTTGCTCGCGTGAGAGCAGTTGCTGCTTCTGGCGAAGCAGGTCCATCCCGTGTGTGGCCGTCGCAATTCGTTCGAGCAGCCACGGCCGCCCCGCGCGCCCGGGAGGGGCCTGGCTAGCCATGCTCTTGCTCCGAGGTCGCGGCGACGTGATCGGCGACGGTCGCGTCGGGCTGCCCGCGTCCGGTGGGCAGGTTACCGCGGTAGTGGGCGGCGATCGACGAGGCGGGCATCATCGTCAGTTCACGTTCGGGCAGCACGGAGATGACCCGCCAGGCCCGCTCGAAGGTCTCCTCCATCGAGCGCGCCTCGCCCGACGATTGGTTCACGAGGTCCTGGTAGAAGGCGTCCTCGAAATCGAGGTAGATGCGGTCGGTCTCGGTGAGCGCCTCCGCACCGATCAGGTCCGCCAACTCCCTCGCCGAGCGTGCGCGGGCCAGTGACGCGATGATCTGGGCGGCGAGCGCCATGTGCTCGGGGCGCGTTCGCCCCTCGCCGACACCTTTTCGCATGAGCCTCGACAGTGTCGAGAGCACGTCGACCGGAGGGTACACGCCAGTGGCGTGGACGTCCGCGGAGAGCACGATCTGGCCTTCGGTGATGTAGCCGGTGAGATCGGGCACCGGGTGCGTTATGTCGTTGCCGGGCATGGTCAGCACCGGCACCAAGGTCACCGAGCCGGATTTGCCGCGGATCCGCCCGCAACGTTCGTAGAGTGAGGCGAGGTCGCTGTAGAGGTAGCCGGGGTAGGCACGTCGCCCGGGCACCTCCCCGCGGGCCGCCGACACCTCGCGCACCGCTTCGCAGTAGCTGGTCACGTCGGCGAGCACGACCAGCACGTGCTGGTCCCGCTCGAACGCCAGATACTCGGCGATGGTCAGGGCCACGCGAGGCGTGAGCACGCGTTGGACGACGGGATCGTCCGCCGAGTCGAGCACGAGCACCAGGTCGCCTGAGGCCGAACGCGTTTCGAGCACCTGACGCATCGCGGCGGCGTCGGCGTGGGTGAGGCCCATGCCGGCGACGACGACCTTGAAGTTCTCGCCCGCGACGTTGGCCTGGGCCGCAATCTGGGCCGCGAGTTCGAGATGCGGCAGACCCGCCGAGGAGAAGACCGGGAGCTTCTGGCCGCGCACCAGCGTCGCCAGCGCGTCGATCACCGATATCCCGGTGAAGACGGGGCTGCTGGGCACGTCACGCCGGCTCGGATTGAGCGGCGAGCCGTTCACGGCGCGTCGTTCCTCGGCGAACATCGGTGGCCCCCCGTCGAGGGGCTCGCCCATCCCGTTCCACACCCGACCGAGCCAACCGTCCCCGACGGGGATATCGAAAGGCCGCCCCTCGAAGGCGACACTCACGAGATCAGGATCGATGCCACCCGTCCCCTGGAGGACCTCGACGATGGCGACGTCGCCGCTCACTTCGAGGACGAGGCCGTGGCGAACTTCGCCCGACGCCAGCACCACGCGAGCGGTCTCGTCCCACGCCACCCCTTCGACGCCCTTGAGCGCGAGCAGGGGTCCACCGACCCTTGTGGCGCCCGAATACTCGATGAACGCGGCCGGCGCCCGAACTTCGCTGGTGGGCACGCCCTCACTCACGGCGTGCCTATCCGTTCCAGCACCTCATCGCGCAGACGGTTCACGCCCTCGGCGTCGTCGGGTCCGGTCTCGTCGCGGGCACGGGTCACCGAGGCGAGGTCGAACTCCTCGACCGCCGAGGCGGGCAGGCCGCCCTCGACCAGGGCGAGGCAGCGGTCGTGCACGGCGAGCACCATTTCGAGCAGCGCGGACTGCTTGGCGGGGCTGCAGTACGCGTCATTCTCGCTCAGGGCGCTCTGCTGGAGCACCCCTTCTCGTAGTAGGCGTCCGGTCAGCATGACGATCCTCTCCCTCGCGGGCAACGCCGCGAGTCCCACCAGCTCGACGACCGACGACAGCCGGTCGGACTCGGCGAGCAGGGCGAGCGCCCGGGCTCGGGCTTCGACCCAACCGACCCGTCCTTGGGCGGCGTGCCAATTGGCGATGACGGTGTCGTCGAGGCAGAACGAGTGGCGCCACGTGACAGCCGGGTAATGGCGGGCGTAGGCGAGATCGCGATCGAGCGACCACAAGCTGCGCACGTAGCGAACGGTCTGGGACGTCACGGGCTCGGTCATGTCACCTCCGGCGGGCGACACCGCTCCAATGAGCGTCACCGATCCCTCGGTCCCCGCGAGCGTCGTGACGCGCGCGGCGCGCTCGTAGAAGGCCGCGAGCGACGACGAAAGGCTCGCCGGATAACCCTCCTCGGCGGGCAGCTCGCCACTTCGCGACGAGAACTCGCGCAGTGCCTCGGCCCAGCGTGACGTCGAGTCGGCGAGCATCACCACGCGGTAACCCATGTCGCGGAAGTACTCGGCGACGCTCATGCCGGTGTAGACGCTGGCGACCCTCGCCATCACCGGCATGTTCGAGGTATTGGCAATGACGACGGTGCGCTCGCGCAGATCGGCACCGGTCTTCGGGTCCTTCAGGACCAAGAGGTCGGCCATCGCGTCGGCGAGCTCGTTGCCCCGCTCCCCGCAACCGACGAAGACGACCACCTCGACGTCCGCCCATTTCACGATCTGTTGGAGCAGCATGGTCTTGCCGGTCCCAAAGCCGCCGGGCACGGCGGCAGTCGCGCCCTGGGCCACGGGGAAGAAGAGGTCCACCACGCGCTGGCCGGTGACCAGGGGTTCGTCGCCGCGAAGTCGCGCCCGTACCGGTCGCGCTCGACGGACGGGCCATTGCTCGAAGAGGGTCACCCGGCGATCGCCGATTACGGCGACATCATCGTTTTCACCGATGTCGCCCGCACCGGCCAGCCACGTGAGGGTTCCGGCGACGTCTGGCGGGACGAGCGCCCGATGCTCGAAGCCGCCGGCGCTCGTCACCGTCCCGAGCCGTGAGCCCGGGTCGACGGTCGTGCCGAGTTCGATCGACGCTGGAGAAAATGGCCACTTCGTGAGCGAAGGACGGGCGACGAGCGACCCCGGTGCGAGCCAGTCCGGACCGTGTTCGAGGGGACGGAGCAGACCGTCGAACACCCCGCCGAGCAGGTCCGGGCCGAGCCGAGCCGACAGTGGTCGTTGCTGGGACGTCACGGCGTCACCAACGCGCAGGCCCCCCGTGTACTCGAACGCCTCGGCGGTGAGACGACCGTTACGAATCGACACGACCTCGGCGGGGATGCGCAGCGGTCCGACTTCGATGACGTCGAGGGCCGCCACGCCACGTAAACCGCTCACCTCCACCAGCGGCCCGTTCACGCGTTCGACGCGACCAGTCTCGGAACGATCGGTCACGACCACACCGCCTCGACGACCGGGCCCATCGAGGCGAGCTCGCGCTCCAGCAGAGCCGCCGAGCTCAGGTCGAGTCGCCGGCGCCCGTCGCTCGCGACGACCCCGAGCCCGTTCTCGGGCTCCTCCATCTGCGCCCCGGGACCCAGTCGGCTCCGCGCGAACTCGGCCAGGCGCCGATTCAGCGCCGCCGCCTCGGGCGAATCGGCGAGAGCGTCGAGGCGGGCCCGCGCCCGCGACCGCACCTGCTCGTAGACGTGTCGCTGTGCGGCGAGCACCTGCTCACGGGCCTGGCGTCGGGCGTCGTCGACAAGCATCGCCGCGGCGCGGCGCGCGGCGCCAGCCCCGTCGGCGAGCGCAGACGCGAGCAGTTCGTCGGCCTGGCGTCGGGCGTCGTCCAGGACGGCGTTCACTTGGGCGTCGGCGTCGTCGAGGATCTGCTGGGCGCGGCGGTTCGCCTCATCGGTGATGGCCTCGGCGACGGGACGCAGTGCCTCTTCGAGCGAGGGCTCCGTGGCCGGCGAGGCACCCGGGATCGTCGGCGGCGCGCTCACGGCGGCATCTCCACGCTGAGCGGCCCGCGGTCGCGTGCCTCGAGTTCGTCGCCGAGCGCCGCGGCGGCCCGCGGCGTCAGCAGGACGAGCGAGACATCGCCGTCGAGCCCGGCCCATTGCCGGCGGACCTCTTCTGGGTCCTCGGCGATGATTGGCACCGCTCCGGCGAAGGCGTAGCCTCGTACCCGCACCGATTCGCCCAGCACGACGACGCGACCCACGGACTCAGACCTTGCCGATGAGGATGATCGCGACGACGAGCCCGTAGATCGCGATGCCCTCGGCGAGTCCGACGAAGACCATGGCGCGACCGAACAGTTCGGGTCGTTCGCTGATCGCCGCGAGCGCCGCCGAGCCGGTGTAGGCGACCGCTATCGCGGCGCCGATGGATGATCCGGCGACCGAGATCGCGGCGCCCATGAGCGCCTGTCCGGCGTACGAGGGTGCGGCGGACGCCACGACGCCCGCAGCGGTCGCGGGCGTCGTCGTGGCGGCGAGCATCACCAGCACTCCTCCACCTGCCAGGAGGGCGAGATTCACGAGTTTGATGAGCCAAAGCCCTCCTCGGGGATGTCGCCGCAGCTGCCAGGCGATGGCGCCAGTCACCAGTGCGAGTAGGGGTAGGGCGATGAGCCAGGTGATCATGAGGCCTCCTTCATTAACGAACCTGAACGCGCCAGGGTTGGAACTCGCGGCCTTCACTCGTGAAGACGCGCGAGAAGATCTCGTAGTACTCGAGACGCAGCGCCTGGATGCCGGCGACGAGGGCCTCCAGGATGAAGGTGAACGCGTTGCCCACCGCGAAGACGATGACCGCCATGGTGGTGTCGAGGACACCTCCGCGGTTCCAAAGATCCGAAGTGCCGCTCCACACCAACGAGCAGAGTGCGGCGTGCGTGAGCCCGAAAGCCGCGAGGCGCGCGAACGAGACGGTGTTGGTCCCGAGACGAAGAAGCGCGTCGAAGAGCTCAACCCCGGCCTCGAGGGCGCCCGAGGCGCGCCCACCCGCCTCGGCGAACAGGCCGACGAAACCGAGCGCGAGAGCGACCACGGCGAGCGCCGCACCGACGAGGATCACGGCGGATCGATGAAAGTACCAGCCGGCGCCAGCGAGGGCAAGACCGAGGTAGAGTGCCGCGCCGGCAATTCCCGAAAGCGCGACTAGCGAACGAGCAATGCCGCCTTCTCGAAATCGATTGAGCGCGCCCAGCGAGTACGAGACCGCGAGCAGCACGGCGCCGATGGCGACCGAGACCGCGAGGAGGGTCGTGGCGTGCTGGAGCGGGCGCAACCACAGCGTGGGCACCAGCCCGGTGGGACCGAAGGCCTCGCCGAAGGCGAATCCGAAGCCCATGCTCGCGAGTCCCGCGCCGATGAGAAAGGGAGCCGCCCAGTGATACTTGCGCAACCGGGCGAGCCAGCCCCACGGAGCCCACGCGACGGCGACGCCCAGCGCCAACAGGAGAAGTCCATGTCCGGCGTCGCCGAACATCATGCCGAACATCAGCACGTAGGCGACTCCCGACAGCACCGAGGGGTTCAGGTCCGCGTAGGGAACGGTGCCAAAGGTGTCGACGAGGGGTTGGAAGGCCGTGGACGCGGACGAACCGTGAAGATGCGTCGGTGGCTGGACGCCGCGCGGGCGCTTCAGGCGAGCCACCGCCGCTCCGTGTGCCGAGAGCGCCGAGGCGAGCTGATCGAGTTCCGACGATGGAGCCCAACCCGCCAGAGCAGCGATCGATCCTTCGCGGACCATGCTCGCCGCGACCTTTTCGAGCTCGACCTCACCGGCGAGTCCCGCGGCGTCGCCCTCGCGTTCGAGGACCTCGAGATCGGGGGGCTCGTACGAGAGAACCGGCGTCGTCGGCGTCGCGGGGGCGCGAGCCCCCACCCGCTGCAAGACGGCATCGGCTTGTCCTGGCGAGGCCGTGAGGAGTTCTGGTTCCACGCAACCGTGCGCCGCCAGCGTCACGAGGACCGCGCGCACCCGGTCGTCGGGCGCGACGATCGCGATACGCTCCATGCGCGTCGGCTCCAGCGACTCACGCCACGGCATCGAGCACCTCGATTCCGCGCCCGGCGCGTGCAGCGACCTCGAGCGCCACGCGCACACGCCACGCGTCAGCCGCCTGGGTAGCGACGGCGGCGACCACCGACTGCGGGCCCGCGTCGACCCGCCGCACCTTCTCCTGTGACTCGTCCCAGAGCCGGGTCCACCAGCGAGCCTCGGCGAGCCACAGGTCCTGGGACCCCGTGACGCCCTTGAGAACGGACCTCACCTTCTGAGGCAGGGCCAACGAGAGCTGATCGATGGACTGGGGAGCGAGCGCAGTTGCCCCGAGGACTGCGCCGAGGTTCGCCGACACCGTCGAATCGGCGTCGAGCGCGACCCCCTCACTCACGAGACGGCTCGCAATGAGCGCAGCGTAGGTCTCGGCCCAGGCCCGCGCCTCGGGAACGTTGTCCACGATCCGTCGCACGAGCGAGGCCCGCAACGCGAGGCTGACCCCCGCAGGGTCGAGGTTCCCCGGGTCCCCCCACGGAGAGAGCCGAAGGACCTCGCGCAGTTCGCCCATGCTCGAGGGCGGCGCGTGGCGCGCGACGCTGGCGAGCGATCCGAGTTCGAACGGTGTCGACCCGCAGCGATCATCGATCCGGGCAAGTTCGCCCTCGATATTCACGAGTTCGAACACTCCGGCGAGAACGTGCAGACGCGACGCGCCCATGGCGGGACACCAGCCCGCGAGGACGCGAAGATTCCACAACACCGTCGCGAAAACCTCGTGTCCGCTCGCGGCGAGGTCGAGTCCGGGGTGAACCCGCTCACCGTACGCCGACTTGGCGAGGATGCCCAGCGCAGCCTCGAGCGACCCAGCGCGGGCGACCGCACGTGCTCCGGCGCGCCCGACGCAGTGGCCCGCGAGGCTGCGGCTGCGAACCTGAGCTGCGACCCAACCTGCGCTCACGAGGGCGCCTCCGACGGGCCACCGGTCGACAGCACTCTTCGAACCAGTTCGTCGACCACGGGACCAATGCGCTCGGATTTCTGGTCATCGATCCTCTCGATTTCGTGGTGCGCGCCGGCTCGGATCTCCTCGGTGGAAGAAACCGCCTCCGCCTCCACCCTCGCCGCAGAGCGGGTACGCGTCGCGGGCTGGGCGTCGCGGGCCTGGTTGACGATTCGCCGGGCTTCAACTACACCCCGCTCGCGTCGAGCGACGGCTTCTGCGTCGGCTCGTGCCACGATATCGTTGACGCGTTCTTGGGCATCGTGCAACGCTGCAAACACCGGCGCCAACTCCTCACGCAGCAGGCTCGCGTGGTCCGCCGGGACACCGGCAATTCCGGCCTCGCCGGGTACCGCCATCAGTCGGAAACGACGGAGCAAGTCACTAGATCTCGCCACGGACTACCTCCTCCGTGAAACCACACGCCAATCCTACGGACGTGCGGCCCGCGGTGCTTAGGGGAGAACGTCACTTCGCCGAGCGGGCGATCGCCCCGGCGCGCGAACGATCCCCGGCTTCCTTCAGTCCTCTTCTGTTCTGGCTGGCGAACGGTGAGACGTCGCTGATCTCGCACGGGCGCTTCGCATGTCTGCGACGTGGCGAGTTCGCGCCGTCGCTCGCCACCGCCATCTGCCATCTGCGCGCCGTGAAGACCATGTCAAGGCCCCGCTCTGGGCGATTGACGAGCTAGGAGACAATCCACCGGCTGAAGGCGTCCGCGACCTCATCGAATCCCTGCGCGTAGTCAAGGTCCAGTTGCGTAAGTCCTGCGCGGTCGTGGGTCCAGAGATCGAGTCGAAGCTCACAGTAGCCGAGCGTCGCAACGGGATGATGGTCGATTCGCTCGGCAAGGGGCACCTGCGCGCTGAGTAGCGCCACCGCGCTCGGATAGTCCCTCGTCGTCACCTCGCGCAGCAGGTGCCCGCCCTCACGGCGCCACAAGGGATGCTTCTTGAGCCATTCATCCACGACCGTGTCGTCGAGACGGGCGGGGCGCTTCACGGATGCGTCATGTCCTCGGGCACGACCGCGGCGTCGAACTCCTGCGCGCTCAGGTAGCCCAGGCTGAGCGCCGCCTCGCGCAGGCTGGTGCGCTCCTTGTGCGCTTTCTTCGCGACCTTGGCCGCTTTGTCGTAGCCAATGATCGGATTGAGCGCCGTCACGAGCATGAGCGAATTGTTGAGGTGGTGGTTGATCTGCTCGTAGTCCGGCTCGAGGCCCTCGACGCAGAACTCGCGGAACCGGTCGCACGCGTCGGTGAGAAGATCGATTGAGTTGCAGAAGTTGTGGATCATGACGGGCTTGCACACGTTCAGTTCAAGGTTGCCCCTCGAGCCCGCCATGGCGACGGCGGCGTCGTTGCCGAAGACCTGGATGGCGACCATGATCATCGCCTCTGACTGCGTGGGGTTCACCTTCCCCGGCATGATCGAACTGCCCGGCTCGTTCTCGGGCAGCTGCAGCTCCCCGAGGCCCGAGCGCGGGCCCGATCCCAGCCAGCGCAGGTCGTCGGCGATCTTGATGAGGCTCGTCGCCGTGGTCTTGATCGCTCCGTGGGCGAAGACCAGGGCGTCGTGGGCGGCGAGCGCGGCGAACTTGTTCGGAGCGGTGACGAACGGCTTGCCGGTCAGTTCGGCGATCGCCGCGGCGACCCTCTCGCCGAACTCGGGGTGCGTGTTGAGGCCGGTGCCCACGGCCGTGCCGCCCGCGGCGAGTTCGTAGAGCCCGCCGAGGACGAGGTGCAGACGCTCGAGGTCGGCATCGAGTTGGGCGACATAGCCCGAGAACTCCTGGCCGAGGGTGAGCGGCACGGCGTCCATGAGGTGCGTGCGGCCGATCTTGGTGATGTTGACGTAGGCCTTCGCCTTCGCGTCGAAGGCGTCGCGAAGGCGCGTGAGCGCCGGTATCAGGCGGTCGGTGATCTCAACGACGGCGGCGATGTGCATGGCCGTCGGGAAGGTGTCATTGGAGGACTGGGACATGTTCACGTGGTCGTTGGGGTGGATGGGGTCCTTGCTGCCGCGTTCCCCGCCGGCCATCTCGATCGCGCGATTGGAGATCACCTCGTTGACGTTCATGTTGGTCTGGGTGCCCGAACCGGTCTGCCAGATACGAAGAGGAAATTCGTCCATCAGCGCCCCCACGATCACCTCGCGCGCGGCGCGCTCGATGAGCGAGGCGCGCTCCTCGTCGAGCTTGCCGAGGGCGTGGTTCACCTGGGCGGAGGCGAGCTTCAAGACCCCGAAGGCGCGAATCAGCGCGGGCGGCATGGTCTCGTGCCCGATCGCGAAGTGGTGCAGGCTTCGCTCGGTCTGAGCGCCCCAGTAACGGTCTGCGGGGACCTCGATGGTGCCCATGGTGTCCGATTCGACTCGTACGTTCGTCATGACTATTCCTCTCTACTTCTTCTTCGACTTCTTCACCGCGGACCTGGCGGGCTTCGCGGCTGCGGGCTTCGCGTACAGCTTGATGCCGGCGGTGACCACCGAGCGGGCCTTCGCAACGTCGCTCGCCCGCGGTCCGTCGCCGTCGCCGGGCACTTCGAGCAGGAGCGGGAGTTCACGGATCTTCGGGTGCCCCACGAGCGGCGCGAGTCCCTTGGCGCCGATCGTCCCCTCGCCGATGTTGGCGTGGCGGTCCCGGTTTCCCCCGAGTTCGATCTTCGAATCGTTGAGGTGCAGGCAGCGAAGGCGCTCGAGGCCGATGCGGTCGTTCACTTCCTTCACCAGTTTCTTGGTACCCGCGACGCTCGAGTAATCGACACCGCTCGCCCACAGGTGCTGGGTGTCGATGCAGAGCCCGAGGCGCTCGTCGTTGTCACAGGCGCCGATCAGCGCTTCGATCTCCTCGAGGCTTCGCCCGACGGTCCCCCCTGCGCCCGCGGCGTTTTCGATGAGTATCGGACAATCCCGGTAGCCCTCGGGAGCAGGGTCGGCGTCCTCGAGGGCGCGCTCGAAGGCCCGCGCCACCTGGGCGACGACCTCCTCGAAGCCCGCGCCCTTGTGACTTCCGACGTGCAGGACGAGCCCCGACGCCGCCATGCCTCGAGCGACCGAGAGATTGTTGACGAGGCACTCGACGGACTTCTCGTAGAGTTCGGCGTCCGCGCTCGCCAGGTTGATCAGGTACGTGGCGTGGCAGAACGTGTCGGTGATCGTCGGGTGCTTCGCCTGGGCCTCGCGGTAGGCGGCGAGAACGTCGGGAGCGTACTGCGACGGCTTCCACATGCGCGGGCTCTGGGTGAAGACCTGGACCGACGTCGCGCCGATCGCGACTCCCGCCTCGAGCGAGGGGACGAGTCTTCCGCCGCCGCGTACGTGAGCACCAATGTTCATTACAGTAAAACTAGTTGTCTGCCCCCCCACCCCCATAAGGAGCCCCCATGGCCGATAGTTTCACTCCCGCCGCCCGAGCGATCTTCGAGAAGAACGTCCTCGCCCACGTGGCGAGCATCGGCGCCGACGGCGGGCCCTACGTGACGCCGGTCTGGGTCGAACTCGACGGCGACGACATCGTCATCAACACCGCGCTTGGGCGCGCCAAGGCCCGCAACCTCGCCTCGGACTCGAGGGTTGCCGTCTCGCTCACCGACCCCGACAATCCCTACGTCTGTATCGCCGTTCGCGGCACCGTCGTCGGCTTCACCACCGAGGGCGGTGACGAGGTCATCGATCGACTGGCGAAGAAGTACCTCGGCGTCGACTCCTATCCCATGCGCCGCGAGGGCGAGGTGCGCGTCACCGTGCACATCCGGCCCGACCGCATCGCCATCCAGCCCGAATAGGGCTAGGCGAAGGTCGTCAACTCACCGAGCGCCGTCGACGCGCTCGCGACCACGGAGAGCGCTCCGGTGGCGCTGTGAAGGGTCGCGCCGTCGTAACTCCACACGGTGAGCGGCCTCGGCGGCGCGGGGCGGTTATAGGCCTTCTCGAGGCGCACGACGTCATTGGAGAAGTTGACCTCATCATCGGTCAGCAGGGCTCGAACCACCTCGGCGTGGGACTCGGCGTGGTCCTCGGCACCGACGACCACGTGATCCAAGTCGACGAGCCAGCTCAGGGTCGCGACGTCGCGCGCCGCGAGTTGGGCCGGGTAGTCGCGCGACACACGCAGCCAGACGCCGAGGGCTCTTGGCCACTGATCCTTGAACGACCCCGCTGCGATGACCGTGTCAGCGTCGCTGCACTCGAACACTACGGGTCGCGGCTCGTCGCGCACGAACAGCGCGACGCCTGGAAGGTTCGCGAGGGGCGCCGAGAGGCGGAGCAGCTCCACGGCTAGGGCTGGAGGTCTTCCTTGGGCAGACGTTCGATGTTGACGTCGCGGAAGGTCAGCACCCTCACCGAAGGTACGAAGCGGGCGGCACGGTACATGTCCCACACCCAGGCGTCGGTCAACGTGACCTCGAGCAGCGTGGGAGTGCCGGTGTTGCGCACCTCGACCGCGACCGAGTTGGCCAGGTAGAAACGCCGGTCGGTCTCAACCGCGAAGTCGAACATGCCAACGACGGCCTTGTACTCCTGGACAAGTGCGAGTTCGAGAGTTGACTCGTAGTCGTCGAGCTCTTCTTCGCCCAAGGGATACTACGGACGCTCGGTGACGCGGAGCTCCTTGATCTTGGCGGCTTTTCCACGCAGATCACGGAGGTAGTACAGCTTGGCGCGGCGGACGTCGCCGTAGGAGTCGACTTCGATCTTGGCGATCGTGGGGGCGTGCACGGGGAACGTGCGCTCCACACCGACACCGAAGCTGATCTTTCGTACGGTGAAGGTCTCCTGCAGGCCCGAGCCCTGGCGGCGGATGACGACGCCCTTAAAGACCTGGACGCGCTCGCGCGTGCCCTCAACGACGCGCACGTGCACGCTCAGGGTGTCGCCGGTACGAAATGATGGAATGTCGTCGCGAAGTGAGTCGCGGTCGATGAGGTCGGTCGGATTCATGAGAGCGGTCCCTTTCGGATCACTGAGGCTTTACAAGTTTAGCCGTTTTGGCGGGGTTCATCCACCGATGGGAATTCCGCCATGATTTTGCGGTCCTGCTCGCTCAGCCCGCCGCGGCGCTCGATCAGGTCCGGACGCCGGGCGAGGGTGCGCGCGAGCGCCTGGGCCCGGCGCCAACGGGCAATCCTCGCGTGATCGCCCGACCTCAGGACCTCGGGGACCTCCAGGCCGCGCACGTTGGCGGGCTTGGTGTACTGCGGATATTCCAAGAGGCCGTCCCCGAAGGACTCGTCGACGCTCGATTCGTCGTTGCCAAGCCCCCCGGGCAGCAACCGGACCACGGCCTCGATGACGCAGAGCGCCGCGAGCTCCCCGCCGGCGAGCACGAAGTCGCCGAGCGAAATCTCGTCGTCCACGACCAGGTCCAGCACGCGCTGGTCGAAACCCTCGTAGCGCCCGCAGAGCAGCGTGAAACCGTCGAGCGCGCTCAGCTCGAGCGCCACGTCGTGGTCGAACGGGCGGCCTGAAGGGGTAAGAGCGATGACCGGGCGCGCGATGGCGGGGGTCTCCTCGATCGTGCGAATGATCGGTTCGGCGCGAAGCACCATGCCCGCGCCCCCGCCAAAGGGCGTGTCGTCGACGGTGCGGTGCGCGTCGTCGGTGGCGTCGCGAAAGTCGTGGACGTGCAACTCCCAGACTCCCCGCTCGCCCGCGCGCCCGAGCACCGACGTCGTCGCGTACTGCGCCACCGCCTCCGGGAACAAGGTCAGGACATCGACGCGCAGCGTCATTCGAACAGCCCCTCGGGGACGTCGACGTCGATACGGGTGTTCGCGTCGACCTTGGTCACGAAGGTGAGCGGCACCAGCGCGCCGCTGTCGAGGACCAGAATGTCGCTCGCCGGGTTCGACTCCACGTCGACGACGACCCCTCGAAGCACGCCCGACGCGTCGTAGACCTCGGCGTCGAAGAGCTCGTCGATCCAGATCACGTCCTCGTCCTCGATCCGGGGGGCGCTCAGCACGACGCCGCGCCAGATCTCCGCGTCTTCGCGGGTCGCGACTCGGTCGAAGGTAACGATGAAGCGGTGCTGGTGCGCGGCGGAGGCCACAACGACGAGCGGGCCCCGCTCGGTGGCGAGTTCGACGCCAGCGTCGAGCCGTTCGTGGCGATCGGTCCAGAGGTCGACGATCACCTGGCCCTTAAGTCCGTGAGCCTTGATTATTCGCCCGACCTCGAGCATGGGGCGCTCGCCGGCGCTCGGCATTAGTCGACGATGTCGACAGAGGTGGTCACGCCGTCACGCGCGCCAGCCGCGCTCACCAGGGCACGGATAGCCTGCGCCGTGCGACCGCGACGACCGATGATGCGGCCCATGTCGTTCGGACCGACGCTGAGCGACAGGACGACCTTGCCCTGGCGCTCGCTCACCTCGACCGAGACGGCGCTCGGGTCTTCGGCGAGGGACTTGGCGATGAACTCGAGCGCGGCGGTCGCGGTGACCGCGCTCTCGGCGCCGTCGTTGTGGTCGTTGCCTTCGTTGCCTTCGTTGCCTTCGTTGTCGTCAAAGTCGTCCATGACTTCGTCGTCGTCCTCGATGGTGTTGATGTCACCAGCGACGTAATCGTCGTGCACGTCGCTCATTTGGCGGCCTTCGCGGCTTCGAAGGCTTCGAGGGCCCCGCTCGCCTTCAGCAGCTTCGCCACACGCTCGGTGGGCTGGGCACCGTGCTGGAGCCAGTGGACGACCTTCTCGTTGTCGATCGAAAAGACGGTCTCCGGCTCGGCGGCGGAGATGCCGCGGGGCTGGTAGGTGCCGACGATCTCGAGGAATGCACCCGAACGGGCACGACGGCTCTCTGCCGCGACCACGCGATAGGTCGGTTGCTTCTTCTTGCCCATACGTACCAAACGAAGTTTCACAGCCACGACGAAATTCCCTTCAAACCTTTCGTTCTGGTCCACCAGAACTGGGCGATATACCCGAGCGTCAAAGTTTAGCGTTGTTTGGGAGGTGTAACCCTCCCACCCTTCTTCTTCTTATTTTTCCCGCCACCGCCGCGCGCGGGCGCGGCGCCGGCGCTCATCCCGGCACCCAGCGCCTCAAAGCCGGGCGGCAGTTGCTCGCCGCGCTGGGCAGTGGCCCTCGCGGCCAAGCTAGCCATGCGACCCATGCCTCCCGGCAGGTTCGGCGCTCCCCCGCCGCTCATCTGCTTCATCATCTTCTTCATCTCGCCGAACTGCTTCAAGAGCTGGTTCACGGCGTTCACGGTCGTGCCCGACCCCCTCGCGATGCGGGTCCGGCGCGAACCGTCGATGAGCGTCGGCTCGCGGCGCTCGCGCGGGGTCATCGAGCGGATGATCGCCTCGACCTTGTTGAGCTCGCCGTCGTCCACGTTCGAGGCGGCGGTGCGCATCTCCTTGGAGACGCCGGGCATCAGCTTCATGAGCCCGCCGAGCGAGCCCATCTTTCGCACCTGGTTCAGCTGGGCCATGAAGTCGTCGAGCGTGAAGGTGCCGCTCATCATGCGGCTCGCCGACTCGGCGACCACGGCGGAGTCCATTGTCCGTTCGGCCTGCTCGATGAGCGACATCACGTCGCCCATGCCGAGGATCCGCGACGCCATGCGGTCGGGGTGGAAGAGGTCGAAGTCAGCCAGCTTCTCGCCGGTCGACGCGAACACGACCGGTCGCCCGACGACGCCGCGCGCCGAGAGCACCGCGCCGCCGCGCGCGTCGTAATCAAGCTTGGTCACAATGATGCCCGACAGTTCGAGGCTCTCGTGGAAGGAACGCGCCGTGAAGACGGCGTCCTGGCCGGTGACGGCGTCGATGACGAGGAACGTGTAGTGCGGCGAGGTGGCGGCGCTGATGTCGCGGACCTCGCGCATCAGGGCCTCGTCGATGGCGAGTCGACCCGCGGTGTCGATGATCACGACGTCGCGCCCCAGTCTCGTCGCCTCGGCGAGCCCCTGGCGCGCCACGTCGACGGGGTCGGTGGGTTCGCTGAAGACGTCGACCCCGATCTGGCCCGCGAGCACCCGCAACTGCTCGACCGCCGCTGGACGCTGGAGGTCGGCGGCGATCAGGTAGGGCTGGCGGCCCTGCTGCTTGAACCACGAGGCCAACTTCGCTGCGGCCGTGGTCTTACCGGCACCCTGGAGACCGGCGAGGAGTATCACGGTCGGAGGCTTCGACGCGTACGTGACCTTGAGCGGCGCTCCGCCGAGCACCTCGACGAGTTGCTCGTGGACGGTCTTGATCACCTGCTGGCCGGGAGTGAGGCTCTGGCTGAGCACCTCGCCGCCCAGGCGCTCCCGGACGGCGTCGAGGAACGCGCGAACCACGCCGAGCTCGACGTCCGCTTCCAGCAGCGCGGAGCGAACCTCGAGAAGGGCCTCGTCGAGGTCGGCGTCGCTGAGGCGCCCGCGCGAGCGCAGCGAGCTGCCAAGTCGTTCGAATCGTTCACTCAGTGCGTCAAACATGATTCCTGAAGGCTACCGTCAGGCGTCGAGCAGCGAATCAACGAACGCGGCGGGATCAAAGACGATGAGGTCGTCGACCCCCTCGCCGACGCCCACGAACTTCACCGGTATCGAGAGCTCGCGTTCGATGGCGACGACAATCCCTCCGCGCGCCGTCCCGTCGAGCTTGGTGAGCACGATCCCGGTCACCGACGCCGCCGCGAGGAACTCGCGGGCCTGGCTCAGCGCGTTCTGTCCGGTGGTCGCGTCCAGCACCATGAAGGTCTCGACGACCTCGCCGGGCTCGCGGTCCGCGACGCGGCGGATCTTGCTCAGTTCGTCGAGCAGGTTGGTGCTGTTGGCCCGGCGCCCGGCGGTATCGGCGAGCACGATGTCGGCGCCACGGGCGGCGGCGCGACCCAGTGCGTCGTGCACCACTGATCCTGGATCGGCGCCCTCGGCGGCCCGGACGATGTCGGAGCCCGTGCGGTCCGCCCACTGCTGGAGCTGCTCGGAGGCCGCGGCTCGGAACGTGTCGCCCGCCGCGAGGACGACCGACCGGCCCTCGTTGACGTGGCGCTGCGCGAGTTTTCCGATGGTGGTCGTCTTTCCCACCCCGTTCACCCCGACGAACAGCCACACCGGCACCCGGCCCGGTGACGCGGTCGTGGTCACTGACCGGTCTGCCGTCAGCGAACCGAGCAGCGCCTTTCGTACGGCGGCGGCGACACCTTCGGGCGCGCCGTTCTCGCGTAGGTCGTCGAGGATTGCGGTCGTCGTGGCGACTCCCGCGTCGCTTCGAAGGAGTACTTCCTCGACGGTGTCCAACTGGTCCTGGTTCAGCGAACCCACGCTCGAGATGGCGCGCACCCGCTCGAAGATGGAGCGGCTCGACCCGAGACGCTTCTCGAGGAACTGGACCTCGTCGACGAGCACCGGGCGTTCGGCGACCTCGGTGACGAGCACCTCGGGCATCGCCTCGCGCGCCGCGGGCGCCAGAATCGGCGCGGTTCTTCGCCGACGGCGAGCGACGACGACCGCGCTCACGCCCACGACCACGAGGACCGCGACGATGATCAGTACGATGATCACGCCGTCTCGACTTCCCTCGAGCGATTCACTCGCTGACTGACGACCTTGGACGAACCGCCGGGCACCATGGTCACCCCGTAGAGCGCATCAGCGGCCTCCATCGTGCGCTTCTGGTGAGTCACGATGAGCAGCTGCGCCTCGTCACGGAACTCGTCGACCAGGCTCAAGAACCGCTGAAGGTTCACGTCGTCGAGCGCCGCTTCGACCTCGTCCATCATGTAGAAGGGCGAGGGACGCGAACGGAACACCGCGAAGAGGAACGCCAGGGCCGCCATCGAACGCTCACCGCCGGAGAGCAGCGAGATCCGGCGCACGTTTCGGCCCATGGGACGCACCTCAATCTCGACGCCGGTGTTGAGCGGGTCGTCAGGCTCGGTCAGGATGAGTCGTCCCTGCCCACCGGGAAAGAGCATCGCGATCAGCGTCGAGAAGTGCTCGTTGACGTCGGCGACCGCGCTCGAGAACGACTGCATGATCTCCTCGTCGAGCGCGCGAAGCACCTCTTGGAGCTCGCGGCGCGCGTTTCGCACGTCACTCACCTGGGCATCGAGGTCCTTGTAGCGCTCCTCCAGAGCGGCGAGCTCCTCGAGCGCGAGCGGATTAATTGGTCCGAGCGACGTGATGCGCGCTTCGAGCTCGCCGACGCGCTGATCGAGCGTGAGCCCCTCGGGCAACTCCAGTTCCTCGGCCGGTCCCATCTCGTGGGGCTCGAGGCCGAGATCGCGACGGATCACATCGTGCAGATTCGTGATCTTCACCGCGAGCTCGGCTCGCTCGACCTCGCCGCGGCGTACCGCCTCGCCGACCTCGCTGAGGCGTTCCTCGGCCGACGTTCGCGCCCGGCGCACTTCCTCCAGTCGCTCGGCGCTCGCCCGCGACGCCTCGAGCTGCTCGCGGTAGGTGGAGTCCATAGCCTCTTGCGAGGTGCGGATGTCCTCGGCGGCGTGCGTGACGAGCTTGGTCAGGCGCTCGAGCACGCGAAGGTCGAACTCCAGGGACTCGCGACGGCCCGCGGCTTCGGCCCGCTCGGTGCTCCGGCCCTCGAGGCGCTGCTCGATCTCGGCTCGGCGCTGCTCGATGAGGCGGCGCCGTTCGCCGAACTCGGCCTCACGTCGGGACAGGGCGTTCGCGAGCGCCGCGGCCCTGGCGCGGGTCGACTCGATCTCGATGCGCTGCGCGTCCATCTCGATCTTCAACTGGTCCGCCTCGTTCACGGCTCGTTCGAGCTGGGGCAGTTCACCGCGCAGCGACGCCAGCTCCTCGTCGATGGTGGCGATCTGGCTGTTCAGCTCCTCGACCTCGCCGGTCAGCGACGCGATGTTCGAAGAGAGCTGCGCCTCGAGTTCGTGGAAACGCTCGATCTCGCGCACGAGGCGGTGGAGCTCGGCTTCAGCCTGGGCGAGCCGCGTGCTCGAGCGGTTCAGACGCTGGCGCGCCTGCACGGCTGCCTCGTCGGCTTCGCTGCGCCGTGCGCGGATCGGGCCAACGCCCGCTTGGGCGGCGTTCGCGGCGTTCTGCGCCTCCTCGACGGTCGATCTCGTGACGACCGCGCGACCCGACGCCACGCGCCATCCGGAGGATGCGAAACGGTCGCCGTCCTTGGTCACGATCACGAGTTCCGGATTGGCTACCGCGACGTCGATGCCCGACTCCCAGTCGGCCGCGACAAAGGCCCTGCTGAACAGCGCGTCGAGCACTCGGGTGACGTGCTGAGGCGAACCGGCTCTCGCCCGGACCAGCGAGCGAAGCGCGGCGCAGCCGCCAGGAGCAGACGGCGCCGCGACGTCCCCCTCGGCGACGGGAAGGATGAGCCCCGCTCCGCCTTCTCGGCGAAGGGCCTCGAGGGCGGCGCGTGCGGACTTTCGCCCGTCGACCACCATCGCCCCGACCGAAGCCCCGGCGGCCGACTCGACCGCTCGTTCCCAGCCCGCGTCGACTTCGATCAGGTCGAGGAACGAACCGAGGACCCCTTCGAGGTTGCCAATGATCGCCCGCCCGCCGGCGCCGGACAATTCGTCGAGCGCGCGCGCCAGCGCCTCGGCGCGGGCCTGGGTGCGGGCTGCCACGTCGGTCGCCTCGCGCAGTGCCTCGTCGGCCTCGCTGCGCTGCGACTCGGCGCGCTGCGCCTCGTTCTCCGCGTCCGACCTCTCGCGCTGAGCTTCGGCGACCGCAGCTTCGGCGGCACTTCGCGCCAGGATGGCCTCGTCGCGCTTTGCCGAGGCATCGAGAATGCGCGCCTTCGTATCGTCGAGTCGGTTCGCGCTTCGCCGTTCGCTCTCGCGCAGCGAAGCGAGCGAGCGTTCGAGAAGCTGCACGCGCGACTGCGCGGCCTTCAGCGTTGCCTCGTCGCCTTCGCTCGAGGTGGACCCCCAACGGGCGTCGAACTGCTCCTGCTCGCCCGCGAGGGCCGCCTCGGCGGCGCGCAGTTCGTCGCGCTGGACTGCGAGTTGCGCCTCGTCGGACTCCAGTCCGACGAGGTCGGTCGCGAGCTTCGCCGCGTCGGCTTCGAGGGTCGCGATCACGTTCTCGTCCGCGGATGCGATGAGGGCCATGCGCAGCGAGCGCTCGCGCTCCCGGATGATCGACAGCGTGCCGCGTGCGCGTTCGCTGAGGCCCTGGAGCGTGCCAAGCGTGGAGGCCAGCATCTCCTCGCGTCGGCTGGCCATTTCGGCCGCGGCCGTCGAGGCCTGTGCGTCGAGAGTCACGAGTTCGACGCGAAGTTCGCGCTCTTTCGCCGCGGTTCCCTGGAGATCCTCGTCGAGCTGGTGACGGCGGCCCTCGAACGAGATGAGTCGCGACGAGAAGAGTGCGTGCCGCGCACGGCGAAGGTCCTGCTCCACGTCCGAGTAACTCCTGGCGGACGCGGCTTGGCGCTCGAGGGGGCGCATCTGGCGGCGCACCTCGCGTACGAGGTCCCCGAGACGCTCGAGGTTCTCCTGGGTCGAGGCGAGTCGTCGCTCGGCACGCTCCTTGCGGCGACGGTGCTTCAAGACCCCCGCCGCCTCCTCGATCACGGCGCGACGGTTCTCCGAGCTCGAGTTCAGGATCGAGTCAAGCTGCCCCTGCCCGATGATCATGTGCTGCTGGCGCCCGACACCCGAGTCGCCGAGGAGCTCCTGCACGTCGAGGAGCCGGCACGTCGTGCCGTTGATGGCGTACTCGGAATCACCGTTTCGAAAGAGCGTCCGCGAGATCGTCACCTCGGCGCCGTCGATCGGAAGCCGGCCCGACGAGTTGTCAAGGGTGAGCGCGACTTCCGCGCGTCCGAGAGCGGGCTTGTTCGTCGTGCCGGCGAAGATGACATCGTCCATCTTCGAGCTGCGCAGCGCACGCGTGCTCTGGGCGCCGAGCACCCAGGTCACGGCGTCGACCACGTTGGACTTTCCCGAGCCGTTGGGGCCCACGACGGCGGTCACACCGGTCTCGAACTCCAGGACAGTGTTGTCGGCAAAGGACTTGAAGCCCTTCATGGTCAATCGCTTAAGAAACACGCGTAGACGCTAGCAACCTTCTGGGGGTCGAGTCCGGCGCTAACTCTGGCACTTCTCGCAGAAGTACGTGGAGCGCCCGCGAAGGACGACCCGTTTGATCGGCAGGCGGCACTGGTGGCACGGCAGCCCCTCGCGGTTGTAGACCTGCAGATACTGCTGGTACGAGCCGGGCTTGCCGTCGGGGTTCACGAACTGCTCGTCGTCGAGCGTGGTGCCCCCGTGCTTGATCGCCTCGGTGAGTATCTCCGAGATCGCCCGGTGCAGCCGGCGGATCTCGATCGTCGAGAGCGACTCCGCGGGCCGGTCGTAGCGCAAGGCTGCGGCGAAGAGCGATTCGTCGGCGTAGATGTTGCCGATGCCCGCGATGATGTCCTGGTCCGTTAGGACGATCTTGAGCGGCGTCGATCGGCTGCGCAGGATCGCGGCGAATCGGTCCCAGCCGATCTGGTCCTCGAAGGGGTCGATGCCGAGGTGGGCGAGCTCGGGGATCTGGCGACGAAGAGTGAGCCCGTCGCCGCCGATCGAAAGCCGCGCGAACTTGGAGATCTCGATCTCCGCGCCCTCGGGAGGAGGTATCGAGACGTAGAGCTCGCCGAAGGTTCTCGGATCGACGTAACGAAGTTCCTCGCCCTGGGCGAAACTGAAGACGACGTGGGTGTGCTTGGGCTTGGGATCCTTCGAACCCTTCGCGCGCAGCAGCTGTCCGCTCATGCCGAGGTGGATCACCAGGTGGTTGCCGCTGTCGAGCCCGAAGATCAGGTTCTTGCCGAGGCGCTGGGCGGTCTTGATCGAGCGACCTTCGAGCAGTGCGCGGAAGTCCTTCGCGGTCTTGTGCCGGCGCACCACCCGGCCGTTCGTCACCGACACGGCCTTGATCTTCCTTCCGATCAGGTCACGCGCGAGTGACGCGCGCACGGTTTCTACTTCGGGCAGTTCAGGCATCGATACGCCCTTCCCACGCGGCCTCGGCGGCTTGGGTCTCCGCGCGTTTCTTTGATCGTCCCCATCCCGTGGCGCGAAGCGACGAGCCGATCGAGACGGTGGCCTCGAACACGGTGTCGTGCGGCGGCCCGCTCGAGGTGACCTCGTAGACGGGTACCCCGAGCCCGGCGGCCTCAGCCCAATGACGAAGACGGGTCTTCGCGTCGAGCGTGTCCGACGCCGTCGAAGCCAGTTCGACGTCGTCGGCGAGCTCGGTCTGGACGAAGGACTTCGCCGCTTCGTAGCCCCGCTCGAGGTAGAGCGCCGCGACCACGGCTTCGAAGGCGTCGGCGAGCAGCGAGGGGCGTTCGAGGCCGTGCTCTTTGGCGACCCCGCGGCCAATGCGCATGCAGCGCGCGAGTTCGAGTCTCGTGGCGGCGCGAGCGAGCGAGTCCTCGTTCACGACCTTCGAGCGCAGGACCGAACTGGCCCCCTCGTTCAGTTCCCGGTACCGCTGGACGATCAGGTCCGCGACGGCGAGATCCACGACGGCGTCACCGAGGAATTCCAGTCGTTCGTTCGATTCGCAGTCGTGCTCGGCGGCGTAGCTCGAGTGGGTCACGGCCAACGCGAGCAGATCACTCTCGGGACTCAGTCCCAGTCGAGAGGCGAGCGCGTCCAGTGACGAGAGCAATAGGCTCACAAACCCCGTTACGCCACTTGCAGTTTGGCAACCACGTAGTCAACGGCGTCGCGCACCGAGAGCAGGCCCTCGAGGTCCTCGTCATCGATGTGGAATCCAGCCACGTGGCTCGAAAGGTTCTCCTCGAGCGCCTCGACGAGTTCGATGAGCGCGAGCGAGTCGGCACCGAGATCCGTGAACGGAGCGTCCTCGACGATCTCGTCGGGGCTCTTCTCGAGGATTTCGGCGAGTTGGTCCTGGACAATTCCGAGAATTGTGGCCCTATCGAGGGATGAAGCGTTCCCAGCGTCTGCGGTCATGACCACTCCTTTGTGTTGCTACTCCAGAATACCGAGAAGCGGGGTGGGGGTGGCTTGTTGCTAGCTCTGATCAGGACGGATGGCCAGGCGCAACTTCTCGACGACCCCGACTTCGTCCATTTCGGCGGCCACGCGCAGTGCGTTCATGATCGCGGTCGCGTTGGATGAGCCGTGGCTGATCACGCAGATGCCGTTGAGGCCGAGCAGCATCGCCCCGCCCTGGTTCTCCGGCGTGAGACGGCCAACGATGGGCAGTAGGTACTCGAACAGCACGCTGCCCGCGGCCTTGGTCTCGTCGTTGGTCCCGATGACCCCGAGCACCGTTGAGAAGATGAACTGGAGGGCCCCCTCGAGGGTCTTGAGCGCGACGTTGCCGGTGAAGCCGTCGGTGACGACCACGTCGACGGGCGACGGTATGAGGTCGCGGCCCTCGACGTTGCCGTGGAAGTTGATGGTGTCGAGCGCGGCCAGCAGGGCGTGAGTCTCCTTCACGAGCGGCGTGCCCTTGGAGGACTCTTCGCCAATCGAGAGCAGTCCGACCGTTGGATCGTCGACGTCGTAATGGGCCGTCGCGAAGACCGATCCCATCTGGGCGAACTGCACCAGCATCTCGGCGGTGCACTCGGAGTTGGCGCCCGCGTCCACGAGCACCGAGGGGTTCCGTCCGGGGTTCGGGATGGGAGTCGCGATGCAGGGGCGAACGACGCCGGGCAGGCGGCCCATGCGCAACAGCGCCGAGGCCATGGTCGCGCCGGTGTTGCCCGCCGACACCATCGCCGAGGCCTTGCCGTCGCGCACGAGCTCGGCGCATCGCACGAGCGAGGAGTCCTTCTTCTTTCGAACGCTTCCCGCGGGGTCGTCATCCATGGCGATCACCTCGCTGCACGCGAAGACCTCGAGACCCTGGGGATCCCCCATGAGTTCGGGAACGCCGACGAGGATGACCGAGAGGCCCAACTCATCAACGGCACGTCGGGCGCCCGCGATGATTTCACTGGGTGCGAAGTCACCTCCCATCGCGTCAAGGGCGATGGGCAAGGTCAATTTAGTTAACCTCGACGGCTACGCGATTCTTGTACCAGCCGCAGTTGGGGCACACGATGTGCGGCAGCTTGGACGTCGCGCACTGCGGGCAGACGCTGCGGGCGGGTCGGTCCAAGCGCCAGTTCGCCGCACGGCGGCTACGTGTCTTGGCTTTGCTGGTCTTGCGCTTTGGAACTGCCATCGATCTTCTCTTTCAACAGAACGGGCGGACCCGTCAGACTTCTTTGGATTCTTCGGACGCAGGGTCCATGAATCGGAGTTCATCAAGTGTAGCCCAGCGCGGATCCACCGGGACCCGGCAGTCGCAACCGGCTTCATTTCGGTCAATTCCGCAGAAAGGGCACAGGCCCTTGCAGTCCTCGCGACAGAGCGGAGCGAGCGGCAGGTCGAGGAAGATCGCGTCGTGGGCGAGCGGGGCCAGATCCACGAAATCGTTCTCGACGAGGTAGGCGTCGTCGTCCCCGGGGCCCCGGGTGTCGACGAAACGCTCGTCGACCCTGACGATGCTCACCCCGAGCACGGGATTCGAGCACCTGCGGCACACGCCGTGCCAGGGCGCCTCGACGCAACCCTTCGCCCGCAGTCCCCCGCTGAAGCTCTGCAGCGTGATGTCGAGCCTCACGGTCGCCTCGGGAAACACGTCGGTCTCGGCGGGCCCGCGAGGGGGAAATTCGTGGGGCTCGTCGAAGGGGGCCTCGAAGGAGGCCTCGTAGGTCGAAGGTACGTCGCGCAGCAGCTGGGCTACTGGTACGAGGTAGGGCGAGGCCACGGGAGTTAGAAGGCGTCCTGATCAAAGAAGGACGACTCGTCGGCGACCGGGGCCTGGTAGTGCGCGTCGTAGCCGGGCTCGCCCTCCACGAGCGGCGCGGGCTCGATCATCGACGTGGGCAGGCCTTGGGCGCTCAGGCGCTCGCGACCCGAGCGGGCCGTCTTGAGCAGGCGCTCGAGCACGATCTCGAAGTTGCCGAGCTTGCCGTCGATGAAGTCCTCGGACTGGTTGATCATCAGGCGGGCTTGGGCCTGGGCGTCGGCGATGATCTGCTCGGAGCGCAGCCGCGACTGACGCACGATCTCGGTCTTGTCGACCATGCGCGCCGCCTCGGCCCGCACCTGGTCCATCAGCTGCTGCGCCTTTTGCATCTCGGCGGCCATGAGCTCCTCACGGTCGCGCAGCGCCCAGCGGGCTTCGCGAATCTCCTCGGGCAGGCTCTGCAGGGCCTGCTCCAGCAGACCCAGCACCTCTTCACGGGGCACGAGCGCCGAATTGGAGAGCGGCATCTGCTTCGCGTTCGCGACGAGCTCGACGAGCTCGCGAAGGTCCGATTCGATGTCGCGTCGGGCGTGGCGACCGGAGGTCTCGATGAACTCCTCAGGATTGTCGTAGCCGTCAAAGGACGTCATGGTCACCTCCGGGGAATATTGCCTTCAATCGAATGGCGACGGGCTTGGGCACGAACTGGCTGACGTCGCCGCCGTAGCGTGCGACCTCGCGCAGCAGGCGAGAGGCGATGAAGGAGTGCCCCGAGCTCGTCGGGATGAAGAGCGTCTCGACGCCCGACAGCGATCGGTTCATCTGGGCCATCTGCAGCTCGCTCTCGAAGTCCGACACCGCGCGCAGGCCCTTCACGATCGCGGTCGCGTCCACGTCGCGCGCCACGTTCACGAGCAGCGTCGAGATCGATACGATCCGCACGTTCCTGATGTGCGAGCACGATTCGGCGATCATCTCGCGGCGCTCTTCGAGGTCGAAGAGCGCCTCGGACTTCTGGGGGTTGCGGATCGCGGCGACCACGATCTCGTCGAAGATGTGCGAGGCGCGCTCGACGACCTCTAGGTGCCCGTTGTGGAAGGGGTCGAACGAGCCCGGGATCAGACCAACCGTCACTCGTCATCCCCTTCGTGCGGCTCCAACATCGTTACGAGCGTAGTGCCGTAGCGCTTCGTTTTGGTAACGGACCATCCGGGCGGGGCGTCCATGTGGCGGTCGTTTTCGACCACCACCCGCGACGCGGTGACCCCGCGCAGCAGCCCTTCGAGCTCGAGCGGCCCGTAGGGCGGGTCCGCGAGGATGAGGTCGACGTCGCTTGGAGGCTGCCAGACGGGCAGCGTCGAGCGGAGGAAGACCGCTTCGCCCTTCAATTGCAGCGGTTCAAGGTTCGCCTTCGCGGCGGCGAGGCAGGCCGGGTCGCTGTCGACGAAGTAGACCTTGGCGGCGCCTCGCGACATCGCCTCGATGCCGAGCGCGCCCGAGCCACAGTAGAGGTCGACGACGACGAGCCCGACGAGCCCGCCGCGGCTCTCGAGCATCGAGAAGATCGCCTCGCGGGCGTAATCGGTCGTCGGGCGCACCGTGGCGGGAAGTTTCGCCTTGAGCGGACGTCCCCGCGCCGCACCACCAATCACTCGCACCCCTCAAGGGTAGGCGCTCACGGCGCTCAGGACTTGAACAGGTAGTCCGCTTCCTCGTCGTCGACGAAGAGACGAAGCTCATCGACCAGTTCGGGCTCGCCGTTCAGGCCGTCGCGCGCGACCATGGACGCCGCCACCTGCTGGGCGGCGAGCAGGAGATCCTCGTCGTGGCGAAGCGACGCGAGACGGAGGTCGCTGCGGCCCCGCTGGCGCGCGCCGAGCAGCGTCCCTTCACCGCGAAGGTCGAGATCGACCTCGGCGAGGGCGAATCCGTCGTTGGAGTCGACCAGGGCCTGGAGTCGGAGGGCTCCCTCGTCGCCGGGCGGGGTGCCGAGCAGGAAACAGTAGCTCTGGACGTCGCCGCGACCAACCCGGCCGCGCAACTGGTGCAACTGGGCGAGCCCGAAGCGCCACGCGTCCTCGATGACGATGACGCTGGCTTCGGGAACGTCGACGCCCACCTCGATCACCACGGTCGCCACCAGCACGTTCAGTTCGCCAGCCCGGAACTGGGCCATCACCTCTTCCTTCTCGCTCCCCTTCATCTGGCCGTGGAGCAGCCCGACGCTGAGCCCGCGCAGCTCCTCGAGGGCCAGTCGCGTGCGTTCTTCCACCGCGCTCGTCGCCTCGACGCGCTCGGAGCCCTCGACGAGCGGACAGATCACGAAGGCGCGGCGTCCCGCGGCGACCTCGTCGCGCACCCGCTGCCAGACGCCGCGGACCTCGTCGTCGTCCGTCGCCCATGCGGTGATGATCGGCATCCGCCCCTCGGGCAACTCGTCGAGGACCGACCGGTCGAGGTCCCCGAAGATCACCATCGCCGCGGTGCGCGGAATGGGCGTGGCGGTCATAACCAGCAGATCAGGGTCCGCCTGCTCTTCGGAGTGGCTGCGCCCCTTGTCGCGCAGCGCCGCGCGCTGTTCCACCCCGAAGCGATGCTGCTCGTCGATCACGACCGCTCCAAGCGCCTTGAAGCGCACGTCGTCGGTCATCAGCGCGTGCGTGCCGACGACGATGTCCACCGTGCCCTCGCGCAGCCCGTCGAGCACGAACTGGCGTTCCTTGCCCTTCACACGCCCCGTGAGCAGATGGATCGAGAGCCCCCGCTCGCCGCCCAGCACCGAATCGTCGGCCCTGGTGAGACCGGCGAGGTCGGCACGCAGCGACGCCAGGTGCTGCTCGGCGAGCACCTCGGTCGGCGCCAGCAGTGCTCCTTGGCGTCCACCGTCGATCGAGCTCAGGAGCGCCGTCAGAGCGACGATGGTCTTGCCCGAGCCCACGTCGCCCTGGAGCAGACGGTGCATCGGCAGCGCCGAGGTCATGTCGCGCGCGATCTCTTCGAGCACGCGGCGCTGGGCACCCGTGAGTGCGAACCGGTGCCCGGCGAGGAACCGGCGCACGAGCGACGAGGACGGTGAACTGAGCGATCCGGGCGCGACATCGAGGTCGCCGAGGTCGAACGGGTGGCGGATACCCGCCGAGCTCTCCTCGAGGCGCCTCCGGCGCAGCGCCAGCAGCAGCTGGAGGCGAAGGAACTCGTCGAACGCCAGGCGCCGCCTCGCCGGGGCCACGTCGTCGATGTCGCCCGGCAGGTGGATGCCCCAGAAGGACTGGGTTCGCCCCACGAGGTCGTAGTCCCTGCGGACCCAATCGGGCAACGGATCGAGCAGGGGTCCGGCCCGCCGCAGCGATTCGTCGATGAAGCCGCCGATCTCCCAGCTCGTGAGCCCAGCCTTGCCCGACGCCGGGTAGATCGCCACCACGCGGCCAATGCGAGAGACGTCGCGCTCCTCCCCGCTCGCGCCGACGATCACGTCGACGACGGGATTGGTCATCTGGCGCTGCCCCTTGTACTCGGTGACCTTGGCGAAGAAGAGGGCCTGGACCCCCGCCGTCAACTGGCGCTCGCGCCACGCCTGGTTGAAGAAGACGATCTTGATCGAGCCGCCGTCGTCGCTCACGACCACCTCGACCATCACCTTGCCCTGCTTGGATCGGCGGCTCGACACCTTGGTCACCTCGGCGAAGACCGCCGCCTCCTCGCCCACCGTCAGGTCCGAGAGGTCGACACGCTTGGTGCGGTCGATGTAGCGCCGCGGGTAGATCGTGAGCAGGTCGAAGACCGTCTCGATGCCGAGCGACGCCAGGGCCGCGGTGCGTTTCTCGCCGACGTGCCGAAGCTGGCTTACCGGGACGTCGCCCAGCTGGCGTAGTCGCCGAGGTGCCGATTCACTCACTCGATGCCGAAGTAGTAGGGGTAGAGCGGCTGTCCCCCGTGGTGGACCTCGACGCTGATCTCGGGGAACTCGTCGGCGAGGAACTCGGTGATCCGCCGGGTGTTGGCCGGCGTCGAACCGTCGCCCTCGATGATGGTGAGCAGTTCGTGCTCGGGCCTGATCAGCTGGCTGAGCAGCTGGTTGCTCGCGACGGCGATGGAGTCGGCGATGGACCGGACGCCCCTCGCCCCGAGTCCGATCCAGTCCCCCACGTGCACCTCGCCCACGTCGGTCGTCGTGTCGCGAACCGCCCGGGTCACCTCGCCCGCGACGACGTTGCCCGCCGAGGCGCCCATCGCCTTGGCGTTCTGCTGCGCGGACTCGTCCGGGTCGTAGGCCAGCAGCGCCGCGAAGCCCTCGACGATCGAGTTGGTGGGCACGACGGTGACCGTCTGTTCGACGAGCGCGTCAACCTGCTCGGCGACCGGCCGGATGTTCTTGTTGTTCGGCAGTATCACCACCTGGGTCGATCCGGTGGCCTTCACCGCCTCGACGAGATCGGCGGTCGAGGGGTTCATGGACTGGCCGCCTTTCACGAGCATGCGCACGCCCAGGGTGTGAAAGATCCGCCCGACGCCCTCGCCCACGACCACCGCGACCACCGACGTCGCGGGCGGGGGCTCGGCGCCGTCCAAATCAGGCTCGGCGTTCGCCTCTCGCACCCAGCGCTCTTCGATGACCTGCTCGCTCAGGTCGGTGATGCGGATCTCTCGCGGTCGCCCAGCGTCGAGTGCGGCCTCAATCGAGGCGCCGATGTCGTCGGTGTGGATGTGGCAGTTGTACAGGCCGTCGCCGCCCACGATGACGATGGAGTCACCGATGCCCGACCACACCTCTCGAAACGCGTGCATCTTCGAGTCGTCGGCGTCGAGCAGGTACATGACCTCGTAGCGCAGGTCCGAGATGTCGCCTTCGCCGTGCACGGTCAGTTGCTCTTGGACGTGCACGACGATCGACTCGAGCGGCGGGGGCTCGGGCAGGGGGTCGTCGGCGACCACGTGACAGAGGGCGTCGAACCAGAGCAGCAGGCCAGCCCCGCCCGAGTCGACGACGCCGGCCTGCTTCAGGACTGCCAGTTGCTCGGGCGTGTAGGCGAGCGCGGTCGTCGCGCGGTCGCGTGCCGCCCTCGCGAGCGACGTCAATGACGTCGTGTCGCTGCGCGCGCCCTCGGCGCCGGCGCGCGCGATCGACAGGATCGTCCCCTCGATCGGGCGGACAACGGCCTGGCGGGCGAGGCTGTCGGCGTGCTCGAACGACTCGGCGAGCAGCTCGGCGTCGACCTCGCCGCGCTTGGGGAACTTCTCGACGAGCCCGCGCAGCAGTTGGGAGAGGATGACCCCGGAATTGCCCCGGGCGCCCATCAGCGAACCGTGGGAGATGGCCCGGCTCACCGCCTCCATGGGGGCGTCGATGTCGAGCGCCTCGAGCTCGTCGACGACCGATTGGATCGTCAGGGTCATGTTCGTGCCGGTGTCGCCGTCGGGAACGGGATAGACATTGAGCCGGTTGATAACCTCTCTGTGCGAGCGCAACAGCTCGCCAAACGTGCATATGGCGGCCCGTAGTTGGCCGGCGGACAGCGTTGTCGTAGAGGTCATTGGTAGCGATGCTACAATGGTCATTCGGTTTATACCGGTGGCCGCAGGAAAGCGGCGCTGGGACAAAGGAGAAAGTTCACCATGGCATCAGTCTGCGAAATCTGCGGCAAGAAGCCGTCCTTCGGCATGAACGTCTCCCACTCTCACCGTCGCACCAAGCGTCGCTGGAACCCGAACATTCAGCGCGTGCGCGCGCTCGTCGGCGCCACGCCCACGCGCGTGAACGTGTGCACCGGTTGCCTACGTTCGGGCAAGATCACCAAGCCTGCTCGGCGCAAGCCCGTCGCCTAGCTGCACCCCGGCTCGTCAGAGCTGGTGCTGCCAACCCCGTCGCTCGAACTTCTCACCCTTCAGCGTGCGTGACGCCTGGTCCGCGACGACCCGGCCGATGGCGATGGGCGCGCGCAGCCCGCGGTCGAGAAAGATCATCCGCAGCCGGTCCGCGTCGCCGGTCACGATCAACAACTCGTAGTCCTCTCCGCCGCTGATCGCCTCCTCGAGGGTAGCTCCGCGCGCGACCGGCACCTCATCGAGCGCGAAACCCACCTTCGACGCGTCGGCGAGTCGGTGCAGGTCGAGACCGATCCCGTCACTCAGATCCATCATGGCGCTCGCCCCCGCGCCTCGAGCGGCGATCCCCTCGCTCAGTCTCGGCCACGGACGACGGTGCGCGACGACGAGTTCGTCGTCGAGGGCGGCGCCCTCGCGCCGGCGCCGAAGGCCCGCGGCCGACCGGCCGAGCGGACCAGTGACGAGGATCTCATCGCCGGGACGCGCACCGCTTCGCAGCACCGCTCCGCGCCCCGGGCACTCCCCGAAGACCGTCACGGCGACTGACACGTCCTGGGCGGTCGTGAGGTCACCCCCGACGATGGGACAGTTCGTCATGGCGGCGGCATCAGCGATTCCCCGGTGCAGCTCCTCCAGATCGGTGCCGACCGGCGAGCTGACGGCGATGACCGCGCCCCTCGGACGCCCGCCCATCGCGGCGAGGTCCGAGACGGCCGACGCGACGGCCTTGAATCCCAAGTCCTCCAGTGGAAAAAGCCTCCCGTCAAGGTGCACGCCGAGCACGGCGACGTCGGTCGAGATCAGCGCCTCGCCCACGAAGGGCGCCAGAACGGCCGCGTCGTCGCCGATATGAGTTTCTCCCTTAGGGATACTGTGGCGTCCAACGATGGTGACGATACGCTCCAGTACGTCGTCCTCGCGTCGGGCGCGCTCGCCCGTGAGGGCGGTTGGATCAACCGATGCCGGCATGGCTCTAGAGTTTGTTGTCTACGCCGCGACGATGCGACGTAGTGAGATTGGAGGAACTGGACGTGACGTACCCGACCAGTAATAAGAAGCTCATCGATTGGGTTGAAGAAGTTGCACAACTCACTACACCCGATCGTATCCACTGGTGCGACGGAAGCGCGCAAGAGTACGACGAGCTGTGCCAGCTGCTCGTCGAGCAAGGCACGTTCACCAAGCTCTCGGACGCCAAGCGTCCCAACAGTTACTACGCGACCTCTGACCCGGGCGACGTCGCTCGCGTCGAGGACCGCACCTTCATCTGCTCCGAGCGCGAGATCGACGCCGGCCCGACCAACAACTGGTGCGCGCCCGCAGAGATGCGCGAGAAGCTGCACGGCCTCTTCAAGGGGTCCATGAAGGGCCGCACCATGTACGTGGTCCCCTTCTCGATGGGCCCGCTCGGTTCGAACATCTCGCACATCGGTGTCGAGATCACCGACTCGCCGTACGTGGCGGTGTCGATGCGCATCATGACGCGCATGGGCCGCGGTGCCCTCGACGTGCTTGGCGACGACACGTTCGTTCCCTGCCTGCACTCGGTGGGCATGCCCATCAGCGAGGGTCAGACGGACGTCTCGTGGCCGTGCGACGCGGAGAACAAGTACATCGTCCACTTCCCCGAAACCCACGAGATCATCTCCTACGGCTCGGGCTACGGCGGCAACGCGTTGCTCGGCAAGAAGTGCTTCGCCCTTCGCATCGCCTCGGTCCTCGCGAGGGACGACGGCTGGCTCGCCGAGCACATGCTCATCCTGAAGCTCACGAACCCCGCGGGCGAGGCGCGCTACGTGGCGGGCGCCTTCCCGAGCGCGTGCGGCAAGACCAACCTCGCCATGCTCGTGCCGACCCTGCCCGGCTGGAAGGTCGAGACGATCGGCGACGATATCTGCTGGATGAAGCCCGGTAATGACGGTCGCCTCTACGCGATCAATCCCGAGGCCGGGTTCTTCGGGGTCGCGCCCGGCACGAACATGCACACAAACCCCAACGCGATGTACTCCATCGAGGCGAACACCATCTTCACCAACACCGCGCTCACCGCCGACGGCGACGTGTGGTGGGAGGGAATGGGCGAGCCGCCCGAAGGCCTCACCGACTGGAAGGGCCAGCCTTGGTCGAAGGACCTCGGCACGCCCGCCGCGCACCCGAACTCCCGGTTCACCGCCCCCGCGGGCCAGGACCCCTGCATCGCGCCCGAGTGGGAGGACCCCGCCGGGGTGCCGATCGACGCGATCCTCTTCGGCGGGCGCCGAGCGAGCGTCGTGCCGCTCGTCTTCCAGTCGCGCGACTGGAAGCACGGGGTGTTCCTCGGTTCGATCATGGCCTCGGAGACGACCGCGGCCGCGACCGGCGCCGTGGGGAATTTGCGACGCGACCCCTTCGCGATGCTGCCGTTCTGCGGCTACAACATGGCCGACTACTTCGGCCACTGGCTCACTTTCGCCGACCGCTTCCACGAGGACAAGCTGCCGAAGATCTTCTACGTCAACTGGTTCCGCAAGGGCGACGACGGACGCTGGCTGTGGCCGGGCTACGGGGAGAACAGCCGCGTGCTCGAGTGGGTGTTCGACCGGGTCGCCGGGCGCGCCGATGCCGTCGAGACCGCGATTGGCTACGTGCCGACGAAAGAGTCAATCAACATCGAGGGCCTCGACGTCTCAGAGGGTGACCTCACCGAACTGCTGACGGTGCACGACGACGAGTGGCGTCTCGAGGTGCCGAGAATCCGCGAGCACTTCGCGCAGTTCAACGACCGCCTGCCCGACAGGCTCGCCAAAGAGGTCGACGACCTCGAGGCGCGACTGGGCTAGCGCCCCACGCGCCGAGTCGCGGGGAGTTATTCGGCGGTTTCGGCGTCGGCGACGATGAGTCGCGGGCCCGACGGCCAGTCGAAGTATCGCCACGTCCAGTTGATCATCACGCGAAGTCGGTTGCGAAAGCCCACCAGGTACCAAAGGTGCAGCCCGAGCCACGCGAGCCATCCGCTCGTCCCCTTCACGACGGTGCCGCCCGGGAGCTTCGCGATGGCGGCGTGTCGCCCGATGGTCGCCATGATCCCCTTGTTCTTGTACTTGAAGGGCTTGGTCGGCTCGCCCTTGATGACGTGCAATATCTGCTCGGCGCAGTGCCGGCCCGACTGCATCGCCACCGGAGCCAGTTGCGGACAGAGCGTGGTCTCGTCGAGCGGCACCGCGGCGGCGTCGCCGACGGCCCAGACGTTCTCGCTCTCCACCAGTCGAAGGTCGGTCATGACCCTCGCCCGCCCTCCCGGACCGGAGCTGACCTGCAGGTCGTGCGCCAGGGTGCCGCTCGCGGTGACCCCGGCCGCCCAGATGACCGCCGCGACCTTCAGGCGCTCGCCGTCGGCGAAGCGGATGGCCCGCTCCTCGACTTCGACGACGGAGCGGCCGAACTCGACGTCGACGCCCATCTTCCCGAGTTCCTTCAGCGCGTACTCGCTGGCCTTTTCGGGGAACGGCGTGAGGAGTCGCGGCGCCATGTCCACCAGCATCACGCGGACCCTCGAGGGGTCGATGCGAAGTCCGTCACGCTTGATGACGGTGCGGATCAGTTCGGAGAGGGCTCCCGAGGTCTCGACACCGGTCGGGCCCCCTCCGACGATGACGAAGTTGAGTGAGATCGGCGACGTCTCGGCGCTGGCGTCAGCTTCCTCGAGCGAGATGAGCAGGCGATTGCGCAGTTTGCGGGCGTCGGCGAGCGAGTAGAGCGGCATGGCGAACTGCGAGGCACCGGGAATTCCGAAGAACGCCGCCGTGGCGCCCGTGGCGACGACGAGGTGATCGAAGGCGATCTCGGAGCCGTCCTCGAGGACGACACGACTGCGCGCGTGGTCGACTTCTCGGACCTTGGCGTGGCGGAAACCGACGTTCTTGGCCTTGCCGAAGATCGTGCGAATCGGGTAGGCCACCTCGGCCGGCTCGAGCATCGCGGTCGCCACCTGATAGAGCAGGGGAAGGAATGTGTGGAAATTGTGCTTGTCCACGATGGTGACCCGGACGTTCTTGTTCGCGAGGCCCCTGGCCGTCGCGATACCGGCGAAACCGCCTCCGATGACGACCACGTGGGGCAGGTGCGAGAAGTCCCGGAACTCTGGCGCCGGATCAGGAGTCATGGCCATATCCGTTCAGAGCATAGTTCTCAATCATTCGATGCAATTCATTGATGGGCGAATCGTCGCCCCATGCCGTACACGAGGCCGGATACGAGCATCAAGACCGAGAGGATCCCGTCGCCGGCGGTGAATCCGAGGGTGATCCCGACCGGGATAACCGCGCCGATGACCCAGAGGAGTTGCTGGCGAACGGCGAAGCGCGCGAACGTGCGACCCTGTGCTCCGGACGGCACGAGACGCTGGGTTATCGCGTCGAAGCTGGGCTGGGCGACTGCGGCGCACGCTCCCAGCCATCCCGCGAGCAGCACCTGATCGACGAGCGACGGGTGGAACGAAGCGATACCGGCACCGAGACCGGTGGCGAGCAGCGCGAGTGTCAGCAGCGTCGATTCCGGAACGGCGTTCCTCACCCGGGTCACGATGCCGAGTCCGCAAAGGGCACCGACCGCGCTGAGCGAGAGCGCGAACGCGAACCAGCCCAGTCCCGCGTGCTCGCGTCGCAGTCCGAACGCGAGCAGGAACGTGGCAAAGCCGACCGTGAAGCGCATCAGCGCCGACGCGGTGAGGCCCCAGGAGACCTCGACGTCGCCCAGCGGGTTGAGCGCATGGCGGTCGCGTTCGGCCTGGGAGAGCGCCGTCACCTCCTCGCGCACGACCTTCGAGGGCCGCTGCAGGCGTATGCTCGCCACGGTCGCGCAGACAAAGACGATCGACGCCGCGATCAGCACGCTCGGGGCGCCGATCCCCTTCAAGAGCCCCGCCCCGACCGAACCCGCGAGCAGGCCCGCCAGCGTGCCGAGCAGCGTGAGCTGCGCGTTGAAGCCGGCGAAGCCCCGCCCCTCTTCCTTCTCGTGGGCCGGCCACCCCGACTCGCCCACCTTGGCCGCGTGCTCGCGGAACTGGTCGGTTCGCGCCATCTCGGGCACCAGTGCGCCACGCGTGACCACGTAGAGCTTGGACGAGATGAGCACGAGGAACGCCTCGGGGAACAGCCAGAGCGAGTTCAGGTGCTGGCTCATTGACCAGCAGAGGATCGCGCGCAGTCCGGCCGACATCGCGACCAGGATGCGCCGTCCGTTGGCGGAGCGGTCGATGAGCGGACCGAGCAGGGGCGAGACGACCGCGAAGGGCGCGATCGTGAGCAGCAAGTAGAGGAGCACCTTGCCCTTGGCTTCGGTGGGCGTCACCGAGAAGAAGAGTGAGCCCGCGAGCGAGACGGTGACCAGGGTGTCGCCGGACATCATGATGACGTGCACCAGTGCGAGTCGACCGAAGGCGGTGGACTGATCGAAGAGATCCTGCGCCGAGGCCCAAGCCAACGAGGCAAATCCACGACGACGCACGTTACAGAGCGTAGGTGATTGCCGAAGTTGGCGTTAGCGCGACGATCGGCTCGCGACGATCAATTGGAGAAGCATCCCTGCTCGTAGATGTAATGGGGCAGGACCTTCGGCGAACACACGGTGGCGCGCAGCGACAACTTCCAGCGCTGCTCGGCGACGTCGAAATGCAGGACTTCGGTGACACCGATTGCGTGCGCGCCGTTTCCTATCGTCGCCCACATGTAGGCCCAGCCGTCCTCGCAGGCGTAGGCCGCGACCTGGGTGATGAACTCGGGCCCCGTGAACGCGGCGCTGAGCGACTGCACCGAGCAGGGTGTCTGAAGCGGGGCGGTCACGCTCGTTTCATGGGGTCGCGCCACGCACACGCACAACGCCGCGGCGATCAGTACCGACCCAATCCAGCGAAAAAGGCTCACGACCGCAGTACAGCACACCTGGCGCTGGGTGCCGACCTACTGCTCCACGAGCAGACTCGAGTAGAACACCGCCATCGTCTGGCCCCACTCGGCGGGATCGACGGGCAGCGCGGAAATGTCGTCGATGACGCGTCCGACGAGCAGCGCCTGGAGGGCGACGGCGACCGATTGCGCCGAGACGTCCGAACGAAGCCAGCCCCGGTCCTGGCCGTACTGGACGATGACCATCAGCTCTTCGGTCACTCTTGACTGGGTCTGGCCGATCAAAGCTTTCAGTGCGGGCCGGGTCAGCGACGCCGCCACTATGCGTATCCGGATCGAACGACGTTGGCTACGGTCAGGACGGCTGGAGAACGTGCTCATCAACGCCGTGAATCCGGCGCTGAACTCCTCGAGGGTCTTCGCGCTCTCGCTCAGGTGCTTCAGGAGCGCGATGTCCTGCTCGGCGTATCTGAGGAACATCTGGTTGTACGCGGCGTCGATGACGCCCTCGCGCGAACCGAAGTGGTGGTAGACCGACCCGTAGTTGACCCCGGTCGCTTCGCATATATCTGGTATACGAATCAGCGACTCGTCCGAATGCATCAGACGCTCGCCGACCTCGTCAAGGACCGCCTGCATCACGGGGGCTGAACGGCTCTGCTTAGTCACGCGACCATTTTAACCTGATGAAGGGGTAAATGTTGACCGGGCCGGTCGTCAATGGACGATTCGCGAGCAATTTTCCCTAAACACGAAGAAAAGTAATCGTCCACCATTAGGGTTTCTGGTGATTTGCCGCCCGAAACGACTCGAGGAGTTCGACTTGTCCGACCACCAGCGACTCGAACCAGCACTCATCAAGATCGGCATCGTCGTGGTGCTCGGAACCATCATGTCGATCCTCGACACCACGATCGTCGCCGTTGCCCTGCACACGCTGAGCGGGGACTTCAAGGTAAACTTCTCGACGATCCAGTGGGTGACGACTGGCTACCTGCTGTCGCTCGCGGTGGTGATCCCGGTGTCGGGGTGGGCCATCCACCGCATCGGGGCCAAGCCGGTCTACATGGTGTCGCTCACCCTCTTCGTGCTCGGTTCGGTCCTGTGCGGCTTCGCGTGGTCGGCGACGAGCCTGATCATCTTTCGAGTCCTCCAGGGACTCGGCGGTGGCATGATTATGCCCGTCGGCCAAGCGATCATGGCCCGGGCCGCGGGGCCCCACCGCATGGGTCGCGTGATGGGGATAATCGGTGTTCCCCAGTTGCTCGGACCAATACTCGGCCCCGTGATCGGGGGGGTCATCGTCTCTAACACGTCGTGGCGCTGGATCTTCTTCGTCAATGTCCCGATCGGGATCCTCGCCCTGTGGCTGGCCAAGGACTTCCTGCCGCGATCGGAACGCGACCACAAGCACCGCTTCGACCTGCTCGGTTTCCTCCTGCTCTCCCCCGGGCTCTCGCTCGTGGTCTACGGTCTCTCCCAGGTCGCCAACGTCGGGGGCTTTCGAGGTTCGAGTGTGTGGGACAGCCTCATCGGCGGCATCGTGCTGATCATGCTCTTCGTGCTGCGCTCCACCCAGGCCCTCGAGCCACTCATCGACATGCGCCTGTTCAAGGACCGGACGTTCTCGGTCGCGTCGATCGGGATCTTCCTGACCGGAGCCACGCTGTACGGCACCATGTTCCTGCTGCCGCTCTACTACCAGGTGGACCGCGGCGACGCGGCCTGGAAGGCCGGACTCATGATGGCGCCCCAGGGGATCGGCGCCGCCATGGTGATGCGCTTCGCCGGGTCGCTCTCGGACCGGCACGGTCCGCGCTACGTCGCGATGTTCGGCATGGCTCTGCTCGCACTCGGCACGTTCTTCTACACCGGCGTATCGGCGACGTCCAGTTACCTCTTCCTCGGGCTCGCGCTGTTCGTGCGCGGCATCGGACTCGGCTTCGGCATGATGCCGGTGTTCGCGGCGTCGTATCGCAACCTGACCCACCAAAATGTCCCAAAGGCCACGTCGGCGACCAACATCATCCGCCAGATCGGCGGTTCGCTCGGCGTCGCGGTCTTCGCCGTGGTCCTGCAGACCCAGATCACCCAACGCCTGCCCAAGACCGGGGCGCTGCTGCAGAACGGCTTGCTGAAGCCCACGGTGAGCGACCTGCAGAAGATCGCGTCCGCCTTCGGCCATTCCTTCTGGTGGTCCTTCGGCACGTGCGTGATCGCCATCGCCCCCGCGTTCTTCCTCCCGAACACCGGCATCGCCAAGCGCGCAACGCCAGCGGGCGAGGCGCAACCGGTCGCCGACTAAAACAGACAGACTTCGAAAGGTCCTCGTGTCCAAGCCCGTCCTTCAAATCATCATCGGCAGCACGCGCCCCGGACGCGTGGGTCCCGCGATCGCCCAATGGTTCTACGACCTCGTCGCGGCGAGCGAGGACTTCAAGGTCGAACTCGTGGACCTCGCGGACTTCGGCCTTCCCATCTTCAATGAGCCGCGCCACCCGATCATGGGCCAGTACGAATTCGAGTACACGAAGCAGTGGGCGGCGAGCGTGTCGCGCGCTGACGCCATCGTCTTCGTCATCCCCGAGTACAACCACAGCATCAACGCCGCGACGAAGAACGCGATCGACTTCTTGTACAACGAGTGGCGCTACAAGCCCGTCGGCCTCGTGAGCTACGGCGGTGCCGCGATGGGCACGCGCGCCGTCCAGGCGATGAAGCCGATCCTCGCGTCACTCAAGATGTTCTACGCCGGCGAGGTCACCATCCCCCTCACCTTCGTGCCCGTGGTCGACGGAACTTTCCCGGGCAACGACGTGCTGAGGACCAGTGCGCAGAACCTGCTGAGGGAGCTGGCGAAGCTGACACCGGGTCTCCAACTGATTCGCCAGCACGGCTAGGCGGACCGCGCCAGTTTCGTGTCGCGCCGCATGCGCGGCGATACTCAGTCGTCGCATCAAGATCGTCCAGCCCCTCGCCACGAATCGCGAAGGGCGCAGTGCACTTCACATCGCTCCCTAAGATGAAAAACGTGACACCGCCCCCGCAGACGTCGACCGCTCCGGTGATCATCACTCAAGACCTGACCAAGGTGTACAGCGGAGCGGACTTTCGCGCCGTCGACGAGCTCAACCTTTCGGTCGCTCCGGGCGAGATCTTCGGCCTGCTCGGCCCCAACGGAGCCGGCAAGACCACGACGGCCGGCATGCTGACCACCCGCGTGATCCCCACGTCGGGCACGGCCGTCGTCGCCGGCATCGACGTCATCGCCCATCCCGCGCTCGCCAAGCAGTTCATCGGCGTGGTCTCCCAGACCAATACGCTGGACCGCCAGCTGACCGTGTGGGAGAACCTCTACTACCACGGTCGGCTCTTCGGGATACCGGCTCACGAATCGCGATCGATAGCCGATCAGCTGCTCGAGCAGTTCCAGCTCGCCAAGTGGGCCGAGGCCTCGGTCTACGCTCTGTCGGGCGGCATGGCGCAGCGGCTCATGGTCGCCCGATCCATCTTCCACCGGCCCGCCGTGCTCTTCATGGACGAACCCACCGCGGGACTCGACCCCCAAAGCCGCCTGGCGCTGTGGGGCATCCTCCAGGAGTTGAACGGCGAAGGCCAGACGATCATGCTGACCACGCACTACATGGAAGAGGCCGACCAGCTCTGCGACCGCGTAGCCATCATGGACCACGGCAAGATCCTCGCCCTCGACACGCCCGAGCAGCTGAAGCAGTCGGTGGGCATCGACACGATCGTGACCGTGAAGGCCTCGGGCGACCAGGGCCAACTCGCGTCGGCACTCGAACAAGGCGTCGGCGGCGTGACCAAGACCCGCCAGACCGAGAACGGCCTGGAGCTGCACGTCGCGAGCGGCGACCGCCTGCTGGCGCGCGTCATCGCCACCGCCGAAGCTGGCGGCTTCGAGATCGCGGACATCTCGGTCGCCGAGCCCAGCCTCGAGACCGTCTTCATCAACCTCACCGGCAAGGAGTTGCGAGACTAATGGCCACCACCCCGGTCACCCAGCACCACGAGCACATCATCGTCGGGCCACGCCGCTCGACGTTCGCGGCCAGCCGCGCGGCGCTCGGCGCGCTCTTGCTGCGCGACGTCACCGTCCTGCGCAAGGGCATCGTGATCTTTGTCCTGCGCACGATCGTCCAGCCGTTCCTGCTCTGCTTCGTCTTCCTCTTCGTCTTTCCCAAGATCGGCCAGTCGGTCGGCGGTGGCGCGAAGGGCTCGGCCACGTTCGCCACCGTGCTGGTGGCCGGTGTCGTGGGCATCTCGATCATGTTCCAGGGCGTGCAGTCGGTCGCCCTGCAGATGTCCACCGAATTCGGCTACACGCGCGAGATCGAGGACCGAATCCAGGCGCCCTGTCCGATCTGGCTCGTTGCGTTCGAGAAGGTCCTCTCGGGCGCCATCCAGGGGCTCATCTCCGCCGCCATCGTCCTGCCCATCGCGTCGATCGTGCACGCGAGCGGCGTACAGGCCGACATCAACCTGCACTGGCTCATCCTCGTCACCCTCGTGCCGCTCGCGTGCATCGCGATGGGCGCACTCGGGCTCGTGCTGGGTACTAGCTTCGAGCCCCAGAACATCGGGATGATGTTCGGCTTCGTGATCCTGCCCATCACCTTCCTCGGCGGCACCTATTACGAGTGGACGCGCCTCGCGCCGGTCCAACTCGGGGCGTGGCACTGGCTGCAGACGATCGTGCTCATCAATCCACTGATCTACGTCAACGAGGGCATGCGCGCGGCCTTCACCAACTCGCCCCACATGCACCTCTACATCATCTACCCGGTGCTGATCGGATTCTGCGTGGGGTTCCTCTGGCTCGGTCTGCACAACTTTCGCAGGCGCGTACTCTCGTAGACCCGAGGCTCGACGCTTCACCGCGGTTTCTTGCGCAATCGATGTCTAACATCTCTCCACGTGGACCCTGGCCGCTTTCTCGATCGTCGAGGGTTCCTCCAACTGGGCGCGGTGGCGGGAGCCGCCGCCGGCGCGGCGCTACTGGGCGGTTGCGGCGCGGAGTCCCCCACCCCGACGACCACGACCTCCACGACAACGCTCGGCCCGCCGGTCGCCGCCGACTGGCGGTCGCTCGCGTCGTCGCTGCGCGGATCCCCGGTGCTCTCGACGAACCCTGCCTGGCAACTCGACCGGCTGCTCTACAACTCGAAGTTCGACCCACGTCCTCTGGCGATCGCCTACTGCTCGACGCCCGACGACGTCGCTCGCTGCCTGCATTTCGCCACGTCGCGCGAAGTCCCCTTCGCGGCGAGGTCTGGTGGCCACAGCTACGGTGGCTACTCGAGCGCTCCGGGTCTGGTGATCGACGTGAGCGGCATGTCGAGGATCGCCGTCGACCTGCGGGCGGGCACCGCCGTCGTGAGCGCCGGAGCGAAGCTGATCGACGTGTACAACGAGATAGGCAGCCGCGGCCGACTGCTGCCCGGAGGCTCGTGTCCGACGGTGGGCATCGCGGGGCTGGCCCTGGGCGGCGGCGTCGGAGTCTTCGGACGCAAGTTCGGCCTCACGTCGGACAACGTCCGTTCGGTGCGCATCGTCACCCCTGACGCGAGGATCGTGACCGCCGACGACTCGACCCACGCCGACCTGCTCTGGGCGTGCCGGGGCGGAGGCGGCGGGAACTACGGCGTGGTGACGTCCTTCGAGTTCATCGTCCACGCCATGCCCGAGGTGACCCTGTTCACACTGCAGTACCCGTGGGAGGCGGGCGCCACCGCGCTCGAGGCGTGGCAGCACTGGGTGGACGGGGCACCCGACGAACTCTGGTCGAACTTCCTGCTGCTCTCCGAAGGGACCGCGGGGTACCTCTGCCAGACGAGCGGGGTGTTCTGCGGGTCACGATCCGAGCTCGCGTCGCTGCTCGCTCCCCTGAAGGCGGCGATCGGGTCCGGGCCCTCGGCAAGCTTCATCGGATCGAACGACTACATCTCGGCCATGGAGATCGAGGCCGGCTGCTCGGGGCTCAGCATCGCGTCGTGTCATCTCGCCCCCGAAGGCAAGCTCAGCCGGTCCGCCTATTCGGCGAAGTCCAGCTACTTCGACGACCCCATGACCTCGGCGCAGGTGAAGCACATGATCGAGGCGGTCGAGAACCTCCAGCGTTCATCACCCACGATCGGCGGAGGGCTCGCCTTCGATTCCTACGGCGGGGCGATCAACCGGGTGGCGAGCGACGCCACCGCGTTCGTGCACCGCGACAAGCTCGCGTGCATCCAGGCGACGTACTCGTGGTCCGCCTACACGCCCGCCTCGGAGATCGCAGCGGGTGAACGATGGCTGACCTGGCTCGGAGACCATGTCTTCAATCCGAGATCGGGCGCGTACCAGAACTACATCGACCCGACGCTGAGCGAGTGGCAGACCGCCTACTACGGAGCGAACCTGGCGAGACTCGTGAAGGTGAAGCACGCGTACGACCCCGACGGCCTCTTCACGTTCGCCCAGTCGATACCCACGACGATCTGAAGAACGACGAATCGGCTCCCCGGCGGTGCCGTCCGAACTCGTCGGGACGACCACTCAGGAGCGGACGCGTCGTCGTCGCCATGTCGCGACGAGAACCCGCCAACCGACCATGAAGAGACCGAGGAAGCAGATCGCGACTGCGATGAACGCGAACGCGGTTCCCTGACCGGACACGACGCGCAGCACCATCCCCACCGCGACCGTGGCGAGGGTGACCGTCACGCCGTCGGTGAGCGCGGTACCCGGCCGCCTCCTCGCGATCAGCATCAACCACCCCACACCGAGGCCGATCACGAACGGCCACGCCGTCGAGATCATCCCGACGAGCCTCACGCCGTGGTCGTGCACCGAGCGGCCAATGGCCACGAAAACGAGGACCATGACAAGATCGATGACGGCCGCCGTCTTTCGCATTGGCCCGAAGCCTAGTGACCGGTGCGGCGGTCTCCGCTACGGCAACGCGACGACGGCGAGCTCGCCGGGTACCAGCACCCTCGAATCCGCGCCACGCGACGTGCGCAACACCAGCCCGGCGTCGCTGGGCAGCGGCGCGCTCTCGGTGCTCGAGAAGTTCACCATGACCCGCAAGCGCTCGCCGGGACAAACCCGTTCGAACGCGAGGACGTCACCCTCGACGTGAAGGCCCTCGAGGTCACCCCGTCGCAGAGCCTCGTGACTGCGGCGGACCTCGAGGATTCTGCGCGTGAGGTGCAGCATCGAATCCTCGTCCTCGCGCTGGGCCTCGACGGAATGCTCGCTGGCGCCCTCGGCGAAGGGCAGCCACGGTTCGACCGACCATCCGTGGTCCGCGCCCCTCGTCCACGGCATTGGCGAACGGCACCCGTCACGCCCTCCAGGGTCGACGACGCGGTCGGGCGGGATCACTGCGTCCACAAGACCCAGCTCCTCGCCCTCGTAAAGGAACGGCGTCCCGCGCAGCGTCAGCAGCAGCGCCATCGCTGCGCGAACCATGCGCTCGTCGGCGCCCAACCGGGTGGCGACACGGGCGTTGTCGTGATTGCTCAGAACCCAGGTGGGCCAGGCCTTCACGTGCGACAATGCCTTCTCGGAGCTCATGATGACGTCGAGCCACGCGCCGGGGCGCCACGGCGTGAACAGCGTCGCGAAGTTGAACGAGAGATGCAACTCATCGTCGTGGCCGTAGTACGTCGCCACGCGCTCGGGGTCGAGGAGGTAGACCTCGCCGACCGAGACCCGGTCGCCCTCGTACTCCTCGAGCACGTGGCGGATCTCCCTCAGGTAGTCGTGAGTGACCGCGACGTCGTTGAGCGGCGAATGGCTGAGTGCCCGCAGGTCCTCGGGGTCGTCGACGTCGATGTCCTTGCCGAGAAGGTGGATGACGTCCATGCGAAAGCCATCGACCCCGCGATTCAACCAGAACCTCAGGGTGTCGTGCATCGCGGCGCGCACCTCGACGTTCGCCCAGTTGAGGTCGGGCTGGCTCGGGAGAAAGCAGTGCAGGTAGTACTGGCGCGTCGTCTCGTCCCAGGTCCAGGCGGGCTGATCGCTCCACGCGCGGATCCAGTTGTTCGGCAACTCGCCGCGTGGTCCGGCGTCGCGCCATACGTACCAGTCGCGCTTGGCGCCCTCGCGCGACGACCTCGAATCGAGGAACCACGGATGGACACTCGACGTGTGGTTAGGCACCCAGTCAAGCAGCACGCGGATGTCCAGGGCGTGGGCCTCGGCGACGAGCGCGTCGAAGTCGGCCAGCGTGCCAAAGACCGGATCGATGTCCTCGTAGTTGGAGACGTCGTAGCCGAAGTCGCGCATGGGCGAAGGGAAGATCGGGGAAAGCCAGATTGCGTCGACCCCGAGCCACGCCAGGTACGCGAGGCGCTGGCGCACGCCGTTGAGGTCCCCGATGCCGTCGCCGTTGGTGTCGCTGAAGGAACGCGGATAGATCTGATAGACAACCGCGTCGCGCCACCAGGTCATCTGCGAAGGTTAACGCCCGGCACTACTGCGCCGCGACAGCTCTCCGTCGAGACTTGCTCTGCAGGCGCGTGAGGTCACCCTCCGCTTGCGCCCACTGGTTCGAGCTGCGCGTAGAGGATCCGGTGAAGCCCTGCCGCGAGCGCGCCCCGACGAGCGGCGCGGCGATGAAGAGCCACACCTGTCTGAGCGCGGTGCCGCCGACGATCAACGCCGGACCGGGACTTCGCGCCGGTTCGACCGACGTGCCGGTACGCGGGATGCCGATCAGGTGCACGACCGTGAGAGTCAGCCCGATGACCATGCCCACGGTGGTGGCATTGGCGATCTTGCTCGTGACCCCGAGGATCACGAAGACGAACAACCCCGTCAAGATCACTTCAGCGAGGAAGGCACCGCCGACGTTCAGGTGCAGGAGCGACGAGTTGCCGTAGCCATCGGCCCCGAGCCCTTGCAACGTTGTGTGGTAGATCGGCGACCGCTTGAAGAGCGCCCAGAGGACCAACGCGCCGACAATCCTGCCGACGAACTGCGACACCCGGTAGCCACAGGCTTCCTTCAACCTGATCCGACCTGCGAGCAGCGCGCCAATCGTGACCGCGGAGTTGACCGGTCCACCTGAAATCGGCCCCAGCACGCACGCGAAAGCCCTCAAAGTGAGTCCAAGGGTCAAAGCGGTCGCGACGACACCCGCGGCGACGCTCCCACCATCGAACTGGAAGCCGAACATCAGCGTCGCCACCCCCACGGCGAACAAAACGAGCAGTGCGGTGCCGGCCAACTCAGCGAATAGCTTTCGTCCAATTGGCGGCTCCCTTCGCGGTCACGACCAGGTCGATTTCAACGGTCAACGTCGTGATATCCGACCGTGGCGCCAATTGGAAGGACCGCCTCACGCGCCGTCCCCTATTTGTTGCGAGTTGTTCTGTTGTCAGGATGCCTTCGAGTGTTCGCCGATGCTCTTTCGGACGAGATCGAACCCTGACGTCAACCGGCGAGTTTCGCCTCGAGCACGAGGTAGTCGGCGTCGAATCGCGACAGCGCCTGAGGCAGCTCATTGTCGATCACGTTCAGCTGCTCTTGCGATGTCTGGGACGTCTGGACTGCCAGCATGTCTCCCTGCAGGCCGGCGAGCGCAAGTTCGTATCGCGTCGCCAGACCGAGGGCGTCGTGCGGGACGAAGATGTTGCTGGACAACAGCGAGGACTGTCCGCTGAGCAGCGGGTAGGCCTTGGACGCGGCCTTGGCGATGCACTCGCGCTGGTTGGACGTTGGGCACGACTGGGCCGACCGCACGAACTGGCTAACCGCCGTCTCGGTGACATTATGCGACGCCGTGATCAGAGTGCGCGAGATCTCGGTCTTGAACCTCGAAAGCAGAGGGTTGTTGACCGAGAAGGTGAGGAAGTAACTGGGAACGCCCACCACCAGTACGAGGACCATTACCACCTTCGCGGCCTTCGTGACCACCCAGTGCGTGGGCAGCGTCGTACCCCCGTCATTCGAGGACCCCGGCACCCCCACGGGACCAAAGGTCTGCGCTCCAGCAGAAAGCCCGGAATCCGCGACCGACGGACTCGCTGCAACGGCGACAGTCGATGTCTCCGGCGCAACATCCTCGTCGCCGAAGAAGCCGCGAAAGGGCTGGGTCGGCGTGAGCAGGCTCATGTAGGCGAAGCTGCGAATCTGGAAACGCACGACGAGCGCGGCCGCCTGGTGGAACGAGCGTGGCTCGCGACCCGCCGCGATCCCCCATACCCACATCACCATGAGCATCAGGTACGACCCGACACCGAGCAGCCAGCCCACGAACATCGCCGGGTAGCCAAGGACCATTCGAAAGAACACCGACGAGCGCCGCAGCCCGACGTGGTCGATGTCGAGCGTGACCTGGTCGTCGGGCTTCGCGTCGAACACGACGCCCGGCCAACGACTCGTCAAGAGGTACCCGTAGGCCTGGAGGTTGGCGTAGAACCGCAACGCCTTGGTGAGGAATCGCTGCATGTTGGCCGGGACCGTGCCCGCGAACAGTGCGCAGAACCACGCACCGATGACCACGAAGAATGCGGCGATCTCGATGCCCGCGAAGACGATGAAGAGCGGAAACGCGAGGATGAGGCGCAAGAATACGGTCCACCGCGACTGTCGAGGCGGGTCCAGCGAAATACCGACGAGCACTTGCGCCTCCGCGTTGGAACTTCGCGACGACAACGGTGGCATTGGATTCGAGAGGAGGGAGCCGGATCTTGGCGCACCACAGACTCCGCAGTACCGCTGATCGTCCTGCTCTTTGGTCCCGCAGTTTGTGCAGTACGGCACGCCCACTCCTTTAGTAGTTCAACTGCGCATACTGGCACACGAGAAGCGGGCCATGGGCGGGCCGTCGACGCCACCCGAGGTCGCGTCCGCGATCGTGCCGATCCCCGCAAGGTACGGTGCACGAAGGGGCGTATTCGCCCGCCGAGACTGGAGCTGGCATGTCGAACGGAATCGAGACGTGGACCGAGGTTCACCGAACCGTCGGTCACGGACTCTTGGGAAGGTTAGCCTCCAAGGGGCGCGAGCGACACAGCCTTCTCAAGTTCAACGGAGCGTCCTTCGTGCACGAGGTCGATCTGGACTACGTGACCGCCCGACACGTGAACCTGAGGTCGCGAAGCCTCGTCAGAGGGTTCACCGGCTTCTGGCGCAGGACGTCTCTGCAGCACCATGCGTTCACCACGCACGAGCGGGTCGCTCTGGCGAGTCTGGCAACGGTGGTCGTCGCCTACCGCTCGTCGGGCGACGAGGATGCCGAGATGTACCTAGAGTTCGCCGACTCCCTGGGAGGCAGCCTCGCGCTCCCGGTGGCGCCCGCCTTCGAGAGGTCGACCACGTGGGCGCCGCTGCTGCGCGACGCGCTTGGTCGCGCCGGGGTCCGCGTCGACGATACGGCGCGCCAAGTGCTGGACGCCTGGTGCGACGGACGAATGTTCATCCGCCCCGCGAGATGATCGTCTGGCGACGCGAAGTCAACTCCCGTTGGGCCAATGCGGTCGGGACCACCTAAGCGCCCGTCACCGTGCCGTGATTCGCGCCGATCAGGGTGACGGCGATAACGGCGGGAACGCTGCCGGTGTTCGACCAGCGGTGACGCGTGCCGTTCATGATGTATGAGTCGCCGGCTCGGAGCGCGACCTTGGCGCCGTCATCGAGCTCCATGATCGCCTCGCCCG